>Ga0335069_10003209_pt1 | contig 24867 bp, 20 predicted proteins | sample Lox_Sample_11_FD_206714 | JGI IMG/M metagenome (GOLD analysis project Ga0335069, IMG submission 206714) | Soil microbial communities from Loxahatchee National Wildlife Refuge, Florida, United States - Lox_Sample_1.1 | ecosystem: Environmental > Terrestrial > Soil > Wetlands | place: USA... | reverse complement strand
TGCGTTTCCGGGCATCGCTCGAAAAAATGGGGCGGCTGATCACGCCGTATCGGGCCGGCGTGACCACCGACGGGCTCAAGCACAACAAATACCGCAGCAAATGTTTCGGACGGGGCGCGTGCAACCGGCGCGCGGGCGGCTGCGACATTCACGCCGCATTTGATTCGCCTACGGGGCTGATCTACCCGGCGTTGGAAACCGGAAATCTGGCCATCCGAACCAATGCAACCGCACGCGAGGTCGTCCTGGATGGTTCATCAGGAAAAGCTCGTGGCGTCTCTTTCGTCGACACCGAAACCGGAAAGACTTACGAGGCGCGCGGCAAAACCATCGTGCTCGCTGCTTCGACACTCGAGAGCGCCCGCCTGATGTTGCTTTCCAAGTCCAGCGTCTACCCTAACGGAATTGGAAACTCGAGCGGCCATGTGGGGCACAATCTTTGCGACCACATTATGGGACCGCACATTCTCGGCTTGGTCAAAGACCTGGTGGGCAAGCCCCGCACGCTGGACGACGGCCGCCCCGGCGGATTCTACGTCCCAAGGTTCCGCAACCTCACGGATCGCAATCCGAATTTCATTCGCGCGTACGGCTTTGAAGGTTTCGGCGGAAATACCATGGAACCGGAACACGCAATGTCGCTGCCTGGATTCGGCCGGAGTTACAAGAAGGCAGTACGTGACCACGCCGGCGCATTCATCAGTCTGTCGGGTTTCGGCGAGGTATTGGCACGCTATGAGAATCATATTGACATCGATCCGGACGTAAAAGACAAGTGGGGAATCCCCGTGATTCGCTTTCACTATAAATATGGCGATAACGAAAAGAAGATGTCGTTGGATATGGTGAATTCGGCGAGGGAGATGTTCGATGAAGCCGGCTTTGAGGTGATTGAAGCTCGGCACGAAATCCTCACCGAGGGCTGGTCCATTCACGAACTGGGGACTGCCCGTATGGGGACGGACCCGAAGACATCGGTGCTGAACCCGTTTCAGCAGTCACACGATGTGAAAAATCTTCTCGTGGTGGATGGCAGCAGTCACGTGAGCGCATCATGCCACAATCCCACTTGGACGATCATGGCGCTGGCTTGGCGTTCCTGCGACCATCTGGCGGACCAATTACGCAAAGGGGAGGTCTAAATGTGGAATGCCAGCAACTTAACCAGGCGCGCCGCGATCCAGATCGGAGCGACGGCCGCCGGTGTTGCCGCGGTCGGGGTTGAATTCGGACTCGCATCAGAATATAAACCCAAGTTCTTTTCGCAAGGAGAGTTCAGCATGTTGGATGAGCTCGCCGAACTCATCATTCCGGCTGACGATCACTCGCCAGGCGCGCGTGCCGCCGGAGTCGCAGCCTTTATTGATGGCAGGCTTGCTGAGTCAATCGATGAAACCGAGAGAAATGAGTGGCAAGAAGGCTTGAAACGAATAGATTTCCTCACACGCGAGTTGTACAGCGTGCCGTTCATGCAAGCGACACCAGATGAGCGTATTGCGCTGCTCACTCAAATCGCGAAAGACGAACAGAACCCGCGCACACCCGACCAGCGGTTCTTCGTTGACTTAAAGTCCGCCACCGCGAGTGCTTATTACTCGTCGAAAATCGGGATCCACCAGGAAATGGAATACAAGGGTAACGTTTTGCTGCCTGAGTTTGTGGGCTACGAAGTGAAGTGACGCGCTTCCCGACTCAAGGGCCCGTTTTGAGACGGCTGTCCGCCGCGGCTCTTCTCACCTTGACGTTCAGCGCTTGGCCGGCCGCACCCGAGCCCAAAGTCCTCTTCGAAAATGTGGCGGATCAAGCCGGCATTTCGATGATCGTCGATAACAGCGTTACCCCACTAAAACACCAGATAGAAACCATGATTGCAGGTGTCGCAGTTTTTGATTACGACAACGATGGATTGCTCGACATCTATGTCGTCAACGGCGCCAGTCTGCCAACAATGGATAAATCCAACCCGAAATACTGGAACCGGCTTTATCACAACGATGGAAACGGGAAGTTCACCGACGTTACCGAAAAGGCACACGTACGCGGCGCCGACTACGGAATGGGCGTCGCTGCCGCGGACTACGACAATGATGGATACGTCGACTTGTTCATCGCGGGAGTCAATCGCAATCAACTACTCCACAATAACGGTGACGGCACATTTACCGACGTGACCGAAAAGGCTGGTTTGAGCGGAATTGACCCCCGCTCAGGAAAGACATGGTCGATGAGCGCGGGCTGGTTCGATTACGACAACGATGGCTTGCTCGATCTGCTCGTGGTCAATTACGTTCGATGGTCAATCGACCATGAACCGGGCTGCCGCGCGGACAATGTTCCCGCGTACTGCTCGCCCGCAAGCTATACAGGAGCCTCGAATCTGCTCTACCACAACAACGGAGATGGTACATTTACCGACGTTTCGGAGTCTTCCGGGATCAGCAAGCTGATTGGTAAAGGCATGGGCGTGGCTTTCGCCGATTACGATGACGACGGGTGGACGGATGCATTCGTTTCCAATGACACCACCCGCAATTTCCTGCTGCACAACAACGGGAACGGAACGTTTCAGGAAACCGCGCTACCAGCTGGAGTGGCCTACAACGACAACGGCAAATCCATTGCCGGAATGGGCACCGATTTCCGCGATGTTTTCAATGACGGCCGGCCCGATATATTCGTGGTGGGCATGGTCGGTGATACGTTTCCGTTGTTTCGGAACACGGGCAAGGGTTTCCTCGACGTCACCAGTGTTTCCGGCGTGGCGCCGGCAACATTCAACCGAACAGCCTGGGGCGCTGCGATCGCCGACTTCGACAATGACGGCAACAAGGACCTCTTTGCCGCGTGTGCCTCAATTCTGGATAACTCAGAAGTGGTTGAGCACCGGCCGTCTAAACAGCCCAACCTCGTTCTTCGCAACCTCGGGGGTGGGAAATTCGAGGATGTCAGCCCAAGAGCAGGCGCTTCATTTCAGCTGGCCGGCGCGCACCGCGGTGTTGCCGTTGGCGATTTGAACAATGACGGCCGCTTGGATGTCGTGGTGACGAATCTGAACGCCAGGCCGGAGGTCTTTCTCAACCGATCTCCCGGCAGCAATCACTGGATACTGATTCGGTTGATCGGAGTCAAAAGCAATCGTGACGGACTGGGTGCCAAGGTGATGGTGGTTCCAGCCGGCGGCCGGCCCCTCTACAACCATGCGACCACCAGTGTCGGGCTGGGTGGGTCGAGCGATCGGCGCGTTCACTTTGGATTAGGTGAATCAACTCGCATTGATCGCATCGAGATCTCATGGCCTGGAGGCCACCGCCAGACGCTGGCAAATGTTGCCGTCGATCAGATTCTTACTGTTCGGGAGAAGTAACCCGGCATCGTAACCTCGTGAACGTTAACGCGTAGGATTGTGACATGATTGCGTTGGCCCCGGGCTCAGGTTCTTCAAGCTGATTTCTTTGGAGTTATCAGTTCAATCGCTGGCGGTGTCGATTCGCGTGCGGATACACGCATTTCGCGAAACAGGTGAAATGTCGAGCGCATAACGAGTTGCGGCGCTAGTAGATTTTCTTTCGGAAGTTGAGCGCCATGCAGAATATGGTCCACCGCCAAACGCATCGCCAGCTCGCCCTGCACGAAGGGCCGGCTATAGACACAAGCCGAAATGGTGCCCTTCTCGAAATAAGGGCGCATTTCGCCAAACAAGTCGGTCGTAATCAGCTTCACGCGGCCAGCCAATCCCGTAGCGCCAATCGCGCGGCAAACCGGAAGCGTATTGGCGGTATTGACGTAGACGCCGGCCAGCGACCGCCGCTGTTCCAGCATCGCGAAGCACTTCTGAAATGCCTCATCTTCGTCTTCATGCGTTTCGATGACGTCGTCGACCGCACCGCCGCTGCAAAATCGCGGATAGGCCTCGCGAAAACTTTCGGCTTTTCTGCGATGGTCTTCGATCTGAAGCATTCCCGTCACAATGGCGACGGGCGAACCCGGTGGAACCATCCCGCCCAGCAGTTCCGCGGCAACGCGCCCGCTCACCTCTGGATCCACGCAGACCACGGTGGACCGATGGCTGAGTCGTGCATCCGTGTCAACACAGATGACTCGGATCCCGCGGCGCTCCGCCTCGTCGATCACCGGCGTCAGTTCCTGCGGACTGCCGGGAGTCAGTACAAGCGCGCTCGGCCCTGCCTGGATCAGTTCCTCGACCTTCTCCACTTCAGCTTCACCCAGCCGTCCCGTGCGGCGCCAGATGGTTTCTATCCCCGATAATTCGGCCCGTTGCGCTTCAGTGGCGATGCCCTGATACAGCTGATCGAAATAATAGTGGATTTCGCGTGGGATGCAGACGCCGATGCGCAAGGGCGTGCGGCGGACAGACAGCGCGCGGGCCGCCATGTTAGGTCGATATCCGACGCTTTTGGCGATTTCCAGGATCCTCAGGCGCGTACTCTCCCGGATTCCCCTGCGGCCGTGGAGAGCGCGATCGACAGTCCCGATCGTGACATTCGCCAGTCTGGCGATCTCAGGGATACCGATCCTCTTCATACGTTGAAGCTTTCATCGCCGATTATAGCGAAAGCATCGCGACAAGCGCCCGAAAGGCGCAAAACACAAAATAGGCTTGACGGCTGCTTCTATGCGTGTTAGCATCCCGAAAAACATGCGTGAACGTTAACGCGTAACGCAGGGGCTTTCAATTTGCTGGCTGTCAGCCACAATAGGCGGCTGGATGTGTCATCATTCGCCGCGCGCCGAGAGGTTCCCGGGAGGTTCCGATGAGTTATCGTGCAAGATGTTTCGGGCGGCTACTCACCCTGTTCGGCCTGCTACTGGTAATCACCCCTTGGCGGGCTCTCAGTCAAGCCAGTTTTGAGGCGCAGGTTCGCGGAATTGTACGCGATTCGAGCGGCAGCGTTATCATTGATGCCCGCGTGACGATTACCGACATCGCCACCAATATTTCCATCACCACAAGGTCCGACGAACGAGGCGCGTATATCTTTAACGGCTTGCACCCGGCGACTTATACCATCCAGGCCGAAGCACAGGGCTTCCGAACGGAGGAAACCAAGGACGTCGTATTGGGTGTCAGCCAGCACACCAGTGTAGATCTCACCCTGCAGGTGGCCGGGCTGCAGAATTCCGTCACCGTGGTAGAGGCCCCGCCGACTCTCGAAACCGGCGACTCGACTTTGGGCACGACGATCACCGGTCAATACACACGAGACATGCCTTTATACGGCCGCAGCTATTTCGGCCTGGTGTTCTTGGCGCCTGGCATCACCGAATCGGCAGGCAGCGGCATCCGGGACAACTACCCGTCCGGGACCAATTTCGTTTCCAACGGACAGCGCAACTCAACGGCCGAGGTTCGCTTCGACGGCGCGCCGCTCAGCGCGCCGGAGCAAGGCGAGGGCGGGAATACGAACGTCTACTACACCCCGTCGGTGGAGGTGATCCAGGAATTCAGTGTGGAGAACAACAGCTTCTCTGCGGAGTATGGCAATAATGGCGGCACAGTCGTCAACATCATGATGAAGCAGGGCGGCAACCAGTTCCACGGCAGCGGCTGGTATTTCGGCCAGCGGCAGACATTCGACTCCAACGACTTTTTCAGCAATGCCGCCGGTATACCAGTTTCTCCTCACACACACGATCAATACGGCGGGCTGATCAGCGGCCCCATTAAACACAACAAGGCGTTCTTTCTTTTCGACTTTGAGAAACAGCGCGACATTACCTCCGGGCAAGCCGTCGGCACATTCCCGACAGATTTACAGCGAGGCGGCAACTTTTCGCAGACGATGACGTTCGACGCAAACGGAAATCTGGCGCCGGTAACGATTTATAACCCGTTCAGCATCTCGCCCAGCGGAGTGCGGACGCCGTTTCCGGGCAACATCATTCCAGCCAGCATGCTCGATCCGGTGGCCAAGGCGCTGGAGGCGTACATGCCGGAACCAAACGTGACTGGAGACGCCGGGACCAATTACAACAACTACCGCAAGAACGTGGCGACAGATTTCTCGCAATATCAGCTCGACGGCCGGGTAGATTATCAAATCAACAGCAGTCATCGGCTGGGCGCCCGCTACAGCTACCTGAACAACAGCGCTCCTACGCAGACCACCTTTGTGGACGACGCGTACACTTACACCCAGCAGTCCGACAACGCCGTGCTCGAGTACGACTGGACAGTCAACCCGAGGATCCTCTACACGGGCCGCATTGGAGTGGATTTCGCTCACGCTCCGGGCGTCACCGACTACCCGAGCCTGACGTCGGTTGGCTTCCCCAGCTACCTCATCAACAACGGCCTTTCGCGCATGCCCTCGATTGAGTTCGGGAATGCATACACGAATATCTTCGACCAGTGCTGCGTGGACACTCATTTCACCCACACTTTGATTACCTATTCGTCCGCACTCTCCTGGGTGAAAGGAACTCACTCGCTGAAATTTGGCGGCGAGCAGCGCTTGTTCTTCAACAATTTCTGGCAGCCTTCCAACCCCACCGGGTTGTTCAGTTTCGACCAAAACGCCACCAACATGACGCCTTTCGACGGCGTGGTTACGGAAGGCGATTCTTTCGCCAGTCTTCTGCTGGGTTACGGCAGCAACGGATTCTTGCAGGAACTGCCTCCGATTGCCGATAAGTCCAAGGAAACGGGTTTCTACGTACAGGATGACTGGAAAGTGAATTCCAAGCTGACGTTGAATCTTGGCTTGCGTTACGAGTGGAGCACTCCTTATAGCGAGCGGTACAACCGCTCCAGCTTCTCAGACTTCACCGGGAGCAGCGGGCTCACCGTACCCGGCCTGGGCGAGCTAAACGGTGTCACCATATTCCCTACCGCCGGAAATCGCAATATTCCGGTCGACCGGAACAATTTCGGGCCACGCGTGGGGATCGCCTACAGTTGGGATTCGAAGACCGTGATTCGTGCCGGCGGAGGCGTTTACTATGGCATGAACATCGCTACTAATTTCCAGTACGCGGGACCGGCCTTCACCTCCACGCCGAACGTTTACTACACGAATGACAATTACCAGACGCAGTTCGCCACGTTGGACAATCCGTTTCCGCTAGGTATACCGGCGCCGCAGGGAACCACCTACGGAAAACTGGCCCAGTGGGGATTTGCGAACAACAGCGATCTCAGCTACCAAACGGACCGGAACGCGGAGATTTATCAATGGAGCGGCGGCATCCAGCGGCTGCTGCCGGGCGACTCCGTGATCGAGGTGGATTATTCGGCGAACCGAAGCGTGCATCTGCCGTGGGGCGGCTTCGCGGCTTCTACCAGAAATCGCAATTACATTCCCACCGATGTGGAAGACAAATACACCAGCGACCAACTCGCATCGCCGGTGCCGAATCCGTTCCAGTATTTGTTCGCCGGTCCGAACGCGATTTTCAACCAGCCGGTTTCGCGGTACAACAACTCGACGATCCCGCTGGGCAATCTGCTGAGCCTGTATCCCCAGTATGACGGCGAGTTTGACGGCCTGCCGCTGCTTGCCGCGCTTTCACGATATGATGCGATGCAGATTAAATTCGAAAAGAAGGCCGGGAAGTACGTGACCTTTCAGGGAAATTACACGCTGGCGCGCGCCACCGACAACAGTTCATCGGGTGCCAACAGTTGGGTGGGCTGGCTTGGGCAGGGCGGGCCGCAGGCTCTCGACCGGCTGTCTGACGAATATAGCGTAAGCGCCAACAACGCGACCAATCGTGTGGCGGCGGCATTCACGGCGAACATCCCGGTTGGTCGAGGTCTCCTCGTTGGCGGCAACATGAACCGGGTATTGGATGCAGCGGTCGGCGGCTGGTCGGCTTCCTCGAACATCACCTTGCAATCGGGACAGCCGGTGCATATCGAAATGGCTCTCGATCGCCTAGCCAACGGTACGCAGCGTCCCAACGTGACTTGTTCGAATCCGAGCGCAGGAATCAGCCCGCATGCCGCCGCGTCTGCGCTGCTAAACGGCGCCACGAGCGGCATCTCGATGTTCAACTCCAACTGTTTCTCAGACCCGGGCGATCAACAACTGGGTAACGCGCCGCGTTACTTTGGCGACCTGACGTCGCAAGGAATCGAGAATGTTGATATCGGCTTGCGCAAGGAGTTCAAGATTCGCGAAAGTATGAGGTTGCAACTTCGCATGGAAGCTTTCAACGCTCTCAACCGCACCCGCTTTGACCGCGCGGGGTTCCAGTTCGGTTCGGGCGGCTTCGGCCAGGTGACCAACCTGGCGAACGGTTCGCATCCGCGCCAATTGCAGCTCGTGGCGCGTTTCGAGTTCTGATGACGTCTGTGTCCGCAAAGCTGCCGTTCGAGGGTTCACTCGTTTCGAGCCGGCGCGGCTTCCTTGCGACATTGGCGGGCGCAGTAGGGTTCGCGTTTGCCGGCTCTTCTGAAAAATCGCTGCGCGGCATCTTTATCATTGCGGCCACCCCTTACAACGAGTCAAAAGCCGTTGACTACGAGGACCTGTCGCACGAAATCGACTGGCTGAACCGCTGCGGAGCGCACGGCATCGTGTGGCCGCAAATGGCCAGCGAGTACAACCGGCTGACCGTCGAGGAGCGGCTCCGTGGGTTCGAAGTAATCGCCGATGCCGCCAAGGGTAAACGATCAGCGATTGTATTCGGCGTGCAAGGTCCCGATACTAACGCGGCCCTGAATTACCTGAAGCATGCCGAGAAGCTGTCGCCCGCTGCCTTCATTGCCATCCCGCCGGAGAAAGCGAACTCGCTCGATGACTATCGCTCTTATTACTCGAGTTTGGCGCGCGCCACGGAGCGGCCGATTTTCATCCAGGACACGGGGCCCCATCATCCCATGCCCATGCCGGTGCCTTTTTTGCTCGAGTTAGCCGGCGCTCATCCGAACCTTGGCTTCGTCAAGGAGGAATTGAGTCCGGTGCTGGAGCGCATGCGGCTGTTGCAGTCGAAGCGGCCGCCCATGAAGAGTGTGTTCAGCGGCGACGGCGGCAGGGGCATGCTCGCCGAGATGAATCAGGGCTCGGACGGTACCATGCCTGCGGCGGGATTCACCGATGTCTACGTGCAGATCTGGGAGGCTTGGCAAGCCGGCGATCACAAAAAAGCGCGAGAGATCTTCATGCACCTGCTCCCCCTGATCAATCTGGCCGAACTTGTCGATCAGGGCTATCAACCGATCATGCATCGGCGAGGTGTTTTCAAAACGGCAGTATCGCGCATCCCGCATGTCGGGCCATCCCAAGAAGTGCAAGCCGAAATCGACGCTGCCTACGAAGACGTGAAACCTTACCTGCGCGTCTGACAGGTTCCGTCCGGCCGCGACGGCGATTACGGCAACACGTGCGCGCCGGCATTCACGCCGAACGATTGGAGCGCCAGATAGTTGGGCCCGAATCGCTGGATGTTCTCATGCTGTTTTTCAAACGCGTCGAAATGGCCTTCCTCGTCCTGGATCAGCTTTTCAAAAATCTGCTTCGAGGCGGCGTCGGCATTCTTGGAACACTCGATGGCCCACAAGTTGTAATCCCGCGCGCTGCCCTCTTCCATCGCCATAGCCTTCGCCAGCATCAGGGCGGGCTCGGTGATTTTCTCCACCATGCCGGCCGCGGCCATTTCGGTGTCGCCTTTCAAGAACAGGATGCGCTCCGACAGCGCTTCCACATGTCCCATTTCCTGAATGGCGGTTCGCTTGAAAAGAGCCGCCAAAGGAGCGAAGCCCAGATCGTCCAGATGAATGTGAAAGTACATGTATTGATGGACGGCAGCCAGTTCATCCGCCACCGCCTGATTCAGCAACGCAATGCTATGTTCGCGATTCATGTGCGTCTCCTATGGCCTGGCCTAGGCAGGTCTGCGGGCAGCACTGAGCGCAACGCGTCGTGGCGAGGCCCGAAGTACGCACGCAGAAGAGCAGGCCGAGGACCAGCAGACAAAAAAGTCTCATGGCCTTTTCCTCCGGCATCATTTTATCACTTACTAGGATAAGAAGGCCTTCTGCTCCGTGTTAAAGGGCAAAGTGGGGCTTTTGCCCCGACCAGATCGCCTTGGCGCACTGACCGCGTCCCCACCCAATCCAGTAAGCCATTAATAAACAGGAGTTTGCAGGTGGCAGCCGAACTGCACCGGGCGAACCTTCCAGGCCCTCGAGAGGCGAGCTTTGACTAATCCATCCAGATACAGCTTTGATGCCGATTTAGCTCGAAAATATAGCCTTTTCATCAATGCCTAAACCCATGCGCCGCCGAACCTTCCTAGCCGCCGGAATCGCCGGATCCGCGGCAGCTTGCAGCCGTCGCCGCAAGAGTTCCTGCCGATTCTTCAGTTCCGAAGAAGCCCGTACAGTCGAGGCTGTCTGCGCTCAAATCATCCCCGAGGATCAAGATCCCGGTGCAAAAACTGCGGGCGTCGTTCCATTCCTTGACAAGCAACTCTCCGGTTTCTACAAGCCGCTACGAAAGACATATCGCATGGGTATCGCCGCGATCGATCGCAAGAGCGTGGAATTCGCTGGCAAGAAGTTCGCCGATTTGCCCGCCGGTTCCCAACTCGATTTGCTGAAGCGTATCGAAAAAGATCCTGACCTCAAGCCGTTTTTCAGCCTTCTCATCGAGCACTCGATGCAGGGTTTCTATGGTGACCCCCGGCATGGCGGCAATCGCGATCGCGTGAGTTGGAAAATGCTCGGCGTGCCCTATCCACCCGTGCGGGGCCGGTTGCGCTACGACTTCACCAACCCTGCAAAGGGAGAGAAGTCGTGAGCCTGAAACCGGTCAACGCCGTGATCATTGGCGCGGGAGCCGGCGGCGGCATCGTCGCCAAGCAACTCGCGGAGGCCGGTTTGAGTGTCGTGCTACTCGAGCGCGGCCGATGGTACTCGCCTTTCGATTGCCGCAAGGACGACCTGCGCAACCAGCGCACCTCCGCTCTAGGCAACGGTTTCGGACCAGACGACGAACGCAACCCCCGCGTAACCGTCGATCTGCAGGGCCGCGAACGCGTCGCACGCGCCAGCGGCCCCGGCTATCAGAATAATGCCGCGTGTGTGGGCGGCGGCACCTTCAGCTATGGCGCCATGGCCTGGCGCTACATGGAGAAAGATTTCCGCATGCGCTCGACCTACGGGCACATTGCCGGCAGCACGCTTGCGGATTGGCCGATCTCCTATGAGGACCTCGAGCCGTATTACGAAAAGGCCGAGTGGGAAATCGGCGTTTCGGGCGATGTTTCGGGCGACCCGTTTCATGCGCCGCGCCGCAAGCCTCTGCCCATGCCGCCGTTGCCTCCCAACCGCGAATACGAAATTCTTCACCCCGCGGCCAAGCGGTTGGGCCTCCACCCCTTCGACATTCCCATGTTGCGCAACAGCGTCCCCTACAACGGCCGTCCCGCCTGCATGCGCTGCCGCTGGTGCGTGGGATTCGCCTGCGAAGTGGACGCCAAGTGCGGCACGCACAACACCGTCATTCCGAAAGCGCTCGCGACCAAGAACTGCGAGTTGCGCACCGAGTGCGTCGTCAAAGAGATCCGGACCAACGAACACGGCCGCGCCACCGGAGTTGCGTATTTCGATGCCAACAACCGGCTCCACCAGCAGGATGCCGATCTGATCGTTGTCTCCTGCGGCGCCATCGAATCCCCGCGGCTGCTGCTGAACTCGAAGAGCAAACTGTTCCCGAACGGCCTGGGGAATCGTCAGGATTGGGTCGGCCGCAACCTGCAAGGCCACACTTACACCGGCGCCTTCGGTCTGATGCCCACGCCCATCTATGATGATCTCGGTCCCGGCGCGGGCATTGCGATCTGCGATTACAACCACGGCAATCCCGGCTTGGCGGGCGGGGCCATGCTCGCCAACGAATTCATCCGCTTGCCCTACCAGTTTGTCGGAATGGTTCCCGCTGGTGTGCCGCGCTGGGGCCAGGCGCACAAAGACTTCATGCGTTCTGCCTACCTCCGCGCGATCGCGATCCAGGGACCGACGCAGGAAATGCCGGTCTTTGACTCACGTGTCCAAGCGGATCCCGTAGTCAAGGACTTCTGGGGAATTCCCGTCGCGCGTCTTTCCGGCGGCAGGCATCCGCACACCATCGAAATCAGCACCGCGATGGCAGGCAAGGCGGAGGCTTGGCTCAAGGAAGCGGGCGCCGTCCAAACCTGGCAGAAGTTGTCTGGTCCAGGACTGAGCGCTGGACAGCATCAGGCCGGCACCTGCCGCATGGGCGACGATCCAACTACTTCGGTGGTGAACGGCTATTGCCAGGTGCACGACGTCGACAATCTCTTTGTGATTGACGCCAGCGTGCACGTGACCAACGGCGGTTTCAATCCAGTGCTGACTATCATGGCGATTGCCTACCGCGCCTCCGATCACTTGGTGAAAACCTGGAAAGGCCGCGGGCTCGCCTGATGCGCAAATTCCGGTACCTCTGGCTGGCAGCGCCGCTTCTGCTCGTGCTCCTGCTCCTGCCTGCATCCAGCATTTACTACCATTCCACTGCCGGAGAGGGTTGCGCGCGATGCCATGAAATTCGCGAGACCTTCGATCTCTGGCGCCAGTCGACACATCGTTCCGTGAGTTGCTCGGCATGCCATGGCGATTCGCTCACTACCGACGTTTCCTTTCACATGTCGAACGCGCGCCGCTTGGTCAAACACTTGCGCGGCGACGTTCCGGAGCAGATCCGCATCAAAGGCCTCGACGTCGTGCGCATGCTCGATCGATGCAAGAGCTGCCACCGGCAGGAATTCGCCGATTGGCAAGCCGGGCCGCACAGTTCCGCCTTCACGAAAATCTTCCTCGACCAAAAGCATAATCACCAGCGCCTTTTGATGGACGATTGCCTGCGCTGCCACGGCTCGTACTACGAGGGCGGCATCCGCCAACTGGTCGCGCCGCTCGATACCAAAGGCCCTTGGCAGATCAACGACGCCGCCTGGGGGAACGCGCCCGTGATTCCCTGCTTCGCTTGTCACCAGATGCACCGTCACGGCGAGCCGCTCGCGAAACCCGCGCAGTCGAGACCTCGTCCGGCCGCCGGCGAGGAGATTCAACGGCCGTCTCTCGCGTTGTTCGATCGCCGCGAGCTCACGCATATCCCCGCACTCGACCTGCCGCTTCCCGTGATGCAGTATGGTTCGCGTCCGGTGAGAATGAGCCCCGATCGCCGCCAGGCGCTCTGCTACCAGTGCCACGCCCCGCTCGCTACGCGTCAAGTCGGATCGGGAGACGACCGCACCGGCATGGGCGTGCACGAAGGTCTCAGTTGCCTCGCCTGCCATCAGAAGCACATGCAGACCACGCGCGCTTCCTGCGCCAGTTGCCATCCCCGCCTATCCAATTGCGGTCTGGATGTCGAAAAGATGGACACCACATTCCTGTCATCCACCAGCAAGCACAACATCCATTTCGTGAAGTGCGCCGACTGCCACACCAAAGGCGTACCCAAGCATCGCGAACACCTTCACACGGATTAGAAGGAGCATTTCCATGATTGCAACCCGCTCGCGCATCACTCATCTGATGCTGCTCTCACTATTCGCCGCAATGGCCTGCCGCGCCGAAGATCTGAAGGCCATTGCTCTCCCGGCGCCCGACACCACCGGCGGTGAGCCTCTGATGCAAACTCTTAAGAACCGGCAATCCACGCGGGAATTCAGTACCGACAAGCTACCCATCGTGACGATCTCTAATCTCCTCTGGGCCGCCTGGGGCATCAACCGCCCTAACTCCGGTAAGCGAACCGCCCCGTCTGCTTCGAACCACGAAGAAATCGAGATCTACGTCGCCGCCGCCAGCGGGTTGTACCTCTACGACGCCAAGGAACACCGCCTCCAGCCGGTCTCATCCGCCGATCTACGCGCTCAAACCGGAACGCAGGATTTTGTGGGTGCCGCTCCGCTGAATCTCGTCTACGTAGCGGACTTCGCCCAGATGGGTTCCGAATCGGCGGAAGATAAAATCTTCTATTCGGCCTGCGATACGGGTTTCATCGCGCAGAACGTTTACCTGTTCAGTGCCTCTGAAGGGCTCGCGACGGTGGTGCGCGGCTCAATCGATCGCGCCGCGTTGGCCAAAGCCATGCACCTGCGGGCCGAGCAGCATATCACGCTCGCCCAAACCGTCGGCTATCCTGCTAAATAGCGTCACTTCGCCTGCATCTTCTCCAAATACTGCGCCAGATTGTAAACACGGATCTGTCCCAGGTCCTGGTCCCACGCGATCTGCGAAAAGATCGGTCCCCACACCGGCATCTCACGCGTTCCATGTCCCGCCGGCACCGGTTCCTTGCTGGCGATGATCTTCTGCACACGGCTCACAGGGAACTTTCCGCCATTCCGCGCTGCCAGGCGCGTCAAATCCGGCGGCGCCACCTTCAGCGCTTTCGCCATGGGCCCGTCGCCTTTGCCTTCCGTGCCATGACAAACAGCACAGTACGTCGCGTAGAGGGCCGGTCCTTGGATGGAGTCAATCAGCCGCGTTGTTTCCTGCTGCGGCGCCTGCGGCTGTGTCTGGCTCCAACCGCAGATCAGCATGAATCCGCACACGATTAAACCGACGGCAACCGTTCTCATCCTTTGACTCCTGTCTTTACGACTCAAACATCCATCGTCCGCCCACCATGGTGCGTTCGACCGGAATGTCGATCAGCTCCATCGGATCCACGCGCAGTGGATCGCGTCCTAGCACCACCAGGTCCGCAAGCTTGCCCGGCGTGATGCTGCCCTTCTGGTTCTCGTCAAACGACGCGTATGCGCCATTAATGGTGCCCACCCGCAGCGCCTCTTCCACCGTCACTCGCTGCTTCGGACCCCAGACATTTCCGTGACTGTCCGTCCGCGTGACTTCTGACCGTAGCGCCATCATCGGCTCGAACGGTCCCGGCGGATAATCCGACGCCTGCGTCACGCGAATGCCCGCGTCCAGAAAACTGCGCACCGCGAACATCCAGTTCAGCCGCTCCGGCCCGTACTCGCGCATTTTCTCCCCGTGATAGTAAACGTAGGTTGAGAACGGCGTCGGGATGGCGCCCAGCGCCCGCATGCGCTCGATCAATGAAGGGTTCACCACCGTGCAATGCTCCAGCCGATAGCGCGGATCCCGCCGCGGCATCTCACGCTGTAATCGCTCATAAATGCGCAGCATGATGTCGATCGCCGCGTCGCCGTTCGCGTGCGTGCCGATCTGCCAGCCTGCCGCGTGGGCCCTGCGTGCGTTCTCGTACAGTTCTTCCTCGGTATGCACCAGGATGCCGTAGTCATTTGGTCTGCCCACGTAAGGCTGGGTGAGCCGCGCCGTCCGCTCCGAGATCGATCCATCGCACACCAGTTTGATCGCTCCCACCCGCAGCCACTCATCACCCAAACCGGTGCGGATCCCCGCGGCCGTCATGCGCTCAAGAAACTGGTACTGGAGAAAACAGTACACGCGCAGCGAAAGCTCGCCCGCCGCGCGCGCATCCTGATACGCCAGCAAATCCTCGGGCGTCGCTTCCGCGTCACCCACGGAGGTCACGCCCGTCCGCACCATCATTTGCGAGATCAGCTTGACGCCCTCGCGCATCTCCTCGCGCGAGAAGTTCACCGGCAGCAGTTTGCGGAACGGCTCCACCGCGTTCTCGCGCAGTCCGCCCGTCAGCCGCCCACTCGCAGGATCGCGATCGAATTTCCCACCCGCCGGGTCCGCCACTTCTTCCGGAATCTCCGTGCGCCGCAACGCCAGAGAATTGACGTACGCCGTGTGCCCGCCGCGATGCTCAATGAATACGGGGTGCTGCGTGGTGGCGGCATCCAAATCCTCACGCGTCAGCTTGCGACCTTCTTTGGTCTTTGTGTCGTCGTACTTGAACCCGATGATCCACTCGCCGGCCGGTGTCTTCGCTGCACGCGCGCGAATTGCATTCTGGATGTCCGCAATCGATCGTAAGTCGCAATCCACCCAGCGCAAATGACGAATGCCCGCGTAGCATGGGTGCGAGTGCGCATCGATGAATCCCGGCACCACCGTCTTTCCACCCAGGTCGGTCTGCTGCACCCCGGCCTTCGCCAGATGCCGCACGTGGTCATTCGACCCCACGGCAAGAAATCGCCCTCCCGCAATGGCCACCGCCTGCGCTCGCGGCTCGGACTCGTCCACAGTCAGGATGTTCGCGTTGTACAGGATCAGTTCGGGCTCCGTGCGCTCCGTCGCCCGAAGCGACAGCGCAGTCATCCCTGCCAGGAATCCGCGGCGTGAATAGTGAGACGCCATCTTCGCCCCTTACGGCGCGGGATTCTCCACGCCGTCATCGAGGTACTAAAATACCACCGGGCGCGATCGGTCTAGATCGGTTCGCGTTCGATTTGTGTTTGTCCGTTAGCGGGCCCGCGAACGCCAGTGATGCGGTTCGTGCGGTAGCGGCGCTGCCACGCCCCAGAGGAACAGGAACGTGCAGGTCACTCCCACCGCAAGGTCCACGCCCGGACCGCTCCAACGCACAGGCATTGGTGTCAAGGCCAACGCCAGTGCCAGGCAAACGCTTAGCACATGCCAGTACCACGCCCGTGCTCCAAAGTAGTGTAAGAGCACAAACGGCAAAATGGCAGCGCAAACATACGCGGCCATGACGATTCCGGAAGACATATCAGCCTCCTTCCGTTATCTCTACTTCAGAACTTCGCTCACACGCCCCAAGAGTAGTCCTCTACCGAGGCCGTAGCAAGCGTTCCGTGCTGCTCATTCAACCGCATCAGTTCCAGTCGAATCGCATCCACCAAGGCCCTCCAACTGGCTTCGATGACGTTCTCCGAAACTCCTGCCGTCAACCAGCGCCTGTGCCCACCCGACCACTCGATCGCTACCCGCACCTTCGCCGCCGTGCCTTGATTCGGTTCGAGCACCCGCACCCTGTAGTCCGTCAGTCGCACGGAGGCGATCTGCGGATAGAACGTAGCCAGCGCGGCGCGCAGGCACCTGTCCAGTGCATGCAGTGGCCCATTACCTTCGGCGGTCGCTGAGTAGCTGGCATTCCGCACATGCACCGTAACCTTCGCGGTAGTCAACGCTTCCGCTTGCAGGGACATCCTGGTTGTCACCTCAAACGCGCCCACCTCGAAGAAACGCAACCCGGGCTCTGCGGCTTCGCGCGCCAGCAGTTCCAGAGTTCCACCCACTGTCTCCAGCTCATAACCGTCGCGTTCCATCGCTTGCACGCGATCCAGGAATTCGCGTTGCGCCTGAGCGGTCAGCACACTGCTCAGCCGCGATAATCCAAGCAGGTGGAAAATGCTGGCGGGGTCCGACAGGTCGTCCCACACTACCCGCGCACGATTGCCGACGTCCTCGGGCCGCGTGCGTTCGCTCGTCACCGGGTCATTGAGAATTGTCCCTGCGTGGCTGCCTGCCTCACACAGGAAGGCGCTCCGCCCGACATACGGCTGATCGCTCCGCATCGGCAGATTGGCGTAGTCCGCCACCAGCCGCGCCACGGCGGTCAGATGGTGGAGATTGTCTCTGCCTACGGTGGTGTGGCCGAGCTTCAATTCCAGATCCGGAATGAGCGAGCACAAATTGGCATTCCCGCACCGCTCCCCATAGCCGTTCATACTGCCCTGCACATGAGTGAAGCCGCGGTCAATCGCGGCCAGCGTATTCGCCACCGCCAGGTCGGCGTCGTTGTGTGTCTGAATGCCCAGCACGCCGTCGAAACGTTTGCGAACTTCGGCGCAGATCTCCGCCAGCAGCTCCGTTACCGTTTCGCCATTACTGTCGCAGAGGCAGAGCACATCCGCGCCCGCGCTCTTGGCGGCTTCGAGCGTGCGCACCGCAAAGCCCGTATTGGCGCGATAGCCGTCAAAGAAATGCTCCGCGTCAAAAATCACTTCACGGCCCTGCGCCTTCAAAAACTGCACCGTCTCCGAGATAGCACGCAGGTTCTCCTTCTCGGTCATGCGGAGCACTTCCACCACGTACAGGCCCCACGAGCTCGCACCCAGCGTAACTGTCGGCGTTCCTACCGCAACTAGGCAGCGAACCGAGGCATCGCTCTCAACGGGAGCCCATGCGCCGCGAACGCACCCGAACGCCGTGAGATGGGCGTGCTCGAATCGCACGTTATGCGCCCGCCGGAAGAATTCTTCGTCCCGCGTGCCCGGTGAGCCCCACCCGGCTTCGATGTAGTCGATCCCCAGCGCGTCCAGCTTTTGAGCGATGAGCAACTTTTCCTCGATGCTGAACGATGCACCATCGCCCAGCGCGCCGGCCCGTAGCGTGGTGTCCAGCGTAAAGATTCTCATGGAACAGCCTCTTTCTATGCCGCTTTGCCGACGATCGCCGGATGGTACACGCGCATCAGCCAATGCTGGTAGTGTGGCAGGTACCCGCGCGTGGCCTCGTAGTACAGGCGCCGCAATTGCCGCGCCACAGGCCCGATCGCCCCTGATTTCACCGGGCGATGGTCCACTTCGATTACCGGCGCAAGCTCAACCGCCGTCCCCGTGAAAAACACCTCGTCGCAAACGTAAAGCTCGCTGCGATCTACCGGCCGCTCGATCACTTCTATGTTCAGTTCACGGCGCGCCAGTTCCATGACACAATCGCGCGTGATCCCTTCGAGGATATTCTCGGTGCCGGGCGGCGTAACCAGCTTCCCGTTCTTCACGAGAAAAATGTTGCAGGTCGCTCCCTCCGCCACGTGCCCGCTTTCGGTGAGAAAGATCGCTTCGTCGAAGCCGTTGCGCCGCGCTTCGTCGCTCGCAAGTGCACTGTTAACGTACGCGCCGCAGATCTTCGCCCGGCCGGGTATCGCATTGTCCTCAACACGGCGCCACGATACGACTCCCGCGTGCAATCCTTGCCGGCTGTCCAGATAGTCGCCAAACGGCAGCGCCATCACCGCGAACTCGTCTCGATCGTCCGGGATCACCCCGATCCTTTGCGCGGATTTATACGCCAGCGGCCGCACGTATACGTTCGACTGAAATTGGTTGCGCCGGATCAGCTCCGCCGTAGTCTCACTCAGTTCCGGCGCCGTCAGCGGCACATCGATCCGTAGGATGCCGCAGTTCCTCTTCCAGCGGGCAAAGTGGTCCTCCGGCCGCACCAGGAAAAGTTCGCGCTGCTTGTCGTCCCAGTAACCACGAATGCCGTCGAAAACCCCCGTGCCGTAATTAAACGCGTGCGTCAGGATGCTCACGCGCGCCTCGGCCAGCGGGACATATCGATTCTGAAAAAACACGATTACGTTTTGATTGACCTCAGCTTGCATGAAACCCTCCTGTTCGCGCCAACTCCCCCCCTCGCTCCAACGCCTGGCGATCGATCTCCAGCCAGCGCGGGTTTTTTACCAGTCTTTCCAGCGCCATCCTGATGCATTCCTTAGACAGCACATTCGTCGCTTCCATAAGCGCCCCCAGCATCACCATGTTGCCGGCCCGCGCGTCACCCAGTTCGTCTGCCAATTGCGTGAAATTCTGAATGACGGTGTGGACGTCGGTTCTTCCGCAGCCATTCGGGAGCTCCGCGCCGTTGTATAAGACCCAGCCGCCCGGCTCCACGCTCCCCAGAAACTTGCGCAGAGACGGCTCATTCAAGGCCACAAGAGCATTCGGCCGCGAGACCAGGGGCGAATCGATCGGCCGCGTCGCCAAGCGCACATGGCAGTTCGACGTGCCCGACCGCATCTCCGGTCCGTACGACGGTAACCAGGACACTTCGAGCCCTGCATCGAGTCCGGCCTCCGCCAGTACCTCGCCCAACATCAGCACGCCCTGCCCGCCGAATCCCGCGATTTTTACCCGCAGATCCAGTTCGGATTTCTCTGGCGCTATGCTGACATCCGGAGCGCCATTGGCCACACCGAGGATCCGGAGAACCTCCGCGACCGGCGGTGGCGCTAGTGGACGAGGCCGTGCCACCGCCTCTTTGGTTCGGTCGCGGAAAACCCCCAGCGGAAATGTCTTGGTCATCTCGTCGCGCACGCGGTGCTGGGCATCCACAGGGTCCAATTTCCAAATCGTCGGACACGGTGAAAGCACTTCCACCAGCGAAAAACCCAGCCCGTGCACCTGATTTTCAATCGCCTTCCGCACCGCGCGGCCTGCCTGCATGATTTGCTTGTTGTTTCCCAGCGCCACGCGTTCGATGTAAATCGGCGCCTCGAGCGTCGCCAGCAGTTCCGCGACTTTCAGGGGATATCCCTCGTTCCACTCGCTCCGTCCGAATGGTGTCGTGGTGCTCTTTTGACCGAGTAAGGTCGTGGGCGCCATCTGCCCGCCTGTCATCCCGTAGATCGCGTTATTGATGAAGATGACACTGATGCTCTCGCCGCGATTAGCGGCATGCACGATCTCGGCGCATCCAATAGCTGCCAGGTCTCCGTCTCCTTGGTAACTCAAAACGATGCTGTCCGGACGTGTCCGCTTCACCGCCGTAGCCACCGCCGCCGCGCGCCCATGGGCTGATTGAATGTTGCCGGTGTCAAAGTAGTAGTACGCAAACACCGAGCAACCCACCGGCGTGATGAGAATCGTGCGGTCCTGTATGCCTAATTCATCGATCGCTCGCGCCAGCAGCTTGTGCACGATTCCGTGGCCGCATCCCGGACAATAGTGCGTCTGATGCTGCAGCTCGGCCTTGCGCTCATACCGCTCGAAGAAACTTTTCGATTTCTCGTGCGTGATCGTATAGCTAGCCATGCACCAGCTCCTCTCGCTCGACGAGGCTCTGCACGACGCCAAATACCTCTTCCGCCGATGGCACGTTTCCGCCTACGCGCGTGTATAGTTCCACCGGCCTCCGGCCTTCTACGGCGAGCCGCACGTCTTCGCACAACTGCCCGTTGCTCAACTCCACTACGAGGAATTTCTGCGCCCGTCGGCTGAGCCGTTGCAATTCCCCGCTCGGAAAGGGATAGAGCGTGATGGGCCGCAACACTCCCACCGCGAGACCGCACGCCCGCGCCTGCTGCGCAACGGCCTTCAGAACGCGCGCCACAATTCCATAGCCCACGAGCACGATTTCCGCGTCCTCGGTTCTCCATGATTGGGCGCGCGCCTCGCGTTCTTCGGCGCGCCGGTACTTGGCTTCCAACTTGCGAACGTGGGCTTCAAGGCCGTCCGGCTCGAGATAAATCGATGTGATCAGATTTCGCCGCGTTTCCGCTGTGCCCAGCACCGCCCAGTCGGGTTGGTCCCGCTTCAGTGAAGCGGGTGGGAAGGCCACCGGCTCCATCATCTGCCCTATGTATCCGTCGGCCAGCACCACCACGGGATTGCGATACTCGTCCGCCAGGTCGAAAGCCAGCGCCGTCAGCTCCGACATCTCCTGCACGGAATCCGGCGCCAGCACGATGGTGTGGTAATTTCCATGGCCGCCTCCCTTCACCACCTGGTGGTAATCGCCTTGCTCCGGCGCGATGTTGCCCAGTCCCGGACCGCCGCGCATGATGTCGGCAATCACACAGGGCAGCTCCGCTCCCGCCATGTAACTGATTCCTTCCTGCATCAGGCTCACGCCGGGACCGCTCGACGCTGTCATGCACCGTACACCCGCCGAAGCCGCGCCATACAGCATGTTGATCGCGGCTACTTCGCTTTCCGCCTGCAGGAAGACTGCGCCCACTTGTGGCATATAAAGCGCTGCGGCTTCCGTGATTTCGCTCGCCGGCGTGATCGGGTATCCGTAGAAAGCGCGGCAACCCGATAGAATGGCGCTCTTGACGATGGCCTCATTTCCCTTGGTCAGTTGCTTACGCATAGACGCTCCACGGTGACGGCGCCCGGTTCCGGACAGACAAAAAAGCAGATCCCGCACCCGGTGCAACCGGCGCGGGAGCAAGTCACCGGATGATATCCGTAGCGGTTCAGGTTGCCGGATAAGCGCAGGATTTTGGGTGGGCAGGCCTCCACGCACAACCCGCAGCCCTTGCATTCCTCAGAATTGAGCTCCACCCGGCCGCGGTCGGGCTTCGAACAATCGAGGGTCATGGGACCTCCTATGCCACTAATGCTGGTCTTGCTTCTAGATACCGCGCACGAGTTGCAAACTCGTAAAGGCTGTCGCGGAATTTCGGGTCGGCGATGGCGATCATCGCCTCGGCCCGCTGCCGGAGCGTCTTGCCATGCAGGTACGCAACACCGTGTTCTGTGACCACGTAGTGCACATCCGCCCGGCTCGTCACCACTCCGGCGCCAGGATCGAGCACCGGCGCGATACGCGAAACTTTGCCGTCCTTGCAAGCCGAAGGCAGCGCGATGATCGGCTTTCCGCCCTTGGAACGCGCCGCGCCGCGCACGAAGTCCGTTTGTCCGCCAAACCCGCTATAGGGCTTTGTGCCAATGGAATCCGCGCAAACCTGCCCGGTCAGGTCCACCTGAATCGCGGAGTTAATCGCGACCATTTTCTCGTTCTGCGCGATCACAAAGGGATCGTTCGTGTAGGAGGTGGGATGAAACTCGAAAACCGGGTTCTCGTGGATAAACTGGAACAACTTCTTAGTTCCCAATACGAATCCAGCGACCACCTTGCCCCGGTGTAACGTCTTCCGTTCCCCCGTGATGACGCCGGCTTCGATCAGCGGAATCACGCCGTCGGAGCACATTTCGCTGTGGACTCCTAAGTCTTTGCGATCACGCAAGCAAGACAAAACCGCATCGGGAATGCCGCCAATGCCGATTTGCAAAGTCGCTCCGTTCGGAACCAGCGATGCCACATTTTCCGCAATCCGCCGCTGCAACGGACTGAACGGAGGGCACTGGAGTTCCGGTAGCGGGTGCGAAGTCTCCACAATCGCCGATATCTTGCTGATATGAAGGAACGTATCGCCCAGCGTTCGCGGCATTTGCTCGTTCACTTCGGCGATGACGTATCGCGCGCAGCGCGCCGCCGTCAGCGTGCAATCGATTCCAACGCCAAGACTTACGTAGCCGTGCTCATCCGGCGGCGAAACCTGAATGAACGCCACATCGAGCGGCAGGGCGCCCGATTGGAACAGCTCCTCGATTTCGCTCAGGAAAATCGGCGTGTAATCGGCGCGACCCTCGACTACTGCCTCGCGGACATTGGCGCCAAGAAACAGGGCGTTATGGCGGAAATGGCCTTCGTACTCCGGACGAGTGTAATCCGCGGCTCCGAACGTCAGCATGTGGTTAATCTCCACATCGCGGAGTTCGCGAGCACGTTTCAGCAGGGCTCTTACCAGAATCTCGGGAGTCGCACAGCCTTCGTGGATCCAGACGCGGTCGCCGGACCGGACGGCTTCCACGGCCTGCTCCGCGCTAGTGACCTTTCTTTTGTACCCGTCCTGCATGGCCTCGTCAGAAGCGCCTCATGCAGGTGCGATACCACCCGTAACTGATTTATTTATAATGCTTTAATTTGTGGGTGATGCCACTCAGCGCGCGAATTAACCCACTCGTAAGTGGTGCATCACGCTACGCGCACACCTTGAAACCTGATTTCGGCCAAATCAACCCACGTGCCGTCCTCTCTAGATTGCACAAAAAAGGCGCGTTCGGCGCGGAACCGGCGGGGATAAGGGTAAGCATCCCAGCGCTTCAGCGCGAGCTTGTAGATGTCCTGGACTTGGCCGTGTGCCACCTCCTGCGCCAGGGTAATGTGCGGCTCAAATGGAAACTGTTCGTCCGAAGCTAACGAGCCGGTATTGAGGGTGGTGTATAGTTCGCGCAGCTCGCCCTCACCATCTTTGATGGCGATATAAATCACGTCGGTTGATTGAAAAACCTCAATTCCATCCAAAACGACGTCGAACGGTGCGAACCCGGAAACGACGGAACGCGCTCGTTCGGTGGCCGTGTCCACGCTAAAGATGAGGGGTCTCGGCGGGAGGATGGTGACATGAGCACGCGGTAGACAACCCGGTGTCAATTCTCTTCGCAGATCATCCAGAAAACGTGCCAGCGGATCTGGGATGTAAACCACAAGGGCGAAGAGGTTAATGTGCTCCGCCCCATTTGTACAACCGTCCATGGATCTCATCTATAGTACCCGTTTACGGGCCGGACCACACTTGGCCCACTGGTATACTGGAAGATTCACCCCACCCAAAAAGTTCTCACAGTAGGATCGCTCGTGGAAGATGCCATCGAGATCCGCGGTGCGCGGGTCCACAATCTCAAAAACGTTTCGCTCGCCATACCGCACAACCAGCTGACCGTAATCACTGGGGTCTCGGGATCAGGGAAGTCGTCTCTCGCGTTCGACACGATCTACGCCGAAGGGCAACGGCGCTACGTGGAGTCGCTGTCGGCGTACGCGCGGCAGTTTCTGGAGCGGATGGAGAAGCCGGAAGTGGACGAGATCGACGGGATCGCTCCGGCCATCGCGATTCGCCAGAAGAACACGAGCCGGAATCCGCGCTCGACGGTGGCGACATCCACCGAATGCTACGACTTTCTGCGGCTGCTGTTCGCGCGCGTGGGTCGAACATTCTGCCCGCAATGCGGGCGGCGCGTCGAGAAGGATACGGTCGATCAAGTAGCGGCGCAGATGCTGGCGCAGCCGGAAGGCTCGCGCTGGTACGCGCTGTTTCCGGTGACGCACGCAGAGAAGCCTGACACCCAGAAGCTTCGCGATCATCTGTTCGAGCTGCGCAAGAAGGGATTCAACCGGCTGTTTCAAGAAGGAAAGACCTTCGAGTTTTCGACGCCCGAATCGCTGCTCGACATCGACTTCTCGAAACCGCTCTATGTGCTGGCGGACCGCATTGCGATCGGTCCGGATCTGCATCAGCGGATCGTGGATACGACGGAAGTCAGCTATCGCGAAGCCGGCGAGATCATTTTCCAGAACGCGGCGACCGGCGAGCAGTTGCGCTTCAGCGAGAAATTCGGATGTAAACAGTGCGGCATCACGTTCACGGAGCCCGA
>Ga0335069_10003208_pt1 | contig 24874 bp, 20 predicted proteins | sample Lox_Sample_11_FD_206714 | JGI IMG/M metagenome (GOLD analysis project Ga0335069, IMG submission 206714) | Soil microbial communities from Loxahatchee National Wildlife Refuge, Florida, United States - Lox_Sample_1.1 | ecosystem: Environmental > Terrestrial > Soil > Wetlands | place: USA... | reverse complement strand
GACATTTCTCGGCGACAGAGTGTCGCGACCCTAGTCGACGACGAGATTCTGGAGGATCAACTACGCGACGATGAATTGCGCATGGTACTGATGTGCTGTCATCCGTCGTTATCGCCCGACGCTCGCGTCGCCTTGAGCTTGAAAACAGTTGGCGGTTTCAGTACTCGCGAAATTGCGCGCGCCTTCTTATCTGACGAAACCACAATTGCTCAGAGGATTGTCCGAGCCAAGCGCCAGATTCGGGAATCGAACGTCAGCTTCGATCTGCCTTCGGGCAGCGATCTTTCCCTGCGCTTGGAATCGGTAATGGAAGTGATTTACCTCATGTTCAACGAGGGCTACGCTGCGCAGGAGGGAGAGGATCTGGTGCGCCAGGATCTTTGCGGAGAAGCATTACGCCTGGGACAACTGTTGGCGACTTCAAGGGTAACGACGCCGCAGGCGCACGCCCTGGTTTCGTTGATGGCGTTTCAGGCAGCGCGGCTGCCCGCACGAGTTGATCAGTCTGGCGAAATGGTTCTGCTCGAGGATCAAGATCATCGCCTGTGGGACCCTAAACTCATCACCTTAGGCTTCCATCATTTCACCGCATCGGCAGAAGGCGACTCGGTGTCCTCCTATCACATACAGGCCGCCATCAGCGCGGTCTACGCCGGAACACTGCGAACCGGTAACATCGATTGGCAGAGGATTCTGGGTCTCTACGATCAACTCATGGAGATCAGCCCATCGCCGGTCGTCGCACTAAATCGCGCAGTAGCTGTATCGAAAATTGATGGGCCTGAGGCGGCGCTCGCCGCACTTCGGCCGCTTACCGAAGATCGCACGCTGCGCAATTATCATCTGCTGCCCGCGGTTCGAGGCAGATTTCTGCTCGACCTGGGGGATCGCGAGGCCGCGGCCGACTGCTTCCGGCAGGCGCTCGATCGCCCGTGCTCGGAACCGGAGAAGAGATTCTTAAGCCGCAAACTGAACGAGTGTCATCGGACCGAGCCTATTTGAACTCCTTGCGAATCTCTTCCGGAATCTTTGGCTCTGGCGGATAATCGCGGGACGCGCCCGGGAACAGTGCGGTTGTCTTTTCCGCGCGCTTGGATCCGTCGTGAACCGCCACGGTGTGTGGTTTGGAAGGCTCGTAGCCTTCCCACAATGAGACGCCGGCATAGGCGCCATCTTTGCGCAATATGTAGTAAACCATGTCCACGTATTGCAGCTTCTTCATGTCGTTGTTGAAATTGCGCGCGATGCGTTTCAGCGTGTCCATTCCCGCTTCCTGCGGAGACATGCCGTGCCGCATGTTTTCGACGATGGTGTGCGCGCCCGCGACTTTGATGTTCTCTTCCCCGCTGCCAGTCGCGCCCGCGGACCCCACATCCTGATCGGTGTAGCATCCCGCGCCGATAATCGGCGAATCGCCACAGCGTCCCGGCAACTTCCATGCCAGGCCGCTGGTCGTGGTACACCCGGAGATCTCGCCTTTTTCATTCAAAGCGGAGCAATGAATGGTGCCGGTCGGAGGAAACAGGACCTTGTGAATCGCCTCGACGCGCAAATCTCCCTCAATGCCAAGGTCGGCAGCGATCTCATCCAGTTTGCGATAGCGCTCCTGCCAGAGGTCGCTTTGTGGCTTCTCGTCTGGCGATTGCCAATGCGGATCGGCCAGTCCTGGCCCCCACCAATCGCCGGTCGAGTGATACTCCTTCCACAACAGCCAGATTTTGCGCGAGTGGTCGGTCAGGAGATTTTCACGCGGGAATCCCATCGCTAATGCGAATCGTTCGGCGCCTTCGCCCACCAGCATCACGTGGCCGGTGTGATTCATCACGGCCTTTGACACCTGGGACACATTCTTGATGTTGCGCACGCCGCCAACTGATCCGGCGCGCCGCGTGGGCCCGTGCATGCAGCAAGCGTCGAGTTCAACCACGCCTTCCTCGTTGGGAAGCCCGCCGTAGCCGACGCTCGTGTCATTCGGATCGTCTTCCGGTCCTTTGACGACTTTCAATGCCGCATCGAGTGTGTCTCCGCCAGCAGCAAGAAACGCATAAGCGTCGTCGAGATAGTTGTAACCGTTGTGGGCGCAGATAATGATCGGCTTTTTGCCGCCCTGCGACGAGGTGGGCTTTCCGTTTTGACCGTTGCTTTGTGCTTTCAGTAGTCCAACCGACAAAGACCCGAGTGCTGCCGTCTCCAGAAAGTCACGGCGCGTGACTGTCATGATGCCTCCAGATAAATTAGCGCCGGACAGAATAACACGGGCAAAGGCTTAACCACACAGAACACAGAGGATCACAGGGAAAAGAGCGCTTACGAGGTATTACGGGCCGCGTTACGATGCGGCCCTTAGCACATTGCCTTTGCTCTGGTCGGCCCGGAAGCGCAGCAGGGCTGCAATATTTCCGGCGCTGTCGAACTCCGGGTCATCCTTCACGTAGAACAATTCGATGTCACGCCGGATTGCCATCGGAATGATTGCATCAGAGACGTCCGCCATCTCGCGCGTCTCGCGGCCGCAGGCGGGACAAAAGCGAACGATGTGCCCGTCGATATGCCCGCATCCCGTGCACTCCACGGCGGCATGAGCAAAGTTCTCGCCCATCAGGAGCGTTTGAACTTCGCCGAGTTCGAGTGATCGTAGAACCCGCCGCAGACCGGTAACTCCATGACTGTTACTTTTCGCCTGGTTGATGACCTCGCGGACCAGTTCGCGGCGTCTGTTGTCGAGCGAATCTTGCAGCACCCGATCCGCTTGTTCGCGAATCTGATCCGTTGTCATTTTTCCCACTTCGGCCGAGAAGTGGCCCAGCAGTGCTTTCCCTACGTAGGGATGCAACTGCGCTTCCAGTTCATGCCAAGTGGACTCGTGACATCCGATGATCAGCTTGTCGAAGAGTCCTTGTTCCAGAGAACTTCGCAGATGCTCTGCGACATCCTTGAAATGGTGCAAGGCCTCGTCCTGCACTCGTCTCTGGGCATGGCCGCCCTCGTAGCCCGCATATCCATCACTGCTTCCCTGGCGGGTCGCCGGCACGCGAAACAAGCCTACCCGCTCGTTCATTTCATCGAGCCGCAAATCGAAGAAGCGAGCTTTCTGCCTATCTGTCAACGCAACCCAAACCCGCGGCTGGGCGCCGAGAAGCTCAGCCAACGGTTTCAACTGAAAACGTGTACCCACTGAAAGCTGAGTGGACGACAATTGTGGCGGTAGATCGTATTCCTTCCAGAAATTACGGGGGTGGCAGGCGAACACAGCTTTGGCACGCGCCTGATTGCCATGCATGGCTTCGCCTAACGCCTGGATGCGCTCCAAGTCAGATCGCAGGCCATTTTTGCCGTTCTCACTGCGCATCGCATTCCGCACCAGTTCCTTGACCATGATCGCCTCGGCGCGATGCGATTTATCCTGGGGCCGAGTAGGCTTGAAATAAAAACTTACAGTTTGACTGTGATCTCCATTGCTGTGAAATTGGGCCAACTCACGAATATCTTCGCGCGTGATCATCCTTATGTCTCCTGGGGGAGTTACTTGGTTGCCGCCAGAGTAGTGCTGCTATTTGGGCGTTTGCCCAACGGAAGCGCTTGCCGCAGGTGGTCGCGGGCCCGATCCACTGAGGATTGCACCTCCTCAGACTTGCGGTCCGTGATCGCGGCAATCTCTTCAAGCGTAAAGCCCTCCATCGCGTGCAAGACGAAAGCTTCTCGATCCTTACGATGCGCGCCATTGAGAGCAAGCTGTACTAACCGCAGCATCTCATCGGATCCAGCAATGTCCTCAGGCGTTGCCAGGCGGCGATCAGCAATGACATTCTCGCCTGTCAGTGTTTCGTCCGGCTGATGAAACTGTAGCTCCGCCTCATCGCTGCCTCGTACATTTCGTCGACGCGCCGAATCCTCCAGATGCACCGGCGTATCTCCGTCGTATCCCGTTCGGGAAAGATCGTCAATGACATGAATTGCCAGTCGGTAGAGCCATGGCTCAAGTGCGAGCCGCTCCGGTTTGTCGTTGCCGTCCCCCAAAGCGCGGGCAATCGCTTCGTCGATCACTTCCTCCATCATCAGCGAGTCAGGAACCAGTTGGTCGGAGGTTTCACGGAAATACAACTCTCGCTCGACAAAACGTTGCAGCCGGGGCAGATTGGCATTGATGTAAGAATGCACATCATCCGAGGAAACGGTGGGCAGGGCTACTGCGGCCACCGTCGATTCAAACGGAACCTCAGCTGGCCCCCTGGCATTTGCAAACTTGCGACGCGGCCACTTGCGCGAGTTCCTCAACTGATCCTTATGCTTACCGATCTGCTGCAGCAAATCTTCCGTAACCGCTTTCAAAGCAGCGGCAGCTGTACTGGCCGACTTCTGGACCGCCATCTGTCCAGACGGCAACCTCAGATTTAAGGAAACAGTAAATCCTTCCCGCGCAGAAGTTTGCTCAATGCTTCCCTTAAGGTGCACCAGTTCAGGACGAAACACCTGCAACCGCTTGCGCACTTTTTCGATAAGATGATTGATTTCTTTCTCGACGTCGGGAGTTTTCGTGACCTTATAACTGAAATGGACGTTCATGCCAGGCCTCGGAGCACAGGAGCAGATCCCGTGCAGATTTCCGGTTCCTTACAAGCCGATTCTACACCCGCTCTCGTGACTCGAATTAAATAAATCCCCATGTCTAAATTTCGCCCTTGACAGGAGGCTTGTCCATTCTGGAAATACCTTACAGGGTGTGATGGGGGAACCTGACAGGTTACACAGCAACCGTAACTGATGTCTCGGTTCTAGTCACTGGGCGATATAGGGTATCGCGCTCGATCGGCTCGCGGCCGGCCTCGCGAATGAGGCGCATCAGTTCCTCGCGGCGCATGCCTTGTGGAGTGGTGGCTCCGGCATCGTGATAGATCTTCTCTTCAATTACCGTGCCATCGATGTCATCCGCGCCAAAGCGCAATGAGATCTGCGCGATCTTCGCGCTCATCATCTGCCAGTAGGCTTTGATGTGCGGAAAGTTATCAAGGACCAGCCTGCTGACGGCGATCTGCTTGATATCGAGCATGCCGGTGGTTTTCGGTAAGTGCTGGAGCGGCGTGTTGTCGGGATGGAAAGCCAGCGGAATAAATGTCTGGAAGCCGCCGGTCTGGTCCTGCAGGTCACGAAGCTTGATTAAATGGTCTACACGGTCTTCGTCATTTTCGACGTGACCGTACAGCATGGTTGCATTGGACTTCAATCCGATTTCGTGAGCCAACTTCGCCGTGTCGAGCCACTGATCGCCATCAATCTTGTGATCGCAGATGATGTGCCGCACACGGTCGGCAAAAATCTCGGCCCCGCCGCCCGGAAGCGAATCCACTCCCGCAGTTTTCAGTTGCTCTAACGTCTCGCGGATCGAGAGCTTGGCCCGCTTCGCCAGGTACGCGACTTCCACCATGGTAAAAGCCTTGAGATGGACCTGGGGAAAGCGCTGTTTCAGGCCGGACACGAGATCGAGAAAGTACTGGAACGGCAAGTCGGGATGCAGGCCGCCAACAATATGAAATTCCGTGACCGCTTCGCTGTAACCGGAAGCCGCGGTCTCAAATGCCTCTTCCAGCGCCATGGTATATGCGCCAGGAGAGTCTTTCTTGCGGCCAAATGCGCATAGGCGACAGGCGGCAATGCAGACATTCGTGGGATTGATGTGCCGGTTGACGTTGAAGTATGTCTTGTCGCCGTGCAGGCGCTCGCGGACCTGATTCGCCATCCATCCGACAGCCAGCAGATCGCCGGTACCATAGAGGGTCAGCGCGTCATCGGCGCTGAGACGCTCGCGTGACTCCACTTTGTCGTAAATGGGCTGCAGACGGACATCGTCAGTCTGGAAAGGATGGAGATTCGGCATCACTTCGATGATATCTTACAAGCCCCACCAAGTCATCGGGCTCATCTGCGCGCCAGCACATCCCCCGCCACAAACAAAAAGAACACTACGGAGATCACTCCGTTCATGGTGAAGAATGCGGCGTTAAGCTTCGACAGGTCGTTGGCTGAAACCAACGAGTGTTCATACGCCAGCAGTGCAGCGACAAATGCCACTCCTACAATCGCTAACTTCCCCAAGCCGAACTCAACCACCAGGCTGACCAATAGAATCAACATGAGCATGTGAAAAATGCGCGCAATCCACAGCGACTGAGCAATCCCGAAATACCTTGGAACCGAATGAAGCCCGCTCTGTCGATCGAATTCGAAATCCTGGCACGCATACAGCACGTCGAATCCCCCACCCCAAAAGGTCACGGCAAAGGTAAGCAACAAGATCCGTGGATCGAGCGAACCTCGCACCGCGATCCACGCGGCCGACGGCGCCATTCCCATGGCAAACCCCAACACCAGGTGCGACCACCGTGTGAACCGCTTGGTATAGGAATAAAGCAGCAGTACAGCAAGCGCTACCGGGGCGAGAAGCAGCGAAAGCCGGTTCAACTTCGCTGCGGCAAACACAAACACCGCACAAGAGACACACACAAACGTTGCGACAAACGCCGGAGTCAATATTCCGGCGGGCAATGCCCGCATTCGGGTTCGCGGGTTGGCAGCGTCAATCGAAGCATCCGCTAGCCGGTTAAATGCCATCGCCGCGGAGCGTGCCGACACCATTGCCAGAACAATCCACACCAGTGTCGACCAGCTGGGCCAACCGTTGGCGGCGAGCATGGCACCACACAACGCAAACGGAAGCACAAAAACAGAGTGCTCCCACTTGATCATTTCCAAAGTGATCTTGAGATTCTTCAGGACGGGCACTGCCAAGAATTGTAAAAGAAAATCCTGCGCAGAATTTTCAGGTTCTGAGCTCACCAGCCTTTTTGATACCCCTGTTCGCCGATCAGGGGCACAAAGCGGCAGCCTCCAAGAGTCGTTACAACCGGCATGCCCTCTCGCTTCCGCACGACCTTCAACTCCTGAGAATGCGCCGGCCCGACGGGTACAACTAGCCTGCCACCTTCCGCCAATTGCTCAAGTAACGCTTTAGGGATGTCAGGTGCCGCTGCCGAAACGATGATGGCATCGAAGGGTGCCTTCTCCGGGAGCCCCAAGCTCCCGTCCCCAACCACCACCGTCACCTCGATATATCCCAGATCACGCAGGCGCTCTTCTGCAATGCGGGCCAGGCTTTCTAACAACTCGACAGAGTAGACCTCACGCGCCAGTCCCCCGAGCAACGCCGTCTGATATCCGGAACCTGTTCCTACTTCGAGCACCTTCTCGGTCCCAGCCAACTCAAGCGCTTCCAGCATCACCGCGACGATGAGCGGTTGCGAAACCGTCTGCCCCTCACCAATCGGGAGGGGATGGTCAGCGTAAGCCTCGTCCTGGTCATTTGTTTCGACGAACAGATGTCGCGGCACCCGATCCATCGCCGCCAACACTCGCTGATCACGGATGCCGCGAGCGCGCAACTGCTCCAGCACCATTTCCCGACGCTCGATGGCAAATCGACCGGTCAATACCTCTGCCGACAATTCCTCACGTCCTTGAATCAAATTCACGCCGCACTCATCTTCATTCTAGTAGTATGCGCATGGCGCCGCTATTCTGACACGAGGAAGGACCGCTTGAAACAGAAAGATCGTCTTGCGCCCGGGGGCCCGGGCATTCCCCCCCGATGGACCTCGAGCGCCAAAAGCGGCATCGGTACCGCACTTAATCTTCACAGCCGGATCTGGTTCACCATCAGTCACGGCATCCTGAACGAGGTCTACTATCCACGCGTCGACCAGGCTTGCACCCGTGATCTTGGCTTGATCGTGACTGACGGCAAGAGTTATTTCTCCGAAGAGAAACGCAGTTGCAAGTTTGAAAACATCCCGCTGGAGCCGGGCGTCCCCGTATTCGAGCTTATTAATACCGAATTGACCGGTCGTTATCGAATTGTGAAAGAGGTCCTTACCGACCCGTACCGGAATGTGGTTTTACAGCGCATTCGGTTTATCCCGCTTCAGGGACTGCTCTCCGATTACCGCCTTTACGCATTGCTCGCGCCTCACCTGGAAAATTGCGGGACCGGGAATACCGCGTGGATCGGAGACTACAAATCAGTCCCGATGATGTTTGCATCGCATGAGGGCACCGCACTCGCTTTCGGCTGCTCTGTGCCCTGGATCAAGGTGTCCGCTGGATACGTCGGCTTCTCCGATGGCTGGCAGGATCTTTCGAAAAACTTTCAGATGGATTGGGAGTACGAGCGTGCGGAAAATGGCAATGTCGCGCTGACCGCTGAAATCGATCTGCAAGCCTCCGCCGGCGAATTCGTGTTGGCTCTCGGGTTCGGTGGTATCTCGTCGGAAGCAGGGCAGCAAGTGCGCTCCAGCTTGTTGGAGTCTTACGAATACTTGCGCGAGCAGTACGTGATGCGATGGCAACACTGGCAAGCCCAGCTGCTGAAACTGGACGAAAAGCCTCGCGAGTGCGACTTGTATCGAACCAGTATGGCCGTCCTTCGCAGCCATGAGTCCAAGGACTTTCTCGGTGGCGTGATTGCGAGCCTGTCGATTCCCTGGGGATTTAACAAAGGCGACGAGGATCTCGGGGGATATCATCTCGTCTGGCCACGTGATCTGGTTGAGACGGCCTTCGGTTTTCTGGCGGCGGGTGCAGAGGACGACGCGCTCAGGGTTCTGCAATATCTTGAATCGACTCAGGAGGCCGACGGTCACTGGGCGCAAAACATGTGGCTCGATGGCCGTCCTTATTGGGAAGGGCTGCAAATGGATGAAGCCGCCTTCCCTATTCTGCTTGTGGATGCTCTCTGGCGGCTGGCTCCTGCTGAACTCGGGAACGACATTCAGCGCTGGTGGAAATTGGTAAAGCGATCGGCGAGTTTTCTGGTGCGTAACGGCCCTGTGACCCAGCAGGATCGCTGGGAAGAAGATGCCGGCTTCTCGCCATTCACCCTGGCGGTCGAGGTCGCGGCCCTGCTAGCTGCCGCGGATCTCGCGGATGCAGTTCACGAAGCAGGCATCGCGTCATACTTGCGCGATGTCGCCGACAACTGGAACGAGAACATTGAGCGCTGGACGTATGTCTCCAACACCGACCTGGCAAAGCAGGCTGGCGTCGAAGGATACTATGTTCGCATCGCCCCACCGGAGTCGGAATGGGCAGCCTCTCCCGCGGAAGGTTTCGTTCCAATCAAGAATCGCCCGCCGGACAAGAGCGTAGACGCAGCTGCCCACCTGGTCAGCCCGGATGCTCTCGCTCTGGTGCGCTTCGGCCTGCGTGCCGCCAAGGATCCGCGAATCCTCAACACGGTGAAGGTCGTAGATAAACTCCTGCGAGTAGAACTCCCGGGCGGTCCGTGCTGGTATCGCTATAACGGGGACGGATATGGCGAGCACGAAGACGGCTCTCCCTTTGATGGAACCGGCATTGGGCGCGCGTGGCCGCTCCTCTCCGGAGAACGCGCACATTATGAACTCGCAGCCGGTAATCGCAAAGGCGCGGAAGATCTGCTCAAAGCAATGGAATTCGCGACCGAAGGTGGCCGCCTTTTGCCCGAACAAGTGTGGGACACGAAAGATATTCCCGAACGCGAATTGTTTATCGGCAAGCCTACGGGCTCAGCGTGTCCGCTGGTGTGGGCCCACTCGGAATACGTGAAGCTGCGCCGCTCGCTGCGCGATGGAAAGATTTTTGATCAACCGCAACAGACAGTTCAGAGATATCAGGTCGAACGCAGGGGCTCGCCTCACTTTGCCTGGCGGGTGAACAATAAATGCAAAAGTATGCCTCGCGGGAAAACCTTCCGGATCACATTGCTCGGTTCGGCTCTGGTCCGTTGGAGCACAGACAAATGGCAAACCTCCAATGAGCTTGAAACGCGCGACACGGCCCTTGGAACCTATATTGCCGACCTTCCGACCAGCAAACTGGCCCCGGGCCAGAGCGTTTGTTTTACTTTTTATTGGAACGCTCGCAAGGAGTGGGCGGGAACAGATTTTGAGGTCGCGATCGAGCCCTAGCCTGTATATACCATCTCAACGACCGTGCAGTCGTCGCTCAAGGGTGTGCCTCCACAAAAATCCGAGATAGCGCCGAAAATCCGGTCCAGTCCGCCACCTTTCGCGGCCAGCTCAAGCCGGGAATCCTCGAAGAAATCACCCTTGGCATTTTCTGCTTCTGTGACGCCGTCGGTTACCAGGACTAAGCGGTCGCCCGCCTTCAACTGAACTTTGGCACTCTCGTACTGCGCATCGGGCAAAAGGCCAACCGGTAAGTTCCCAGCCCCAGGACGATTCACATCACCCTGGGAGACGACCAGCGGTGGAATGTGTCCGCAGTTCACATATTCCAGAGTTCCGTCCCTGCCCACCCGCGCCATGATCACGGTCGCATACTTCTCGCCGATGTGCTTGTGGGTGAAGAATCGATTGACCGCAGTGACAATCTCGACCAACGGCCGGCCGGCAGTGAGTTGCGAATAGATCATGCCCTGCAGCGTTGACGCGAGCAGCGCAGCCGACACTCCCTTACCGCTCACATCTGCCAGGACTACGGCCAATCCTTCTTCGGTTTCTACAGCGTCAAAAAAATCGCCGCCAATTTCTTTGCAGGAAAGATTTCGTCCCGAGAGTCTTGCAAACGGCACGTCCGGTATTGTCACTGCCATCAGGCGCTGTTGGATCGATGCAGCAATCGACAACTCCTGCTGATAGCGGCGAGACGATTCCTCTGCCTGGACCAGGCGCGCATTCTCGATCAGCGAGGCTGCTTCGGTCGCGATTGCATGCAGAATGTCGTGGCTGACGCTGGAAATGTCTCGCGAGGCAAAACGCGAGTCCACGTACAAAGCGCCCATCGCTTCACCGGAAGTTGCCGGTGCCTGACCCTCGGCGTCACGCGCGGTTTGAACCTGTGGCTTACGCAAGGGCACGCAGATCACGGTCCGCAGATCGTAGGCGACAATGCTCTTGCGTCCGCTGAGATCCAGCGAGCGGCTGGTATCGGTCAGGACGAACTCCGAGTTCGACTTCAGCGCGTCTTCCAGGATGGAATGCGAAATGGTTGTGTCTTCCAATAACGCATCGCCCTTGGAGTTTCGCCCAGCCGCCAGCCTCAACTCGCCGGTTTCGTTCTTCATGAACACGAAAGCCCGCTCGGCGCGAGTGAGTTTGAGAGTCACATCCAGCAGCGTCATTAAAATCTCGTCGAGCACACCCACAGTATTCAGCTTGCGCGCAGCCTCAAGGAACAGGATTAATTTCTCAAGGTCGGTGGTCTCATCCGAAATATGCATTCCGGAGATCTGGCTGAGAAACTCACGGGCCGAGTTGGTCGTCCCTTGCTGGGGATTGAAGATAATATAAGCGGCTTCACGAACTCCGAATTCCAGGCGGTCATTGCGCTCCAAGATTTTACGATCAACCTTGACGCCATTTACAAAAGTTCCGTGCTTGCTGCCCTGGTCAACGACCGAAAACTGTCCACCCTCGGAAACAATCACGGCGTGATCGCGCGACACACGAGGGTCGGCAATCACCAGATCCTTATCGGCCTTGCGGCCTACACTGAACGGACTATGGTCAAGATTAATAATTCGCTGCTCATTTCCTTGCACAAAGACGAGGGTGGGAAAGACTCCGGAGCTTGATTCCGCGGATTGGTTCACAACCGACTGATAGCTCATTCGACCATCTGCAGATTAACGCAATATTGCCTGCAAGAATAATGACAGCATCCGCCAATCGGGGGAAGGGGGGACTCACCAGTGAAAGGCGCGGGCACCTGAATTATGCGGCATTGCCCTTGAATGCAGCAATCGCCTGCTGCTCGGTATCGTAAACTTCGAAAACAGTGGCCAGCTTCGTGATTTGCAATACATCCCGCAAACGTTGTCCCAAGCCGGTCAACTTGATATCCGCCCCGGCCGATCTTGCCGACGAGTAGACGCCCACCAGGGTTCCCAGGCCGCCGCTATCGATATAGCTAACGCCGGACAAATTCAGCACAATATTCCGGTTGAGCATGAGCAACTGTTTGAGATTGTCCCGCAACGCCGTCGCTTCCTCGCCGAAAACAATTCGTCCCTGACATGTCACCACGGTAATCCCATCCACCTGGTGGCTTCGCATAGTTAGGTTCATCAGAGTTCCTTTGGTTGTGCCAGCCTAACTTGAGCAATGGGGTATTGCAAGTCGGGCTCCGCTGTCGCTAAGAGCCCCAAACAGGAGCCCATAATTCCCAGTATCATGGCCACCCAGTAAAAACGCCGATAGTAAAAAATATCTAGCCAAAAGACAGGGCTGATGAGGAGAACAGCAACACAAATCAGAAATATCTTGCGAGGCCAGTCTGGTACTCGCCTCACTCGGAGGTATTCGCCACCCAACAATAACATCGGTAGAAGAATCAAAGTCAGGTCGCAAAGATTTCCGTACAGGCTGGTCACCAAACTAATCACAATTGAGAACGAGAACAACACAGCTTGTCCATATCTCTCAACTCTGCACGGCGGTAATTTCGACCCCAAAACAATTCCTGCTACCAGCAGGGCCATCAAGAACAACTGGATGCACACAGGCAGGGCACCGTTTCCCAAGAACATCGCCGCCAATCCTCGAAAATTAGGCATCATGGATGGGTAAAATCCTGCACTATGAGGCGCCTGGTTAAAGTCCCATAGATATCTGGGATAGCTTGCCAGGTTCGACCAACCCACCAACGCCGCGGAAATCCAAATTAGTACAAGCCCGCCCACCAGAAAGCCAGCGCTCAGTATGCGTCCTCGACGCCACGCCAAGATTAAGAAAATAGGCACGACAATGTGAAACTTGAAAAGTCCAAGTGAAAGCAAAATGCCTGTCTTAAAGTCTGCTTTTCGTTGCAAGCCGGAAAACGTGAGAGTCAATATCAGGAGCAGAAGAACAGCGTCTTGACCTTGCAGGAAGTCAAACGCGATCGGGAAGTAAGCCAGGCTCAGCAAGCCCAAGAAGGAGTTAGACAGGATTCCCGGAGAAAGACGGAACTGCGAGGGAATTAGAAAAGGTATCACCATGAGGACGATCAACTTCGCTGCCGACCAGATCACAAGCGCGGTCGGATACGTAAACTTTGCCAGCGGTGCAAACAACAATGCTTCGAATGGCGGACGAATAAATGGTAAGGGCCATCTCCGTTGGTCTACCGTTGATGAGAACTCCTGCTGAATTTGCCATTGCAGGCCTCGGTCATAAAGCCTCGCCGCCGATCCCCGTTGAACAATTACGCCGGCCGTGTAGAACGCAGCAAAGTCACCGTATCCACGGAATATTCGGTCCCGCAGTTGCCAAACAACAGAAACGTTGAGAACAGCGAAGCACACCATGCTCAAAACAAAAGTTCGCCTCAACGCGTGATCTCCATCGGATAGATTGCCGAAATCAAGCGATTCTATACCCGACAGTCGAGATGCACGATATGATCATGCGGCAGACTCTCAGCAATGTTAAGGACACCACGTCTCTTTGTAATTCTGCTGTTCCTCGCCCTATTCACCCTCGCAGCCCGCAATGTCACCGATCCCGACGTGTGGTGGCACCTTCGAACCGGACAGTTAATCTGCGAAACCCATTCAATCCCTCGCACCGACCCGTACTCGTTCACTCGCTTCGGCCAACCTTGGATTGATCACGAATGGCTATCGCAAATCGTTATCTATGCGCTCTATCAGATCGGGAGCTGGACAGGTTTGATCATCGGATTCGCTCTCGTGATTACCGCGGCTTGCGTGGTGCTTTTCTTACGCTGTGAAGGTCAACCATATGTCGCTGGAGTCATGACTGCGTGGGGCGCAATCGCATCCGTTCCTTGCTGGGGTGTCCGGCCGCAGGTCTTCACAATCCTGCTCACTGCAGTCTTTCTGTTCCTTCTCGAGCGCTCCGACAGCCGCCCGAATTTGCTTTGGTGGACCCTTCCGTTAATGGTGCTGTGGGTGAATCTGCATGCCGGCTTCGCCTTCGGACTGGCGTTGATAGGTCTTTTCTTGTGCGGCAATCTGCTCGAACGAACATTCGGCACTCGTCAAGATGGTTCCTCGCTTCGCAAATTGTTCCTCGCGCTTGTACTATGTACCGCCGTCGTTCCCCTGAACCCCTACGGCTTCAAACTATACCGCTACCCGCTTGAAACCCTTCACTCCAAGGCCATGCAAGCCTATATCGGAGAGTGGTTCTCTCCCAATTTCCATGAAGGTCGCTACCTTGCTGCTTTGTTGATGATCTTGGCCACAGTAATCGTTCCAGTCTTCAGCCCGCGGCGCCTGAAGGCTCGCGAGATACTTCTGCTTGTAGCGACCACTCTGATGGCATTGCGCTCGGTGCGCCATATCCCCATTTACGTACTCGTCGCTGCCTCAATCCTTAGTGCTATGGTGCAGGCTATTCTGCAAGAGACCGGTAAAGCACGGGTCTTTGCAACAGCACCCAGTCCTGTGCCCATACTGAAGGTCATCCTCAATAATTGTCTGCTACTTGCCATGCTCGTCTTTAGCGGGACCCGGATCCGCTCGGTCATTCTGGGCCAAGCAGCCTCCGAAGCTCGCGAGTATCCTCGAGCTGCGGCTGAGTATTTGGAAACCGCAGGGCCGCACGGCCAACTCCTCAACCACTACAATTGGGGCGGATACCTCATTTGGAAGCTTTATCCAACTGAAAAGGTATTTATCGACGGACGTGCTGATGTTTACGGCGACGCGTTTCTCGACAGCTTCGCGTCCGCTTACTTTCTTCGTGGCCAGGCTTGGAACGAACCGATTCAATACTGGCACATTCAGACGATTGTCCTGCCTCCGGATGCCCCCCTGATAGTAGCCCTCCGGTGCGAACCCGGATGGAAGGCGGTGTTCGAAGACAAGCAGGCTGTCGTGCTTGTCAAAGAAAAGTAAATCAAACTCCCGCAGCCGTTCACTTTCGAGTTGCCCAGCATGTAATTGAGTAGTAACTACCGTCACTGTTTTTGGGCGAAACAGTGCAAGAAATTGTCACCTAACCCTTGGCCCTCGGGTTATGATGGGCGGGGGACCGGGGTCGTTCCGGTAACCCTATCCAAGCTATTGATTTCGAATACGCAAGGCTCGCACCGGGGCAGATGCTCATTTAGACTCCGGAGCAGGCCAGGTTCTGGCTATGGAGCCAAGGAGGTTTTGATGAGCACGATTCTCCGTCGGTTGTTGTGGGAGGAAGAAGGGCAAGACATAGCGGAATACGCTGTGATGCTGGCGGTCATTTTGGTCATCGTGGTGGGCACGATCCGCCTGATCGGCAGCAATGCTAACAACGTGTTTTCGTCTGTGGCTAGTTCGATTCAGCAGTAGTTTCAAACGGCGAACAGCCATGAGGCAGAGGGGGCTCGAACGTAAGAGACTACCGCCTGAACTTGGTTTGGCGACTAGAGTGTTTGCGTCCGCCTCCGAGAAGTTGGTTGAGGGCGATCACGGCTGGCGATATTTCCTGACGGAGTAGCAATGAATCGAAATCGGCTTTTGATGATAGGCTTCGTGGCCTTGGCTCTAGGAGGCTTTGTAAGCCTTACGGTGTACCGGAATTTGCAAGCCGGACACGGGGGCCGGAACACCCCCGGCGAAGACGTGCTGGTCGCCGCCGAAGACCTGCAAGTGGGTAGCAAGATCGAAGACAAAGACATCCGCTTCGTGCATTTCTCCTCCGCTGACCTTCCCGCAGGTGTCTTTCATTTCAAGAATAAGGTGGTAGGCCGCGGTGTTGTGCAGCCGATTTTTAAGGGAGAATTCATTCTCACCAACAAGCTTGCTGGCGAGAATGCTGGATCGGGTCTACCTGCTCTGATTCCTCCGGGCATGCGCGCCGTTTCTGTCAGGGTGAATGACACAACTTCTGTTTCTGGATTTGTACTCCCCGGGACACGCGTCGATGTCCTCCTCACTGGAAGCCCCCAAGGTTCTGCCGATCAGCAGACCACAACCGTACTGGAAAATATCGCCGTCATTGCAACGGGACAGAAACTGGAGCGAAACGCTGCCGGGGAGCCGCAAACCACTCCGGTAATCACGCTTCTAGTTTCACCGGACGATGCGCAAAAATTGACGCTGGCCAGCAATCAGGGACACATTCAGTTAGCCTTGCGAAATCCGCTGGATACAAAACAGGAGGAGTTAGTCGCGGCGAAGGCGGAAAGTCTCTATCACAACTCTGTTTCTCCCGCGCCGCCCAAAGTTTCTAAGCCCGCTCCGAAACGGACTGCAGTCGTCACTCCGCCCCCGGTCTCCAACGCTTTTACGGTTGAGATATACAAAGGCGACAAGAAAGAAGAACAGAAATTCTGAGGTCTAAGTCGCGTTGAAGGAACTAAACATGTCGATTAGCTCCCACCAGAGGGAGAAGCCAACAACTTTGGCTTCCTGGGTTGTGGTTTGCGTTGCCCTTTTTACCATTTCGGCAGTCGCGGCTGCACAGGATCAGCAGGCTCCTCAGCAAGGCACCATACAGGCAGAACAAGCAGCGGGGACACCCGCCGAATCGCAAGGTTCAGCTCCGCTTCGCGTGATGGTCGGAAAGTCGATTCTGATCAACACCACGGAGCGTATCAAGCGCGTGTCTGTGACCGACCCTGCGATTGCTGATCCCATCGTGGTCGCCCCCACGCAAATTCTGGTGCACGGGCGCTCGGCTGGTGAAGTTTCTCTCCTGATCTGGGATGAACTCGACCGCTCACGCAGTTTCGATCTCCGTGTCGACGTTGACGTCAGCGCATGCGCCGAGGAAGAAAAGCGGGTCTTCCCTGACGAACAGATCGTGGTTACTCCATCGCGTTCGGCGATCGTGCTATCCGGACATGTATCGACCGAAGACGTTTCCAAACGCGCTGGACTGATCGCCGACGCCTATTCCAAGAACGTGGTGAACGTCCTAACCTTCGGTCCGGTCGGAGCCCAGGAAGTTCTGCTCGAAGTCAAATTTGCCGAAGTAGATCGCAATGCAGCCCTGCAACTAGGCATCAATTACTTCACTCCGGGAACCGGCCACACTACAGGCACGCTGACTACCGGGCAATACGGCGGTTTTAACATTTCGACCAGTTCAACCACGACCACCACCGCCGGAGGATCGACAACCACTTCGACCGGAGCAACCCCACCTACAGTCAACCTGACAAATCCTCTCAATCTGTTCCTGTTCCGCAGTGATATTAATTTCGGCGTAGTCATTCAGGATTTACAGCAGAAAAACCTCCTGCAAATTTTGGCAGAACCAAATTTGATCGCCGTCAACGGTAAGGCAGCCAGCTTTCTCGCCGGTGGGCAGTTTCCCTTCCCGATCGTGCAACCGGGCCAAGGATTCGCAGCCGTCACGATCGCATTCAAAGACTTCGGAGTGAAGCTTGAGTTCACTCCGGTCATCATGCCCAACGGAAATATCCATCTCAAAGTGGCCCCGGAAGTGAGCGCGCTGGACTTCACCAATGCCTTGCAAATTTCTGGTTTCAACATTCCTGCCCTAAGCACCCGGAGGGCTGAGACCGAGTTTGAAGTGCAGGATGGCCAGAGTTTCATGATCGCAGGCCTGATCGACAATCGTGTAACCGAGCTCTATAACAAGATGGCAGGTCTTGGGGACATACCGATCCTGGGCAATTTGTTTCGCAGCAAGAATTTACAGAAAAGCAAAACTGAGTTGATGGTGCTCTGCACGGTGCACCGGATCGCGCCGACGCTGCAGAATCCCGCTTTGCCAAATTACCCGCAGCCGTTTCTGACGCCGGAAAAATTCGATAACAAGAAACCGGCTGGTGAAAGCAAATAAGGCTGGATAGTTGAGAGATGCAGTTCTTGATTTAGCTACGTTTTATGCCTGAGCTTTCGGTCGTCATCGTCGCGTCGGACAGTGAGCAGCGAGCCGTCCTGCAAGTACTAGTGGACGGCACAAGCGTGGCGCACTCAGTGCATACGTGTGCCAGCTATCCTGTAGCTGCCACCGACCCGATTACGCGTCGAATTCAGAGCGCCAATGCCGACGTAATCCTGGTAGACATCCCTGCTGACAATCCGAGTCCGGCTCTGCACGCGATCGAGCTTTTGCAAAACGAACTTCCTGATTCGGCGCTATTCGCTGTCGGCGGCCTGAAGCAACCACAGGTAATCGTCAATGCCATGCGCGCCGGGGCCCGCGAGTTTATCGAACGTCCAAGCACCACAACCGACCTCCTGGAAGCCTTTGTCCGGCTGACGACTTCCCAGCGCAAAGCCCGGCGTGAAGATTCCCGCGGAAAAATGTTCACGGTCGTGAATGCGAAAGGGGGCAGCGGAGCCACTACCGTCGCCGTCAACCTAGCCTTGGCGCTACACGCGTCTCACGGCAATACAGCCTTGGTCGATGTCGCGCCGCTGGGCCACTGCGCCTTGCACCTGAACCTGAAGCCCTTATTCACCATGTCGGACGCGGTCCGCAACCTGCATCGGCTCGACAGTTCCCTGCTCGAGAGTTTTATGACCCGCCATGGTGGTGGCATGCAGCTTCTCGCTGGACCGACCAATCCTGTACCGGGTGAGTCTACGACTGCCGAATATGCCAAGCTGTTCGATTTACTTGTCGGTCATTTCCGTTACGTCGTAGTCGACGCTTCCTCGCGACTGGATACGACGACGCGGCTGGTTTCGAACTTGGCGCAGACGGTGCTCATGGTGGCGCATACCGACGTCGCATCCTTGTGGAGCGCGGCTCGTGTGCAGCAATATCTGACTGAAAACGGAAACCGCGATAAAGTTCAACTGGTTTTGAATCGTTTCCGCAAAATCCCCGGCTTTAGCGAAAGCGATGCTGAGGCGGCGGCAGGCGTCAAATTGCTCTGGAAAATCCCCAACCAATATTTCGCAGTCTCGACCGCAATTGACCGCGGCGTCCCCCTGTTGCAGCAGACTCATACGGATATCGCGCGCTCATTTACCGCCTTGGCTGCTCGATTGACCGAAGACGATCTGGATGTGAAGCGGAAAGCGTGGTCGTTATTCAAAACTGTTTAGTTCATAACCCGTAATGCCGACTAACCTTCAGACCTTCGAGCGAACCGAATACCAGCAGGTAAAAGCTGACCTGCACCGCAAGATCCTCGATCGCCTTGATCTGGAGAAACTCGGACGGACCCCCAGCGACGCGGCTCGCGACGAAGTACTGCTGCTGATACGCAACACTGTCAACAGCGAAGCCGTACCTCTTAGCTTCGCCGAGCGCGAACGGCTTTCCCGCGAAATTCTCGACGAAATCTTCGGGTTGGGCCCTTTGGAACCCCTTCTCAAAGACCCCACCGTCTCCGATATTCTCGTCAACCGCTTTGACCGGGTTTACGTCGAACGAGCCGGCAAGATCGAACCCACCGGCCTGAGCTTCAAAGACGACGCCCACCTCATGCAGATTATCGACCGTATTGTTTCGCGCGTGGGTCGTCGCGTCGATGAGTCTTCACCGATGGTTGACGCTCGCCTCGCAGACGGTTCCCGTGTGAACGCGATTATTCCTCCTCTGGCGATCGACGGTCCTTGTCTCTCTATCCGCCGCTTTGGCCGCGACCCGCTAACCGAGCGCAATATGGTCGAGAATAAGAGCTTGACGCAGCCCATGCTCGATTTGCTTTCTGCCATGGTCAAAGGCCGCCTCAACCTCCTCGTCTCCGGCGGTACGGGCGCCGGCAAGACAACGCTTCTGAATGTGCTCTCGGGTTACATCCCCAACACCGAGCGGATCGTCACCATCGAAGATGCTGCCGAACTCCAATTGAAACAGGAGCACGTTGTCCGCTTGGAAACTCGCCCGCCGAACATTGAAGGAAAAGGCGCGGTTCGCCAACGGCAACTAGTCATCAACAGTCTCCGTATGCGCCCCGACCGCATTGTGGTTGGCGAGGTGCGCGGTGAGGAAGCCTTCGATATGCTTCAGGCCATGAACACTGGCCACGAAGGATCACTCACCACGGTTCACGCGAACTCTCCGCGTGACGCGCTAGCCAGACTTGAGAGCATGTTTTCGATGGCAAATCTGAATTTACCCGAACGTGCGATGCGCCATCAGATTGCCTCGGCAATTCACGCCGTCGTGCAGATTGCCCGTCTCTCGGATGGCACTCGTAAGGTGATCTCCATTTCCGAAGTGAAGGGTATGGATGGTGACCTTATCGAGATGCAAGAGATCTTTGAGTTCGAGCGCGTAGGCATCGACGAAAGCGGTAGAGTGCATGGAAATTTTCGTGCCACCGGTGTCAAACCTCAGTTCACCGATCGTCTCGCGACTGCCGGATGCCGCTTGCGTCCCGAAATCTTTCAATCCCGGATGGAGGTTTGATCACCCTGTCTTTAGGTTGACGCGTCATGCTAATTGCGGCTGCCATTCTCGTGTTCCTTCTCGTCGCTGGAGCGATATTTTTTATTGGCTCCTTCCTCGACCAGCGTTCTGCGCAGGCTCGCCTTTTGCGCGAACGCTTGGCGTCTGTACAGAAAGAAGCAACCCAGGAGCCTAACGAAGAACTGGCGCTTTTGCGCGACGAGATGCTCAGCAAGATTCCTGCACTGGACACCTTGCTGAGGCGCTCCGAGCGCATGACCAACTTCCAGAATTTTCTGGAACAGGCCGATCTCAACGTTCGCGCAGGAAATTTGTTGATCATGTGCTTGTTCAGCGCTGTTGCTGGCGCTGGACTCGGCTGGATGATCGCCGGCCCCTTGCCGCCTAACCAGAGCATTCTCTTCGTTCTGCTGGGCGCTGTGGTCGGAGCGGTAATCCCTTACTCCTACGCTTCCTACCGCCGCCGCAAGCGGTTTCAGAAGTTTGAAGAGTTGTTTCCCGACGCGATCGATACGCTCGCCCGTGCCGTTCGTGCCGGCCACGCTTTCACTACCGCGCTCGAACTGATCGCCAGTGAAATCTCGGAACCGGTCGCCTCGGAGTTCCGCAAACTTTTCGAAGAGCAGAAATTCGGCCTGCCCGTACGTGACGCTCTGATTAATCTCACCGAACGGATGCCGCTGGTCGACGTGAAGTTTTTCGTTACCGCGGTCATGCTTCAGCGCGAGACCGGCGGCAACCTAGCCGAAATCCTCGACAATCTCTCTTACGTAATCCGCGAACGATTTAAGATCCAGCGCCAGGTACGCGTCTACACCGCCCAAGGGCGACTTACCATGATGCTTCTCATGGGCTTGCCCCCAATCATCGTGGTTACGATGTTAATGACCAATCCAGCATTCATCCGGCCCCTGTTCGCCGACCCGATCGGTCACACCCTGGTGGTGTGCGGCATCGTGCTGCAAACCATTGGTTACTTCGTTATCCGAAAGATTATCCAGATACAGGTCTAGCGCATGGCACTTTTTCTCTCCATCGTCGTGTTCTTGACCATCGCGCTGGCGCTTTTCTCTTTCGGCGCGGCAGCCTACGCCCCCTCATCCTTGTTGGGAGCACGTTTGCGCGCCTTGGGCTGGCAGCGCGCCAAACCAAAAGAGCGCCCTGCGGTCCGCGAACGAATTGAGCAGGCACTCGATCCCCTGAGTAAAGCCATTCCGCTTTCGCCCAGCGAGGTTTCCCGCGCCCGCAAATGGCTGATCCAGGCTGGCTACCGCGACCCTCGCCATATCACGATGTACACCGGCAGCCGACTCGCCGCCGCACTATTCGGCTTTTTGTTGGTGGTCGTCGCCAGCGGATTCAACTCCGTCCCTCTGCTCATCAGCGTCACCGGCCTTGGTTTCTTCCTTCCCCGCTTTATCCTGAAGCGGCTGATTCAAAGCCGCCAACAACGCATCAAGATCGGACTTCCCGACGCTCTCGACCTGACTGTCATCTGCGTCGAGGCAGGCTTAGCCCTCGACCAGGCCATGATGCGTGTGGGTCAAGATCTGCACCACGCCCATCCGGAGTTAAGCGATGAATTCCACCTCGTCAACCTGGAGATGAAGGCTGGTAAACCTCGCGCCGAGGCCCTGCGGAACCTTGTAGAACGCACCGGTGTTGACGACATCCGTTCACTCGTCGGAACCCTTATCCAAACCGATCGCTTCGGAACCAGTGTGGCCCAGGCTTTGCGCGTACATTCCGACTCGCTACGGACCGAGCGGCGGCAACGTGCTGAAGAGCAGGCCGCCAAAACCACCATCAAAATGGTCATCCCCCTGGTGCTTTTTGTGCTCCCCTCGATTATCTTTGTGACCCTCGGGCCCGCGGTGATTCAGTTGATCCGCACGCTCATGCCGGTATCGCACTAAAATTCCCCCGGTCAGGAAGTGAAAACAGGGTTTATCATGGCAAGAACAGGTTCCACAGGGTATGCGTTCAACCGAACGCGCCAAGCTCCTCTGGCCACTCGCTTGAAGGTCGCCGGAAGCCACTGGTCACGGTTTCGCGGCCTCATGTGTACCAGCGCCACCCAGTTCCGCGCCGGAGACGGCTTGTGGATTCTTCCATGCCGTGGGGTTCATACCTTTGCCATGAACTTCCCCATCGACGTTCTTTACTTGAGCGCGAATCGTGTGGTCGTACATATGGAACAGAACTTGAAGCCCTGGCGCCTGGGGCGCGTCATGCTTGCGGCAACATCAGTTGTGGAACTTCCGAGTGGCACACTGGTCTCCACAGGCACAAAGCTTGGCGATACGATTGAAATCTCCCTGGAGGACTCGGAAAAGCCTGCTGCATGAATGAAGACCTAAAACTTCTGGTCGAATGGTCATCACCGTGGCAGGAGTTCGTCACCGCCATCCGGCCAGCCCTCGGCAGGTCTCCGAAACCGCTTGCCGGGGAGGCGCGAAGTGAACTCTTTCCTTACCGCGGCATGTTGCTCTGCTGGTTTGTCGAGGTGATTCTGCTGGCAGCAGCCATCATCCTTCCCCAACGACTTGCCAGCTACGCCCCGAAGCCTCTCCCCACCTTCCCGAAGTACGACGTCATCTATTTTTCCGGAGACGAACTCCCTCAAACCGAAGATGTTGGCGGGGCTCGCGCGGGACGATCCGGTCTGTCCGGTGGACATGAAGCACATCATCGGACTCAGGTGATTCGCGTTTCTCGTGGCGATGTACTGCGCGAGAAAATCGTAGACGCTCCTAAGCTCGACTTGCCGCAATCGAACTCGGCTGTTGCCAATCTCCTCGCCTATAAGGCTGTGCCAGGTCCCGCGCCGGCAGAAGGATTGAAGGCATCCGCGCGAACACCCAATTTATCGGCTGCTCCAGTCGCTCCGGCGCCCGAGGTACAGGCCAATAGATCGCGCAATATGCCCGCAATGAGTGCAGCGGTCGTTCCACCGCCTCCCAGCGCCCAACAAACTATTAGCGCTATGCGTATTCCAGGGTCGCAACCGGTGACGGTTGTGCCACCGCCGGTGTCCGCGCCTGAACAGGTCACGAATCTTCACTCTCGGCTGACGCTCCCTGCGCCGACTGTAGTGGCTCCCGCGCCAACCCAGATCACGGCAAGCACATTTAACCGCGGCCCCGGCTTTGGCCCCGGCAATTTGCAGCAGATCGTTCCGCCGCCAGTTCAAGCGGGCAATGTCACGGATCATCGCAACGTCAATGGAATTGGTTCTGCCAACGTGGCTCCGCCACCTGTCCAAATGAACGGTGCGGCGACAGGGCGGTACACGACTGCCAGCCTAGGAAATCCCAACGTAGTTCCTCCGCCGGTGACCGTAAGCGGCGGATCGATCGGCGGCCGCGGCACGTCTTTGATTGCAGGCGGGGCTGTAGTCGTCCCCCCCGCCCCGAACGCATCCGGTGGAGGGGTTGCATCCGGCGTGGGCCATGGCAATCGCGGCAAAGGGCTTGGTGGGCCGCTGGATGTCGGCTCTGAGGTCGCTCCGCCCAGCAACGCTGGTGGTAGCGTGGCAGGAAACGGCATTGTCGTATCGAACCAGCCCGGATCAAGACTCGGTTTGCCTGGCGGCGCAGGAGCCGGCTCTCTTGCGATGTCTCCCGCCGGCGGCTCGCAGCCCGGAACCGGCAGCGGCCAAGGCGGCAACGGCATCGGTCAAGGTACGGGCCCGGGAAGCGGCTTGTCTCACGATGGTCCGGGAGGCGCGAACTCGGGCAATGGCCAGGGTGCCGACACTATCGCTCACGGTGGCATTTCACCTTACCCCGGCAGCGGCGGCGCGGGCACGGGCACAGTTGGCAAGCCTCCAATTCCTGGCGTCTCGGTCCACGGCGGAAGCAATGTCATTACTCTGCCCAGCTTCGGCTCTGACGGTAGCGGCCCCAGTACCACTCCCGGCCGATCAACCAAAATCAAGAATCAGGAAGGCCCCGACATCACTATTGTCGGCAGTTCGCGATCTGGCGGCGCATTCAACTTTTACGGAACTCTTAAAGGCGACAAGGTCTACACCATCTACATCGACACGGCACTTGGCACTGCGGTATTCGAATACTCCGATCCCCTCTCCGCGAATCACCCGTATGGTGAGGATCTAGTTGCCCCTCATCCCATCCGCTCCGATCTGCCAAACGATCTGAAACGCTCGCGGCTTGTAATTTCTTGTACCTTGGATCGCTCCGGACTGTTACGAAACCCCAAAGTGCTGGAACCGGCCAGCCACGACTTGACCACTAAAGTCCTCGCCGCGCTTAACAGCTGGAAATTCCGCCCGGTTTTCCGCGGAAATCAGCCGGTTGAGGTGACCGCGATTTTGGGATTTGGGGTGGATACGCGGTAGCCACAACACACTTGAAAAACTGGTCGTTTCCGGTAAGATGGTCTTACCATGCAGACCAAGGTTTCAACCAAAGGACAGGTCGTTCTTCCTGGCCCCCTAAGGCGGCGCCTTGACATCAGGTCGGGTGACCCGCTCGATATCAACATCGTGGACGGGAGAATTATCTTGACGCCGCGGAAGCAGCGCTCGGGTCGCG
>Ga0335069_10003207_pt1 | contig 24884 bp, 24 predicted proteins | sample Lox_Sample_11_FD_206714 | JGI IMG/M metagenome (GOLD analysis project Ga0335069, IMG submission 206714) | Soil microbial communities from Loxahatchee National Wildlife Refuge, Florida, United States - Lox_Sample_1.1 | ecosystem: Environmental > Terrestrial > Soil > Wetlands | place: USA... | reverse complement strand
CTCGCGGCCGTCGGCGTCGGCGTCCAGGGAGGAGGTGAACATGTCGGTGTCGGCGAGGTCGTCGATCAGGAACGCCGCGGTCTGGGCGGCGACGCGGCGCGCCAGCGGGTCTCCGGTACGCCGGGCCCAGTGCGCGTAGACCCGCAGCAGCAGCGCGTTGTCGTACAGCATCTTCTCGAAATGCGGTACCACCCAAGCGTTGTCGACGCTGTAGCGGGCGAAGCCGCCCGCGAGCTGATCGTAGATGCCGCCGCGGGCCATCGCGTTGCCGGTGCGCGCGACCGCCTCCAGCGCCGCCGGTGAACCGGTGCGTTCGTAATTGCGCAGCAGCGCCTCGAGGATCGCCGACGGCGGGAACTTGGGGGCGCCGCCGAATCCGCCGCGCACCGTGTCCTGGTCGCCCAGCACGGAGGCCACGGCGTGGTCACACAGCGCCGGCGCCACGTCCGGGCCGCCGCCGGGCAGCCCCGAAACCATGCTGCGCAGCTCGCCGGCGATGCGGTCCGACGCCTCCTCGACCTCCGCGCGGCGATCCCGCCAGGTGGCGGAGACGGCCGAAAGAAGCTGCAGGAAACCGTCTTTCGGGTAGTACGTGCCGCAGAAGAACGGCCGGCCGTCGGGCGTCAGGAAACAGGTCATCGGCCACCCGCCCTGCCCGGTGAGCGCGACGGTGGCGTTCATGTAGACCGCGTCGAGGTCCGGCCGCTCCTCGCGGTCGACCTTGATGCAGACGAATCCCGCATTCATCACCGCGGCCACCCCGTCGTCCTCGAACGATTCGTGGGCCATGACGTGGCACCAGTGGCAGGCGGCGTAGCCGATGGAGAGCAGGATCGGCACGTCGCGCGCGGCGGCGTCGGCCAGCGCCCGCGGCGTCCACTGTTGCCAATGCACCGGGTTGTCGGCGTGCTGGCGCAGGTAGGGGCTGGTGGCCAGCCAAAGGGTGTTCGTTCCGGCGGGATCAGCCGGGCTCATCGCCGGAACCTGGTGCCCGCGCGGGACCGTCGGGCCGCCCGGGTTCCTCACCGACCGTGTCGGTGCCCTCGTCGGCCTCCTGATCGGGTTCGGGATGCTCGGGGTCGAACGTTTTCGGCACCTTCTTCAGCTGCCGGTTCATCGACCGCAACAGGAACAGGGTGGCGACCAGCAGCAGCACCACGACCAGCAGGCCCACCGGGCTGGCCTTGCCGAAGTCGGGCCCGTGGTTGTGCGGTCCGTCGGCGATCACCCCGACGAGGTAGTGATTCACCCGACGTCCTCGATTCCGGCGAACAGATCGTCCTCGGGCAGTTTGACCGGAACGCGGGACCGCGCCAGCTCGAATTCCTCAGTCGGCCATAGCCTTTGCTGCCATTCGATGGGAGCGGCGAAGAATTCGGCGTTCGGGTCGATCTGGGTGGCGTGTGCGCGCAACGCGTCGTCGCGCTGGCTGAAGTACGCCGAGCACTCCACCCGCGTCGTCACTCGGGACTCGAACGGGTCGTGCTCGGGATCCCAATGCTTGAGCCACTTCTGGAACGGGCCCTCCTGGCCGCGCTTGACGAACTCGTCGTGCAGCAGCTGCATCCGCGCCCGCAGGAAGCCGTGGTTGTAATACAGCTTGGACACCGCCCACGGCTCGCCGGCCTCCGGGAAGCGGGCGTAGTCGGCCGCCGCCTCGAAGGCGCCGACCGAAACCTGGTGGCAGCGAATGTGGTCGGGGTGGGGGTAGCCGCCGTTCTCGTCGTAGGTGGTGATCACGTGGGGCCGGAACTCGCGGACCACGCGCACCAGGGCCCCGACGGGTTCCTCGAGCGGCACCTGCGCGAAGCAGCCGTCGGGCAGCGGTGCCGGCGGGTCGCCCTTGGGCAGGCCGGAGTCGACGAAACCGAGCCACGTGTGCTCCACGCCGAGGATCTCCGCCGCCTTCGCCATCTCGTCCCGCCGGATTTCGGCCATGTGCTCCAGGACATCGGGCAGGTCCATCGCCGGGTTGAGAATCTCGCCGCGCTCGCCGCCGGTCAACGTCACCACCAACACGCGGTGACCCTCGTCGGCGTAGCGCGCCAGGGTGGCCGCACCCTTGCTGGACTCGTCGTCGGGGTGGGCGTGCACCGCCATCAACCGCAGTTCGCTCACGTGCCCCCTAAAGTTGTCCGAGTCGATTCGCTGGTCGCCCCTGCAGGGCTATAAGAGCTAGAAGCGACCTTATAATTCCAGTTCCGATCGTTGCATCCTGTCGGCCGGCGTCCGGCAGCCCACTAGTCCAGGCATACCCAGGCATGACCGAAACTCCCCTTCCGCGCCCCGAGGCCCGCTACGGGCGGTCGCGGCTGTCCCGCGTGTCGCGGCGTCGCGTGGTCATCGGCCTGGCCGTGCTGGTGGTTGCGACCGGCCTCGTCGTCGCGTTCGTCGGCTACCAGCGGCTCGGCACCAGCGACGTCGCGGGCACGCTGGCCGGCTACCAGGTGATCGACGACGAGACGGCGTCGGTAACGATCAGCGTGACGCGATCCGACCCGTCGCGGCCGGTGGACTGCATCGTGCGGGTCAAGGCCCAAGACGGTAGCGAGACGGGCCGGCGGGAAGTACTGGTACCGCCGTCGGCGGCGGCCACGGTGCAGGTGACGACGACGGTGAAATCATCCCGTCCGCCGGTGATGGCCGACATCTACGGCTGCGGCACCAACGTGCCCGGCTACCTGCGGCCGTCCTGACCACACCCTGAACGGCTCAGCGAAGTTGAACAGTGAATATCGAGTCATCAACTGTTTGCGTGGTGGTAACATGGATGAATGCACGGTTCCTGCTGGGACCGTGTATTGCTGCATTAATGGCCGTGAGGGCACGGAGCGGCGGTGGCCCCAGGCAGCGGGTTCACAGGCTTGCGCGGATACGCGGAACGACAATACGAGGAGCACGACAAGATGACGGATACTCAGGTGACCTGGCTGACTCAGGAGTCACATGACCGACTGAAGGCCGAGCTCGACCAGTTGATCGCGAATCGCCCAATCATCGCCGCGGAAATCAACGACCGCCGCGAGGAGGGAGACCTTCGCGAGAACGGCGGCTACCACGCCGCCCGCGAAGAGCAGGGCCAGCAGGAGGCCCGCATCCGCCAGCTGCAGGACCTGCTCAACAACGCCAAGGTCGGCGAAGCGCCCAAGCAGTCCGGCGTCGCGCTGCCCGGTTCGGTGGTCAAGGTCTACTACAACGGCGACAAGTCCGACAGCGAGACGTTTTTGATCGCCACCCGCCAGGAGGGTGTGAACGAGGGCAAGCTCGAGGTGTACTCGCCGAACTCACCGCTGGGCGGCGCCCTGATCGACGCCAAGGTGGGTGAGACCCGCAGCTACACCGTGCCCAACGGCAACACCGTCGAGGTCACGTTGGTCAGCGCGGAGCCGTATCACTCCTGATCTCTTCGCGAGCAGACGTGAAAGCACCCAAAATCACCCTTTTTGGGGTGCCTTTGCGTCTGCTCGCCGTTAGGCCCGGCCGCTAGACGGCCAGGGCCTGCTCAAGGTCGGCCAGCAGGTCGGCGGCGTCCTCAATGCCAACGGACAGCCGCACCAGGTCGTCGGGCACCTCCAGCTGGGAGCCGGCCGTCGACGCGTGCGTCATCGCGCTGGGCTGCTCGATCAGCGACTCGACCCCGCCCAGCGATTCGGCCAGGATGAAGACCTCGGTGCGGGCACACAGCTCCTCGGCGGCGTGCCGGCCGCCCCGCATGCGCAGCGATACCATGCCGCCGAAGTCGCGCATCTGCCGCTCGGCGACCTGGTGCCCGGGATGGTCGGGCAGGCCCGGATAGAACACCGCGCTCACCGAAGGGTGCCCGGCGAGGAATTCCGCTACGGCCATGGCGTTTTCGCTGTGTCGCCGCATCCGCAGCGCCAGCGTCTTCAGGCCGCGCATCGTCAGGTAGGCGTCGAACGGGCCGGGCACCGCGCCGGCGCTGTTCTGCAGGAAGGCGAAGGCGTCGTCCAGCTCCCAGTCATTGGTGATCAGCGCGCCGCCCACCATGTCGGAGTGGCCGCCGATGTATTTGGTGGTCGAGTGCAGCACGACGTCGGCGCCCAGGGTCAACGGCTGCTGTAACGCGGGGGACGCGAAGGTGTTGTCCACCAGCACCTTCGCGGCGCTTTGTTTGCCGATTTCCGAAATGGCCGCGACGTCGGCGATGGTCAGCAACGGGTTGGTCGGCGTCTCCACCCAGACCAGCCGGGTCTGCGGGGTGATCGCGGCGCGGACGGCCTCCAGGTCGGACAGTGCCACCGGCGTGTACCGGACGTTCCACATGGTGAACACCTTGTCGATCAACCGAAACGTGCCGCCGTAGGCGTCGTTGGGGATGACGACGTGATCGCCGGGCCGCAGCATCGCCCGCAGGGCGCAGTCGGCGGCGGCCATCCCGGAACTGAACGCGCGCCCGAAGGCCGCCTCTTCGACGGCCGCCAGCGAGGCCTCGAGCGCGGCCCGGGTCGGGTTGCCGGTGCGGGCGTAATCGAATCCACCACGCAGGCCGCCGACACCGTCCTGGGCGAACGTGCTGCTGGCGTAGATCGGGGCGTTCACCGCCCCGGTCGCCGGATCCGGCCGATAGCCGGCGTGAATGGCTTTGGTGGCCAGCCCTTGAAACCGGTGGTGTCCGCTGCGGTCCTCGCTCATCGCCGATCAGCCTAATGACAGCCCGGGCCGGGCATGAAAATCGGTGGCCGGGGTAGTCCTCGTTGTCCCACGCAAGACCCCGCTACGACCAACCCTTCGAACCACCCTTCGAACCACCTGACGAAACCACCATGCCCGACGACAGCGCCACCGCGACGGAACTATCCCTTTTCGATCGCTGCGCGACCTATACCGCCGAATGGGCCTCCAAGCCTTCGTTTTTCGCGATCTGCGTGCTGGTGGTCGTCGCGTGGATACCCACCATCTGGGCGCTGCCGACGGTTGACACCTGGCAGTTGGTCATCAACACCGTCACCAACATCATCACGTTCCTGCTCGTCGCCTTGCTGCAGAACACACAGTCGCGCAGCGACCGCGCCGTGCAGCAGAAGCTCCACGCCATCGCCGACGCGCTGCGGAACCTGGTGGACGAACCCGGCGACGAGCGCCCCCGCCTTCCGCGCCGCCTCGGCGCGCTGACCGACGCGACCGGTTCCGAACGGCGACGTTCAGCCGTGTTCGATCGGTAGGCACACCGTCGTCATGATCTTGTCCGCCAATGTTTGCCGCTTGGCGTCCCACAGCGGAAACAGGTAACCGATGTAGCAGATGACCTGGTCGACGAAGTGCGCGAGCTGACGCACGACCGACATCCCGAAGCCGATCGGCTGGCCGGTGACCTCGCTGACCACCTTGAACTTCATCACCGACTTGCCGATGCTCGAGCCGGTGGTGCCCTGGCGGTAGCCGTAGTTCCAGACCAGGTAGGCGATCGCCAGCAGGACGGTCAACCAATACACCAGCATGCCGATGCTGCTGGGCTGGCTGACGCAGTACTGGTTGACGCTGTACTGGTTGACGTCGCTGACGCAGGACTGTTGCGTGGTCAGGCCCTGGACGAGCACGCCGATGCCGACCAGGATGGCGGCCGGGATGTTGTCGATGAGGAAAGCCAGCACCCTGGTGAGCCACGGTGTGTAGGACTCCGTCGGCAGGGCGCGGATCGCCGGCCCGGGCGGCGGCGGCGCGTACCCGCCGGATGACGGGGGCGGCGGCGGGTAGGACCCGCCGCCGGGCGGGGGCGGCGGGGATTGGGGCCCGCCGGATCCGGGGGGTGGCTGGTAAGACTCGCCGGGCGACGGTTGATCGGTCATGGGCAACCCTCCACTGAGTTCGCTGAACCAGGCCGCATTACAGTACCTGAGGGCCGGGCCCGCTAAGAGGATTAGGCGCGATTTGCGCCGCCCGCGATCCGCGCTCGGCTAACGGCGCCCCGACAGTCCGCGGGGCCCCTCCGACAGGAAGCCCAACAAGTCGTACCGGGTGATGACTCCGACCGGCTTCCCCTTCTCCACCACCATCAGCGCGTCCCAGTCGCGCAACGCCTTGCCGGCCGCGCTGACCAACTCGCCGGCGCCGATCATCGGCAGCGGCGGGCTCATGTGCAGTGACACCGCGTCGGCCAGCTTCGCCCGGCCCTCGAAGACGGCCGACAACAGCTCGCGTTCGGAAACGCTGCCGGCCACTTCGCCGGCCATCACCGGCGGCTCGGCGCCGACCACGGGCATCTGCGACACGCCGTACTCGCGCAGGATGCCGATGGCGTCGCGCACCGTCTCGGACGGATGGGTGTGGACCAGGTCGGGCAGCTCACCCGATTTGCGGCGCAGCACGTCGCCGACGGTGAACTCCTCGGTCGACCCGTCGAGGCGGCTGCGCAGGAACCCGTACGACGACATCCAGGCGTCGTTGAAGATCTTCGACAGATAGCCGCGCCCGCCGTCGGGCAGCAGGACGACGACCAGCGCGTCGGGCCCGGCTTCCTCGGCGACCCTGAGCGCGGCGACGACGGCCATCCCGCATGACCCGCCGACGAGCATCGCCTCCTCGCGGGCCAGCCGCCGCGTCATGTTGAACGAGTCGGAGTCGGAGACGGCGATGATCTGGTCGGGAATCGTGCGGTCGTACGCCTGCGGCCAGAAGTCCTCGCCGACGCCCTCGACCAGGTAGGGCCGGCCGCTGCCGCCGGAGTACACCGAGCCTTCGGGGTCGGCGCCGATGACGCGGACCCGGCCGCCGGATACCTCCTTGAGGTAGCGGCCCGCCCCGGTGATCGTGCCGCCGGTGCCGATGCCGGCGACGAAATGGGTGACTTTGCCGTCGGTGTCGGCCCAGACCTCCGGGCCGGTGGTCGCGTAGTGGCTGGCCGGCCCCTCCGGGTTGGCGTACTGGTCGGGCTTCCAGGCGCCGTCGATTTCCGTGACGAGCCGGTCGGAGACGCTGTAGTAGCTGTCCGGGTGGTCGGGCGGCACCGCCGTCGGGCACACCACGACCTCCGCGCCGTAGGCGAGCAGCACGTTGCGCTTGTCCTCGCTGACCTTGTCGGGGCAGACGAACACGCACTTGTAGCCCCGGTGCTGGGCGACCAGCGCGAGGCCGACGCCGGTGTTGCCGGACGTGGGTTCGACGATGGTGCCCCCGGGCTTGAGCTGCCCCGCGGCCTCGGCGGCGTCGATCATCTTCACCGCGATCCGGTCCTTCGAGCTGCCCCCGGGGTTGAGGTACTCGACCTTGGCGGCCACCGTGCCGGCGCCGTCGGGGACGACGGAGTTCAGCCGAACCAGCGGCGTTCCACCGATGAGGTCACTGATGTGCTGCGCGATCCGCATGCGTTCATCGTGTCAGGCGGATTCGGGCGGCGCACACTCGCTAGCCGGTGGCTTCGCGGATGTAGTCGCCGATCTGGCGCAGCGACCGGACCGCCTCGGGCACCAGCGGCGCCGCCAGCTGGAAGTCGTGCACCTGACCGGGCCACACCCGCACCTCGGCCGGCACGCCGACCGCCGCCAGCCGGGATGCCGCCAGCCGCGCGTCGTGCAGCAACACCTCGGAGCCGGAGACGTGGATCAGCGTCCGCGGCAGGCCGGGCTTGATGTGCTCCAACGGCTCGTAGATCTCTTCGGGTTTGCCGTCGACGACATTCTTTTCGGCCGCGCCAGCAACCAACTCGACGAGCGCGTCGAACGCGTTGGCGGGGAACATCGCGTCGCTCTTGATGTTGGGGTGGGCCTGCTTGCATTCCTTTGCCAGCTGCAGCAGTGGCGAGATCGCCACCAGGGCCGCCGGCTCCTCACCGTCTTCCTGGAGGCGTTGCGCCAGGGCCAACGCGAGGTACCCGCCCGCGGAGTCACCGGCCAGCACGATCTGGTCCGGCTCGTACCCGCGCTCGCGCAGCCACCGATACGCGTCGTGGCAGTCGTTGAGGGCCATCCCGACCGAATGCTTCGGCAGCAGCCGGTAGTTGACGACCAGCACGGGCGAGTCAGCAAACGTCGACAGGGCCTCGACGAGGCGGCCGTGGGAGTTTGCTCCACAGGTCAAAAAAGCGCCGCCGTGCAGGTAGACCACGACCCGGCGGGTGCCGTCCGCGGGCAGCACGCTGGGCGCGCGCACGAGCTGCGCCGAGGCATTGGGCAAGTTCACGGTCTCGCGGACGGTCGCGGACACCGGGAGCAGGACGCGGGCCGCGACGTCGATGAGGCCCCACGGCCAGGGCAGGTTCGGGGCGTGGCTGCCGACGGCCAGCACCGGCCGGATCGTCAGTCGTGACGCGAGGTTGGCTACCCGCGCAGCAACGCTGGGCCCGGACTCGAGTACCTCGACCGGTGCGCCGTCGCTGATTGCAAATCTGCGTGCCTCGACTCTACGTCGCTGCAAAACCTCGTGTGGCCGAACGGTATTCCGGGGGGAACCGGATACCTTGCTGGGTGCGGTCATGCTCAACACTTCCTACGCCGTTGTAGTGCGACACAGCATGTGACGAGGCAGCTGAGCGTCCGGTTCAGCCCGATCCCCAGGGCGTCCAGCCAACCCCTGAAAATTAGCTTGGCAGGCGTTGCTGAGTAGAACGTTTGAAGAGTCTGTATTGATACCACATTTGATTCACAACGTGACCCCATGTTCATAAGCCGCCCGCGCAAACCCTGATGCGGAACTAAACTGATTTCCGTGACCATTCGGGTGCCGCGTCGTTCGACGATCGCCCTGGCCACGGCGGGCGCGCTCGCCTCGACGGGTACGGCCTATCTGGGCGCACGCAATCTGCTGGTTGGCCAGGCGGCGCACACGCGCACCGTCATCCCGAAGGCCTGGGAGATCCCGCCGCGCGCCGACGGCGTGTACGGCCGCGGGGGCGGCCCCGTGCAGCGGTGGCAGCGCGGCATACCCGTCGATGTGCATCTGATGATCTTCGGTGATTCCACGGCGACCGGTTACGGCTGTGTGAGCGCCGAGGAAGTGCCCGGCGTGCTGATCGCGCGCGGCCTGGCCGAACGGGCCGGCAAGGCCGTCCGGCTCAGCACGAAGGCCATCGTCGGCGCCACATCGAAGGGCGTCGCCGGTCAAGTCGACGCGATGTTCGTGGCCGGACCGCCGCCGGACGTGGCCGTGATGATGCTCGGGGCCAACGACGTCACGGCCCTCAACGGCATCAGCCAGTCGGCGCACCGGCTGGCCTTGACCGTACGCAAGTTGCGCGCCCGCGGGGCGGTGGTCATCGTCGGCACCTGCCCGGATCTGGGGGTCGTCAGCGCCATCCCCCAACCGCTTCGCTCGCTGGCACACGCGCGGACCACACAGCTCGCCCGCGCGCAGACCGCCGCGGTCCGCGGGGCCGGCGGCGTGCCGGTCCCGATGGCGCAGCTGCTGGCGCCCCGATTCCGGACCCAGCGCGAGCTGATGTTCTCCGCCGACGGCTTCCACCCCTCGCCGGCGGCATACGCGCTGGCCGCCGAGGCGCTGCTGGGTGCGCTGTGCGACGCGCTGGGCATAGCGGCCGCCGAAGCAGTGCCCGAGGTCCCGGCGCCCGCCGGCGCGCCGGTGCTCGGTGCGGCCCACACGCGCCTGAACGTGATGTCACGGCTGTGGCGGCGCCCGATACCGGGGTCGGCCGCCCCGTCTGGGTGCGGACCGGTCACCACCGACTAGATTTGGTCTGGCCCGTCGGGGTGAACCAACACCCGCCGATGGAGCGAGCCCGCATCCGCTGGAAGGAACAGCCATGCCCGAAGCCGTCATCGTCTCAGCCGTCCGCTCGCCGATCGGCCGGGCCATGAAGGGGTCGCTGGTCAGCATGCGACCCGATGACCTCGCCGCCCAGATGGTGCGGGCCGCGCTCGACAAAGTCCCCGCGCTGAACCCCCACCGGATCGACGACCTGATCCTGGGTTGTGGCCTGCCCGGCGGTGAATCCGGCTTCAACATGGCCCGCGTCGTCGCCGTCGAACTCGGCTATGACTTCCTGCCCGGCACCACCGTCAACCGGTACTGCTCGTCGTCGCTGCAGACCACGCGGATGGCGTTCCACGCGATCAAGGCGGGCGAGGGCGACGCGTTCATCTCCGCAGGCGTCGAGACCGTCTCGCGGTTCGGCAAGGGCAACTCCGACTCGTGGCCCGACACCAAGAACCCACTGTTCGACGAGGCGCAGGAGCGTTCGGCGGCGGCCGCCGCGGGCGCCGACGAGTGGCACGATCCCCGCGCCGACGGGAACCTGCCCGACGTGTACATCGCGATGGGCCAGACCGCCGAGAACGTCGCCATCATGACCGGCATCGGCCGCGAGGACCAGGACCGCTGGGGGGTGCGCAGCCAGAATCGGGCCGAGGAGGCGATCAAGAGCGGGTTCTTCGAGCGCGAGATCACCCCGGTGACCCTGCCCGACGGAAGCACCGTCAGCACCGATGATGGCCCCCGCGCGGGCACCACCTACGAGAAGGTCTCCGAGCTCAAGCCGGTGTTCCGGCCCAACGGGACCGTCACCGCCGGCAACGCCTGCCCCCTCAACGACGGCGCGGCCGCGCTGGTGATCACCAGCGACACCAAGGCCAAGGAACTCGGCCTGACGCCGCTGGCCCGCATCGTGTCCACCGGCGTCAGCGGTCTCTCGCCGGAGATCATGGGGCTGGGCCCGATCGAGGCATCCAAGAAGGCGCTCGCACGCGCCGGAATGTCGATCGGCGACATCGACCTCTACGAGATCAACGAGGCGTTCGCGGTGCAGGTGCTGGGCTCGGCGCGCGAGCTCGGCATGGACGAGGACAAGCTGAACGTGTCGGGCGGGGCGATCGCGCTGGGCCACCCCTTCGGCATGACCGGCGCGCGCATCGCCACCACGCTGATCAACAACCTGCAGGCCCACGACAAGACGCTGGGCCTGGAGACCATGTGCGTCGGCGGCGGCCAGGGCATGGCGATGGTGATCGAGCGGCTCAGCTAATTGCCGCGTTGACTCTGCGTCCGTGGCGCAAAAGTCCGAGTGGATCCCGCCGTCAGCGCAGAGTCAGCACTTTGTCCGAGCGTCCCAGGCTTGCCGAACCCGGCGAATCACGTCGTAAGCCCGGTGCCGCGAGACCACCCGGACGACCGTCCACCCGGCTTCGGCGATGTACTCCTGCCTTTCGACGTCCCTGGCGAACTGCCACGGATTCGTCCAATGTTGTTCGCCGTCGTACTCCGCGGCCAACATCATGTCCTCCCAACCCATATCGAGGAAGTACCGGGGAAAGCCGTCGGCGCCCAGCACGGGGATCTGCGTCCGCGGCTTTGGGAAGCCCGCATCGATCAGCAGGAGCCGTAGCCAGGTTTCCTTCGGCGACTGAGCTCCCGCGTCGACCAGATCCAGCGCTCGCCGTAGTTGACACAAGCCACGCGTATGACGGTGGTTGCCGGCCAGTTCCTCGACATCTCTCACCTTGAAGTCGGTGGCTGCGGCGAGCGCATCGAGGCGAGCAACGGCGAGGCCGAGGGCTCCGCGCCGGCCGAGGTCGAATGCGGTGCGCTGGGGTGTCGTCAGGTACAGACGATCGAGCCGCGTGTATTCGTCACTCAACAGAAGCTCGTCGCGCGTCACGACGCCTCGCGGCGCTCTCGCGTTGCGCCAGATCAATTCGACCGGTGCGTTGTCGTCGACCCACTTGGCGCCGTGCATCGCCGACGCGGCGGCGCCGGCCACCACTGCCTCCCGGCGCGACCAGAGCCAGGCAGCGATGGCGCGCTGTCGCAGCGACGGTTCAAGACGCTTTTCCATGTAGATATTCGGCATGATCGCGCGGTAGTACTTGCGCAGCTCATGCCGGCTGACTTCGCCGGCGGCAAGCGCCTCAGCGCCGATAAACGGTTGGCGGCCAGGCTCCATGTCGGCATCGTGGCAGCCCCCACCGACACCGCGGTTGATCCTGCGTCCACGCAGAGGAAGTGCGAGTGGGGTCCGCCGTCAGCGCAGAGTCGACGCATACGAAAAGACCGGCACGCCAATCGGCGCGCCGGTCTTTTCGTTGAAGCGAGCTAGTCGTTCTGCAGGTAACTGAGCAGGCGCAGGATCTCGATGTACAGCCAGACGAGGGTCACCGTCAGGCCCAACGCGATGCCCCAGGCCGCCTTCTCCGGCGCGCCCGCGCGGACCATCTGGTCGGCCGCGTCGAAGTCGATCAGGAAGCTGAACGCGGCGATGGCGATGCACACCAGCGAGAAAATGATCGCGACCGTTCCGCCGCTGCGCAGGCCCAGGCCCGTGCCGCCGTTCACGTGGAACATCGCCAGCACGAAGTTGCCGAGCATCAAGGCCAGCACCCCGAACAGGGCGGCGACCACCATGCGGGTGAATTTGGGCGTGACCCGGATGGCGCCGGTCTTGTAGACGACGAGCATCCCGAAGAACACGCCGAAGGTGCCCAGCACGGCCTCGCCGATCAGCGCGCCCGCATTGGCGTTCGACACCTGGAAGTTGGCGAAGATGAAGGAGATCGCGCCGAGGAACAGCCCCTCGAGAACGGCGTAGCTGAGCACGATCGCGGGGCTGTCCTGCTTGCGACCGAAGGTCGCGACCAGCACCAGGCCCAGGCCGCCGAGCGCACCGATGAGAGTCAGCGGCATCGCCAGCGCGAGGTTGGCTGCCACCAGGAAGTAGGACACGACGGCCGCGGCTGTCAGCACGCCCAGCGTCATGCCGGTCTTGGTGACGACGTCGTCGATGGTCAGCGGACGGGAAGCCTTGGTCTCCTGGTAGGGGGCCATGTAGGGGTCGGCCTGGTAGTAGCCTGGGGCCGCTGCAGTGCCGAATTGCGCGTATCCGCCCCGCTGCTTGGGCAGCGAGCGAAATACCGGGTTACTTGTCTCCCGCACCGTCGGATCCTCTCTATGGGACTGTGGGTTCGAGCTGTGCGAACAATTGCTCAACGACCAGCGGACCGTCCGGGTTCCCGGCGGACCTGCCATTTCCTGAGGTTTCTGAGCTTTGCGGCCTCTTTCCGGCCTCGTAACGAACTCTGCTGTTGTTGTCGTCCGGTCAAACATAAACCTTACCCGCGGGCATCGCTCGAGTCGTGACGATCTAGATTGCTGGTCGAGACCGGGCGGCGACTGGAAGGCTGGCGCATTGACTGAGGAAGCTGAGGAATCCGATGAGGTCCTGACCCGCGTCGAAGGCGGCGTCGGGTTGATCACGCTCAACCGCCCCAAGGCCATCAACTCGCTGAACCAGGACATGGTGGACGCGTTGAGCGCCGTGCTCACTCAATGGGAATCCGACGACGCGGTGCGCGCGGTGGTGCTGGCGGGAGCGGGCGACCGCGGATTGTGCGCCGGCGGCGACGTGGTGGCGGTCTATTACAGCGCCCGCAAGGACGGCGTCGAGGCGCGGCGGTTCTGGCGCGCCGAATACCTGATGAACGGCCAGATCGGGCGGTTCACCAAGCCATACGTGTCGCTGATGGACGGCATCGTGATGGGCGGCGGGGTCGGCGTCAGCGCGCACGGGAGCGTGCGGGTGGTGACCGAAACCTCGAAGGTGGCAATGCCCGAGGTGGGCATCGGATTCGTTCCCGACGTCGGTGGGGCGTTTCTGCTTTCCCGGGCCCCGGGCGCGCTGGGGCTGCACGCCGCGCTGACGGGCGCCCCGTTCTCCGGATCCGACGCCATCGCAATGGGATTCGCCGACCACTACGTACCGCACGATGAACTCGCCGCGTTCACCGCAGCGATCGTGGCCGACGGCGTCACGAGCGCACTGGCCGCCCACGCGATCGAGCCTCCACCGAGCGAGCTTGCCGCGCAACGTCATTGGATCGACGAGTGCTTCGCGGGCGACACCGCGGAGGACATCGTGACCGCGCTGCGGCGTCATGGGGCCGGACCCGCGAACGACGCCGCCAACCTGGTCGCCACCCGCTCCCCCATCGCCGTGTCGGTGGCGCTGGAGGCGGTGCGTCGCGCCGCCAAGATGGAAACGCTGGAAGACGTTCTGGTGCAGGACTATCGGGTGTCGAGCGCGTCGGCGCGCTCACACGACCTGGTGGAGGGCATCCGCGCGCAGATCATCGACAAAGATCGCAATCCGAAGTGGTCGCCGGCGACGCTGGCCGAAATCACGGCGGCTGACGTCGAGGCGTATTTCGCGCCGGTCGACGACGACTTGAGGTTTTAGAAAGGCGGTTGGGGTGACGGACAACTACGAGACCATCTTGGTCGAGCGCGATCAGCGGGTCGGGATCATCACGCTGAACCGGCCGCAGGCGCTCAACGCGCTCAACAGTCAGGTGATGCGCGAAGTCACCAGCGCGGCAACCGAATTGGACAACGATCCCGGCATCGGGGCTATCATCATCACCGGTTCGGCCAAGGCGTTCGCGGCCGGCGCCGACATCAAGGAGATGGCGGCCCTGACGTTCGCCGACGCGTTCGACGCCGATTTCTTCGCCGCCTGGTCCAAACTGGGCGCCGTCCGCACCCCGACGATCGCCGCGGTGGCCGGTCACGCGCTGGGCGGCGGCTGCGAGCTCGCGATGATGTGCGACCTGCTGATCGCGGCGGACACGGCGAAGTTCGGCCAGCCGGAGATCAAACTCGGTGTGCTGCCGGGCATGGGCGGTTCGCAGCGGCTCACCCGCGCCATCGGCAAGGCCAAGGCCATGGACCTCATCCTGACCGGGCGCACCATGGACGCCGCCGAAGCCGAACGCAGCGGCCTGGTTTCGCGGGTGGTGCCGGCCGACGACCTGCTGACCGAGGCCAGGGCCGTCGCCACCACCATCTCGCAGATGTCGCGGTCGGCGTCGCGAATGGCCAAGGAAGCCGTCAACCGGGCCTTCGAATCCAGCCTTTCCGAAGGGCTGCTCTACGAACGCAGGCTGTTCCATTCGACGTTTGCGACCGAGGACCAGTCCGAGGGGATGGCGGCATTCATCGAGAAGCGGCCTCCCAACTTCACCCACCGATAGGACGCTTCGATGAGCGAGCCGAGTCCAGCGACGACCGCCCCCGAGGACGAGGCCGGCCGCGAAGCCGAGCCGGAAGCCAAACCGGAAACCGGCAAGCCTCGCGAACCACGCGCGCGCGAAAACCCTTGGTGGGTCCGCCATTACACCTTCATGGGCACCATGGTTGGCCTCATCTTCATCTGGTTTTCGATGACGCCGTCGCTGCTGCCACGCGGCGCGCTGTTCCAGGGACTGGTCAGCGGCATCTCCGGTGCCATCGGCTACGGGTTCGGGGTCTTCGGCGTCTGGCTGGTCCGCTTCATGCGCACCAAGAATTACAGCCCGCCCGCGCCGCGCTGGGCGTGGATGGTGCTGATCCCGGTCGGCGCGGTCGGCATGGTGGTCATGGCGATCCGGTTCCACGTCTGGCAGGACCGCGTGCGCGACCTGATGGGCGTGCAGCACCTGAAGTGGTACGACTACCCGGTGGCCGCGGGCCTGTCGCTGGTCGTCTTGTTCGCCTTGGTCGAAATGGGCCAGTTCATCCGCTGGCTGGTCCGTTTTCTGGTCGAACAGCTCGATCGAATCGCGCCGTTTCGCCTTTCGGTGACCATCGTCATCGTCGCGCTCGTGGTGCTGACCATCACCCTGCTCAACGGCGTCGTGCTCAAGTTCGCCATGCACACCATGAACAGCACCTTCGCCTCGACCAACAACGAGATGAATCCCCATACCGCGGCGCCGAAAACGCCGCTGCGATCCGGTGGCCCGCAGTCGCTGGTGTCGTGGGACTCGCTGGGCCATCAAGGCCGCATCTTCGTGGAGGCCGGCCCGACGGTCGCCCAACTCACCGCTTTCAACGGGACCCCGGCCGCCGAACCCATCCGGGCCTACGCCGGGCTGAACTCCGCCGAGGACATGACGGCAACCGCGGACCTGGCGGCGCGTGAGCTGCAGCGCACCGGCGGACTGCAGCGCGCCGTTGTCGCGGTCGGCACCACCACCGGCACCGGCTGGATCAACGAGGCGGAGGCCGATGCGCTGGAGTACATGTACAACGGCAACACCGCGATCGTGAGCATGCAGTACTCGTTCCTGCCGAGCTGGCTGTCGTTCCTGGTGGACAAGGAGAACGCCCGCCACGCCGGCCAGGCGCTGTTCGAGGCCGTCGACAGGCTGATCCGCCAGATGCCCGAGGGGCAACGGCCCAAGCTCGTCGTGTTCGGCGAGAGCCTGGGGTCATTCGGCGGCGAGGCGCCGTTCATGAGCCTGAACAACGTCCTCGCCCGCACCGATGGCGCGCTGTTCAGCGGGCCGACGTTCCAAAACACCATCTGGACGGATCTGACGGGCACCCGCGACCACGGCTCCCCGGAGTGGTTGCCGATCTACAACACCGGCAAGAGCGTCCGATTCGTTTCTCGCGCAAGTGATTTGGAGCGCCCGAACGTCCCGTGGGACCTTCCGCGGGTGGTGTACCTGCAGCACGCTTCTGACCCGATCGCCTGGTGGTCCCCCGACCTGTTGTTCGCCGAACCGGACTGGCTGCGCGAGAAACGGGGCTACGACGTGCTGCCCGAGACCCGCTGGATCCCGGTGGTGACCTTCCTGCAGGTCACGGCTGACATGGCGGTGGCCGTGGACGTACCGGCCGGACACGGGCATCACTACGTCGCCGATGCGGCCGACGCCTGGGCCGCTGTGCTGTCGCCGCCCGGTTGGACCGAGGAGAAGACGGCCAAGCTGCGGCCCCTGCTCCATTCCGATGCCACCTCCACCGGATAGCTAGAGCCAGCGGCGAACCGTCGTGCCGATGCACGCCGGCACCCCCGGACCCCGGCCGACGGAATCACCGGCCAATTGATCGAGCACGCCGGAACCGGCCAGGGCGCGGTAGCCGCCGATGACGTCGGTGGCGCGGTGCAGGCCGATGTCGAGCAGCGCGGCCGCCGCCAGGCTGGACGTGTAGCCTTCCGAGCACACGATCACCCATTCGACGTCGTCGTCGACGGCCTCCGGCAGCCTGGCGTCGCTGGTCGGATCGCAGCGCCACTCCAAAACATTGCGTTCGATCACCAGCGCGCCCGCCAGCTCACCCTCGCGCAAGCGCTGGGCCTGCGGCCGGATGTCGACCAGCACCGCCCCGCGCCGCAGCGCCTCGGGCACCTCGGTGGCGCGAAGGCGGCGAAACCGGCGCCGGGCCGATCTCAGGACAACGTCGATGCGGCTCATCAGGATCCTTCCGGTTGATCGGTCAGTTCGGTGCGCTGGCGGCGCAGCCTGTTGCGGTCGGTGACGTCGTAGTACGACATCGCCGTCAGCGGCGGTGAATAGGCGTGCACGCTCAGGGTCGGCTGCACGGGTGCCGCCGCCTTAGTCGGTGCCTCAGTCGGTGCCTCTGTCGGGGGCCGCGGGACGGGCCGGGGTGCCCACACCACGTCGTGCACCCAGCCCAGCGGGAACCCGGCCTGATCCCCGGCGTCCAACCGGCGTCGCCGCAAACCCCGCCCGTCCCAACGGAATTCGTTGAGCGACCCGGACACCACGGTCAGCGCGCCGAGCGACCCGCCGTGGTCGTGCAACTCGGTGGCGTGACCGGGAACCCAGCTGATCAGCCAGATGTCCAGCTCCTCGTCGCCGTCGATGCGGGTAAACCAGCGCTTCGACTCCGGTACCCCGCCCTCGGGCAGCAGTTGGTCGAAGCGCCCGCTGAGCACATGGTCGGCGGCCTGGTCGGTGGCGTGCAGCAGGTCGGGCACGCGCAGTCGCGTGGGTCCCGACCCGGGCTTCAGGCGCGACGAGACGGTCAAGGTGCGCGGTGCCCCGGGGGCGACGGCAGGCAGCGGAACAGAAGCGACGGGAACGGACATCGAGGAGCTCCAGGGTCAACGGATGGGCAAGCGGCGGCGTGTTACGGCCGACAACACTCGCAAAATCCGAAGCGCTCCATCACGGCCGCCAGTGTTGCATAGATTGAGACCGTGCGCTGTTGCGGTCATCGCCCCGGGCGGCAAGGCGGGGTTATCGTCGCGGCGCTTCTCCTGGCGGTCGCGGGCTGCGCGCATGGCGCGCCCGGCGGCACGGTGACGTCCTCGTCGGCGCGCCCGTCGGACATCCCCCGGGGCCCGGCCTCGGCGCCGCCGGGCGCCGTCGGGCTCACCCCGGGCGGGGTGACGACCAGGGTCGACGTCCCCGCGGATTCGACCGAGGAGGAGTATTTCCAGGCCTGTCACGCCGCAAGGGCCTGGATGGAAGCCCAGCCCAGGACGGGTGGGTCGCTGTTCGAGCCGTACCTGGCGATGGTCCAGGCTTCGCCGGCGGGCACGCCCGGCACCTGGAGCGCCCGGTGGTCGGACCTGACGCCGGCCCGGCAGGCGGCCGTGATCACCGCCGCGCGCGCGGCCGCCGACGACGAATGCGGTTAGCGCGGGTCCCCGGCGCCAATTGTGATCATGCGTACAAAAAGTGCCCACCCGGCCGGTGTGGCGGCGTGCGGCCGCGCAAAATGAACGGATGCCCGGCGGACGTGGCGAAGGGGTGGCGGGTCGATCGTCGCCGACTCGGGCGGCGCTGGCGCTGGGCAGCGGCGGCGCCCGCGGCTACGCCCACATCGGCGTCATCGAGGCTCTGCGCGCCCGCGGCTACGAGGTCGTCGGGATCGCCGGCTCCTCGATGGGCGCGATGGTCGGTGGCCTGCATGCGGCCGGGCGCCTCGACGAGTTCGCCGACTGGGCGAAGTCCCTGACGCAGCGCACCATCCTGCGGCTGCTGGACCCGTCCATCAGCGCGGCCGGCGTGCTGCGGGCCGGGAAGATCCTGGACGCGGTGCGCGACATCCTCGGCCCGGTGTCCATCGAAGACCTGCCCATCCCCTTCACCGCGGTCGCCACCGACCTGCTGGCCGGCAAGTCGGTGTGGTTTCAACGCGGCCCGCTCGACGAGGCGATCCGCGCGTCCATCGCGATCCCCGGGGTGATCGCCCCACACGCGCACGACGGACGCCTCCTGGCCGACGGCGGCATCCTCGACCCGCTGCCGATGGCGCCGATCGCCGCGGTGAACGCCGACCTGACCATCGCGGTCAGCCTCAGCGGCAGCGAGGTCGGCGGCACGGCGGACCGTCGCGACGCGGAACCGGGGGCCACCGCCGAGTGGTTGAGCCGCATGATGCGCAGCACGTCCGCGCTGCTGGACACCGCGGCGGCGCGGTCCCTGCTGGACCGGCCGACCGCGCGTGCGGTGCTGAGCAGGTTCGGGTCCGACGATGCGGAAGCCGAAGACGTCGGCCCCGACGACTTCGCCGACCTTTCGGTCGTTCCCAAACTGGGCAGCTTCGAGGTGATGAACCGGACCATCGACATCGCTCAGTCGGCGCTGGCGCGCCACACGCTGGCGGCCTACCCGCCCGACCTGCTGATCGAGGTGCCGCGTTCGACGTGCCGGGCCCTGGAATTTCACCGGGCGGTGGAGGTGATCGCCGCGGGCCGGGCGCTGGCCAACGGCGCCCTGGACGCGCTGGAAGCCGAGCCGGAGCAGGCCGCGCACCCCGCGCTCGAGGGCTGAGCGGGGCGCGTCAGGCACCCAGGAACCGCGCCACGGCCCGCGCTTCGCGGCGGCCCTGTTCGCGCCCGGCCAGGGCCGAATCGATGCGGCAACGCGGATCCAGCGCATTGGGTCCGAACGCGGCCAGCGAGTCGGCGTCGGCGAACACCGCGAACGCCGCGCCGGCGAACGCCGCGATCTCCGCGGCCGGCCCCGCGCCGAAAGCCGCCGGCGCATCGGCACCCGACGGCACCAGCACCACCGCCGCGCCGCAATCGCCGGCCACCGGAAGGTTGACCGAGCTGGCCACCCCGCCGTCCATATACCGCCGGCCCCCGATCGTCACCGGCGGCCACGCCCCCGGCACCGCGCAGCTGGCCGCCACCGCGTCGACGAGCCCGGCACCCGACGTGCGATCGAAGACCACCAGTTCGCCGGTGGCGACGTCGATGGCGGTGATCCGCAGCGTCCGGTCCGGCCAGTCGTGTGACGGCAGGCGCCGGGCGATCACCCGGCGCCGGACGGCCTCGGGAACCGTCTTGGCGGCCAACGCCACGGCCCCGATCCGCCGCATCTGCTGTCGGGTCCGGTCCGGCGCCTCGTCGTATGGTTCGGCCAGGGCGGCCGCGAAAACCTCGGTGATGTCGTCGATGTCGACGCCGGAATCGATCTCGGCCGACGAGGCGGCGACTTGCCGGTCGTACAGGGCCTCGAGCGGGCAGCCGCTGCCGAGCTGCGCGGCGACCGCCGAACCCGCCGAGGTCCCCACCAGCACATCCGAAGCCAGCAGCGCCCGGGCCGCAGCGGGCGACTCGTCGGCGATGCCACGCAAAATCCCTGTCTCCCAAGCTATTCCGGCTATGCCGCCGCCGCCGAGCACGAGCGCGCGTCTCGTTGCCACTCCGGAAGTCCCTACACCGACGTGTGCTGCGCCCGCTGGGCGGCCTCGCTCAGGTCGGCCGGGCGGAGCGGATGCGCGGGCGCGTCGGGCAGCACCATGCTGCGGGTGACCCGCAGCATGGCGCCGACGTGGACCAGCTCTCCGGATTCGAGCAGGCTCCAGCGAGGATCGTCGTCCATCGGTTCGCTGGCGAACACCACCGAGGAGCGGGTGCACAGATGCTCGGACCGCGCGCGGATTCGGTTTGTGCGCAGGTCGAATTCGGGTGCTCCCGCCTTGCGTTCGTAGTGCCGATCCAGCACATAGAGCTCGTGCGCCTGTGGGTATCGCAGCGCCCACATGTCGGTGGCCGTGCTCAGCAGCACGTTGACCGCGTAGATCGGCACATTGGCCGCCAGCCACCGGATGGCGTCGACCAGGCCGGCGGTCTCGTCCCCGTTGCGGGCGCGGATCGAACCGGTGATCAAGGCGAATACCCGCTCGGAATCGGTCTCGCCCAGAACCAGGTCGTCGGTGCCGAGTTCGCGCAGCCGTTCGTCGATGTCATCGAGGCCCTCGACCACGCCGTTGTGGGCGAAGATCCGGCCGTCCTGCAAAAACGGGTGCGTGTTGCGGACCTCACACGACCCCGTCGTCGCGTAGCGAACGTGGGCGACGAAGGTGGTGCCGGTCAGCTCGTGCGCTTCGGTGGCGAACTGTGTGTCGTGCCAGGCCGCAATCGGCTCCTTGTGCACCTGTGGCCGGCCGTTGCGGTCGAACACGCCCAGGCCGGTGCCGTCCGGGTTCCTCCGGCTCTGCTCGGACAGGCTGTCCGGGGCGTTGAGCAACCAAAAGGTCGCGGCGCAAACGTCGGTCCCGGCGTGCAAGCCAAAAAGTCGGCACATGATTCCGACGGTACCGAACGCGATCGGGCCGGCTTGGTTCCGCGACAGAGGCCGACGTGAATCGCAACCGCTGACGTCTTGTCGGCGCGTTTCAGCGCGCCAGGCCCGGAGCGGCCCGGCCGGTGATCGGCGGCAGGTCGAAGAAGCTTTGAATCCCGGCAGGGGCGGCGCAGGTGGCGGGGACCGCATTGACGCAGTGCGCGGCGGTCGCGACGATCCCCGGGTTGCTCCGCAGCCCGGCTTCGACGCTTTCCGGCTGCCATCCCTTGACCGTCACGAAGGCGTCCGGGTTGCCGCGTACCTCGATCTCGTAGCGCTCTCCCGCCGGCCCGAACGACCAAGGCGGGTCGAGGTTTTCGGACCCCATCAGCCAGTTCACCGTGATCCGCACGACCACCGCGTCACCCACGAGCGCCTCCCAGTGGAAGCGGCGCCCGGCGACCTGGCCGGGCCCGATCGCCCCGATCGGCGAGTCGATCGGCGCCGTCGCGACGGCCACCTCCTGCGACGACCGGATGGGACCGGCGGCGAAGCCCAGCTGGTCGACGCAGAGCCGGACCGACTGGGTGAAGCCGCCGTCGAGCAGCTTTTGCATCGGCCCGGTGAGCGCGCTGTCGGGCGTCCCGCCGAAGCCCATCACGTAGCGCAGCACATCCGGTGCGCCATAGGTGCGAAGGTCGGAAAACTCCTCGGCGCGAACGAAAGTCACACCCGTTGACATCACCGACAACAGCAGCGGAAACAGCTCGGTGGCCGCACCCGGCCCGATCCCGGCGCCGTGCAGCGTCGCATTGCCGGCCTGCGCGGCGACTTCCAGTGGGGCGCCTTCCTTTTCGCTCGGGTAGAACCACCCGAGCGGGGTCACCACGTTCTTGCCCGAGCGCAGCAGAGCGGCGACTTCCTCGGCGTTGGGCAGCAACGGGGCGTAGATGACCGCATCGGCGTCCAGCGCGAGCACCTCCTCGATGCTGTTGGTCGCCGTGACGCCCAGCTTCGGCGCGCCGATGATGGCGCCGACGTCCTTGCCGGCCTTGGCCTCCGAATGCACCCAGCAGCCGACGAGTTCGAGCTCGGGATGTTCCAGCACGCCCTTGATGGCCGCGGTGCCGACCGACCCGGTCGCCCACTGGATGACTCGCAAGCCCATGCTGCCACCTTTCCACTCTGCCTAGCAGACGCACGGTCGCTCAGTCGCGGGCCTCGACCACCCAATAGCCGTGCTCGGCGTATCGCGCCCGGATGGCCTTCTTGTCATACTTGCCCACGCTGGTGCGCGGAATCTCGTCGACGAACGTCCACCGCTCGGGCAGCCACCACCGAATCACCTTGTCCGCGAGGAACTTTCGCAGGTCTTCCGCGCTCACCGACGGGTGCTTGGCGACGATGACCGCCAGCGGTCGCTCCTGCCACCGTTCGTCGGGAACCCCGACCACGGCGGCCTCGAGCACCTGCGGATGGCCGACGAGGCAGTTCTCCAGCTCGACCGACGAGATCCATTCCCCACCGGACTTGATGACGTCCTTGGCCCGGTCGGTCAGGGTGACGAAGCCCCGCTCGTCGATGCGGCCGACGTCGCCGGTGCGCAGCCAGCCGGAGTCGAACTTGGAGGCGTCGCGTCCGAGATAGTAGGAGCCGGTGATCCACGGGCCGCGGACCTCCACCTCGCCGACGGCCTCGCCGTCGTTGGGCAGCACCGCGCCGTCGTCGTCGACGATCCGCATCTCCACCCCGCCAACCGGCTGGCCCTGCGTCGCGCGGAACGCCCAGTGCTGATCCTCGGGGGTCCCCGGTGGCGGCCAGGCCATGGTGGCCATCGGCGACGTCTCGGTCATGCCCCAGAGCTGGCGGATCTGCACGCCGTGCTTTTCCTCAAAGGTGCGCATCAGCGACACCGGAACAGCCGAGCCGCCGCAGACCACCATGCGGAGCGAGGACATGTCGTGCTCGGGGTCGTCCTCCAGGTGGTGCAGGACGTCGTTCCAGATGGTCGGCACGGCGCCCGCCAGCGTGGGCCGCAGGGTTTCGATCATGCGGATCAGCGAGCGGGCGTCGAGATGGCAGTCGGGGAGCACCAGGTCGGCACCCGCCAGCAGCGCCGCGTACGGCAGCCCCCACGCGTTCGCGTGGAACATCGGCACGATCGGGAGCACGCTGTCGATGGCCCCGACGCCGTTGCCGTTGGTGGTGCACACCGACATGGCGTGCAGGTAACTCGAACGATGGCTGTAGACAACGCCTTTCGGGTTGCCGGTGGTGCCGCTGGTGTAGCACATCGCGGCGGCGGACCGCTCGTCGATCTCCGGCCACTCGAAGTCGGTCGACTCGCCGGCGATCAGATCGGCGTAGTCGAGCACGGTCTTGCCGGAGTCCCGCAGCGCCCCGGCTTGTCCTTCCGGGCACTCCCCGACCACGATCACCGTCTGTACGGTCTCGAGCTCGCCGAGCACCGGGGCGAGCAGTTTGGCCAGCGACGCGTCGACCAGCACCACGCGGTCCTCGGCCTCGTTGGCCACGTAGGCGATCTGCTCGGGGAACAGGCGGATGTTGAGGGTGTGCAGGACGGCGCCCATCGACGGCACGGCGAGGTAGGCCGCCAGGTGTTCGGCGTTGTTCCACATGAACGTCGCGACGCGCTCGTCCCCGGTGACGCCGAGGCGGCGCAACGCGTTTGCCAGCTGGGCGGCCTGCTGGCCCAGTTCGCGGTGGGTGATGCGCCGGTAACCATCGCCGGTGGCGGTGGTGACCGTGCGTGCCCCATGGATGCCGCAGCCGTGCCGCATGATCGCGGCGATGGTCAACGGGAAGTCCTGCATCGTGCTGTCCATCGCGGTACCGCCTCACTCTCGGTGCGACGCCGCCACGTGGGCGGTCGGGCGAATGCTATCGCCGCACGCGGCATGAGAGAACGGGTTCCCCCGACAATGTGCGTTTTAGGCGCGCCGGCCCGGGCTTACCGGCCCCGGGTCAGGCCAGGGCCGGCTCGCCGCGGCACAGTTCGGGCACGACCCATTCGGTCCGCGTCTCGCTCTCGTGCACCGACGTCTCGATGCCCAGGGCGACGAGGGCGGCGACCGGCGCCACGGTGACGGCGCCGGAGTAGTCGGCGATGTAGAGGTACTTGGCGTCCGCGCTTTCGACCACGCACGACGGCTGATCGGCCACCGCGACGGTGCCGATGACGTCGTGCGTGAGCGTGCACAGCACCGCGACGCCGTCGTCGCTGACCAGGTAGGCGCGATCACCGTCGCCGCTGAGCGTCAGGCCGGTGAGCATGCCGCCGATCTCGCCGATCTTGCGCGTGCCGGTGACCTTGGCGGTGCGGGTGTCGACGACGTCGATCACCGCGCCCAACTCGGGAGCGCAGCTGGCCACGTAGGCGACCGCGCCGTTGGGGCTGAGCGCGACGTCGCGGACGGGCAGGCCGATCTCGACGGTGCCGAGGACGCGCGGCCGGGACGGCGCGCGCGTGTCGATCAGGACGAGCCGCCCACCGGCGGGGCCGTTGGTGGCGACGTACAGCCGGGCCCCGTCGGAGCTGGCCCGCACGCACTGGGTGGTGGTTCCCGGCCCGTTCGGCAGGGCGAGGTCTTCCACGCCGCCGGTCTTGGTGTCCAGGATGGCGACATCGGCACCTGCGGCGCCGTTTCGGCT
>Ga0335069_10003206_pt1 | contig 24887 bp, 13 predicted proteins | sample Lox_Sample_11_FD_206714 | JGI IMG/M metagenome (GOLD analysis project Ga0335069, IMG submission 206714) | Soil microbial communities from Loxahatchee National Wildlife Refuge, Florida, United States - Lox_Sample_1.1 | ecosystem: Environmental > Terrestrial > Soil > Wetlands | place: USA... | reverse complement strand
AAAGCAGGGTGCTCTAGTCGATCACCGCTCCGAACGCTATCCGGCTACCCGTCGGGAGGGTGTACTAGACCCTTAGCGGCCCATAGCACCGACAGGAGTGGGGGGTCGAGTGGCGCTGCCGCTCCCGTTCAGGCGCCGATCGGCGGTGTCCCCGATCAGGGCGGAAAGGAACCGATTAGGCAACCACGACCTTCTCTATGCATCCACCGGAATCCTTCTTGCTTCAGGGAGCCCGTCTCGGGAGTCGAAGATTGAGCCGGCATCTCTATTTCTGTTTCACCTCGGCCGTTCTCAACGCCGCGCTGCTTCTCGGATGCGTGCCTGCCCAGGCATGCTCGATCTGTGGCTGTGGCGACCCGCTTCTCGCCTCCAACGACCCTGCTGCCATCAACGGCGGGCTGCGCCTCCAGGTGGATACGGAGTACCTCCGCATGGATGCGGGATCGGATGGGGAACCAGGCTACACGGACGAGCTCACGCAGTGGTCCTACCGGCTGAACGCGGTCTACCGACCCATCGAGGCGCTCTCGCTCACCGCGACCATCCCGCTCGTGAACAAGTCGATCCAGACGGTGGGAGGCGGGACGAGCGTCACCACGTCCTCCCTGCAGGGCTTGGGGGACGTCGAGTTGGCGGCGCGCTACGCGCTGTGGACCTCTGTCTATTTCGGCGCCCGCAGAGTCCAGGAGGTGGCCATTTCCGCGGGCTCGAGCCTGCCCACCGGGCAGTACGACGCCCGCGACTCGACGGGCGCTCTCATCGACCCGCATGGCCAGCTCGGGACGGGAGGGTGGGGCCCGTTCGCGGGTCTCCACTACCGTTTCGAGCAGGGCGACTTCATGACGTTCGCGAGCCTGTCGTACCGGTTGCGCACGGAGGTGACGTACTTCGACCAGAGCAAGTACAAGTTTGGCAACGCGCTGTTGTGGAGCCTCCATGGACAGTACCGGCCGGCCGAACGGGTTGCGCTGGACCTGGGGCTTGACGGTCGCTATGCGCAGGCCGATCGGGCGGTTGACGCCGACGGGACGGTTACGGACCCGGTCGTGAACACGGGGGGAACCGTGCTCGCGGTGGCTCCGGGCATCTACTTCAAAGCCGCGGGCGCGTTGTGGCTTTTCGCGCGCAGCGAGGTTCCTGTCTACGAGCACCTCTTTGGCGAGCAGAAGGTCTTTCCCACGTACTCTACTGGAGTGCAGTACCAGGTCTTCTAGGGCGTTTCGGCGCCGAGGCAGGGCCACACATCCGGGCAGGATGCGGCGAGTCCGATGGAGCGCCGACGCCTCAGGCCTCCCAACCCCGTGGGGGCTTCCCAGGAGAAGGACGGTGGAAGAAGCGGGCCTCGGCAAGTCCAAGTGCGGGGTCCTGTTCCACCCTATCGCCCCGAACTTCCGCCAGGGCCCGCCGCCACTTGGAGTCTTCTCGTACCGAGGGCGTCCGCTCGCTCAACGTTTTTCACCGAGAGTCCAACCTGTACACGCTTGGAGACTTGACCTCATCCTCAACAACAACAACTTCCGCTAGGCCGCGAGGAAGAACGCACGGCGGCGTGTGGTGGCTTCCGCAGTGATTGTGAGATGGGGACTTGAAGCCGGAGCCGTGGAACGAGTGGAAGAAAGGAACGCTGCCCCGCTCGCGCCAGTTTCGGTGTCCCCTGGATCAGATACAGGAAAACAGCGACCGGGATCCTTCCATATTGCAACCCCACAACACATCGTAGAGGCCGGCCGCGCCAACGAAATTGGGACCCAACAGGGCCGGGCTAAGGCAGCATGCCGACGACAAGTCGCCATCCGATGCCACTCGGTAATGGCTGCAGCGAACCATTCGGCGCGGGGGATAGCCGGTGCCGCGCCTGTGGGCACCGCGTGACGAGCGAGGGCCTTCATCACTGCAGGCTCGTCGAGGCTCGCAGCCCCGCCATGAAGGTGCTCCTGCAGCGAGCGCAGGCGATCGCGCAGACCAGTGCTCCGGTGGTCCTATTGGGTGAGACCGGGACCGGCAAGGAGGTACTGGCCCGCGTGCTTCACTTCAATGGTGCGCGGGCCCAGAAGCCGTTCGTTCCGGTGAACTGCGGCGCGATCCCGGGGGAGCTGCTCGAGAGCGAGCTCTTCGGCCACGTGCGCGGGGCGTTCAGCGGTGCCGTCTCGGACAAGCCCGGCCTCTTCGAGATCGCCTCCGGGGGTACGTTGCTCCTTGACGAGGTGGCGGACCTCCCCCCGTCGCTCCAGGTCAAGCTGCTCCGGGTGCTTCAGGACGGCGAGGTCCGGCGGGTCGGCGCAACCCGCGCCATCGCCTCCGACGTCCGGGTGATCGCCGCCACGCACAAGGACCTCGAGGCGCTGGTCGGACTCGGCCTCTTCCGCGCCGACCTGTACTACCGGATCAAGGTGCTGTCGCTCAGGCTGCCCCCGCTGCGTGAGCGGACCGAAGACATCATTCCCCTGGCGCGGCTCTTCCTCGCCCTGGACCGGGAGCCCCCCCGCCAGCTCAGCGCCGCCGCGGAGGCGCTCCTGCTCAGGTACGCCTGGCCGGGCAACATCCGGGAGCTCTCCAACGCAATGCGGTGCGCCTCCGCCCTGGCCGACGGAGCCCTGGTCGAGCCGCATCACCTCCCGGAGGAAATCGCTCGAACCCCGTCCTCGCCCCCGTCGCCCGGGGGGTTTCCCACGCTCGCCCAGGTGGAGCGGGAGCACGTGCTTGCCGCCCTCCGTGCGAGTCGAGGGGTCCAGGCGACGGCGGCCAAGGCGCTGGGCATCGCCAGGAACACGCTGTGGCGGAAGCTTCAGGCTTATGGGACGGTGCCCCATTCCCCGGAAAGCACTCCCGGGGAGGAGCCTGCGGATCGCTTAGAGTCGGTGCCTATTGATCCCAGTGTGGGGTAGATGAGTCGAGCGCCCTCTTGAAGAGCGCCCAGGACTGCTCGAACTCGCCGTAGAGCTCCTGGCGATCCTCGATTTTCGATCGCGCGAGCTCGTCGAGGAGCCGGTAGAGCTCCGCTCGAAGCAGATCGATCTGAACCGAAACCTCGCCCTCACCTTCCGCAAAGAGAGGGGCTGGGGGCGCCTGCCCGGGCTCTTGACCAGGAGACATCTCGTATTCCGGATCGGTCCGCAAGCAACCGCTGCGCCAAAGAAACCTGGGCGAAGCCGTTGATGAGGGTGCGGGCGGAGAGGCCAGAGTCCACGCTGGGTGTCTGGAAAACAAGGGAACTCTGAATGGAGCCCACCGCGCTCCGCTCGGTCGATGCGAACGCGGGGAGTTCCACCTGTTCCACTTTGTAGCCACGTCCCCATACAACACACTGGAAGGCGAGAGGTTACCGGGCCAATCGGGCTGTCAATAGGGTCCGGCAGAGGGCTCGCTCCGTCCCTCGGTCTCGCCAAGCTCCAAGTTGGAACGCAATCCCCGCACGGGTCGGCCTCGAGGTCGGGGATCGCTGAGTAGAGATCCAGGTCCGTCGAGCGGAGGAGCCCGACCGCGATCCTATCGGACGTGGCTCTCCAAGGCGAAAAGGACTGAATGACCTCACTGCCGCGGCGGAACGAACTCGCGGTCAGGCAGCGCTGTGTGCGGGCCGTTTCTCGGGGTTGGTACCGAGGATGCATAGACGGGCACCAAGCCGCTGAGTGTGGTCGATAGCACCGACGTTCCAGTCTCCAACGAAGCAGGGGCCGATGAGGAAGACGCTGGGCAGTACCCCGGGAAGAGCGGCGGGTGCCTTGGTCTGGACATTCGTTCTGGACTTCGACTCCAGGTCTCTCGGCGAGGCCGTCACCCTGTCAGGGGTAGGGTCATGGCCGTGCTCTCTCCTCGAGGAGGCCAGCTCCCTCCTCCGTCTCCCCCGCGTGGCGAGGCTGGCCGCCCGAGCTACGCCCACCCTGCGGCCACGCCCCTCGGCCCCGGTCCCCTCGATTGCGAGGGGTTCGATGCGACGAACGGCGCCGAGGGCTGATTCGCGGTCTTCGGTCGGAAATCTCGCATGAGTAGCCGGAGGTCACAAATGTTCAGGCAGGAATTGATTCGGGGCGTCCCAGCGGTTCTGCTGGGCCTGCTCGCGTTGCCCGCCGGCGCGCAGTCGTTCCGCGTCCAGTGTCCGACCAGCACCATCACCCACCCATCCAGCCTCCACGACAACAACTCGGAGCCCGCCTATCTCGGCCCGACCACGCTCGCGGTGGGTAGCGCCGGCTATCTCGCGCCGACTGCCAACGTGAACGGCGCCATCAAGTGCCAGCAGATCTCGGGCGGCGACGGCTACTCGACGATGGGCGACGGTACCCAGACGTACATGTTCTCGTTCGGGCCGCTCTCCGGGCTTCCCGACATCGCCAGCGGTAACTCCGGCGCGGTGAGTCCGGGCGACTTCAATGCTCCATACGTTCCGGCGAGCGCCGTCGCCGCGCTGCCCCCGGGCTATCCGGCGGTGAACCCGAGCACCGGCTCCGTCAACTACCACGGAGCCATTGGAATCGCGAACAACGTCGCCTACACCTTCACCATCTACGACATCAGCGAAATCACCAACACGGTGACGGTGGTCCTCAACACGGCATCGCCTTTCAAGGTGGGCGATCAGGTCGTCATCGGGCAAGGGAACGGAAGCGATCTGACGGGCTATACCGGAACCTTCACGGTTACGGCCGCGGGCGTCCCCAACTCCTTTTTCCCGAGCAGCTACGCCTTCCAGTACACGAACTCAACCTCCAACCTCGCCGAGGTGAACGAGTCACCCGACGCGACCGCGTCCTCCGTGCCCGGCATCGATGGTCACGTCGACCCGCGTCCGATCATGGACGTCGGGGTCATGAACGGGAACATCCCGGCGCCGCTCATGGTGATCGACGAGGACGACGAGTTCTTCCTGACGCTCACCAACGTCGGGATGATCATGCGTCCCGACCTGTTCGAACAGCACACCGTCCACTTCCACGGATATCCCAACGCCTCGGCGTTCTACGACGGCGTGCCGGATGCCTCCGTCGCGATCAACATCGGCGGGAGCTTCACCTACTACTACCTCGCCCCTGATGCGGGCACCTACTTCTGGCACTGCCACATCACGCCCCCCGAGCACCTGCAGATGGGCATGGTCGGGCAGCTGTACGTGAGGCCGCGGCAGAACCGCGTTCCCGTCGGCGCGAGCCTCTTCGCGGCGCGGGGGTCCCAGGACAACGACCTGCGTACGGCATGCGTTTCCGCCAACGACATCCTGTGCAGCAATCCGCTGCCGGCGGGCGGGGCGACCGCCAACCCCAGCGCCCGCGCCGCGACCGGCAACTACGCCTACAACGACGGCGACGGCTCGACCTACTACGACGTCGAGTACCCGATCCAGATCCACGGCTTCGACCCGAACTTTCACTTCGTGGGCATGACCTTCAACCCGGAAGGCTTCGCCGACATGAAAGACAAGTACTTCCTCCTGAACGGGCGCAGCTACCCGGACACGGTGATCTCCGGGCCCATCACCACCAACGCGGTCGACGGCGTCCCACACTTCTCGCAGCCGCTCGATTCGATCATCAACATTCCGGCGGGCGGGAAGGCGCTCCTGCGGATCTCGTCCCTCGACGTGACCGAATACCAGACGCTCGCCTCGCTCGGGATCCCGATGAAGGTGATCGGGTACAACGCCAAGCTCCTGCGTGACCAGGCGGGGAACAACCTGTACTACGCCACCAACTCGATCACGCTCGCCGGCGGCGAGTCGCTCGACGTGATCCTGGATGCCACCGGGTATTTGCCGGGCCAGGTGTTCTACCTCTACACCCCCAACCTCGACCACCTGTCAAACGATGCGGAGAACTTCGGCGGGCTGATGACCGAGGTTCACGTGTGCACCAAGGTCGACCCGACCACCCGGGCATGCACCCTCTAGGAGAGCGGCGATGAGCGCATTCAAGAACGTGACTCACGCGATCTCGAACGGTCGCCTGCTTTCCCTCGCGCCGGTGGCAGCGGCGCTCGTTTTCGCGACGGCGGCGCGCGCCGCGGTGCCGGGCATCACCGGCCCGGGCTTCAACCTGGTCGCGGGCGAGGGCTACATCTCGCAGCCCGATGGGCAGTCGGTGTACTCGTGGGGATACGGCTGCACCGCCCCACCCGCCGCGGGCAGCTTCCGCCCGGGGACCCTCACCATCCCGGCCTTCTGCAGCACGATGCAGATCCCCGGCCCGACCCTCATTGTCACCGAGCATCAGACGGTCACGGTGACCTTGACCAACAGCCTCCCCGCCGGCGCCGGCAACACCTCGATCTTGTTCCCCGGCTTCAACGTGACGACGAGCTGCAATGCGACTTCGCCGGTCGGCGTGCAGGGCCTCCTCACCTGCGAAGCCACGCCGGGCAACACGGTCACCTACACCTTCACCGCGGACTCCCCCGGAACCCGCGCGTACTACAGCGGAACCCAGGGCGACCTGCAGGTGGAGATGGGCCTGTACGGAGCCATCGTGGTGCTGCCCGCCACCCCGCCCGGCGTCTGCGGCTCGATCGGCATCCCCTCGGCCTCGGCCACGAGCGGGCTGCCGGCGACGAACCCGGGGGCCAACTCCAAGGCGAAGGCGGCGTGGGGCGAGAGCGACTTCAGGCTCGCCGCCGCGGCCTACGACCACGCGACGACCTGCTACGACCGCGAGTACCTGTTCCAGTTCTCGGAGATGGATCCCGGCATCCACAGTCAAGCGCTGGACCAGGTCACGGCCATCAAGGCGAAGGGGGGCTGCGCCCCCGGAGCGCCCGGGTGCAGCCTCAGCGTCCCCACCGAGCCTTACCGCCCCGCGTACTTCATGATCAACGGTCGCTCCATGCCGGACAACATGGACACGAACTACGCTCCGCAATACCCGCACCAGCCGTACAACGGCAACCCGCACATGCACCCCGGCGAGATGACGCTCCTGCGCATCATCGGGCAGGGCCGCTGGCAGCACCCCTTCCACGAACACGGCAATCACGTCCGGGTATTGGCACGGGACGGCAACCTGATCCTGAGCCAGACCGACCCGAACAGCTTGGCCGGCCCGCTGCTCTTCACCACGACCACGACCCCGGGCCAGGCGATGGACGGGATCTACTACTACACCGGCAAGGGTCTCAACTGGGACATGTACGGCCACAATCCCGGGTCCAGCGATCCGGCCGCGAAGCTGCCGTGCACGCCTGACGCGAACGGCTACAACACGATCGCCCCCACCGCGATCAATTACTTCGAGTGGTGCCAGGACCACAACAAGCCGCTCCAGGTCAACCCCTTCGGCGACGTCGGAGGGGGCGGTCCGATGACGTTACCCGACCCGAACATCTTCACGAACGGCCCCTGGTTCGGGGGGAGCCCCTATCTCGGACCCGACGCCACGGTCCGCGCGGTCGGCTCCACCGGGACCACGCCGCCGTCCGGCACCATCGCCAATTCGCCGACCGGCGAGGCGGGGTTCGCGTTCATGTGGCACTCGCACAACGAGCGCGAGATCACCACCAACAACATCTTTCCGGGCGGCATGCTCATGATGATGCTCGTCGATTCGCGTGAATTCGTGATCGACGAATCGATGTAGAACCGAGAGGACCGCAATGCGATCCAATACCTTCCAGACGATCCTGATCCGGTCCGCGCTCGCGTTCTCGGTTCTCCTCCCGAGCGGCGCGGCCTTCGCGCAGCAGCAGATCAACCTGACCGCGGGTTTCGCGCCGACCGCGCTTCCCGACGGCTCGTTGGTGCCGATGTGGGGATACACCTGCGGTAGCGCCGTGCCGGCTAACCCCCTCCCGAGCGCGAGCTGCTTCGCCCTCAGCGGGGCCACGGCGGGGTGGTCGCCCGTCGTGATCACGGTTCCGACGGGACAGGTTCTGCAGATCAACTTGACCAACAACCTGTCGTTCACGACCGCGACCGGGACCAATGGGATCCCCACCTCGCTGGTGATCGTCGGCCAGCTGGGCGGCGGTCTCGGCGATGTCACGCAGCGGACCACGACGCCGAGCCCCGACCACTCGAATGCCCAAGCCAACATTACCTGGCCCATCGCCGGACCCGCGGACGTGCCGGGAACGCCGCCGGTCCAGGGCGCGCGCGTACAATCGTTCGCCACGGAGGTGGCACCCGGAGCGACGACGTCGCTCACCTGGACTGGGCTTCGGCCGGGCACCTACCTCATCGAGTCCGGCACGCACCCGTCGATCCAGGGCCCCATGGGCCTGTACGGCATCCTCGTCGTCACCACCGCGCCGAGCGGGGGAACCGCGGGCACGGCTTATCCGGGCGTGAACTACGCCGCCGAGGTGCCGGTCTTGCTCAGCGAGATCGACCCGGTGCAGAACGGGACCGTGGACGCCGCGGTCCGCACCGCCGGATTCAGCGAGACGAGGGTGTGGTCCGGCCAGCCCGGTGGCTGCGGCGACCCGAGCTCTTCGACCTACCAGACCTGTTATCCACCTGCGGTCAACTACACACCGCTCTACTACCTCGTCAACGGCGTTGCCTTCGACAAGACCCACTCGGCGAGATCCCTGTTCAATACGGCGCCCGCGAGCGGTGTCACCGGCAACGTGCTCGTTCGCCTCGTCAACGCCGGCCTGCGCATGCACGTGCCGTCGGTCGTGGGATCGCTGACCACCCCCCCCATCGTGGCCGCGGGCACCGCGGCCGTCCCGGTCCCGGGGTTCAGCCTCGTCGCCGAGGACGGCAATCCCCTGCCTGGCGTGTCGCGCGTGCAGAGCGAGGTGTTCATGGCCGCGGGCAAGACGGTCGATGTGATGGTGAACGCTCCCGCCGCCTGCACCCCGGTCCCACCCGCAACGACCTGCACCACGCCGGCCCTGGCGGTCTTCGACCGCGAGCTCAGCCTCTCCGCCAATGCGCTCTGGCGCGACGGCGGCATGCTCGCATACCTCAGCGTCAACGGGGGCACGGTGCCCTCCACGCCGGGGGCGGCCGCTGCCACGGCGGTCCCCGATAACTACCCCGCCTGGCTCGCCGGCCGGACGATCACCGTGTCCGACCCGTCCAAGGGCGTCATCGCGAACGACGTCAACGTCTACGGGGTCGCGCTGCTCGCCGCGCCTCAAAAAGGTACGGTGGCGCTGAATAAGGACGGCACCTTCACCTACGTCGCGACGGGCGCCTGCTCGTCGAGCGCGTACTGCGACTCCTTCACCTACTGCGCGAACGGAACGGTCGACCGAACCGTCACCCCGGCGACCTGCTCCTCCGGCGTGAGCGCGACCGTGACTCTCGCTCCCTCGAACGTCGTGGACCCGAGTATCGGGGTCATTTGCTCGGCACCCGCCTTCCCCTCGAACCTGGCGACCTATCTCGCCGTCAAGACGCCTGGCGTCCTGGGCGGTTGCAGGGACGGGGCTGGCCTGCCCTTGACGGTCGCGGGCGCGACGGCAGCGGCTCCGTTGACGGTGACGTTATCTGGAGGGCCGGGCACGGGTTCGGCCGTGCTGGATGCGAACGGCGGATTCACCGCCACCGTGACCGCGGCCGGCACCTACACCTTCACCTTCCGGCCCCAAAGTTCGCTGGGCACGCTGGGTGCGGTTACGACCGCAACCCTTACCTTCCCAACGGCGAACGGGCCGACGGTGACGGTCGTGGACGGAGCGAACAAGGCGACCGTCATCACCGACTACCGCTGGATCATCGAGGAGGACCGCACCTTCTACGTCGACCCGAATTGCACGCAGAATCCCCTGCCGGCGGGCTGCCCGACGGTCACGTCCCAGGGAACCCCCGCGGTCTTCGGAACGAACTTCCACACCAGCTACATGCCGATCGTGGCCCAGGGCTGCACCGGGTCGGCGTCCTGCGAGTCGGGCCAGAAGCTGCTTGGAGTGGAGGCCGTGTGCGACGTGGGGAATGGCGCCTGCCGGACGAGTGCCACGCAGCTCACGGCTGTCGATCCCAGCAAGGTGCACCTCGATCCGACCAAGCGCTACTACATCTCGGTGCTGCCGGGTGACGCGGCCGATCCGTTCAATTCCGGGTACGGTGGGGCGCCGGACTGCTCCCCGGCCGGGGTGGCCGCTGGCAGCTGCGGCCACGGGATGGGCGGCGCTCCCATCGCCGCGGGGCAGACCGCGGTGCTGGTGCTCACCGAGCCCACCCCGAATCCTACGGCCAAGCTGAGCGTGTTCGTATTCGAGGACGACTACCCGCTCAATGGAGAGCACGACGCGGGTGGCGGCATCGACGTGCTGGCGCCGCAGGAGCCCGGTCTGGGAGGCTTCGAGATCACCCTGTTCGACCAGGCCGGCGGGACCGGAGACACGACCGGCCAGCCCACCTACGACATGTTCAACATGCCGCTCACCAACAGCCTGGCCGGCACCATCGATCCGACTACCGGGATGGACGCGTGCCCGATCTCGAAGCAGGTGACATTGAACGCCCAGATGGCGGGCAGCGTCGCCACGCCCGATCAGTGCGCAGCCGACCCCAACGCCAAGGGGTGCCAGAAGGGCATCGTGGGCATGATCGTCACCTGCCCCAAGTACGAATCCGACGGCAAGACCCTGTCCCCACTGGCCGGCCACGCGGTGGTCAACAACCTCTACCAGGGCAGATACGACGTGGTGGCCACACCGGGCGCCGACCGCATCGCTCGAGGCGAGGAGTGGTTGCAGACCAACACCCTGGACGGCCAGAAGGCACACGAGGCCTTCCTGCGCATCGGCGAGCCGGCCTACTTCCAGGAGTTCGGGCCCGCCGGGTATCACGTGAGCATCGGCTTCGCCAACCCCAAGATCATCAACGACCGCAAGGCGGATGTCTGCGCCTCCAACACCTCCTGCGGCAACGAGGTGAAGGGTCACGTGACCACCGCCCGCATGAGCCGGCCGCCAGACGAGCGGCTCTATGGAAGCGGCTCGCGCGACAGCTTCGCCTTCACCCAGTGCTACGTCAGCCTGGGAGATCCAGAGGGCGCGGACTTCGCCTTCGCGAAGTGCGATGACCAAGGGAACTTCGACCTCACCGGGATCCCGGCGGGTAACTGGAAGCTCACCATCTTCGACCAGTGGAACGATCAGATCGTCGACGGCATCACGACGCCGGTCGGACTGGGCTGCAGCACCACCGAGGGCGGCATCTGTCCGCCGGGGAGCACGACCGGCCCCGCCACGGTCGACATGCAGGAGGTCGCGGTCCACCAGTGGCAGGCCAACATCTACACCCGCACGTTCCTGGACATCAACGGGGCGTCCAACGGCCTGTCCGACAAGGATCCTTCGGGAAACGACCTGGAGCCCGGTCTCCCGCTGGTGTCGACCAACATCCGCTTCCGCGATGGCAGCTTCTCCAACTTCAACAACACCGACCTCTACGGCTATGCCGGCTTCAACGAGGTGTTCCCGCTCTTCAACTGGTACGTGATCGAGACGGATTCCACCAGTTACAAGTCCACGGGAGTTCACGTGGTCTACGACTCGGGTGGGCCCACCGATGGGACGTGTACGAACGGGACGTGCGGGAGCTCCGCCATCGGCCAGAACATGGCCAACACCTTCGAGGCGATTTCCGTGCCGGCGAACCTGCGCGTGCCGGGTGCCGTCTACTGCGCGGGCGCGGACTGCTCGGGGAAGTCCGTCGCCGGTGGCCCCGCCACCAGCGATCCGCCCACCAGCGGCTGCACCACCAGCAGCTCGGGCAACGTCAGTTGCACCACGAGACTCTCGACCGGCCGCATCGATCCTCCCATCTGGTTCGGTTCCTACGGCTGGCAGGGCTACACCGGACAGAATTCGTTCCTGGAGTTCGGCAAGAAGCCGTTCGCGACGAGCGAGAACGGCGGCATCCACGGCCACGTCGTCTATGCTTCGACTCGGCCGTTCGACGACCCGCAGTTGCTCCTGCAGCTCAGCTGGGAGCCGCTCGTCCCGCACGTCCGCGTGAACCTCTACCGGGAGAGCTTCGCCGCCGACGGCATCACCCCGACCCTGACGCTCGTGGACTTCACCGACACGACCAGCTTCGACGATTGGGCGCAGGGGTTCCGGTCCGATGGCGTTCCCAACATGAACTGCCCGGGCCAGTCGACCAGCGACCCCTTCTTCTACTCGCTGCAGAACCAGCCGCAGTGGCTCAACTGGTACAACTCCCAGCATGGCGGAGCGTCCCCCACTCCGTTGCCGAATAACTCCCAGTTCAAGTGCTATGACGGCATGCACAACTGGAACCAGCTACAGCCGGCTCCGTACGACGGCATCTATGGCTTCCCGAGCGTGACCGGGATCGATCCGGCGACGGGGAAGCCCAGCGGAACGAACTGCACCTCCTGCGTCACCAATCCCGACGCGAGCGACCCGTACCGGTTCGGCGGCTCCACCACGCCGGTGACGTTCGTCCCTGGCACCTCCGCGGGCACGCCGATGCTGCCCCCGGGCAAGTACGTGGTTGAGGTGGTGGTTCCCCCGGGCTACGAGCTGGTGAAGGAGGAGGACAAGAACATCCTCATCGGCGACAACTACATCGCGCCGGCGGTGCAGCAGTTCGTCGGCCTGGGCAACATCTTCATCGTGCCCGACCAGGCCTCGGTGGCCGCCGCCTACAACCGCAACAACCCGCTGAACCCGACCACCGATCTCGGCGTGCTGCCACGCCACGAGGGCGACACCGGGAGCGTGGAGAGCTTCTGGAAGTGCGTGGGAGAGGCACGTGTGGTGCCCGACTTCATCAGCCTGTTCCCGGGATCGGAGGAGGTGGCACCGTTCGCTGGAGCGACGCGGAACCTCTGCGACCGGAAGGAAATCACCCTGACCGACGGGATGTCGGCGCTGGCGAAGTTCTACATCTTCACCCCCACCCACGTCGCGTCGCACTTCACGGGAGTCATCACCGACGACTTCACCGCGGAGTTCGATCCGTTCTCCCCGCAGTTCGGCGAGAAGTTCGCCCCGGCCTACCTGCCCGTATCCGTCAAGGACTGGGCCGGAAACGAGGTCTCGCGCGTGTACTCTGACCAGTTCGGCGCCTACAACGGCCTGAACTACTCGACCTGGGAGGTCAACCCGCCCAACCCGACGGGGTATGGCCCCACCACGATGGTGATGTGCATGAACGATCCGGGGTCGGGAACGACCGCGGATGCCCTGTACCAGACGGGCTATAGCCAGTTCTGCTACCACCTGCCGTTCATGCCGGGCCAGACCGGGTACTTCGACACGCCGGTCGTGCCCACCGCCGCCTTCTCGGAAGGCTACAATCATCCCGACTGCAACTATCCGGACGCCACGCCGGCGCTCAGCAGCGTGAACGGCGACGGCGTCGGACCCTGGGTGAGCGCGGCCGGTCACACCCTCACCCTCAACGCGCTGGGCGACCAGCAAGTGGACAACTACGGGTATTCCGGGCCCGCGACCACCACCTCTCCCTTCGACCAGAAGAAGATCACCCGCCACTACGGCTTCGGCGCAACGCTGGGGACTGTCACCATCGGCGGTGTCATCGCAGCGGTGACCTCCTGGTCGGATACAGCGATCACCGTGACCGTGCCCACCGGCGTGCCGAACTGCGCCCTGCAGCAGCAGACGCAGTACGGGGGCTCGACCGCCCAGTGCGGTCAGCTGGTCATCACGGCCGCCAACGGCAGGCAATCGATCGACACCGTGACCGTCACCATCGGGGGCAAGGCGCCGACCCGGCTCGCCGCGGGCCAGACGATCCAATCGGCCATCGACGCCGCCGCGCCGGGCGATCTGATCATCGTGCCAGCGGGCGTCTACAACGAATTGGTGCTCATGTGGAAGCCGGTCCGGCTGCAGGGTGTGGGAGCCGCCTCCAGCATCATCAACGCCAACACCCACCCGTCGGGTCCGACGAAGTTGGACCCGTGGCGCCGGCAGGTGGTCTGTCTCTTCGGCTTGGCGCTCAACGGAACGCCCATCAGCGCTTCCAACCCGTACGACCCGACGGGCGCGTACACCTGCGGCAGCACGAACGGGACACGCTGGAACTACTTCAATCCGTTCGACAACGCCGTCAACAACAACCCGCAAGTCGACCGGCTGCCGCTCGAGGCGACGGTCGGATGGGATGCTTCCCTCAACGGCAACCTGGCGGAGCAGCTGATCGAGCCCACCCTCCTGGGCGCGTATGAAGGCGCAGGCATCACCGTCCTGTCCAAGGGCGTCCACTTCCCGTCCGGATCGCTACCGTTCGCTGCCGACATCTTCCCGGCTGGCACGACGCTATTGACGACCAGTAATTGCACCTCCCCCAATCCCTACCCGAGCAACTTCCTCTGCAACCCGTCGCGGATCGACGGCCTGGCCGTAACGAACAGCTCCCAGGGCGGGGGCGGCATCCAGGTGCACGGCTGGGGGCACAACGTCGAGATCTCCAACAACCGGGTCTACGGCAACACCGGATCGCTCTCCGGGGGCATCACCGTCGGGCAGGGTGAGCATCCGGACGCGTATCTCCAGGGGGCGACCAACCCAGATCCGGGCTCGTGCGAGACCAGCGCGGTCACGAACCAGACCCTGCCGTTCTGCTTCAACCAGAACGTGAACATCCACAACAACGCCATCCGGCAGAACTCCTCGATGGGAGACGAGCTCTTCTCCTCCACCCCGGCGGGTGCAGGTGGCGCCACCATCTGCAACGGCTCCGACAACTACCGGTTCAGCTACAACTGGGTCTGCGGGAACCTGAGCACGGGGGATGGTGCGGGAATCGCTCATATCGGATTCACGAAGAACGGCCTCATCGAGCACAACCAGATCCTGTTCAACCAGAGCACCAACCCGACCATCACCACCAACGGCGGCGGCCTGCTCGTCATGGGCGCTCCGGACGTCGATCCCACGTGCGGCGGCACCACCGACCTCGACTGCGTTCCGGATCCCACCACGATCACGCCGGGCGACGGGACCGGTCCGGGCCTGGTGATCAACGCCAACCTCATCATGGGCAACTCCGCCGAGAGCGGCAGCGGCGGCGGACTGCGATTGCAGCACGTCAACGGTTCGGACGTGGTCAACCTGCCGAACGGGGCGTCGGCGTGTACCGCTGACCTGTCCAGCTGCACCTGGAACTCGGTCAAGGTCACCAACAACATCATCGCCAACAACGTGGCCGGCTGGGACGGCGGTGGCGTGTCGCTCCAGGACGCGCTGGCCGTGAACATCGTCAACAACACGATCATCTCCAACGACACCACCGCCTCGTCCGGAGTTCTCCTGGGCTCGCTGTTCGCACCCTTGGCGAGCGCCCCGGCCCAGAACTGCGTCACGGGCAATGGCTCGCAATCCTGCCCACAGGTCGCCGGGCTGGTGAGCGTCACGAACAGCGCGGTGCTGCAGGCGAACCTGCAGACGTTGGCGGGCTTCTCCTGCCCGAGCGGGCATGGAACCAGCGGATCCTGCGGGCACTACTCGGTTCCGCTCCTGTACAACAACGTGATCTGGCAGAACCGCTCGTTCTTCATCGGGGTGACCCCACCCAGCGGCACCGGAAGTACGGGCCTGCAGAGCATCATCGGGCTGTTCGATGCCTTCACCACCACCCCGGTGCCCCCCCAGCCGTCGACGGACTCCGCAGCGGCCAACGGCTCCGGCCAGATCATCACCGGAGGCACCGGCGCCTGCGTCAACCCCGTCAGTTACTGGGACATCGGCGTTCGCGGCGACTCGGGGCCGAGCAACCACAGCTCGGGGTACCAGCTCTTCCCCACGTACTCGGTGCTGACGGACGCCGCTGACTATCCCGGGGCGAACAACACCGGGTCCAATCCGACCGTGCTGAACCAGTACTGCAACGGGTCCCGCGTACCGCCGGAGGACGTGTGCAGGGACGCGGCCGGGATCCAGATCCCCTGCGACTGGCAACTCGTTCCGGGCACCAACGAGACCAACGCGTTGCCGCGGCAGGTGTTCACCCTGAGCCCGTCGGCCACGGTGGACGAGGGCAACAACTGGGTCAACATGAGGTTTGGCCCGCTGGCGCTCGCGAACCCGGTCAGCAACGCGCCGCTCGGCAATTACGGGCCCGCCGCTGGTTCGCCGGTCATCAACTACATCTCATCCACGGCGGCGACCTACGCGATCGCGCCCAGCACCGACTTCTACGGCAGCGCGAGGAAGACCAACGGCGCGGTCGACGCGGGTGCGGTCGAGTTCGCGGCTCTGGGGGCGCCGGTCCTGACCTCCATTTCCCCGGCTTCAGGCTTGCGCGGCACCACGGTGGCGGTGACTCTCACCGGCACCGGCCTGACCGGGGCCACCTCGGTGAACACTGCGGGCACTCCCAACGTCTCCGCCACTCTCGTCGCCGTGCTCGATGACACCACCCTGACGGCGACGATCACCATCGGGGCTGCCGCGACGCTGGGGCCGAAGAACGTCACCGTCACGACGCCCCGCGGGACCAGCAACGCCGTGACCTTCACGGTGGTCGGTCCGACGCTGACCTCCATCTCGCCCAACTCGGGCCCGCGCGGCGTCGCGACCAACGTCACCCTCACCGGGACGGGCCTGTCCGGCGCCACCTCGGTGAACGCCCCGGCGAACGTCACCGTCACCAACTTCGTGGCGGTGAACGCCACCACCGTGACGGCGACGCTCACCCCCACGGCGGCCGTGACGCTGGGACCGAAGAACATCACCGTCACGACCCCCGCCGGGACCACGAACCCCGTGACCTTCACGGTGCTCGCCCCGGCGACGCTCACCTCCATCTCGCCCAGCTCGGGCGCGCGTGGCACGAGCGTCAACGTGACCCTCACCGGGACGGGCCTCTTGGGCGTGACATCGGTGAACGCTCCGGGTTCTCCCAACATCTCGGTGAGCAACGTCACGGTGGTGAACGATACGACCGTGACGGCCACCCTCACCATGCAGCCGGCCACCGCCCTCGGGCTTCACAACATCACCGTCACCACGGCGGGTGGGAATTCGAACGCCGTGAGCTTCCGGGTGACCGGGGCGACGCTGGCCTTCTCCGCCCCTGTTCCGGTGCTGACCACCACCCCGGCGAACACCAGCACCAAGAACGGCGTGGTGACCGTCAGTAACACCGCCACGGGAGCGAATGCGGGACCCTTCACCTTGACCGCGGCGCCGGCGATCATCAAGACTGCCGGCCCCGCGGCCACGGTCTTCAGCATCACCGGCGGCACGTGCGCGGCCGGGCTCATGATCAATCCCGGCAGTAGCTGCACCGTGAATGTGCAGTACGCGCCCGGGGGCTCGACGGCGACCTCGACCGCTCACGTCCAGGTGACGGGTATGGGCATCGCGGCCCCGATCCCCCGGAACGGCCCCAACTTCAACGGAAACTAGGGCGACGCGACTGCGGGCCGGGCACCCCACCGAGGGTGCCCGGCCCGGTACTTGAACGGACAGGAGAACGCAACGATGTCCCCTGATCACGTGGCCCTGGCAAGACTCGCCTCGAGGGCGCACGCCGCGGTGCTCTTCGCGGCGCTCGCCCTCGCTCCCGCTGTGCGGGCGCAGACCGCCCCATCGGCCCAGGCGGCCAAGCGGTCCGAACAGGGCCAGGCAACGAGCACGCACTCCCTTGCACGGAGCCGGTACCAACCGGACCGATTCGCGGGAAAGGCTGGACGGTATTACAAGGCTGTTTTTGGCATCGACGACTTGAGCGTGAAACTGGTGGAGTCGGGAGAATTGGTCCGCTTCGTCTGGCGGGTCTTGGACCCGGATCGGGCCAAGCTGCTCAACGACAAGAAGTTCGAGCCAGCGCTGGTGGATCCGCGGGCGGGCGTCAGCTTGGTCGTGCCGAAGATGGAAAAGGTCGGCCCGCTGCGGCAGGGCATGCCGCCCGAGGCGGGCAAGTCCTACTGGATGGCATTCTCGAACAAGGGCCGGATGGTGAAGCGTGGCGACCGCGTCAACGTGGTGATCGGCGGGTTCCGGGCCGACGGGCTCGTGGTCGACTAGCACCTCGGAGAAAGTGGAGGTTCCATGACGTCGAACAGGGGTCAGCTGCTTCTCGGTGTGCTCCTCAGCCTGTGCTTCCCCGCTTCTTCCCTGGCGGCCGAAGCCAACGCGGGAACGGCCAAGGCGGCGGCCAACCAAACCGAGTCTCCTAAGCGGACCGCGAAGCAGGGCAAACAGACGCCAAACCAGACCCAGTCCGCCCAGCAGACCGCGAAGCAGACCGGATCGGCCAAGGCCTCGAAGCAGGCGGGGCCCCCCAAGCTGACCGCAACCCAGATCGTCCAGAAACACCTGGCCGCCCGCGGGGGGCAAAAGGCCTGGCAGGCCGTCCAGTCGTTGGCCGCCAACGGGAAGCTGGAGCTTGGGTACGGCGACTCCGTCTCGCGTAGCGACAGATTCATGAGCGCCTCCATGGCGAGGGGGAAGGGATCGCGCACGGCGGCCGCGGCCCAGGGCGAGGAAGCCCGGCAGCAGGTGCAGGTGCCGTTCCTCGTGGAGATGAAGCGTCCGGAGAAGTCGAGGGTCGAGATCCAGTTCGCGGGAAGGACGGCGGTGCAAGTCTACGACGGCGCGAACGGCTGGCTCTTGCGCCCGTATCTGAACCGCGACGACTGGGAGCCGTTCACCGCGGAGCAGGCCAAGTCGCAGGAGGGCAAGTGGGAGATGGGCGGTCCCCTCATCGATTACGCCGCCCGTGGCACCAAGGTGGAGCTCGCGTCGGTGGAGCGGGTCGAGGGCCGCGACGCCTACAAGCTCAAGCTCACGAAGAAGAGCGGTGAGGTGCAGCACGTCTTCATCGACGCGAAGAGCTTCCTCGACGTCAGGGTGGAAGGCACGCCGCACCGGGTGGATGGCAAGGTGCGGAACGTGTGGGTGGCTCAGCGTGACTTCCGCCCGGTGCAGGGGCGGATGATGCCATTCGTGATGGAGACCACGGTCGATGGTTCCCCCGACACCCACAAAATGATCATCGACAAGGTGGCGCTCAATCCGCGGCTGGACGATGCCCGCTTCACGAAGCCCAAGCCATGAGCAAGCGGAGAGGGGGGCGATCGGCGTGAGGCGCCAGGTCGGATCGATGGCGATGAACCGCGTGGCACAGGCGACTGTCGCCCTCGGGCTCCTGGCTGTATCGCTGGCCCCGGGGTGCGGCCGGACCGCCAGGCTCTCGGCGGAAGAGATCGTCGCCCGGAACGCGGCCGCCCGGGGCGGCCGCGACGGGTGGCGCAAGGTCGAGACGATGGTGTGGAAGGGCCACATCGAGAGCGCCCACGCCCGCGTGCCCAGCATGCCCTTCCAGCTGGAGCAGAAGCGCCCCAACAAGACACGCCTCGAGGTCTACGCACTCGGAGAGATGTCCGTGCGCGCCTTCGATGGCGTGCACGGTTGGGCACTGCACCCGGCCCGCGGGCGGCCGGCGTTGGAGCCGTTCACGCTAGGGGAGCTGAAGTTCGCGCAGGGTGGGCACGGCGTCGACGGCCCGCTCCAGGACCACGCCGCCCGGGGCAATGCAGTGGCTCTGGAGGGCGTGGACGAGATCGGGGGGCGCAGGGCCTATCACCTGACCCTGCGCTTGGCACAGGGGGGCAGCGAGGACGTCTGGGTCGACACCGAGACCTACCTCGAGGCGCGGCATGACCGGATGGCCGACGGCAAGGGGGGAGCGCCGCGGCGGGTGTCGGTGACCTACGGGGACTACCGGGCGTTCGAGGGGCTAAAGATTCCCTTCCTCATCACGACCCTGGGTGGGCCGGGCGAGACTCCCGACCGGATGCAGATCGAGACGGTGGCGCTGAATACGCCGCTGGATGACTCGAGGTTCGAGCCCCCGGCCGCCGCGCGGCCGCGCGATCGAGTGCGGCCGGGCTATTTCCCCCGAGCGCGCGCGCCGACCGCACCCTCGACCGTACCGACTGCGTCCAGCGGGGGGGGAGGCTCGTCGCCGCAATGAGCGCGTCTTGGCTGGCTCTGGTGACCGGGCTGCTTACCGGGCTCGCGCCAAGGGGGCCGGCCGTCGCTACGCCGTCGGACAGCGTCGGGCAATCCATCTACCTGCGCGGCGTGCTGGGCTCTGGGGCACCGCTCGAGGGGGCCCGGGAAGCCGGCGGCCTCTTGACGACCGGTGCGGATGCCGCCTGCGTCAACTGCCACCAGCGCAGCGGTCTCGGATCGGTCGAAGGCACCCTGTCGATCCCGCCCATCGCGGGCGAGTACCTGTTTCACTCTCGCCTCCACGATGCCCGCGAGCCCGCGCTGGCCTATGTCGAGAGCTTGCACGGCAATCGCGACCCGTACACCGATGCGACGCTGGCCCGGGCGATCCGAGAGGGCCTCGACTCGCAGGGTCGACCGCTCAACGATCTCATGCCGCGCTTTGCGCTCGGCGACGAGGACATGGCGGCGCTCATCGCCTACCTGAAGAGCCTCAGCGTGAGGCAAGTCCCCGGCGTCACCGATACCCTCCTCCACTTCGCCACGATCGTCACGCCGGACGCCGATCCGGTGAAGCGCGGCGGGGTGCTCGACGTGCTAGAGCACTTCGTCGCCGAGAAGAACTCGTTCCCGTTGAAGCCCAGTCCGGCCATGTGGACCTCCGGAAGGACCCAGTACAGCAAGAGCATGTACATGGCGAACCGGCGCTGGCAGCTGGACGTCTGGGAGCTCTCGGGCCCCCCCTCCGGCTGGCGGGCACAGTTGGAGAAGTACCTGGCGGCGGAACCGGTGTACGCGGTGTTGTCCGGTCTTGGGGGGAAGAACTGGGCGCCGGTGCACGAGTTCTGCGAAGAGAACGGCATCCCCTGCCTCTTCCCGAACGTCGAGGTCCCGACCGTCGCGGAGCACGATTTCTATCCGATGTACTTCTCCAAGGGCGTGCTCCTGGAGGCAGAGCTCATCGCGCGGACCATTCTCGGACCGGACGATCGTCCGAGAGCGGTGGAGCAGGTCTATCGGACCGGGGACAGCGGCGAGCCCGCGGCCGCTGCCCTGGCCACGCTCTTGAAGGGGCACGGGCTGAAGGTGCACAGCACGGTCCTTCGCGCCGGTGCTCCTGGGGGCGAGGTGAAGTCCGCGTTGCGTGGTCTGGTGCAGCGCGGGGATGCGCGCGGCCAAGCACTCGTCCTGTGGCTGCGTCCCGCCGACATCGCCGCGCTCGGGGAGGCGCCAGCGGGCGGGGCCACGGTGTACCTGTCGGGCCTCATGGGCGGGCTCGAGAAATCCCCCATGCCCGCGGGCTGGCGCGAGCACACCCTTATGACGTACCCGTTCGATCTTCCCGACAGGCGGGGTGTTCGCCTCGATTACCCGCTCGGGTGGTTCGCGTTCCGCCATATCCCGGTGGTGGCGGAGCAGGTGCAGGTGGACACCTACTTGGCCTGCAGCTTGCTAGCGGACGTCCTCCATCGCATGGCGGACAACATCGCCCGTCCTTACCTCGTCGAGCAGCTGCAAGAGCTGGTCGAGCATCGGATCATCACGGGGTACTACCGGCGTCTGACGCTCGCCACCAATCAGCGATTCGCCTCCAAGGGAGGATACCTGGTGCGCTTCCGCGACGCCGGCGGCACGGCCGTGGTCGCCCGGGGCGACTGGATTGTGCCCTAGCCATCATGTGAAAGGAGGGCCAGGACTTACAGCATTGCACCGGGAAGCCCCGAGCGTCGCTCCAGGGCAACCACGATTGGACTAGGCGTCAGCAATCGGACCCGTGCCGAGTGCGGAGTTGTGGTGTTGTCCCACATCTCGATGACTCACTCGAATTCGTGCACACACGATCCAGAGGCGTCCGGGCTTCACCCCGCAATCCAATTGCGGGCGGGCACTACCGTGGCTATCTCTGTTAGACAAACGCTTACAACACCCCCGAGCCATGATCTCGCAATCGAAACGCCCTCTCCCCCACACGCGAGGATCCCCCCCGCCGGCAGCCGTGGGGGGCGCCTTCGCCCGTCTGGCTGAGCTGACCGGAGTGGTGCTCGTATTTGCCGCTTCCGGCGGGGTCGCAAAGGCTCTGGCGGACGAGCCCTCCGTGCCCGCTTCAGGAACGAGCCACCCGATCGTGTCGATCCGGGAGTACGCGGTTCCGGCGGTTCGTCTCGTACGGGAGGACGGGAAGGTGGTGTCGTTGCCGGAGGAGATGAACGACGGTCGGCCGGTGGTGCTGAACTTCATCTTCACGAGCTGCCGGACCATTTGCCCCCTCATGAGCTCGGTGTTTGCACAGTTCGAGCGCCGGCTGGGAGTGGAGGCGGACAAGGTGCACCTCATGTCGATCTCGATCGATCCGGAGGAGGACACACCGGGACGCCTGCTCGAATACGCGCGGAAGTTCCACGCCGGTCCGGACTGGCAGCACTACACGGGCACGCTCGACGCGAGTATCGCGGTCCAGCGGGCCTTCGACGTGTACCGGGGGGCCAAGATGAGCCACACCCCGGTGACGCTCCTGCGGGCGGCGCCTGGGAAGAGCTGGCTCAGGATCGACGGATTCGTGAGGCCGGATGATCTGGTGCGCGACTACCGGGACCTGCTGGCGGTCCGCTAACCCGGTGGCGGCGGACTTTAGGGCGCGAGGAGGTACGGACATGGAACAGCAGAAATCCCGGGCCGGTTTGGCGCACGGGTTCACGCTCCTCGAGCTCCTCGTCGTCATGGTCATCATCGGGCTGCTGGCGGGGTTCGTCGCGCCGCGGTACTTCGCGCAGGTGGGCAAGTCGCAGGTCAAGGTGGCGCGGGCACAGATCGACGCCCTGGACAAGGCGCTCGATCAGTTCCGACTCGACCTGGGGCGCTATCCGACGAGCGAGGAGGGGCTGCAGGTGCTCGTGGTCCAGCCGAGCGGGGAGCAGAACTGGGCGGGGCCCTACCTCAAGAAGGGCGTACCCATGGACCCGTGGGGTCACGCGTACGTCTACCAGCAGCCGGGCACGCATACTAACGACTTTGACCTTCTCTCCTACGGCAAAGACGGGCGCCCGGGGGGCACCGGCGAGGACGCCGACGTCACGAACTGGTGAGGCATGCGCTTTCGCATCACCACTCTCGACGGGGGGCAGGGGATCGCCATCCAGGAGCTGGATGCGCTCGACGAGGCCGACGCGCACCGCCAGGCGATCGCGCGAGGTCTGCGGGTGCTGCAGGTCCAGGCGACACGCTTCAAGGTCTCGCGGCGCGCTCGCCTGTCTTTGATCGCGTTCTCGAGCGAGCTCGTGGCGCTGCTCGAGGCCGGTCTCTCGGTGGTGGAGGCGATCGACGCCCTGACCGAGAAGGAGCGGGACGAGTCGGTCCGCCACCTGCTCGAGGGGGTGCGCCGGCGGCTGTACGAGGGGCAGAGCCTGTCGGTGGCGCTGGGCGAGTTTCCGAGCAGCTTCCCCACGCTCTACGTCGCGACCGTGCGGGCGAGCGAGAAGAGCGGAGCGATCGCCGAGGCGCTCCGGCGTTTCGTCGCCTACCAAGAGCAGATCGACCTTCTGAAGAAGCGGCTCGTGAACGCGTCGATCTACCCGGCGGTGCTGCTTGCGGCGGGTTCTCTGGTCCTGCTCTTCCTCGTGGCCTACGTCGTGCCCCGGTTCTCGGGGATCTACGAGGAGATCGGGGGGGAGCTGCCGTTCGCCTCGAAGATGCTCATGCAGTGGGGGCGGCTCCTCGACGCGCACGGCCTGGCGGTGCTGGTGGGCTTTTTCGCCTTCGTTGGGCTCGCCGGCTACGGTGTTCGACGGCCCGGCTTTCGGGCCGCGGTCTTTGGCCTGCTGGCCCGCATCCCGATGGTGGGCTATCGGCTCGAGCTCTACCAGCTGGCGCGGCTCTATCGGACGGTGGGGATGCTCCTGCGGGGCGGCCTCCCGGTCGTGACCGCGTTCGAGATGACGCGGGGCCTGCTCGCGGCGGCGGCTCGGCCGCGGCTCGCTTCCGCCACGCGGGCGGTGCGGGAGGGACGCTCGCTGACCGAATCGCTCACCGCAGAGCGCCTGACCACGCCGGTCGCGGAGCGGATGCTTCGGGTGGGGGAACGCAGCGGGAACATGGGGGAGATGATGGAGCGGATCGCGTCGTTCTACGACGAGGAGCTGTCGCGCTTCGTCGACCTCGCCACCCGCCTCATCGAGCCGGCCATGATGACGGTGATCGGGCTCGTGATCGGCGCGATCGTCATCCTCATGTATTTCCCGATCTTCGAGCTGGCAGGGAGCGTCCGATGAGCGCGGCCACCGATCCCAAGTCCAGTCGGACGGTGATCGAGCTCAGCCCGGTCCGCGAGGAGCACGATCGACTGGCGGAGCGCGCCGAGGGGGCGGGGCGGAAGGCGCAGCTCGGTACCGCGGTGGAGGCGGTGGACCTGGACGTGGTGTACGTGGAGTTCGTTGACGACGTGGACGTGGAAGTCGTCGTGGACGTGGAGGAGCCGCGATCGCAACTGGCGGCCCTCCCCCCGCCGCTCCCGGAGGAGGCGATGCGGGAGGCGGTCGCGAGCGCCGCCGCGACCGGGCGCTCGCCGGTGGCGGTCCTGGCGGAAACGAGCGGTCTCTCCGGTGACGCGCTGGCCCATGCGCTCGGCGCGGCCCTTTTGTACCCGGTGCTGGAGAGCGCGGAGCTCATGTCGCTCGCGCCGGCTTTCGACCTCTTCGGGCCCGCCGATGCGGCTCGGCGCGGCTGCGTGGTGGTGAAGCGCGGCGGCGAGCTTTTGGCGGTGATCGGCAATCCCTTCGATCTGTCGCTGCGGGGCTGGGTGGAGCAGAAGGTGCCGGAGAGCCTGTCCTGGTACGTCGCCGCCCCGGACGAGATCACGGCCTACGTCGCCAAGTTCGAGCAAGACCTGCGGGCGATGGACGTGGCGGCGGTGAAGAGCGAGGGGGAGGAGCTCGCCGAGACCGACATCGAGAACCTCTCGCTTGCCTCGATCAGCGCCGACTCGAGCCGGGTGGTGAAGCTTGTGAACTCGACCATCTACGACGCCCTCAAGGCTGGCGCGAGCGACATCCACC
>Ga0335069_10003205_pt1 | contig 24888 bp, 25 predicted proteins | sample Lox_Sample_11_FD_206714 | JGI IMG/M metagenome (GOLD analysis project Ga0335069, IMG submission 206714) | Soil microbial communities from Loxahatchee National Wildlife Refuge, Florida, United States - Lox_Sample_1.1 | ecosystem: Environmental > Terrestrial > Soil > Wetlands | place: USA... | reverse complement strand
AGTCTGCCTTCGAGCTCGCGACGCGCCCAATCGCTCCGGCGCCCGACGCCTTCGGCAGCGACCGTCCTTCCGAGTTTCCGGACGGCGCCACGCCGCAGCGTCGCTTCGCGCTGCTCGAGGCGGGCGACCTCGCCTGCGCGCTCGCCAACCGCGGCTCGAGCGAGGTGGAGGCGCTGCCGGAAGGGCAGGGCACCGCGCTGGCCGTGACGCTCGTGCGCGCCGTCGGCTGGCTCTCGCGCGACGACCTCGCACGCCGGCCGGTTCACGCCGGTCCGCCGCTCGCGACGCCGGGCGCGCAGTGTCCGGGTCGACACGTCGCGGAGCTCGCGCTCTTCGTCGGGCGCCGCGGCGATCCGGAGCTCTCCGCCTCCGCGCTGCGCTTCGCCGATCCGCCGCTGCTCTTCGCGGCCGGCGCGGCGAGCGGTCGACTGCGCGACGGCGCGCGACTGCTCGAATGCGACGACCCATCGCTCTGGCTCTGCGCGCTCGAGCCGCGCGAGGGCGGCGTCGCCTGGGTGCGCGTGCTCAACGCGTCGGACGCGCCTCGAAACGTGAAGCTCCGCTGGAACGGCGGAGGAGCGCTCGCGCCGATCGACCTGCGCGGGCGAGCCGACCCCGCGGCGGGTGCGAGCGGGGCGAGCCGGACGCTCGCGCTGCGGCCCTGGCAGATCGCGTCGCTGCGAGCCGGCTGATCTCTTGCGTCTGCGCCGCGGGTAAAGACCGCCACACGCCGTCCCGATGAGAGTCGGTGCCGGGTGGACTTCCGACCGGTCGGGTGGGGACGGTGACGGAGCAGGGCCTTCGCTTCGCGAGAGCGGTCGTTTGTGCGGCAGTCGCGCTCGTCGCGGCATCCGGCGCGCGGGCGCAGTCGCCGCAGAGCCTCGGCATCCCCGGCGAGCTGTTCCTTCCGAGTCAGCGCGGGGTGCTCGAGGAAGACTGGGCGCGTCGGCTCGCGCGAGCGCTCGGTCTCGAGGAAGGCCTGCCCGCCGATGCGACGGCCGAAGACTTCTACAGCATTCTGTGTCCAGAGCAGGCGCTGCGCTCCCTCGGCGAAGAGAGTGGCGGCTCGCTGCGCGTCGCGCATCCGCTGGCGCCGGCTTCGTCCTCCGAGCCGGTGCGTGTGGTGCTCGAGGCGCCGACGACGGCACTCTACGTCATCCAGATCGAGGGCGTCGGGCTCCAGCGCTGGAGCGTCGACGGCCGCCTGATCGGCCATCTCGACGCGACACCGCTCGGAGTCGCACAGGCGCCGCGGCTCCTGCCGCTGCGCGCCGGCTCGCACGAATTCACCGGCATCCTCGGGCGCGGCGCGCGCGCCGAGCGGATCGAGCTCTCCGCGCACCGGCCGCTCTGCATCGCTCCGGCGGACGGCTGGCGCAGCGGGCGTCCGCTGCTGTACGGCGCGAAGGCGCGCACCCTGGTGCGCGCGCTCGGGCTCGAGCGCTTCCTCTCCGACGCCGGCACCGTGGTGGAGCTCGAGGGCGAGCGCTTCGACTCCGTCTCGCGCTGGGGCGCGCGCACCGACGAGGCGCACGGCCCGAGCGCCGGTCGGGTCGAGTGGGCGCGGGCGGAGGGAAGCCCGGCCGAGTTCGCGTACCGCGTCAATCTGCCCGAGCCGGGACTCTTCTCGCTCGAGGCGCGCGTCTCCGGGGAGGGGCCGCAGCTCTGGTCGCTCGACGGACGGCTGCGCGCGCGCGTCGAGCTGCCGCCGGCGTGGCGTCGCCTCGGCTGGCAGCACGTGCTGACGATGCCGCTCCCGGCGGGCGAGCACGTGGTCCGCGCGCTGATTCCGTCGGGCGCCGCGATCGACCGCATCCGCGTGGTCGGGCGTCGCGACGACGATCCCGAATACGTCGAGGTGCTCGAGCAGATGGGCTTCCGCGAAGGCCACGTGCATGCAGCGGTGTCGTTAGGCGACGCCGACGCGACCTTGCGCGATCCGGCGTTCGTCGCGCTGGCAGCCGACTTCCTCCAGCGCGCTGCGGGCGGGGGAGAGGAGCCGCTGCCGGCGATCTCGCGCGCGTTCACCCCGCTCTATCGCCGCCCGGCCTCGCCTGTGCTGCCGGCGGAGCTGTGATGCGACCCTCGCGGGCGCTGCTGCTCTTCGGCCTGGTCGCGGCTGCGGCGCGCGCGGACGAAGGCGCAGAGAACACCTTCACCTTTCGCCCGTCGCTCGAGGTGCGGTCTGCGCTGACCGACAACGCATTCCTCACGTCGAACCACGAGGATCGCGACCTCGGATTCTGGCTGGAGCCGCGTCTCGAGCTCGGCTATCGGATTCCCGCCGCGCAGATCGACGCCGATCTCGGCGCGCAGGTGCCGCGCTACCTCGATCACGGCTCACTCAACGACACGTTCTGGAGGGCCCGCTTGCAAGGAGAGGCGGGGCTCTGGCCCGGATTCAGCGTGCGGCTCTCCGATGCCTATACGCCACAGCCGATCGCGCTCGGCGCCCCCGACGACGCCACCCCGAACCTGGCGCAGACGAACCGAGCCGAGGGCGAGCTGCGCTACTGGCGCGAGTTCTCGAGCGCTCGCGAGCTGACCGTCGGAGTCGAGGGCGCGCGTTTCGACTCCGACAAGATCGACGCCTTCGTGCCGGGGTCCGGGGGCGGCGCGGTCTTCGATTCGAGCTTCCGACCGGACTACAGCGAGGCTGGCGGCTTCGCGGAGGTTCGCAATCCGCTCAACGAGGACCACGCGCTGCTGTTCCACGCAGGCACGCAGTACCGCAGCTACGACGCCCTCTCCCAAGGCGAGTATCTGAATGCGGAGGGCACGGTGGGTCTCGAGAGCCGCCTTCCGGGCGGTCTCCAGCTTGCGCTCGCGGGCGGCTTCGGCTGGCTCGATTCCCGCGAGGGCGGCGGCGAGCCGCTGGGACTCGGCCGCGCGACCCTCACCTGGCAGGCGACGAGCGACCTGCGCGTGCAGCTCGGGTTCCACCACCAGATCACGTCGGATCTCGCCGGCAACAACTTCGTCGACACGACCGGTCGCGTGACACTCGAGAAATATTTCGGCCTGAGCACCTCGGCAACGGTCACGGCGTTCCTGTCGAATCTCGACTCCCAGTCTTCCCATCCGAGCCAAGATCTGTTCGGCGGAGCCGAGCTGGTGCTGCGGCACCAGCTCTCGCGGAACTTCCAGGTCGCGCTCTCGTACCGCTATTGGGACAACGGCGGCAGCTTCGAAGCTGACAACTTCCGCCAGAATCAGGCGTCGCTCACGTTCTCTTATCGACAGTAGGCGAGCGCCCGGCTCGGGAGTGCTCCGACCTTCGGGCTGCTGTGGAATCACCCCGACTACTTTCCAGGGTCGATCGCGAGCGTTGCGAGGTCCGGGGGGTTGCCCTCTGCGCTATGGTGGCGGTGAAAATCGCCGTTCACCATGCGAAGCGCGCGCTTTTCAATCGTTTTGCCGAACCGAGGTGCGTACACTCCGCAATGACCGGAAGCCAGGACGCGCTGGGGAGGGGCCGATGAAATCGCTGATCATGGCGATCGTGCAGGCTCTCGTGGACAAACCGGAGGAGGTCCAGATCAAGGAGGTGATCGGCGAGCATGCGCACGTGCTCGAACTGCGCGTCGCCAAGGAGGACCTCGGCAAGGTGATCGGCAAGGGCGGTGCGCACGCCTCGGCCATCCGGACCTTGATGGCCGCGGCCAGTGGCAAGGAGAAGAAGCGCTACATCCTCGAGATCATCGAGTACTAGCGCGCCAGGTCGTCGAACGGGGCGCAGCCGAGGCGCCCCGACCAGGAGCCGCCCCCGTGCAGAACGCGGCGTTTCATCTCGGTGCACAGCTCGATGCGCGCGCCGCGCACCCGGAGATCGGCGACCGCATCGCCGTGCGCCTGGAGCTATCGGGAGTTCCGCGACGAGGCCGTGCGCGTCGCGCACTTCCCGCTTCGGCGTCTCGGCCGGAGCGACGATCGGCATCCGCCGCGCGTCGCGATGCTGCTCGAGAACCGGCCCGAGCTGCTCGCGCTCTACGCCGGCTGCGCGTATTCCGGCATGACGCTCTTCGGTGTGAACACCGGCCTCCGGGGCGAGACGCTCCGCGGTGTGCTCGACCAATCGCGTGCGCGCGCAGCTCACGCACGTGCCTCCGGAGAACCTGCTCGTGCTTCGCACCCGCGGCGCCGCGTGGCTCGGCGAGCAGGACTACCACGAATGCCTCGCGCGCGAGGTCGCGAAGGCGGGCACCTCGCTCGACACACCCGCCGTCGAAGTCCGCCCCGAGGACAACCTGATCGTGATCTACACCTCCGGCACGACCGGCCTGCCGAAGGGCATCAACAACTATCACCTGAAGGTGCTGCTGATCGGAAAGGTGGCGTCGCGTCACCTCCAACTCGGCGAGGACGCCGTCGGCTACGCCTGCATGCCGCTCTTCCACTCGAATTCGATGTTTCTCGGCTTCCACCCCGCGTTCGAGATGGGCGGGACTCTGGCGATGTGCGAGCGCTTCAGCGCGAAGAATTTCGTGCCGGACGTCTTCCGCTACGGCGTCACGTACTGGAATTACGTCGGCGAGCCGGTGCACTACATCCTCGACGCCATCGAGCGCCAGTACCGCGGCGACGAGGAGCGCATCCGCGCGGAGGTCACCGAGGATCCCCGCAACCGCCTGCGCTTCGCGCTCGGCAACGGCGCCTCGCCTCCGGACATCGATCGCTTCGTGCGCTGGCTCGGGCTCGAGGACATGTTCGAGCTCTACGGCTCGACCGAGGCGGCGATCAGCACCTTCCGCAAGCGCAGCGACCCACGCGGCTCGGTCGGCGAGATCACCGATCCCGCCGTGAAGATCCGCGACGAGCGCGGTCGCGAGTGCGAGGTCGCGAGTCGAGGCCGATGGCCGGCTGCTGAACTACGCCGAGGCGGTGGGCGAGATCTGCCGGGTAGCCCCCGACACGTCGCTCTTCCAGGGCTACTTCGACAACCCCGACGCGAACTCGAAGAAGTACCGCGAGGGCGTCTACCACTCCGGCGACCTCGGGCACATCCTGATCCACGAGGGCCGTCGTATGCTGTTCTTCGACGGCCGCACCGACGACTGGATCCGCAAGGACGGCGAGAATTTCTCCGCGGCGCAAGTCGCGCGCCTGCTGCAGGAACACGAGGACGTGCGGCTCGCGGCCGCCTACGGCGTTCCGTGTCCGGTGTCGGACGAGTGGGTGATGGCGGCGCTGCTGCTGCGAGAGGGCGCGCGTTTCGATCCGGCGGCCTTCTACGAGTTCTGCGAGAAGCTGGTGAAGCACGGCGGCATGGATCCGAAGTGGATCCCCGATTTCGTGCGAGTCGTCTCCGACTTCGAGTTCACGCAGACGCAGAAGATCCTGGTGCGGAGCCTGAAGCGCTCGCACTTCGACCGCCGACGGCTCCCGCAGGACGAGATCTTCTGGCGGCGTCGAGGCGACGATCGCTTCCACCCCTTCGCGCACTCGGACTACGTGGCGCTGCGCGAGGAGTTCGCGCGCAGCGAGCGGCTCGATCTCCTCGATCGCTGAACCGGAATCGGGTCGGGCGTGCGCGCAATTCGCGCACCGAAGTGACGAAACCCGTCACTTCGGGGTGTGTGCAGTCCATGCGCAATCCGCGCCGCGCGACGCGGCGGAGCGCCGGGTTGCGCGCGCGCCTGCCGGTGCCGCAGATCCGGCACGCGCCTTGCGAGGAGAGTGCTACGCGCCCGTCGCGCAAGCTTGCGGAGCCCCCATGGAGTCCCTTCACAGCGCCGACGATCACTATCGACTCGGTCGGACGGCGCTCGACGCCGGCGAGCTGCCCCAGGCCGTCGTGCACCTGCAGACGGCGTATCGCCTCGACGCGGCCACCCCGCTCTACCGCTCCTACTACGGGCTCGTGCTCGGGCTCGCCGAGCGGCGACTCGAGCGCGCGATCGCGCTGTGCCGCTCGGCCGCCACCGAGGAGTTCTTCAACCCGATCCACTTCCACAACCTGGCGCGCATCCACCTGGCGTGCGGCTTCAAGGCCGAGGCGATCCGCTATCTGCGGCGCGGGCTGATGATCGATCCGGGCAACGCGGAGATCGCCGCCGAAATGCGTCGCATGGGAGTCCGTCGCCGTCCCGCGCTCGGATTCCTGCGCCGCCGCAATCCGCTGAACCGCCTGATCGGTCGCCTGCTCAATCGCGTGCAGCTGCGACCGGAGGAGACGACCGCCGTCGGCGTCTGACGGCGCTGCGCGCCGCGCGCTTCAAGCGCGGTCTGCTAGCGCTTGCGCTTGTGCCGGGCGCGTTTCAGCAGCTTGCGCTTCTTGTGCTTGCGCATCTTCTTGCGCCGCTTCTTGATGACGCTGCCCACGTGGAGTCCTCAGGTGCGGGATGCGGAACGCGCGACGCGCTTCGGAACCCCGCGGGTCGAAAACGCGAGGACGGTTAGTCCGTCGCATGCGCGAAGTCAACCAGGGCGGCGCGTTGCGATTGTCCGATGCGCTCGTCGCGACTCGATTCCGCGCGTCGAGACGACGACGCGCGCGCGGTTTTCGAATGCCTGCACGCAATTGCGCTTTCCATCGCATTGATTTTTTTGGCACTTGTACTTGACGAGCGAGAAAAATCGGTGTTAGCGTCACTCGCAACAGTGGCTCTAGTGCCGCGGAATTGGTCGAGATCAGAGGGCAGATTGCCTTCAAGTCGTGCAGAGGGGCCTCCGATAGGGGGCGAGAGCAAGGCCGTGGGAACTGCCTCGGCTCTGGAGCAGTGCGCTGCTCGGCTCCGCACCGGATGCACGAACCCACGGCGCTCGAGCACACAGACAGGGGGGTGACCCAAAGATGGCAGCTCGACGCAAGAAGGCCGGTCGCAAGAAGGGCGGGCGCAAGAAGGCCACCGCGAAGAAGGCCACGCGGAAGAAGGCCCGCCGGAAGAAGGCGTAACCGCCTTCGAGAGATCGGCCTTCAAGGAAGGTCGGAGGACCCCGGCCGGCGTCACGCCGGCCGGGGTTTCCTTGTTCAGGGGGCTGGCGTAGGTTCCGCCCTCCTCGAAAACGGAGCATCCGATGGCCCGCATCACGATCGAAGATTGCACCGAGAAGGTCCCGAACCGCTTCCACCTCGTGCAGATGGCTTCGATCCGCACCAAGCAGCTGAAGAAGGGTGCGAAGTCGCTCGTGCAGGCCGACGACAACAAGGAAGTCGTGATCTCGCTGCGCGAGATCGCCGCCGGCTACATCCGCCCCGACTACCCGGAGGCCGCGCCCGGGTCCGACGCCGAGTAGAACGCTCGGCGCAGCTCGCGCCGCTACACCGGCTGGACGGGGATCTCGAACGTGACCGTCGTGCCGCGGCCGACGTCGCTCCGCAGCGACACTTCGCCCTCGAGCAGCACGACCAGGTCGCGCACCAGCGTCAGCCCGAGCCCCGCGCCGCGATACTTGCGCGACGACGGCTCGTCGACCTGGAAGAACTCGTCGAACACGAGCTTCTGATCGTCGGGGCAGATCCCGACGCCCGTGTCGCGGACGCTGCAGACCAGCCGGCCCTCCGACACCGCGACGTGGATGTCGATGCGCCCGGCCGGCGTGAACTTCGCCGAGTTGTCGAGCAGCAGGAACAGGATCTGGTTCACCTTCGCGAGGTCGGTGCGCACGCGCGGTAGCGGCTCCTCGAAGCGCGGCTCGATGCGAAGCGACTTGTCCCCGAGCGCGTCCTGGATGCTGAAGATCGCCTCGTCCACGAGCTCGCGCAGGTTGACGTCCTGGATCTCCACCGGAAGCTCGCCTTGCTTGATCTTCCACAGGTCGAGGATGTTCTGCAGCGTCCGGAGGAACGCGCTGCCTTCGTCGAGCGCCGAGCGCAGCGCCGACTTGGACGAGTCGGAGAGCGCCTCGTTCTCGGTGGTCAGCACCGCGATGATCGCCTCGATGATGCTGCCGAGCGGCGTGCGCAGCTCGCGCGACATCTTCTCGATGAAGTCGTTCTTCAGCCGCTCGATCTTCCCGAGCTTCTCGTTCGAGCGCAGCAGCTCGATGTCCTGGGCGAAGAGCGCCTCGGAGAGCTTCAGCACCTCCTCGCTCTTGTCCTCGTGGCCCTCGCGCGGCGAGCCGTTCGCCCGCAGCGCCTTGCACTCCTGCGCCACGCGCTCGTGATCGAGGCGTAGCGCCAGCAGCTCGGCCAGCTCGGCGACGGCGCGGCTGCCGGCGGCGTCGAGCGAGCTCGGGGCGCCGACCGCGAGCGCGCCGTGCAGGTGTCCGTCGAAGCGCAGCGGGTGGATGACCATGCCGCCGGCTGCGCGCGGGCCGAGCGCCGCGACGTGGACGAGCCCGCGCTCGGCGTCGGAGCGCACGACGTCGCGCACGTGCGGCAGCACCGCGCCCGCCGCTTCGCGCGCCTCGTCGGCCGCCGCGAATCCGGAGGCCGCGCGCAGGCGCAGATCGAGGCCCGCCTCGGGCGTGGCCGCGAAGACGAGCGCGACACCGCCGCTAGCGGCGTCGGCGGCGCGGGAGGCCGCGCTGCGCAGCGCCGCGGCCAGGTCGCTCGGTCGTCCGGACGGTTCCCCTCGCACGCTCCCCGCCCGCCTAGAACCGCTCGTCCGATTCGAGCTCCATCGGACCGCTGATGCGATCCGGTGTCGCGACCGCGTCGGGATCGCTGCCCTCGAGGGCGAGCTTGGTCCGGAAGTCGGTGGGATTGGAAGCGGCGGCGAGCGCCGTCTCCACCGAGATCTTGTTGGCGCGCAGCAGGTCGAGCAGGTGCTGGTCGAAGGTCTGCATGTTCTCGGGCCGGCCCTTCGCGATGAAATCGTTGATCTCGTGGCTCCGCGCGGGGTCCTTGATGCATTCCTGGATGCTGCGCGTCGAGCGCATGATCTCGACCGCGGGCACGCGGCCGGTCTGCTTCTTGTTCGGCAGCAGCCGTAGCGACACGATCGCTCGCAGGTTGTCCGCGAGACGCGCTCGCACCGCGAGCTGCTCCTCGGTCGGGAAAAACGACACTAGACGGTTTACGGTCGACGAGACGTCGGAAGTGTGGATCGACGAGAACACCATGTGGCCGGTCTCGGCGGCCTTCAGCGAGGTGTCGACGGTCTTCAGGTCGCGCATCTCGCCGACCATGATCACGTCGGGGTCCTGGCGCAGCGCGGCGTGCAGCGCGTCCGGGAAGTCCGCCGTGTCGGTGCCGATCTCGCGCTGCGTGATGATGCTCTTGTCGTGCTTGAAGACGAACTCGATCGGATCCTCGATCGTTACGATCTTCGCCTTCCGCACGCGATTGACCTCTTCGATCATCGTGGCGAGCGTCGTCGACTTGCCCATGCCGGTCGCGCCGGTGATGAGCACGTAGCCGCGCCGCATCTGCGCGAGGTCGCGCAGCACGGAGGGCAGGTTCAGCTCCTCGAACGAGCGGATCTGCGGCGGGATCACGCGCAGCACGACGTTGAAGCAGCGCCGCTGGCGCGAGATGTTGACGCGGAAGCGACCCTCGTTCGGGAGCTCGTAGGCGAGGTCGAGCTCGTTGAAGCTCATCTGCGAGTGCTCGTCGTCGCCTTCGAGCAGCATGCGCGCGATCGCCTCGGTGTCGCTCGCGCTGAGCACCTTGTAGCGGAGCTCGACCAGATCGCCGTTGAAGCGATAGAGCGGCAGGTAGCCGACCTGGAAATGGATGTCCGATGCGCCCTTCTCGATGCCGAGTCGAAGCAGTCGGTGGAGCTTCTCGCGATCCATCTGGCACTCTCGCTGCCGGCGGTCCGTCGCACTGGGCGTATCGGCGATCCGGTGCCGGCCTTGACCCGGAAGCTGCGCGTGATCCCCGAAGGGATGCCCGGATTCTCGGCTAGACTCCGCCGCCGATGAGGACCCGGTTCGCGTCCTTCGCAGTCGTCGCGCTCTTCGCTGCCGCCGCGCAGGCCGATCCCACTCCCGAGGCGCCTTCTGCCCCGCGCGGCGGCGCGCCCGATGTCGGTCTCGACTCGCTGCTGCGTCTTCCGCCGACGGCTTCGCCTGCGAGCGAGCCGCGCACCGGGGGCGCCACGCGGCAGGAGTGGCAGCAGCGCTTCGCGACCGCGCGCGGGGACGTCGATGCGGCGCGCCAGGCGATCGACAAGGCACAGGAGGAGCTCAGCAAAATGGCGCGCGGGACGGACAATTGGCAGATGGCCGCGCCGGGCGCGCAGGCCGGAACGCAGACCGAGACGTCGCCGATGTCGTACAAGCTGCGCCAGGAGCTGCGAAACCAACGCGAGGAGCTCGCAAACGCCGAGCGGCGCCTCACCGACCTCGAGGTGGAGGCGAATCTGGCCGGGGTTCCCGAGGAGTGGACGCGTCCGCCGGGCGAGGCGCCGAAGCCGGCGGCGGCCCACTAGCCGGATGCGCGCCGAGCCAGGCGCAGGCGCCGGGCAGGAAGAAGAAGGCGGGCAGCGCCAGCGCGGCGGTCAGCGCGAACCAGGTCGCGTAGCCGAGCCGCTCGACTCCCCAGCCCGAGGCGGCCGCCGCCGCCGAGCCCGACGCCGCATACAGCGCGGTCAGCAGCGCGTACTGCACTGCCGCGTGCTCCTTCTCGGTGATGCGCATCAGGTAGGAGAGGAAGGCCACGCTCGCGAGCCCCGAGCAGAGCGACTCCACCAGCGACGCCGCATACACCGGAAGGCGTGGCGTGCCGTCCGCGAGGGCGGCGCCCACGTAGCCGAGGTGCGCGGCGAGGGCGAGCGTGCCGAGCACGAGCAGCGCGCGGGCGATGCCGAGCTTCGCGACGACCCAGCCGCCGAGGCCGGCGCCCGCGATCGTGGCCAGCACGCCGAAGGTGTTGGACACGAGCCCGATCTCCTCGTCGCTGAAGCCGCGGTCCACCCAGAACGGCTTGATCATCGGCCCCATCGCTCGATCACCGACGCGGTAGAACAGGACGAAGAGCAGCACCGGGACTGCACCGGGACGTCCGAGCCAGGCGCGCAGCGCGGACCGCGTCTGTCGGTGTGGCGTCGGCGGAACCGACGCGCGGGGCGAAGCCTGCACCGCGAGCGCCATCGCGAAGCTCGCGCAGGCCGCGACGGCGAAGGTGCCCGGCCAGCCGATCCAGCGCGGCAGGAAGAGGAGGGCGCCGCCCGACGCGATCAGCCCGACGCGGTACGCGATCACGCGCACCGAGTTCGCGGGGCCCTCGTCGCCGCGCGCGACGATCCCGATCGTGTAGGCGTCGATCGCGATGTCCTGCGTCGCGGATGCGAGACAGAAGGCCGCGAGGACGGCCCAGAGCGCGGAGCCGAGCGCGAGCGGATCTCCGGCGCCGAGCACGGCGAGGCATGTGCTCATCGCGAGCAGCGCCCCCGTGATCCAGTGGCGGCGCTCGCCGTAGCGGTCGACGAGCGGCGACCACAGCACCTTCAGCGCCCAGGCGACCGACAGCGACGAGAGCAGCCCGATGGCCGTCGTCGAGAGCGCTTGCCTGCGCAGGTATACCGGCAGGACGTCGGCATAGACGCCCATCGGGAAGCCCTCGACCACATAGAGCAGCGCGACGATCGAGAGCGTGCGAAGCGCGGGTCCCCTCACCCGCGGCGCAGTATCGCCGCGCGCTAGCCTCGGCGCATGCCGCTCGCAGACTGTCCGGACGACGACACGGCGCTGCTGGCGCAGACGGCGATCGACCCGCTGCCGCCCGCGAGCGAGGGACTCTTTCGCACGGGCAGCTGGCTGCGCCGGATCCATGGCGAGTCGGCGCTGATCTTCGGCGGCGGTCGCGCGTTGCTGCTCGAGGTGGCGCACCCGCTCGTAGCGGCCGGCGTCGCCGAACACTCGAGGTTTCGGAGCGATCCGCTCGGTCGACTCCGCCGCACGCTCGACGCGATGCATGCGATCGGCTTCGGCGACCGCGTGGCCGCGCTCGCGGCGGCGCGCAGGATCCATCGCGCGCACGCGCGCGTGCACGGGCGTCTCGCGGAGGGCGCCGGCGCGGCGTATCCGGTGGGCACGCCGTACGACGGGCGCGAGGTCGAGCTGGTGGTGTGGGTCTGGGCGACATTGGTCGACAGCGCCCTCTGCGTCTACGAGTGCTTCGTCGCGTCGCTCTCGGCGTCGGAGCGAGAGTCGTACTACGCCGAGCAGCGGGCGATCGCGCGGCTGCTCGGCGCGCCGGACGCGTCGCTTCCGTCCGACTACGCGACCTTCCGCGTCTGGTTCGACTCCTGCATCGCCGGCGACACGCTCTTCGTCACGCCGGTCGCGCGCGAGATCGCCGATGCCGTGCTGACGCCGCCGCCCGGCCTCGCCGACACCGCGCAGGTGCGGCTCATCACCGCCGCGCTGCTGCCCGAGCGGTTGCGCGAGGACTTCGGCCTGCGCTTCGAGGCGAACCAGCGCGCGCGCTTCGACGCGCTGGTGCGCTCGGTGCGAAGCCTTCGCGCGGAGGCCCGCTGCGCCTAGTGCCCGCGCGCGCGCCCTGGCGTCGACGAGGCGCGGATGTTCGCTAGCTTCCGCCGCCTTCGCGGCCAGGAGGGCTCGGTGCAGGAAGAATCGCGCGGCAAGGTCGATCTCGTCTCGATCCTCTACATCTTCGGCGGCATTCCCGTGATCGTGCTCTTCCTGTGGGTGCTCTTCGGCTTCGCCCGCGCCTGCAACATCCCCGCCTGACGCCCCCTGACGCCACCCGCTTTCGCGTTGCGGGTCCACGCGCCGGCAGCTCCGCCGTTCTCGGTGCCGTGTAGTCAGTCGAATTTCCGGGATACCGATCGTTTCTCTTTTGATTACAAATAGTTAGCTTAAGGTCCCGGCGTCGCGACCGATAGGCGACGTATGCGCGGAAGCCTGCGCGCCCCGGGCCGCCTCGCGGCTTTGTTCGTCTGTCTCGCCCTCGGCGGCGGATGCCAGACGGCGCTCATGCCGACCGGCCTCTACGACTACTTCGCGAAGCCCTCTCCGGACGACGCCTGGAGCATCAAGATCCACGGCTGGCAGGAGCGCGAGCGCGTCGACGCGCCCGATCCCGGGTACCCCGTCGATCAGATCGATCCGGCGAAGTTTGGCAATCTGCGCGCGAGCTACGACGCCTTCCGCGAGGCGCGACGCGTCGACCTCGCCCGCAGCGTCGCGCAGTGGATCCAGGAGCAGGCCCGCACGCACTACATCCCCGACGGCCCGATCGACCACTGGGCCACCTTCGAGGAGACGATGCGGCAGAACGGGGACGACTGTGACGGGCTCGAACTGCTCGTCTTCCACTTCCTCCGCGATCTCGGCTTCCCGCAGGATCAGGTGTTCCGCGCGATCGTCGTCCGGCGCAGCGACGGCCAGCACCACATGGTCACGCTCTGGTTCGAGGACAAGAACGATCCCTGGGTGATCGACCCGACGGGCGCGATGACTTCCGGCATGCCGCACATGTCGCAGGTGCCGGACTGGGTGCCGATCAAGGTCTTCACGGACGTCGCGGACTTCAGCGTGCGCGACGCCCGCTTCGCCGCCGCGCCCTACTAGCAAGCGGCCGCAGGCGCGAGCAGCGAGGCGAAGCGAAGTCAGAGGACGAGAGCCGGTACGCGAAGTCTCACGGCAGTCGACGCCGTGCGGTTACTGCTTGTCCTGCTTCACGTCGTCGGTGCCGACGTCGATCTCGAGCTCCTTGCGCTGCTGATCCGCCTGCGCCTTGGCCTTCTCGCGCTCCTTCTCGATCTCGAGCTCGAGCTCGCGCCGCACCTGCTCGGTGTGCTCCTGCTCCGCGGCGACACGCTTGCGCTTCAGATCGCGCAGGCACTCCTCGAGCAGGCGATTGCGCCGCGCGGCGAGCTCCTTCGGCACCGGCGGCGACTTCGCCTGCGGATCGAGGCGCACGTCGAGGTCGCGATCGCCGGTCGCGCCGTCGTCCGCGACCGCCTTGGCGTTCAGCAGGTTCTTCCCGTTCTCGAGATCGATGAACCCCGCCCACGAGCCGTCGGCCGTCGCGCGGAAGTAGCGCGCGGGCTTCTTCGTGGTGCGGTTCTGGAGGTCGACGGTCTCTAGGTTCGCGAGGTTCACGATCTCGACCACGTTGGCGAGATCACCGGGGTTGCGCACGGGCGTGAAGTAGCCGTCGGTGCGGCTCGCCATCTCGACCGTCGAGATCGGGCCCTCGAGCGCCTCGGGGCCGACGGCGAACGAGTGGATGCGAATGCCGGCGCGGTGCGCGCGGTTGGCCGCGCGCAGCACCGCGCGGACGTTGTCGGCCTCGTCCTCCGGCCCGTAGGGCAAGGTGGGCTGACCGTCGGTGAAGAAGAAGACGATCTTCTCCGACTCCGGGTCGACGCGCGACGCGGCGCCGCGCAGGCCCGCGAGCTCGATCGTCGCCTGGTCGACGCCCGCGGCCATGTGCGTGTTTCCCTCGGGCTCGGTGGCGAGCAGCTCGTCGAGCGTGGCCTCGACGCGCTCGTACTCGTGGGTCAGTGCCGTGAGGGTGTACGCGGGTTTGGAGCGACGGCTCGTGCCGGGCACGTCGCCCGCGAAGGCCACCACACCGACGCGCGTTGTGCGCGAGTCGAGCCCGTGCAGCAAGGTCCTCGCGCCAGCGATCTCGGCCGCGAGGACCGAGTCGCCCGGATCCGTGCTGCCCGAGCCGAAGATCGAGCCGAGGCCGCCGAGGCGCTGGCGTCCGACCACGCCGTTGCCGTTCACGTCGGCGCCGGACGGGTCGATGGTCGAGCGCGAGGTGTCGATCACGATCACGACGTCGAAGCGGCGCCGGTCGCCGCGCGACGCCTGCGCCTGTCCCGCGACGAACACCCCGCAGGCCGACTCGCCGACCACCGAGCCGGGCGGCGGGTATTCGAAATCCACCTGCACGCTGGTCGGCTCGTCGGCGTGTCGGTCGAGCACCGGCAGCTTCCTGACGTCCGGGTGGGGCAGCGCACTGCCCATGGGCGGCGGCGGCGCGGGCGCCTCGGCGCCCTCCACGCTCGCGAACTGCGAGAACGCGGCCTTGCTCGTCTCGAGCGGCTTTGCGAGCGCCTCGACCACGCCTTCGATCGGCGCGGCGATCACGCGCGACGTGCCGTCCTGCGAGACGTGCGCCTCGACGATCCCGATCACCTTCTGGTTGGAGATGCGCAGGATCGGCGCGCCTCCCCAGCCGCGCAGCGTGCCCGGCAGATCGAGGTCGACCTCGAGGCGCGTCGGTGTCGAGGTCACGACGCTGCCGAACAGGTTGTCCTCGTCGCGCTTGCCGCGCTCCTGCACGCCGAGCAGCGCCACGCGCTCGCCGACCTTTACCGGACCCGTGTCCGCCTCGAGCTTCCCGACACCCTGCGGTGGCTCGTCGAGCGCGTAGACCCAGTAGTCGTCGCGCATGCTCGACCCCGGATCGCTGAAGGAGTGACCCGGCGCGACCAGGAAGCGCGACGAGCTGCCGACGCGTTTGAAGCTCGTGCCGAGGTAGAAGTCGGTGCGGCCGGCGCGCGCGACGTCCTCGGGCTTGAAGGTGTGGGCGGTTCCCACGGCGGCGACGCCGCCGTCCTTCAAACCGAGGAAGAAGATCAGGCCGCGCGCGTCGACGGCGGACTTGCCCTTTCCCGGGAGGCTCGGGCGCGCGACGCGCGGCAACGCCGCGTGCGCGAGAGCCGGCGCGAGACCGAAGACGATGGCCAGGAGGACGATCCAACGACGGCGCAATCGCAGCCCTCGGCGCAGCAACCCGAAGTTCCGGCCGCCGCGACGACGGCCCGGCGCTCCCATTCGACTCGCGGCCGCACGCGCGACCGCGCCCCCGCGTCGTGCGAGCGGAGCGGACCTCCGCGCCGCTTCGACGCCACAAGGGGTGTAGACGATCCATACGCGCCGCGCCGCCCCATGGCTCCTGTTGTAAGGTCCGGCCCTTCGGGGGCCAGGATGAAGCTACGGACCGCGGCGCTCGCGGCCTGTGTGTGCGCGGCCGCGCTCGCCTTCCATCCCGCGCGCGCCGAGGACGGCTTCGACACGGTCGTGATCGACCCGGGTCACGGCGGCGAGGATTCGGGCGCGCGCGGTCCGGGCGGCACGCTCGAGAAGGATCTGGTGCTGCGGGTCGCGCGCGCGCTCGGCGAGCGGCTCGCTGCGCGCGGCCTGCGCGTCGTCCAGACGCGGACACGCGACGTCTTCGTGCCGCTCGAGCAGCGCACCGCGATCGCCAACGACGCGCGAGGCGATCTCTTCGTCTCGATCCACGCCAATGCCGCGGAGGACGCGACCAGCCGCGGCACGGAGACCTATTTCCTCGCGCTCTCGCCCTCCGACGCCTCGGCCGAGCGCGTGGCGAAGCGCGAGAACGAGGCCTTCGGCCAGGCGGCCGGCGGCATCGCCGCGGTGAACGACCCCTTCGTCGCGCTGGTCGGCGACCTGATTGCGACCGAGCATCTCCAGGAGTCGAGCCTGCTCGCGCACGCGATCCAGGCGCAGCTCTCCGGTCTCTCGCCGCGCTCGCGCGGCGTCAAGCAGGCGCTCTTCGTCGTGCTGACCGGCGTGCAGATGCCGGCGTCGTTGGTGGAGATCGGCTTCGTCACCAGCGCGGAGGAGGAGGCCCACATGAAGAGCGCCGACGGGCTGCGCGAGATCGTCGCGGCGCTCGAGCGCGGGATCGTGGAGTACGGACGCGGCCACGCGCAGCGCCTCGGCGGGTCGGCGCCCGCACGCCCGGCGGAGTCGCCGTGAGGAGCGACGGCCGCGCGGCCGACGAGCTGCGGAAAGTGTCGATCGAGCCCGACTTCACCGAGAACCCGCTGGCGTCGGTGCTCTGCCGCTTCGGCCGCACCCTCGTGCTCTGCACGGTGTGCGAAGAGGCGTCCGTGCCGCGCTTCCTGCAGGGCCGGGGACAGGGCTGGATCAGCGCCGAGTACGCGATGCTGCCCGGCGCGACCGACACGCGCGGCGAGCGCGAGTCGACCCGCGGCCGCGCCTCGGGCCGGAGCCTCGAGATCCAGCGCCTGATCGGCAGGAGCCTGCGCGCGGTCGCCGACCTCGCGGCGCTCGGCGAGCGCACGCTCTGGGTGGACTGCGACGTCCTCCAGGCCGACGGCGGCACGCGCTGCGCCTCGATCACCGGCGCCTACGTCGCGCTCGCGCTCGCGGATCGACGCCTGCTCGCGCGCGGTGCGCTGTCGCGCTCGGCGCTGCGCGACAGTGTCGCGGCGGTGTCGGTCGGCATCGTCGCCGGCGAGCTGTTGCTCGATCTGCCGTATGCCGAGGACTCGCGCGCCGAGGTCGACATGAACGTCGTCGCCACCGGCAGCGGGCGGCTCGTCGAAGTGCAAGGCACGGGAGAGAGCGGCGTGTTCAGCGCCGAGCAGCTCGCGTCGATGACGGCGCTGGCGCTGCGAGGCACGGCGGAGCTCGCGACCCGTCAGGCCGAGGCGATCGGGCGCGGCGCGCGCGCGTGAGCGCGGCGCGCGGGCCCGAGCTCGTCGTCGCGACCGGCAACGAGGGGAAGCTGCGCGAGTTCCGCTCGCTGCTCGGCGAGATGTCGCTCGTGCTCCGCTCGCTGCGCGAGTTCCCGGACGTGGCGCTCCCGGAGGAGGGCGACGACTACGAGCGGAACGCGCTCGCCAAGGCGCGCAGCGCGGCACGTCAGACGGGCCTGCCGGCGCTGGCGGACGACTCCGGGCTCGAGGTGGACGGACTCGGCGGCGCGCCCGGCCCGCGCTCGGCGCGCTACGGCGGACCGGGTCTCGACGACGCCGGCCGTGTCGAGCATCTGCTGCGCGCGCTGCGAGGTTGCAGCGGAGACGCGCGACATGCGCGCTTCGTGTGCGTGGCTGCGCTGGCGTTGCCGGATGGCGAGGCGTGGACCGCGCGCGGCGAGTGTGCCGGCGTCGTGCTCGAGGCGCCGCGCGGCGGCGGCGGCTTCGGCTACGACCCGGTCTTCTGGTCGAGTGAAGCGCGGGCGGGGGTCGCGGAGCTGCCCGAAGATCGCAAGAACGAGATCTCGCACCGCGGGCGCGCGCTGCGCGCGTTGCGCGCGCGCATCGAGGAGCGGGTGGTCGCAGGTCCGCGCGTCAGGCCGGATCGCGGCTGAAGCGCTCCTCGGGCGTCGGCAGCTCGGCGTCGAAGCGCGCGACGTGGCGGATCAAGCGCCGCTGCTCGCGCTCGCTGAGGCGATGGCCGCGCAGGGTCAGGAAGTCGATCAGCGGGCCGCGACAGAAATCCACCGCCGATGCGCGGGTCAGGTCCTCCGGATCCATCGATTCCTCGCGCAGCGCCAGCCACAGCGCGTAGCGCGAGATGCGCGCCCCGACGGCCACGGAGATCTCGGCCAGCAGATGCTCGAAGCGCCGACGCGACACGTTGCACCTCACGATGGTCGCCCGTGAGTGGCCCGCACGCGGAAGTGCGTGACGCCGGCGGGGCTCGCACCCGGTGAGTGACGGTCGCCGCCGCCCTGCGTAGGATCCGCCGCGTGAGCGCCGACGAGCTGCTGCTGATCCGGCACGCCGAATCGGTCTGGAACGCCGAGGGCCGCTGGCAGGGGCACGAGGATCCGCCGCTCTCCGCGCGCGGCCGCGATCAGGCGGCGGCGCTCGCGGCCGCGCTCGCGAGCGCCGAGGTCGCGCGGCTCGTCACCAGCGATCTCCTGCGCGCGCGCTCCACCGCGGAGCCGCTGGCGCGCGCCCTCGGGCTCGACGTGATCTGCGATCCGCGCCTGCGAGAGCTCGACGTCGGCCGCTGGGGCGGTCGAACACGGCAGGAGATCGCGGCGCGCGACGCGGATCTGCTGGCGCGCTTCGACGCCGGAGATCCCGACGCGCGCGCGGGCGGCGGCGAGAGCCTCGCGCTCCTGCGCGCGCGCTCGCTCGCGGCGCTGCGCGAGCTGTGCGCCGCGGCGCCCGGAGGCCGACTCGCGCTGGTGACGCACCTCGGCTGGCTGCGGGCGGTCTGGCCCGGCGCGGATTTCGCGCACGCCGAGTGGCGGATCGCGCGCAGCGAGGCGCTGCTCCGCGGCGACTGAGCTCAGTCCTCGATGCCGAACGCGCGGCTCTGGCGGCGCGAGAGCGCCGCGTTGACGCGCTCCCACAGGCCAGGGACGAAGCGCTTCGCGTAGTACATCACCCAGGCTTCGGGCGTGATCGGCGCGACGGCGCGGTTGCGCGCCACCGCTCGCAGCACGTTCTTCGCCACGCGCTCGGGCCCGTAGCCGCGATGTTGATAGGTCTCGATCATGCGCTTGCGCACCTCGTCGGTGCCGGCCGCGCCCACCAGCCTCGCGACGCTCGTGATCGGCGTGTCGACGATGCCCGGGCAGATGCAGGTGACGCCGATGCGGTGCGGCGCGAGCTCCTGGCGCAGCGACTCGGACAGGCCGACGACGCCGAACTTCGTGGTGGAGTAGGCCGCCAGGCCCGAGTTGCTGACGTAGCCGGCCGCCGACGCCACGTTGACCACGTGGCCGCCGGCGCCGCGCCGAACCATCGCCGGCACGAAGTAGTGACACCCGTGCACGACACCCAGCACGTTGATCCCGAGGATCCAGCGCCAGTCTTCCAGCGAGGTGTCGAGGAAGCTGCCGCCGATCGCCACGCCGGCGTTGTTCATCAGGATGTCGACGGCAGGCACGCGCGCGTGGACTGCCTTCGCGAAGGCCTCCATCTGCGCGGCGTCGGAGACGTCGACCACCCGGGTCGTGACGTCGCCGAGCCGGAGCGCGCGGATCTTCGCGGCGGTGTCCTCGAGCCCGGCCGCGTTCAGGTCGCAGATCGCGAGGTCGGCGCCGCGCGCCGCGAAGGCCAGCGCGCTCTCGCGGCCGATGCCGCTGGCGGCGCCGGTCACGAGCACCGTGCGTCCGCGCAGGTTGCTGACGTCCATCTCTTCCTACGACCGCAGGCTCGCCGCGTCGAACGGCACGGTTCCTGTCCCGCGCAGCAGATTCTTCAGCAGCTTTCCGGCCGGGTTGCGCGGCAGCGGCTCGCTCACGAACTCGACGAGCTCCGGCACCTTGAAGCTCGCGAGGTGCGCCGCGACGTGGCGCCGCACCCCGACCTCGCCGATCCGTGAGCCCGGCACGCGCCGCACGATCGCCTTAACGCGCTCGCCGAGCTCCGCGTCGGGCACGCCGACGACGGCCGCCTCGTCGATCTCCGGATGGTCCGCGAGGCAATGCTCGATCTCGGTGCAGTACACGTTCTCGCCGCCGCGCAGGATCATGTCCTTCTTGCGGTCGACCACGTAGTAGAAGCCCTCGGCATCGCGGATCGCGAGGTCGCCCGTGTGGAGCCAGCCGTCGCGCACCGCGTCGGCGGTTGCATCGGGCCGGTTCCAGTAGCCCGGTGTGATGGTCGGCCCCGCGATCAGCAGCTCGCCGAGCTGGCCGTCCGGGACTTCCTTGCCCTCCTCGTCGACGATGCGGAGATCCACGATCGGCAGCGGCCGCCCGATCGAGGTCTTGCGGCCGAGGAGGTCCTTGCCGCCGTTGACCGTCGCGACGCCGTGGGTCTCCGTGAGTCCGTAGGCATTCGCGAAGGTCGGCTCGATCGCGAAGACCTCGCGCGCCTTCTCGAGCGTCTCGGGCGGCGTCGGCGCGCCGCCGAACGAGATCCCTCGAAGGCTCGAGAGATCGTAGTCGCGCACCTTCGGGTGGTGCACCACGCGGTGGAGCATGGTCGGGATCGCGCCCCACGCCGTCACGCGCTCGCGCTCGATGAGCTGCAGCGCCTGCTCCGCGTCGAAGCGGCCGACGCTGAAGACGATCTTCGCGCCGACCGTCAGCTGAGTGCACACACCGGAGTGTAGACCGCCGACGTGGAAGAGCGGCGAGGTCAGCAGCGCGACCGGCGGTCCGCTCGAGCCGCCGAGCAGCGACTTCCCGGCCATCATCGCGCCGACCACGTTCGCGAAGAGGATCCCCTGCACCTGCGCGATCGTGCCGCGGTGCGTGGTGATGCAAGCCTTCGAGCGCCCCGTGGTGCCCGAGGTGTAGAGCAGCACGAACGGGTCGTCCTCGTCGATCGGCTGCGTCGGCGGCGCGTCGCAGGGACCGAGCAGCTCGGCGATCGGCACGGTGCCGCGCGGCGGATCCGCGCCGATGAAGAAGACGCGCTCGAGCTGGCGCAGCCGTCCGAGCAGCGGCTCGACCCGCGGATACAGCCGCTCGTCCACCACGAGGAAGCGGCTGCCGGAATCCTCGAGCCCGTAGGCGATCTCCTCGGTCGCCCACCAGCCGTTCAAACCGACGCCGATGCCCCCGGCCGACACCGCACCGAAGAGCGCGATGATCCAGTCGGGGCAGTTCGTCGAGAGCACCGCCACGCGGTCGCCGCGCGCCATCCCGTGCACGTCGCGCAGCGCGCGCGCGGCGCCCCACACCTGGCGCGCGAACTCCGCGTACGAGATGCGCCGCTGGCCCTGGACCATGCATTCGGCGTCGCCGCGCGCTCCCGCGTTCTCGATCTTCTCGCGCAGCGAGCGCTCGCGCTTCGCGAAGACGCGGCACTCGCGGCCGCGGATCGCCTCGCGCGCCAGCTCGAACGGCGCGCCCGGCCCCGTGAGGCTCGCGGCGATCTCTTCGTAGGAGGGAGTCGACATCGGGGCCTCGACGGAAGGGGCCGCGTAGCCTACCACGACCGCGCGCGAGGTCTCAGCGCGAGCCGACGCTCGCGGCGGCCGTCATGCGCGCTCCGCGCTGCCACCACAGCGCGACGACGATCGCGAGCAGCGCGCCCGACGCGTCGATCGCGACGTCCCAGGGTGAGCTCGTCCGCTCCGGCAGGAACGACTGGTGGAACTCGTCCGTCACGGCGACCGCGAGGGCGAGCGCGAGCGCGAGGCTCGCCGCGCGCGCGAGCGTGCTCTCGAGCGCGAGCGAGAGCGACAGCGCTCGGAACGCCAGCCAGCCGAGCAGCGCATACTCCGTCACGTGCGCGCCCTTGCGGATCCAGAACTGGAGCTGGAGAAAGGTCGCGAAGGTCAGATCGGGGACGAACCAGCGCAGCAAGGGGTACAGGTAGCGAGAGGTCTGCGCCGCCCCGAACTCCGCGCCGCCGAGCCCGAGGATCACGACGGTGCAGACCGCGACCGCTCCCCACGCGAGCCAGAGCCGAGGTTCGTTCGCCGCGCGCGCGTTGGCTCTTTGGTCCAGCGGATCACCCCCGTTGGTGGAGCATCGCCGGTCCCGAGCCATGGCGCGAGCCGCAGAGCGAAGTTGAGAGAAGGGCGAGGGGGTATCCTCGCCGCCGTGTCGCGACTCTCCATCGGCCTCGTGTTCGACCTGCTCGGCAGCCACCCTCGCCGCGCCGGCGATCCGCCCGACGTCGACGCGGAGTACGAGCCGGAGTCGACGGTCCGCGCGCTCGAGGCGGCGATCGCGCGACTCGGCCATCGACCCGTCCGGCTGGGCGCGCCGCACGCGCTGCTCGCCGCGCTCGGAAAAGGCGAGTTGCCGACGCTCGATGCCGCGCTCTCGATCGCGGAGGGCTACGGCGGCCGCAACCGCGAGGCCTGGGCTCCCGCGCTGCTCGAGATGGCCGGCGTGCCGGCCCTCGGGTCGGACGCGCTCTCGCTCTCACTCTCCCTCGACAAGGCGCTCTGCCGGAACCTCGTCGCGGCGGCGGGCGTGCCGATCGCCGCCGGCTGCGTCGTCGCGAGCGCGGAGGAGGCGGAAAGCGCGCTGCTTCCGGCGTCCTGGCCGCTTTTCGTGAAACCTCGTTGGGAAGGGACGGCGAAGGGCATCGCGCCGACCTCGCGGGTCGAGGATCGCGCAGCGCTCGTGCGCGAGGTCGCCCGCATCGCGCGCGACTACCGCCAGCCCGCGCTGGTCGAGGAGTTCCTGCCGGGCGCGGAGTACACGGTCACCTTGGTCGGCCATCCCCCGCGCGCGCTGCCGGTCCTCCAGCGCGCGCTCGAGACGCGCACGCGGATCGGCATCCACGCGCTCGAGCGACACGCGGCGCCGCCGGGCGGCTGGCGCCCCGTCACGCCCGGGACGCTCGACCCCGCGCTCGAGTCGGAGCTCGCCGGGCTCGCGCTCTCCGCCTTCTACGCGCTCGAGTGTCTCGACTTCGCGCGTGCCGACTTCCGCCTCGACGCAGCCGGGCGTCCGCGCTTCCTCGAGATCAATCCCCTACCGACCTTCGCGGAGGATGGCTCGTTCGGGATCCTCGCGGAGCTCGAGGGGCGGCCTCTGGACGCGCTGCTCGCCGACGTGATCGCGGAGGCGCTCGCGCGCCTCGGGCTCCCGCCGCGGGCATGAGCATCGCCCGCGATCCCGCCTGGACCGACTGGACCTGGCAGATGCAGCACCGCATCCGCAGCGAGGCGGAGCTACGCGAGTGGCTCGAGCCGACGCCGGACGAGTGCGAGGGGATCGCCAAGCTCGCCGACCGCTTCCACTTCGTGATCACGCCGTACTACGCGGCGCTGATGGACCCGCACGACCCCGCCTGTCCGATCCGGCGCCAGGTGGTGCCGTCCGCGGCCGAGCTGCGCGACCCGCTCGGCGTCCCGGACCCGCTCGACGAGGTGGCGCACTCGCCAGTCAAGAACGTGATCCGCGTCTACGAGGACCGCATCGCCTTCTGCGTGAACAACGAGTGCGCGCTCTACTGCCGCTTCTGCCTGCGCAAGCGCATGGTCGGCGAGCCCGAGTGGGCGATGAAGAAGCGCGAGCTCGCCGCGGCGCTCGACTGGATCCGCGCGACGCCCGCGATCCGCGACGTGCTGCTGACGGGCGGCGATCCGCTCGTCTTCTCCGACGAGCGGCTCGCGTGGCTGCTCGGCGAGCTGCGCGCGATCCCGCACGTCGAGATCGTGCGCCTCGGCACGCGCCTGCCCGTCACCTTGCCCTTCCGCGTGACCGATGCGCTCTGCGAGCTGCTGGCGCGCCACCACCCGATCTGGCTCAACACCCACTTCAACCATCCGAAGGAGCTGACCTCGGAGGCCGCGCAGGCGTGTGATCGGCTCGCGCGCGCGGGCATACCGATCGGCAACCAGAGCGTGCTGCTGCGCGGCGTGAACGACGACGTCGCGACGATGAAGTCGCTGTGCGAGGGGCTCGTTCGCATGCGCGTGCGCCCCTACTACTGCTACCAGGCGCAGGTGCTCGAGGGCACCGCGCACTTCCGTGTGCCGATCGAGCGCGGTGTCGCGATCTTCCGCGCGCTGCGCGGTCGCACCAGCGGCTTCGCGATCCCGCAGTACGTGCTCGACACGCCCTACGGCAAGGTGCCGCTCGACTACCCGTTCCTGCGCGGGCGCGAGGGCGACGACGTACTCGTCGAGACCTTCGACGGACGCATCTGGCGGGAGCCGAATCCGCTAGCGGACGTCCCCGGCCGCGACGACGCCGACTAACGAGCGCCACCTGGACCCCGCGGTATGAGCTGGGAGTTCTGGATCGACCGCGGCGGCACCTTCACCGACGTGATCGGGCGCGCGCCGGACGGCTCGCTCCACGTTGCGAAGCAGCTCTCCTCGGCGACGTCGCCCGCCGACGGCGTGCGCGCGCTGCTCGAGCGCAGCGGCGCGATCGCGCCGGGCGCACCGCTGCCGCCCTGCGGCCTGCGCCTCGGCACGACCGTCGCGACCAACGCGCTGCTCGAGCGCCGCGGGGTCGCGACCCTGCTCGTCGCGAACCGCGGGCTCGGCGACGTCCTCGAGATCGGCACGCAGGAGCGCCCCGAGCTCTTCGCCCTGTGCATCCACAAGCCACCCCCGCTCGCGCGCGAGGTGATCGAGCTCGCGGGGCGCGCGGCCGCGGACGGCGCGCTGCTCGAGGACGTCGACCCGGACGCCGCGCATGCGGAGCTGCGCGCCGCGCGCGCACGCGGGATCGACTCGGTCGCGATCGCGCTGATCCACGCGACCGTCCGACCGGAGCTCGAGCGGCGTATCGCGGAGATCGCGCGCGAGGAAGGCTTCGAACACGTGGTGGCGTCGCACGAGATCGCGAACGAGCAGGGCCTGCTCGCGCGCGGCGAGACGGCGGTGGTCGACGCGTACCTCACGCCGCTCCTG
>Ga0335069_10003204_pt1 | contig 24900 bp, 20 predicted proteins | sample Lox_Sample_11_FD_206714 | JGI IMG/M metagenome (GOLD analysis project Ga0335069, IMG submission 206714) | Soil microbial communities from Loxahatchee National Wildlife Refuge, Florida, United States - Lox_Sample_1.1 | ecosystem: Environmental > Terrestrial > Soil > Wetlands | place: USA... | reverse complement strand
CCGAGCGAAGGTGGGTCGGGTCCGGCTGCGCGCCGCTCGCCGCCACAAGATTCTGCCCTTCGTCCCGCGCCGCCGTCACAAGCCGGCTGCCGCTGAGGCGGCGGCCTGAACCAGCGTTCTTCGCCCGCCCCGAACCGCCCGGGCCCGACGGCTTTGCCGTCGGGCCCCGTCTGTCCCTTCCGTTACAATACTTCCCAGAGCTTCAGACCGAACTTGGTCAGCCAGGGAACCAGTGACAACGAGCAATAGACCACTGCCAGAAACGCGAGCGCCGGTTTCACGATGTGGTGTTTGCGATTGCGGCTCAGCAGAAAGAGCAGGCCGCAGGCTTTGGCTTTGAAGAGCAGCAGCGCCGGAATCACGCCGAAGTGCGCAAATGCGGCGACCAGGATGGGATTCGCTTCCTCGGTGCCGATCCGCAGCCCTTGGTAGGTCGCTACGGCGTCGAACAGTTGGAGTGCGATGTTCAGGACGAAGAGGTCGTAGATGCGTTGCCGCTCCGGAGACATGCAGGGTTCACCGGTAGCAAGGCGAACCACGGTTCACAAGAAAAAAATGATCCGGGGCCGAGTTCGTGCCGTCGGTGCGTGTGTTGACGGCCGACCGGCGGGGCCCTCTACAGGAGGACGTTGGCGGCGCGCAGACGGGCGATTTCGTCGCCGGAGTAGTTGAGGATTTCCGACAAGACGTAGTCCGTGTGCTGACCCAGACGGGGTGCCGGGTGTCGCACCACACAGGGCGTCCGCTCCATCTGCCAGGGGATCCCGACATGACGGCGCGCCCCGACTTCCGGATGGGCGAGCTCGACGAAGAGTCCCCCCTGATTGAGCTGGGGATCTTCGGCGATGTCTTTGTTGCTCGACGATGTGAACGCCGGGATACGGGCGGCCTGCAGCGTTTGCGTCACGTCCTCCGGTGACCGGGTGAGCGTCCAGGCGCTGACCATGGCCTCGACCGCATCCTCGTTGCCTTTTCGCCCTGCCAGGGTGCAGTAGCGTGGGTCGGTCGCCAGCTCGGGACGGCCGATGGCGGTTGCGAACCGATGCCACTCCTCGTCATCCCGCACGGCAATGGCCACCCAACGCTGCTCTCCGGCGCAGCGAAACACCCCGTGCGGCGCCATGCCAGGATCACGATTGCCGTTTCGCGGCGGCTGCTCCCCGTTCATCGTGTACTCCATGACGCCTTCGGGAAGCACTGCGATGGTGGTCTCCTGCTGCGACAGGTCGATGAACTGTCCCTGACCCGTCCGGGTCCGATGCAGCAATGCCGCCAGCACGGCGAAGGCCCCGTGCAAACCGCCAGTCGGGTCGCCGTACGAGATGCCGACGTGCATCGGTGGCCAGTCGGCATAGCCGGTCAGGGACGACATGCCGGAGAGTGGTACTTGCGCCGGGCCATACGACACGAACTCACGCTCCGGTCCGGTGGCGCCATAGCCCGACAAGGCGATCATGATGATGTCGGGCTTGACCTGCTGCAGCACCGAGTAGCCGAGACCCATCCGGTCCATCACGCCCGCGGCAAAGTTTTCGCACACGATGTCGCTCTGCGCGACCAGGTCCTTGGCAACCGCCACGGCCTCCGGTTGCTTGAGATCCAGCGTCAGGCTGAACTTGCCCTGGTTGTACTGGTTGAAGTAGCCGCTGCGATTGACGCCGAACTCGCCGTTGGCCCATGGCGGTAGCATGCGAGTCACGCACGGGCGCGTCGCCGTTTCGACGCGAATCACCTCGGCGCCCAGATGTGCCAGCTGCAACGTGCAGAACGGTCCCGCCCACACCCATGTGAAATCGGCGACCCGAATCCCGTCGAGTGGAAGCTTGTTGGCCATGTGCTACACCGTGCCGTCCCGCTTCAGGGTGGCGAGTTCGATCGGCTGCACGCGGAGTTCGCCGAGAAAAATGTCGTCATTGTGCTGGCCGAGCAGCGGCGCAGGTCGCCGGATCTCCCACGGGCTGCGCGCAAACCGGTAGGGCGCGCCCGGATAGGTCAGGCGGCCGGCGCGTGGATGATCGATCACCGCGAAGAATCCGCGCGTCTTCAGATGATCCGAGGCAAGCAGGTCGGCCATCGTCGACACCGGCGCGAGCGGTACGCGACGCGCCTGCCCGGCTCGATACAGCTCGTCGACCGTGTGTTCCTGTACCCACTCCTGCAGCAGCAGCTTCAGCGCATCCCAGTTGGCGGCGCGCGTGAGCCGGTTCTCGAACAATTCCATGGCCGCCCACTCCGGGTTGCCCATTAGATCCACCCAGGTCTGCCACTGATGCTCCTCGACGCAACAGAGGAAGATCCAGCCGTCGCGACACTCGAGGAAGTCGAGCGGTTGGATCGGCTTCTGCCCGAGGCGCGACGCGACCAGGCCCATGTACGGCCAGTACTCGAAGGTCAGTTCGAGGATCGCGGCGAGCGACGCTTGGATCGATACGACGACGTGCTGGCCGGCGCCGTCACGATGCCGAGCCAGGAGCGCCCCGAGGCCGGCGACCGCGGCGTTGAGACCCCCCTGGAACTCGGACTGCTGTCCGAAAGCCTTGAGGGGCGGTAGCTCGGCGTGGCCCGGTGCACCGTTGAGGTAAGCGACCCCGCCCGCGTTCCACAGTGTCAGGTCGGTCGCCTGATAGTCGCTGTGGGGACCACCCATGCCGAACGGGGTGATCGACACCATCACCAGGCGCGGGTTGCGGCGCGCCAAGGCCTCGAAGTCCATGCCCATGACAGGCATTTCGGGCGGGGGGAAGTTGTGGACGAGGAGGTCGGCGCCAGCAACCAGGTCGGCGAAGAGCTCGCGGCCTCGTGGGGCGCTCAGATCGAGCGTGACGCCGCGCTTGTTGGTGTTCAGGTACAGAAACAAGCCGCTGGTCTCTGGGTCAACGACGCCGCCCGGAAACGGGCCGCGGGCCCGGGCCCGGTCCCCTGAACCCGGCGCTTCGATCTTGACGACCTCGGCGCCCAGATCGGCCATCAGCTTGGTTGCGTAGGCCGCTGCAACCATGTGCCCACACTCGACGACTTTCACGCCTGCCAACGCTCGATCGGACATCTTCACACCACGTGGGGGGGAGGCTGTACCACGAAAAGGGCGGGCCTGCCAGCTGACCGCGTGCGCCTTCAAATTGCTTGACAATTACCGCTACGAGATGGTCAGGTAGATTGCCGTTGAAGGAGCGTGAATGATGCGATTGGGCCGACCAAGTGGCGGATGGGCTGCGGCAGCGTGTCTCGCGACGCTGATCGCAGGCTGCGGTAACGATGGCAGCTCCGGCGCCAGCATCCCGGGTTCACAGATGCAAGTGGTGGCGTCGGTTCAAGGCACCATCCTGGCCCCAGACGGCCAGTTCGCCGCCGCCGAGCGATGGTGGTGGCCCAAGGGCCTGCACTTCGCACAACCGGCGTATGCCGTCACCCAGTTCGAGCCGATTCAGAGCATCGAGCACCTGGCCCTCTACTTCGTGCAAGCCGCGGACGCGGCGCATGGAGATACGAACACCAGCCGCGTGACCAAGAACGATGTCTTGAGCCTCCCGGACGGGAAGTATCAGGTCGTGAACAACGCGCTTACCGACATCGAGGGGAGTTGTCGACTGATGCTGCAAGTGAGCAGCGGCAGCCTGGCCACGCGCGGCTTCGTGCTGCGCCACGACAACAATGACATCGATGCCGCGAGCGAGGTGACCGTCCGATTGATTCTCAAGGAGATCCACGACACCTCCGCCCAGCTCTGCGATTTCTCCGTCCAGGAGCTGCAGACGATTACCGACCTCGTGCGGAGCCAAGATCAGCCACTTGCGGAGGGAGCGACGCTTCCCGACCTGTACGAGAACCTCTTCGACATCGCGGTCGGCGACAGCCGCGTGCAGAAGGCCTTGAGTGACGCGATCGCGCAGTAGTCTTTACTGTCGGAGCGCGGCCGGAAGCGCGTCGAGCAGACGCAGCGGATCGGCGGGCTCCTCGGCGCGGTGCCACGCCGCCAGAAAGTCGGTGTGCGAGAAATCACTTGCCGGCCACTCGCGTCGGACCGACCACCCCCCAGTCGCGTCACGCACCAGGAAGTGCACCACCTGCTTGTCGGTCAGACCGACGGCCGCGCGCTCGCTCGGGCTCACACAGAAGAGCACGTAGCCTTCTCGCTTCGTCGTCACGAAGTACATGGGTGAGATCCTCAGCGGCTCGGCTGCCGCGTTGGGCAGACCCCGAGCGCGCCATGTCGGATGGCCTTCGAATAGGCCAGAATCTGCATGCCGCGCGCGCCGAAGCCGCCGACGTTGAGGTAGCCGCCATCGAGCGTGCGCGAACCCGACCAGTCCCACGACTTCTCGAGCAGGCGCTTCTGGCGCGCCACGCAGTATACGACACTATCGTAGACCGCCTCCACAACCGTGCGGCGCCGCACCGCCTCCTGCCGGACCTGCTCGGCATAGCGACGCAGCGCCGGCTCCTGATCGTCGAACGGCAGGTTGCGCGTCTCGGCGAGGATATCCTTGCGCACCAAGGCCCAGCCGTCGGTGCACGTCTCGGTGGCTGCCAACGGCTCCAGCAAGATGCCCCATTCGTCCTTCAACTGGTAGCCAACTTGGCGCAGCAACTTCTGGTCGAACAGCTCTGGAAAGCGCTCGATCATGTGCAGCAGCGTGACCCCAACCCCCTGCTGGTTGTGGGCGGCACGCAACACCAGCATCTCGCCACGGTCGCGTGCCGCAACCAGCTCTGCCTCGCTGAACGGAATCGGTCTGTCCCGCACTGCCGCCACCGCGCCGCCGAACGCCGCCACCACTTCGGCGGCGCCGAGCACATCATCGCCCAGCAGCGCGCGCGCCTCGTCAACGCGGAGATGAGACATCCGGGCCTTATAACAAAGCGCGCTCGGGACTCAAGGCGGCGTGCCGTCAGCCGCCGAGCTGGTACATGCTGCGGTCTTCCGTGGAGAGGCCCTGCTTGAGGTGATGTCCCGTGGGCTTGGCGCCGACCGCCCGCAGCAACGTGGCCCGCACCACCGCGTCGTCACATCCCTCACGCATAGCGCGTCGCAGGTCGAGCTCGTCGTCGTTGAGCAGGCAAAGGTGAAACTTGCCGTCGGCGGTGAGCCGCATGCGATTGCAGGTGCCGCAGTACGGCCGACTCACCGGGCTGATCATACCGACGACGCCGCGCGCGCCCGGCAAGCGGAAGTTCTGCGATTCGTCGGCAGGGTGCTGGTCGGGCAACAGCTCGAGCCGGCCGAGCGCGGCTTCGATGCGTCGCTGGGTGTCGAGGTTCGATACGAAATGCGAGACCGCCACCCGCGCACATTCGCCACCGCCCAGCGGCATCAGCTCGATGAAGCGCACGTGCCAGTCTCGCGTCAGGGTCAGGCGCGCCAGGTCGGCGACGTCCTCGTCGTTGTAGCCGCGCGTCACCACCACGTTGAGCTTGATCGGGCGCAAGCCGGCGGCCTCCGCCGCTTCAATGCCGGCCCAGATCTCTTGCACCGTGCCGAACCGCATGAGGCGTTGCAGTCGTCCCGGGTGCAGCGTGTCGACGTGGATGTTCACCCGGCGCAAGCCGGCCGCGACCAGGTCACGCGCCAGACGCGGCAGCAAGATGCCGTTGGAGGTCATGGCGAGATCCTGCAAGCCCGGCAATGGCGCGAGCCGTGCGACGATCTCGACCAGATCGGGGCGCAACGTCGGCTCACCACCCGTCAGTCGTACTTTGCGGAACCCCACGGCGAGCGCCGCCCGCACCACGCGTTCGATCTCGGCGGCCGACAACAACTCGTCCGACTTGGCGTACTGCAAACCGCTCAACGGCATGCAGTAGACGCAGCGCAGGTTGCAATGGTCGATCAGCGAGATGCGCAGATAGTCGATCTCGCGTGCGAAGCCGTCGCGGGGCATAGCTTTGATGTCCTCGCCCGCCACCGCTATGTCAAGCCAGGCGCCGCCCCCCTCAGCGGCGGCGCCACCAGGCGAAGACCGGCGCGCCGGACGCGACGATCAACAGCCCGGGCCACGTGTAGCGCGGCTTCACTATGAGCAGGTCAATCATGATCAGCGTGGCCAGCGTGATGTACAGCGCCGGCACCACCGGGTATCCCCAAGCACGGTAGGGGCGCGGCGCCTGCGGACGGGTGCGGCGCAGGACGAAGATGCCGCCGACGGTGAGCGCGTAGAAGAGCAAGGCGGCGAAGATCACGTAGTCGAGCAGATCGCTGTAGGTGCCGGTCAGCGCCAGCAGCGACGCCCACAGGCCTTGAAGCACCAGCGCCGCGGCCGGCACCCGGCGCGTGTTGAGCATCCCGGCGACACTGAAGAAGACACCGTCCTGCGCCATCGCGTAGTACACCCGCGCGCCCGCCAGAATGATGCCGTTCACGCAACCGAAGGTCGAGATCATGATGCCCACCGCCATGACCAATGCACCCGGCTGCCCGAGCATGACCTCCATCGCCGCGGTGCCGACGCGATCGCTGATCGCAAACTGAATGCCGCGCGCCATCGCGGCGCCAGCTCCTGCGGTGCCATGCAGCGGCAGGACCGCGAGGTAAACGACGTTGGCGGAGACGTACAACACCGTGACCAGCGCCGTGCCGATCACCAGGCTCCGCGGCACCGTGCGCGCCGGGTCACGCACCTCGGCTGCCGCGAAGGTGATGTTGTTCCACGCGTCGGAGGAGAACAGCGAGCCGACCATGGCGGCGCCGCAGGTGGGCAGCAGCCCCCATGACAATGACGGTGGACCCCAGACGTCACGCCAGTTTTCGCTGATCGCACCGGCGTCGCGGCCGAGCGCTAGACCGAAGATTACCAGCGCGCCTAGCGAGCCGACCTTGGTCAGCGTGAAGACATTCTGCACCAGCCGTCCGGTATGCAAACCATCGCAGTTGGCACCCGTCAGCACCGCGATCACCACGATCGCCAGGCACTGTTGCGCCGTCACCGTCCACCCTCCGACATGGAGCTGGGCATCGAGAACAGGTAGCAGCACGGCAGTGAACTTGGCGAAGGCCACTGCGACGGCGGCGATGGTGCCCGTTTGAATCACCAGGAAGAGACTCCAACCGTACAGGAAACCCACCAACGGTCCGTACGCCTCGCGCAGGTACACGTACTGACCGCCGGCGTACGGCATCATGGCGGCCAACTCACCGTAGCTGAGGGCGCCGATGATGGTCATGACACCAGTGAGCCCCCATACGAGCATCAGCCAGCCCGGTGCGCCTACCTGTCGGGCGATATCGGCGGAGACGATGAAGACCCCCGAGCCGATCATCGAGCCTGCCACCACCGCGGTGGCGTCGGCGAGGCCGAGGCCGCGGACGAACGGGTGTCGCTCGTCGCGCGCGGGTGGGGGGAGCGGGCGCGCCGGCTGGCGCCAAGTGCGCTCAGCCATCGCCGCTCCCCCGTCAGCGGTGCTGAGCCTGCCGCGCCGCGGCGGCGCGCGGCGCCGCTTCCGCCAACTTGCTGTGGCGCCGGCTGTAGCCGAAGTAGATGGCCAGTCCAATCGCCAACCAGACGAACAGGCGGAGCCAGTTCTCCCAGCCGAGGAACAGCATCATCGTCAGGTTGCTCGCCGCCCCGATCAGCGGCACCGCCGGCACCAGCGGTGTCCGAAACGGACGCGCCAGCGCCGGATTGCTGCGGCGCATGACCAGCACCGCCAGGCAGACGATGACGAACGCCATCAGCGTGCCGATGTTCACCAGATCGGCCAGGATCTTGAGCGGAAAGGTCGCTGCCACGACGGCGACGAGCACACCGGTCAGAATCGTCGCCTTGTGCGGCGTGCGGAAGCGCGGATGCACGGCCCCGAAAAAGTTATATGAGATGAGCCCGTCGCGAGCCATGGCGAGCAGAATGCGCGCTTGACTGAGCAGGAGCACGAGCAGCACGCTGGTGATGCCCACCACCGCACCCAGAGAAATGAGGAACACCGCCACCGGCATGCCGCGCGCCGCAAACGCGCGCGCCACCGGCGCGTCGAGATCGATCTGATTGTACGGCACCATTCCAGTGAGCACCGCCGCGACGAGAATGTAGAGCACCGTACACAACCCGAGCGACGCGATGATGGCGATGGGTACGTCGCGCTGCGGGTTGCGCGCCTCCTCGGCGTGCGTCGAGACGGAATCGAAACCGATGTACGCAAAGAAGATGTACGCCGCACCTTTGAAGACGCCGCTTGCCCCGTAGGGCAGATAGGGCGTCCAGTTCTCGACCCGGATGTACGTCGACCCCAAGATGATTACGAACAGGACGACGACGAGCTTGAGCACGACCATCGCGCCATTGAAGCGCGCACTCTCGCGGATGCCGATGACCAGGATGACGGTGATGAGCAGAACGACCAGCCCGGCGGGCAGGTTGCAGTAGGCTCCCGTCTGCACCCACGCGTGCGTCGCCGGATCGAAGTCGATCGGGCTGGCTGCCCAGTGTGCCGGAACCTCGATGCTGAAGAGCTTCAAGAACGACATGAAATAGTGAGACCAGCCGTGCGCCACGGTGCTCGAGGCAACCGCATACTCGAGGATCAAGTCCCACCCGATGATCCACGCGAAGAGCTCGCCCAACGTCGCGTACGCATAGGTGTAGGCGCTGCCTGCCACCGGCACCATCGAGGCAAACTCGGCATAGCACAGCGCCGCGAGCGCACAGCCGAAACCGGCGACGACGAAGGATAAGGTCAACCCGGGCCCGGCGTACACGTTCGCCGCCAGACCGGTGAGCACGAAGATGCCCGCCCCGATGATCGCTCCAACGCCGAGCGCCGTCAGCGAGATCGGACCGAGCACGCGCCGCAAGCGGTTGTCACTCGCCATTTCCTCTTCGAGGAGCCGGACGCTCTTCACCGCGAAGAGCTGCTCGCGCAGGTTCATGCCACCCCCAACTACCGACGGCGCACCATAAGGGAAGCGACCCAACCCGTCAACGGAGGAGTGCGAGGATCAGCAACCCCGCGGCGACCCGATAGTAGCCGAAGCCGGTGAAGTCGTGGCGCTGCACGAAGGTGATGAAGACGCGAACGACGATGAGGGCGGAAATGAACGCGGCACCGAAGCCGACGGCGAGCGGCAAGGCGTCGGCCGCCGTCAGCAGATGGCGCGCCTTGAACAAGCTGTAGAGGCTGGCCGCCATCATCGTCGGAATCGACAGGTAGAACGAGAACTGCGTCGACACCGGGCGATCCATCCCGGCCAGCATCCCGCCGATGATCGTCGAACCGGCGCGCGAGACGCCGGGAACCAACGAGAGGATCTGTGCGATGCCGACCCACAAGGCTTGCGACCAGCTGGTGGTGTCGATGGTGTGCACGGCGAACCGCCAGGCGCGCCGCTCCAACACGATGATCAGGATACCACCGCCAATCAGCGTCGCCGCCACCACGGTGGGACTGAACAAGTGCTCCTCGATGCTGCGGTGCAACAGAAACCCGACGCCGGCAGCCGGTAGAAACGCCAACAGCACCTTGGCGATCAACCCACGGGCGCCGTCCTCGCGGCGGGCGCGCTGTCCGAGGTCGCACAGCGGCGCCCAGAAGTGCCACACCACGGCGAGGATCGCGCCGAGTTGAATGAAGATGTCGAAGGTGTCGCGCGACGCCTCCGGATAGTTGACCCACGCCGAGGCGACGATCAAATGGCCGGTGGACGAAATGGGGAGAAACTCGGTGATCCCTTCGACGATGCCGAGCACGGCGGCCTTGAGAAGCAACATCGAACCTGCTTTCTCTCGATGCGCGCCCGTCGAGCGAGCCGCAATCGAGTCCTCATGAAGGGGCGTGGCTAGACAATTTCCGAAGGGAAGGCAATACGGATGGCAGCGATACGCGCGGTGTCTCTCGACGTCGGCTGGACCCTGGCATATCCCCGCGCCTCGATGTGGCAGATCTTCAGTGATCTGTGCGCCGAAGCTGGCGTGCCCACGACCCCGGCCGCGTGCGAGCAACTGGTTCGCGGCCTGGCGCGCTTGGGACAGGCGCACGCCGAGCGCCAGTTCCACAACGGCGCCCAGTACTCCGATTCGGATGCCGAGTTCGCCGACGTGTTCACCCAAGTGGGGCAACTGATCTTCGCGCAGACGGGCGTGCCGGATGCGCACGACGAGCTGATGCGACAGTTCCTGAGCCGGTTCTGGACCGCGGACAACTGGGCGGCGTTCCCCGACGTGCCCGTCGCCCTGGCGGCGATGCGCGCCCGCGGCGTGCGTCTCGGCGTCCTGTCGAACGCGCCGTCGGATCTGCCCAGCTTCCTCGAGCGTCTCGGCATCGCGCCATACCTCGACTTCGCGGTGGTCTCCGCGCTGGAAGGCGTCAAGAAGCCGGACCGGCGCATCTTCGAGACCACGGTGGCGCGTGCCGGCGTCGCACCGGAAGAAGTCGTCCACGTCGGCGACATGTACCTGGAAGACATCGTCGGCGGCCGCGCCGCCGGCCTCAACACCCTGCTCATCGAGCGCGGCGCCCACGCGCTCTTTCCGAGCTTCCGCGAGTCGGAAGGTCGCCCGCTGGCGGCCACGGCCATCGTCAGCGACCTCATCCAAGTGCTCGATCGTATCAGCTAGCCTCCTGCCACCGGTTTGTCGGGCCACCGAAGTGAGTTAGGGTCGGGCTTCGATGCGCGCGGCACGCTCCGGCTTCCTGGTGGCCACGGGCTCCTACCTGGCGGTCACCGCACTCATCATCGGCCTGGCGTTGCGCCATACCGGCGGCGTGTTGGTGTACTCGCTCGACGATCCATACATCCACATGGCGGTTGCCCGCACGCTGGCCTTCGCTGGTACCTATGGGATCGGGCCGGGCGCCTACGAATCCGCATCGTCATCGCCGGGCTGGACGGTGCTGCTCGCCGCGCTGATTCGCTTGACCAATGGTCACGGATTCATGTGGATGCCGTTGTGCCTCAACCTGATCGCCGGGGTATGGTTGTTGTGGGTGTTCTCGGGTCGCGACACGGCGCTGGCGGGCTTGCCCCCGGTCGGGCGGTACGCGGCCGCCGCCATCCTGCCGCTGGCGTTGTATCTCCCGGGGCTGGCGGCGACCGGGATGGAGCATACGCTGCACGCGGCGCTGACGCTCATGGTCCTCATCGAGCTCGATCGTCTCGCCACCGGCTCGGTCTCTGGGCGCACCGCCGCGGGGTACTGCGGGCTCCTCGCGATTGGGTCAGTCGTGAGACCAGAGGCACTATTCGTTGGCCTCGGATGCGCTGCGGCGCTGCTGCTGGTCGGGCAGGTGCGTGCCGCCCTCTGCAGCGTCGCGGCTGTGGCGACGCCGATAGCGACACTCGGCGTGATCAACCACCTGCACGGCCAGTATGTGTTCTCCAATTCCGTCGTTGCCAAGACGTTGTTGGAAGAGGGTGGTGCGAACCCGTGGTTGCCCCACTTTGCGCAGATCCTCGAGGCGCTACGCGACGACGTCATGCTGGCTGCGCTCCTGGCGGTCATCCTGACGGCGGTGCTCGTCGGCGGGCGGCGCGGCCGCTACGCCGCCCCGGGAGTGGCGATCCTGGTGGGGGCGCTGTTGCACCTCAACTACGCGGCCACCGGATGGCTCGACCGCTACCAGGCGTATCTCATCGTCAGCGGCAGCTTCATCATGCTGCAGATGCTACCGCCGCCGCGCACCGTAGGTACCCGCCTGACCGTGGGTGCGGTACTGGTGGTGCTCCTGGTCCTGCTGCCGGCGGGGAAGTTCCAGCTGATGCGGCGCGCGCCGGTGACCATCGAAAACATCTACCGCGCGCAATATCAGCTGGCGCGCTTTCTCGCCGAAGCGTATGCGCAGCGCCCGGTGGCAGTAAACGACTTGGGATTGGTCGCCCTTCTGCACGGTCCGCCGATGGTCGACCTGTACGGATTGGGCTCGCACGAAGTCTTGCGGACCTGGAAGACCGGCGGCTTCAATACGGCTTACGTGCGGCGGCTCGCGGCGCAACGCGGCCTGGCCGTGGTGGTGGTCTACGAGGAATGGTTCGGTGACTACATCCCGCCGGAGTGGTTGCGTGTGGCGATCTGGACACTCGACGAACCGGACTCGCTGCGACCCTGGCGCGTAGTGTTCTATGCGCCATCGGTCGCCCTGGCGGACGAGCTCGACCGGCACCTGCGTGCCTTCGCGCCGACCCTGCCCGGTGGTGTTGCCGTGCAGCCTCTCGCGTTTCGCTGAGGCTGCGGTCCAACGTGTCAGCGCGCCCTCGGAAGCGATGCGCTCACGACAGTTGCGCGGCCGCCTCGGTCAGGCAGCGGTCGGTGGTTTCCCAGTCGATGCATGCGTCGGTGATCGAGACTCCGTACTGCAGCCCGTCGCGGCCGTGCGTGAGCTTCTGGTTGCCGGCCTTCAAGTGGCTCTCGATCATGCATCCCATGATCGACCGGTTGCCGGCGCGGATCTGGGTGACGAGATCGGCCAGCACCTCGGGTTGGCGCGTGTAGTCCTTGCCCGTCTGGGCATGGCTGCAGTCCACCAGGATGCGTGCCGGGAAGTTCGCCTCGGTCAGCAACGCTTCGCACTCACGAATGTGCGCCGCGTCGTAGTTCGGCGTGCGGCCGCCGCGCAGGATGATGTGCCCGTCCGGATTGCCCTCGGTGTGAATGATGGAGATCGCGCCTTCCTGGTTGATGCCCAGGAACGTGTGCGGGTGGCGCGCCGATTCCATGGCGTTGACGGCGACGTGCAAGTTGCCGTCCGTCGTGTTCTTGAACCCCACCGGCATGGACAGCCCGCTGGCCATCTCGCGATGGGTCTGGCTCTCCGTGGTGCGCGCGCCGATGGCGCTCCACGCAATCAGGTCGGCGAGGTAGGGCGGCGCGATCGGATCGAGCAGCTCGGTTCCCGCCGGCAGGCCCATGGCGTTGACGTCGAGCAAGAGCTGCCGCGCCAAGCGCAATCCCCGCTGCATGTCATAGGTGCCGTCGAGGTGCGGATCGTTGATCAATCCCTTCCAACCGATCGTGGTGCGCGGCTTTTCGAAGTACACGCGCATGACCACGAACAGCTTGGCGGACAAGCGGGTGCTCAGCCGTTGCAAGCGTCCGGCGTATTCCAGGGCCGCCTCCGGGTCGTGAATCGAGCACGGCCCGACGATCGCCAGTAGGCGAGGATCGGTGCCGGCGATGATGTCGTGTACGGTGCGGCGCGCGCGGATCACCATCTCGTAGATGGCGTCCGATGCGGGCAACTCGCGCTTGAGCGCACTGGGCGGCACTAGCGGCTCGCTGCGGAGGACGCGCAGATTCTGGGTCTTGAGCATGTCCGACCAGTCTGGCGATGGCCGGCGCACGGGTCAAGGCCCGCCAACGCTCGCTCGTGGGAAACCGCCGGCTACGGACGAACTTCGTAGTACGCGTTCACCGGGTTGTCGAAGTCGTGCCTGGCGAAGCGCGTGAAGCCGGCCTCGGCCGTCATCCGACGCGCCACCGGCTCACTGAAGCCCAGTGTGCCCAGCCCCGCGCCGCCCGGCTCCGACAGACTCGACGACATGCAGCTCAACACCGAGAACCCGTACATCATCGCCGCCATCGGATTGCGGGCGAGGTTTTCCTCGAAGGTCGGCTTGCAGTTGATGTCGGCGATGAGCCAGGTGCCGTCCGGCTTGATGGACTTGCGAATGGCCTGCATCACCACCGCCGGATGGGCCATGTCGTGAACGCAGTCGAAGCTGGTGATGAAGTCATAGCTGGCATCGCCCGGCAGCGGATCGGCTTGGGCGTCGTGGAAATTGACGTTAGTGAGGCAGGCGTACTGCTTGTTGATCTCGGCGTGCGCCAGGGCATGCCGCGAGATGTCGTAGCCGTGGAACTCCGAGCGTGGGAAGGCCTTCGCCATCTCGATGAGGGCGACGCCGGTGCCGCAGCCGACGTCCGCTACTTTGGCACCTTCGGTGAGTTTGGGCACGACCCCGTTGAGGCGGGGTAGGGCCATCGGCACCAACATGGTGCGGAACCACGGTGCCAGCATGCCCTCGACTCCGCGTGCGCCTTCGGGCCCGAAGGCGTCGTACGGCAAGCCGACGCCCGTCGCGAACGACTCGAGCAACTGTTCCAACACTCCCAGTTGCTGTGGGAGCGCCGCGAACGCGCCGGCGGCGAAGGCGGGGCTGTTCTCGTTGGCGAACACCAACGCGGCGATCGGCGACAACGCGAAGCGACCGTCGCCGTGGTAGTCGATGAGCTTCGCGGCCGCCTGACCGCGCAACCACTCACGCACCCAGCGCTCATGCAACCCGGTCTTCGCCGCCAGCTCCTCGCTGGTCACCGCAACGCTGTCGCCCAGCGCGCGATACAGTCCCAGGTGATGGCCGAGATAGATCATGCCGGAGACGACGAGGCCGCTCAGCTGAGTGAAGACGTGCTTGATGAATTCGCGCACCTGCTCGCCGAAGTCGACGTGGGTCGTGCTGTCCATACCCGCCTCGTACCGCAGCGCGCCAGCTGGCGCAACGGATGCCGAGACGCCTTTGCGCGCGGCGTCGGGTGTGCTAACCGCCGGTTTCGTGAAGCCGTGCGAGTTGTGCGAATTGGCGCGCACCACCCCCTGGTATGCGGAATATGAGGAGCCGTTCCGGTTCGCCATCCTCGATTGCGACTCGTGCGACGTCCCGATGGCGGTGCTCGGTGCGCACCGCGCGGCACCGAACGACGTCGAGCGTGCGGTCATGCAAGGCGCGCTCGCTCGGATCGCCGATGCGAAGTATCCGCGCGGCTGGTACTTCGACGACCACATGCGGCAAATCCCCGACCACTATCACTTGCACGCGCGCCCCTACCCGGCCTGGTGGCCGCGTCGACCGGGGTGAGGCGGTCACCGCACGAGCGTGGCGCTTACGGCGCCGGAGCCACCGCGCCACTCAAATATTCTAGGGCGACGGTCGCCAGGATCTCCACGCCGACCGGCAGCGCACGTTCGTCGATGTCGAAGCCCGGATGATGGCACGGATATGCTGCCTGGTGTGACGGACGAGCCCCGAGGAAGGCAAATGTTCCTGGCACACGCTCGAGGTAGGCCCCGAAGTCCTCCGCCCCCATGATCGGCGCCGCCACCTCGCGGACCGCGTCGCGCCCGCGGGCCGTCGCGATGGTTCGGCGCACGAAGTCGGTAAAGCCCGGGTGGTTGATCACGACGCCGGAGCCGGGCACGTAGATGGTTTCCGCGGTGGCGCCGAACGCGGCGGCGGTGTGCTCGGCGAGCGCCTCGATGCGCTGGGACATCGCAGCGCGGGCCGCCGGATCGACGGTGCGCACGGTGCCGGCGAGCACCACCTCGGCGGGAATCACGTTGAAAGCCGTTCCGGCCTGCAGGTAAGTGATGGTGATTACGACCGGGCTCTTGGCATCGAAGCGCCGCGTCACCAGCGTCTGCAACTGGGTGATGATGTGCGCCGCCACCGGCACCGGGTCGATGCATGCGTGCGGCTCGCTGGCGTGGCCGCCGGCGCCTTTCACCACGATGCGCACGGCATCCGAGCTCGCCATGATCGGCCCGCAGCGGAGGCGCAGCTCGCCGACGTCGCCGTCGGGCTCCAGATGCAAGCCGAAGACCGCATCGACGCGCGGCGCCTGCGTCAAGCAGCCGTCGGCGATCATCTCGCTGGCCCCACCGTAGGTCTCTTCGGCCGGCTGAAAGAGCACCTTCACATTGCCGTGGAGATGCGCGCGCAGATCGTGCAGCAGGCGCGTTGCCCCGAGCGCCATGGCGACGTGGCCGTCGTGGCCGCAGGCGTGCATCACGCCGGGGACGCAGGAGCGATACGGCCGATCGCCTTCCTCGTCGAGCGGCAACGCGTCCATGTCGGCCCGCAAGGCGAGCGTCGGCCCCGGGTGCGCGCCCCGCACGAGAGCGACGACGCCGGTGCCGCCGACACGCTCACGCAGCTCGATGCCGAGTTCGGCGAGCGCGGCCACGATCAACGTCGGCGTGCGCTGCTCCTGGTTGCCGAGCTCCGGGTGCGCATGGATGTCACGACGCGTCTGCACGACGAAGTCGGTCAGCGCCTGCGCGCCCTGGCGCACGGCAGCGAGCAGCGGATCGTCCATGCGCAGCGCTCATGGCATGGACGTGCGGTGCGGTCAACGTCCGCCTGGCCTGACGGTCGCCAGTCGAGAGTCGAGAGTCCGGAGTCGAGAGCGTTGAATCCGCCGTCCGACCTATCGAGCTTGACCGCCACACTCTTGGGCTTCATCACGTCTCGACTCTCGACGGTGGACTGCGAACTCAAATGGTAGGCCGCAGCGACCCAACGGGGAGCGGCCCGTAGAACTGACGCCGGGCGCAGGCCCTAGCCGCCGCGTTGCAGCAGATCGGTGAGGATGGGTTGCAAAGCCGGGTCGGTGGTCGGGGCCTGCCGCACTCGGTCCAGGGCGGCGCGTTCCGTGTCCGTCAACGGGTGGCCTTCGTGCACCAGCGCTTCCAGCTCGAGGGCGGCGTGGTAGCGCAGCGGTGCCGCGCCGGCGGAGAGTGCCGGAATCAACGCGGCGCGCAACTGCGTCACGCGCTGCGCCGCCAGGGCGTCCAGCGCATGCCGGATGCCGTCGATGGTTCGGCCGTACGTGGCGTCGTCCGCGGGCGCGGCGGGGAATGTTGTGCCGGAGGCTTGGAGGCCCTCGATCGTGGTGCCATCGCGGTGCAGGAAGAACACATAACGTGCCGCGGGCGCGAAGCGGGTCGGGCCCCGAAAGGTGAGTGCAGGCGCCGCGCCGTTGCCGACCAGGACATGATCGACGTGGATCGTCGTGTCGACCACGACCGGGGTGACGTCGCGCACCTGCTGCACGACGCCGACGACAATCAGGTTGCTGCGGGTGACCAGATCGATGAGCCGGCCGCGCAGCATCGGGACGTGCGCCGTCGCCGCCACCGCCCAGAGGCACACCGCCGCGGCGCCCACTCGGGCGAGGAGACGGTTACGGCAAGCGCAACGCACGGCGACAGGCGTCGTTGTTCTGCACCTCGGCAGCGCGGCCGAGCAGCTCCAAGGCATGGCACGTCGTGGTGGCGGCGATGTCGACGCCGACGCACAAACTCTCATGATAGTGCGTCGGCACGGTGCGGCGCGGGACGTTCGGATCGTAGTTCTGGCCGCGGCAGACATCGGCGGCTTCCTCGCCGAGCGACGGCGAGGGGTAGAAGTCGTATCCCGGTACGATGTACCCGAACTCGTCGGGCGACAGGCCGACGAAGAAGCGATACGGCGCCGTCATGGCGTCGCGGATCGACGGTTCGTAGGGCTGGCCGGTGACGGCGGCGGGGCAATCGGTGCGATGATACTGCGAGACGCCATAGTTCAACTCCGGAAACACCTCGCCCGGCGCGGTGATCAGCTGCACCAGCGGAGCGCCGCTACGATCCGTGAAGGTGAGCAGGTACTGATCCACCGGCGGGCAGATCTGTGTACCGGCCGGGCAGTGCGACGGATCGAACGCCTGCATGTCGAGATCGAGGATGCCGAGCATGTTGGCGAGCTGAAAGAGAGCGTTACTGCCGGCGACGTAGTACTGCGTGTGGGCAACATCCATGCCGGTGACCTGCAATGGCTCGCCGTCACGCAGGAGCTTCACGACCGCGGTGCCGACCAGCTCGCCGAGCTGCTGGGTGCGCGCGTAGCCGAGGTTCGAGCGGTCGTCGAACACGTTGCTGCCGTCGTCGGCGTGCGGATCGGCGCCGGTCACGCACGTGTCGCCGACGATCTCGACGGCGCCCAGATCGCCGGTGAAGTAGACGGCCGTGCCGCCGAGCTGGGTCTCGACGTACTGGCGGGCGTAGTGCGGGAAGTCGCCGCTCACCAAGGTGTTCGCATCCTCGAGCGACTCGGGATGCGTGTTCCAGTTGATGAGCGTGGCGACGGTCTGCCGGTCGGTGCCGACGAACTGCAAGGCGCGCAGCTCGGTGTCGAAGAACCAGGGCGGCCGGCAACCGGTGCGCACCTGCAAGCCGCGCAGCTCGGCGGTCTCCGCCGGCGTCGTCTGTCCGGCGATGACGTTGACCGGGCGCATGGCGCTCGGCGCAGCGGCGGCGTTGATGGCCTTGGCGACCTCGCGATCGACGAACTGCAGGTAGTGGGGGAATTTGCCGTCGGTGAACTCGTCCGTTCCCCACAATCCGAGGGTGTCGGGGGCTTCGTGATCGTGGGTGCTGCTGAAGATGATGGCGTCGAGGCCGAGCCCCGGATCGACCATCGCCTGGGCTTTGGTGAAGCCGTAGTAGCTGCCGTGGGAGACCTCGCCGACGAAGTCGACGCTCACCAGCGCGACCTTGCGGGTCGGGCTCTGGATCACCAGCGCGCGGGCCCACAGATCGTCGTGGCAGCCGGTGGCGATACGATCGTTGCCGAAGCCGGCGAGGTAGATGCCGTTGTACTTGTTCTGCGAGCGCCGATCGAGGTCCTTGTTCACCGGATCGTCGACGAACGGCTCGCCCAGATCGTAGCGGCCGTTGCCGTTGGTGTCGGTGTAGGTTTCGCCCCAGACACCGGTGGCGGTGATCGGTCCATCCCAATCGGGGTTCTCGCCGCAGGGGGTGAGCTTGACTGCGGCGACGCCGACGCGCAGCGCCGGCGTCGGGATGGCCGTGGGGCTCGGTGAAGCGGTGGGAGCGGCAGTCAGCGAATCCGAATCGCCGCAGCCGGCGAGAGCCAAACAGAGGAGCGATACTGCCAGCCAACGTCCCGTGCGCGTCATAGGTCACGCTTAGTGTGGAGATCCGTTGACTGTCAACCGCGCGCGAGCGAGCGGGCGTGGCTGCCCCGGGCGACGCGCCTGTTGCGGTCCTTGACTCGTGAGCGGAATGGCTCATTGTCGCGCGATCCCCATGCCGCCCGCATCGACCAGACGCGCCGTCCTGCTGTCGTCGGCCACATTCGCCGTGCTCGGCGCGGATATGACGGTGCCGGGGACGCTGCTGCCCTTGCTGCTGCAACAGTTCGGCCTGCGTCTGGTTGAGGCAGGGTCGATGCTGGCGTTGCAGCCGGTCGGCTACCTGGTGTCGGTCATCGTTACCGGTTGGCTGTTGGGTCGGTACGGGATGCGTGCCGTGTTGACCGTGGGCATGAGCGCCTCGGCGGTGGGATTGGCAGGCTTCGCGATGACGTCGGGGTGGGTCGGTGGTGCGGCGATGCTGCTGATCATCGGCGTCGGCTACGGCGTGCTCGAAGTCGGCGCCAACGCGTTGCTGATCACCGCAGGCGGCGAGCGGCGGAACAACCTGTTGAACTTCGCGCACCTGTTCTTCGGCGTTGGATCCTTCATCACGCCATGGGTGACGGCGCAAGCGGTCGGGGCTGGCGTGTCGTGGCGCGTGGTCTTCCTGCTGGCTGCACTTGTGACCGGGGTGGTGGCCGTCGGGTGGAGCACATTGACCGTCGACACGGAGGCGGCTGCGGCGCCGACCTCCGGCGCCCGTCCGCAGCTGTCGCCGGTGGCTTGGCTCTGTGCGGTGATGCTCGCACTGTACGTCGGCACCGAGACCGGGATCGGCGCCTGGCTGACCAAGTACATGGTCAGCGTGCGCGGCGCGACGTTGGGCTACGCCGGCGGCGTCCTGTCGCTGTACTGGTTCGGCTTGGCCGCAGGACGTCTCGCCTTGAGCGCGACCTCGCATCACAGCAGCGAAGAGCGTTGGCTGGTTGGGTTGACGCTGGTGGCGACGGTGGCGTGTGTGGCGGCGTTGCTCGGAGGTGCGTGGGGTGCCGCGGTGGCCTTCAGCCTCACCGGCGTCGGCTTCTCCGGCATCTTCCCCGCGGTCATTGCCTTGGGCGGCCGCGCCCATCCGCACGCCACGGCGCGCGTCACCAGCGTGATGATCGGTGGGGCCGGGATCGGCGGAATCATCATTCCATGGACGATGTCGGCGATCGCCGACGCCGCCGGGTTGGTCGCCGGCATGGCATTCTACGCCGGCATGTGTGCCGCGATGGTGGGGCTGGCGGCGGCCCTGCAGTGGGTCCTGTCGACGGGCGAGGTCCGGGCGTTGCCGCGCGACAGTTACGGCAGCTGAGCGCACCTGAATCGCTGGCGCCGGTCTGGTAGCATGGCGCACGACGGCGGCGCTCTAGCGTGTCTGTCGCGCAAAGGAGAATCATGATTCCAAGCTCCGTTCGGATGGCTCGCCGCAAACGCATCGCGTTGATCGCTCACGACAACCGCAAGACCGACCTGCTCGATTGGGCGCGCTACAACCGCAGCACGCTCGCCCAGCACGAGCTGTTCGCGACGGGCACCACTGGCGCCCTCATCAGCGCCGATCTCGAGCTGCCGGTCATTCGCTTTCTCAGTGGCCCGCTCGGCGGCGATCAGCAAGTGGGCGCGGCGCTCGCGGAAGGACGACTCGATTTCGTGATCTTCTTTTGGGATCCGTTGGAACCGCAACCGCACGACGTCGACGTGAAGGCGCTGCTGCGCATCGCGGTGGTCTACAACACACCGATCGCCTGCAACCGCGCCAGCGCCGACTTCATTCTGTCGAGTCCGCTCATGGATTCGGAGTACGAGCGACGGGTGCCGAGTTTCGAACGTACCGGCCAATCGGAGTAGGGGAGGCGCGGCGGAAAGCCGACCCATACGCCAGCCAGGGGCAACGCCCTTGGGCAACGCTCCCAAGGTGATGAACATTCGGGGTCGAGGTGGTATAGGACGCAGCTATGGGCAAGGGGCCGACGGTGGTCGGTGACGTCCGGGGGCTGATGCGCGTCACCCCATTCAGACGACGTGGCGGCAGCGCCTTGCTGCTGGCGGTGAGTCTGACCATCGTCGGGCTGCTGCTGGCACGCCCTGCACCGGCGCTCAGCAAACCGAAATTTGTGCAGAAGCGATATCTTCTCGTCACCTCGGGCAGCAGTGTCAGTGCGAAGTTTCGAAGGCCGAACAAGCCGGGGAATTTGATCGTGGCGTACGTCGTGTGGGACAACGCCGACGCGGTGTCGCTGACCGACAGCGCAGGCAACACATACGTCAGCGCCGTCGGGCCGACGCCATCCGGCGGCGACGGTAGCAACGCGCAGGTGTTCTACGCCAAGAACATTTTCGGCGGGAGCAACACGGTCTCGGCGAATTTCACGACGGCAATCACTACGCGTGGGGTCCTCTACGTTCACGAGTATTCGGGGCTCGATCAGATCGCGCCGGTCGATACGGTGGTTGCAGCATCGGGAGCCGCGGCCACGATGGATAGCGGCTTCCTGAGTACCGCCAGCGGCAATGAGCTGCTGTTCATGGCGGGCGAGTCCAACGGACGGACGGTGACGCGATTGGGTCCGCGCTCGATTCCGCGCTACCGAACCCGTGCCCGCCGCTACGGCAACATCACGGCAGACAAGGTCGTTGCCACCGCCGGTTCCTACGATGCCACGGCCACCCAGAGCGGCACCGGCTGGATCATGCAGCTGGTTGCCTTCAAACCATCGGGCAGCACGCCGCCCGCGACCGCCTACCCGGTGAAGGTAAGCGCCAACGGGCGCTACCTGGTGGATCAACACAACGCGCCGGTGCTGCTCACCGGCGATTCGCCGCAGGCGTTGATCGTCAACTTGTCGGAAGCCGAGGCCGACGCGTTCTTCGCCGACCGCCAGGCCGCCGGCTTCAATCTGGTGTGGATCAACCTGCTGTGCGCCACCTACACGGGTGGCCGCGCCGATGGCAGCACGTACGACGGCATCGTGCCGTTCACCACGCCCGGTGATCTGGCGACGCCGAACCCGAGCTACTTCGCGCGCGTCGACCGCCTGCTGCAGTTGGCGGCGCAACACGGGCTGCTCGTGCTGCTCGATCCGGCCGAGACCGGCAGCTTCTTGAGCGTGCTCAATGCCAACGGCGTGACCAAGGCCCGCAACTACGGCCGCTACCTGGGGACACGCTACCGCAGCGTCGACAACATCATCTGGATGCACGGCAACGACTTTCAGAGCTGGGAGAACCCGGGCGACGATGCGGTCACCCAAGCGGTGGCGCGCGGCATCCAGGACACCGACGAGCGCCACATCCACACGGTGGAGCTGGACTACCAGGTGAGCGGCTCGCTCGATGATCCGAGCTGGGCGCCGCTGATCCAGCTGAATGCGTCGTACACGTACTACCCGACCTACGCGCAAGTGCTGACGGACTACAACCGCGCCAATGCGTTGCCGACGTTCTTGGTGGAGGCGAACTACGAGTTCGAGCACAACGCGGCCGATTTGGGGACGCCGAACATTCTGCGACGGCAGGCATACTGGGCGTTGCTGAGCGGGGCCGCCGGGCAGCTGTACGGGAATCGGTACACATGGCCGTTCGTGAGCGGGTGGCAGAGCAATCTGGACACGCCGGGCTCCCGGCAGATGGGCTACGTGAAGTTCCTGTTCGAAGGGCGGCAGTGGTACAACCTGATTCCGGACCAGACGCACGCGGTGGTGACGGCGGGGTATGGGACGTACGCGGACAGCGGGGCGTTGGGGGACAACGACTACCTGACGGCGGCGCGCACGCCGGATGGGGCGCTGGTGCTGGCCTACCTGCCGACGCTGCGGACCATCACGGTGGACATGTCGATGCTCGGAGCCGCTGTGTATGCATCGTGGTACGATCCAGCGAACGGCACGTTCACCCCAATCGCGGGCTCGCCTCTCGCCAACAGCGGCACGCGACCTTTCACGCCGCCGGGTCTCAACAGCGACGGCGACGAGGACTGGGTGCTGGTGCTGGAGGCGACGTCGGTGCCGCCGGACACGCAGGCGCCGTCGGTGCCCGGCGGGCTGGCGGCGAGCAACGTGGCCGCCACCCAGCTCACCGTGTCGTGGACCGCATCCACGGACAACGTGGGCGTGGCGGGGTATCAGGTGTATCGCAACGGGAGCTTCCTGCGGACGACGCCGGCGACGGCGTACACGGATACGGGGCTGGCAGCGAGCACGGCCTACACATACACGGTGGCGGCATTCGACTACGCCAACAACGTGTCGGAACAAGCGGCGCCGTTGGTGGTGACGACCACCGCGCCGGGGCCGACGTTCGTGCAGCAGAACTACGCGACACCGCAAACGCCGCAGAGCGTCGTCGCGGTGACCTACGGCGCGGCGCAGACGGCGGGCAACACCAACATCCTGGCCATCGGGTGGAACGACACGACGGCGTCGATCAGCGCGGTCACGGACAGTGCCGGCAATGTGTACCACGCGGCGCTGGCGACGTATCGGGGCAACGGCATGAGTCAGGCGATCTACTATGCCGCAAACATCGCCGCGGCGCCGAGCAATCAGGTGAGCGTGAGCTTCACCCAGGCGGCGGTGTACGTGGATCTGCGTGTCACGGAGTACGCGGGGCTACGGCAGACGACGCCCTTCCAGGCCGGGGTGTCGGCGACCGGAGTGGGGAGCAGCGCCAGCACGGGGGCGCTGGGCACGACGGCGCCGCAGGAGCTGTTGTTCGCGGCCGGGATGACCGGCGCAACGTTCAGCGGCGCGGGCACCGGCTACCGCGCTCAGGTCATCACCGCGCCGGACGGCGACATCGTGGAAGACGCCATCGCGGCCTCCGCCGGCAGCTACGCCGCCACCGCACCGCTGAGCGGCGGCACCTGGATCCTGCAGCTGGCGGGCTTCCTGGCTGGTCCGTAAACAGACAGCGTGAGAGCGGCGTTGCACACACACTGCCGCGGGAGCGCTCGCCTCGCGCCACGCGGCGGTTGAAACCGCGCGCTACGAGAGGCGCCCAAGCCTGCCTACGCAGGCTCCCAACCCCGCCGCCGCTCACCTTTCGGGGGAGGCGCGCGCGGATGCATCCGCCGCGTCCGCTGCTGGGCGCCGAACCCTTCCGAGCTTGTCTGCAAAGCTCCTGCGCCGCGCGGCCTACGCCCTGCGTTGACGCTGATGAGCTGAAGCGGCTAGCGCAGCGTGCCGTCGGCGTGGCGGGCGCGCAAAACCTTCTTGTCGAACTTGCCGACGCTGGTCTTGGGAATCTCGCTCACGAAGGCCCAGCGCTCCGGCAGCCACCATTTGGCGACGCGCCCGGCGAGAAAGTCGCGCAACTCGGCCTCGCTGGTGGCCGCTCCGGGTTTCAGCACCACGCAGGCGAGGGGACGCTCGTCCCAGCGCGCATCGGGAATGCCGATGACCGCCGCCTCGATGACGTCCGGATGCGCCATGATCTCGTTCTCGAGCTCGACCGACGAGACCCACTCGCCGCCGGACTTGATCACGTCCTTGGCGCGATCGGTGATCTGCACGAAGCCGCGCGCGTCGATCGTGCCGACGTCGCCGGTGCGCAGCCAGCCGCCATCGAACTTCTCGGGGGTGGGCTCGCCGTAATAGGAGCCGGTGATCCAGGCGCCGCGGACCTCGATCTCGCCGACCGACGTGCCATCCCACGGCAGCACCTTATCGCCGTCGACGAGGCGGAAGTCCACGCCGGGCAAGACGCGGCCGGTCTTGGCGCGCCAGTCCATCTCCGCTTCGGGCGGCGTGCCTTTCGGCGGATGTGCAATCGCCGCCAGCGGGCTGGTCTCCGTCATGCCCCAGGCCTGGATGATGCGCACGCCGTGACGCTGCTGAAACTTCTCCATCAGCGCGCGCGGCACGGCCGAGCCGCCGCAGGCGACGAGACGCAGCGACGACAGGTCGACCGGATGGCTCTCCGACCAGCGCAAGATGTCGTTCCAGATCATCGGCACCGCGCCCGAAACGGTCGGACGTTCAGCCGCGATCAGTTGGCACAACGGCTCCGCTTGCAGGAAGCGACCCGGCATGACGAAGTCGGCGCCGCTCATCCAACCCGCGTAGGGCAGGCCCCAGGCGTTGGCGTGGAACATCGGCACGATCGGCAGAACCCGATCGGTATGGCTGAGACCGAAGGTGCCGCCGCCGCAGACGGTCATCGAGTGCAACACCGTGGAGCGATGACTGTACACGACGCCCTTGGGGTGGCCGGTCGTGCCGCTGGTGTAACACATCGCCGCGGCGGC
>Ga0335069_10003201_pt1 | contig 24907 bp, 27 predicted proteins | sample Lox_Sample_11_FD_206714 | JGI IMG/M metagenome (GOLD analysis project Ga0335069, IMG submission 206714) | Soil microbial communities from Loxahatchee National Wildlife Refuge, Florida, United States - Lox_Sample_1.1 | ecosystem: Environmental > Terrestrial > Soil > Wetlands | place: USA... | reverse complement strand
ACCATGTCGATGGTCACCGCAGCCCGGGCTATGTCATCAGCCCCTACGTCCTCCAGGTGAACTCCGGCGGCGGTGGCGGGATCGTCGAAGACAGTACTTTCTACACGCAGGTCAACATGACCCGCACGATCGAGCAAATCCTCGGCCTGACGCCCATGAACCAGTTCGACCTGGTGGCCTCGCCGATGAAGACGCTCTTCATCAATAACCCGCCGCCGGCCAACTTTCAGCCGTGGACGCACGTGCCGGCCGCGACTGCGCTGAACATGGGTGTCACCCAGACTCCCACTCAGAGCATTCCCACGTGTCCTGGGACCCCCGCGCTGAAGGCTCAGTCCACCCCGGCGGAGAGCCCCGCCGTTAAGACTCTGCGGGCTGGCTGGATGGCCAAGAAGGCGGAGATGTACGCCGGCAAACAACACACGCCGGACGCCGAAGACGTGGACACCGCCAACCATCTGACCTGGTACGACGCCACCGGCTTTACGCGCCCCTTCCCCGGCGAGAAGACAGTTCGCCCGGCGAGCGACTTCAACAACGCTGCACCTGCCAAAGACGCCGACGACAACTAAATCGCATCCCAGCCGGTAAACAGCCCTCTCTCCGGTCACCGGAGAGAGGGTTTTTTTGACTTGTGCCGAGCATGTTCGACAGTCTCGAGGGTGAAAGTCCCTTCCATAACCTGATGGAGCACCAAGGTCAACAACAGCCACGACCGGGTGTGCCGGGAGGCTGGCGTCTCCTTCGGAACGAGGCAAGGCACGGAGCTGAAAACCGACCCTTTCACGTTGGCTGCGGACGATCATGCGGTACGTCTATCCGGATCAGCCGCAGCAAAAGGAAGCGATGGAGCCATACGCGGCGGCAATGCGCTGATTTCGGTATTCTACAGTTGCCAAACGCAGCGTCACCCATAGTCGTCCTTCTAATTCGGGCCCCTTGCCCAAAGCGGCCACCCGTCGCGCCACGTTCGCCCACGTTGCGCCCGCAGGGCCGACCACGACCTATACGGACAACGGCGTCCACGGGCTGCCTCAAGTGCCCGAGGAACTATCGCCTGGCAATCGCGCAGGCCAGTGGTTTGAGTGGGAGGAGCGGCCCGGGCCTGGACCGGCACAGGATGTCGGGCGGCGCAGCAACGAGCGGATCATCCGGGTCTGCTACGACGAGGCGAGCACGCCGCTTGGCGGGTAAACTGCCCCAAGAGGCGGGAGCTGGGGACCGACCGGACGGAGGACCGAACGGAGGAGGTTCCGTAGTTACGGGTCTCCAGCTTTGCACAACGGCTCGCTAGCTCGAATACCGTCTCGCCGGACCAAAGGCACTCCTCAACCGCGAGCCGCGCTGAGGCATTGCCGATAAAGAAAACCGTAATGCGGGCTTTACTCCGCATTCATGGGAATTTCGCTATTGTAAAATGGCGTTTGATCCATGCGCTTCAAGAGCATTCTTTTCCCAGTTGATTTCTCCACCGCCAGCAAGGCCATGGCGCCGTACGTCCGGGAGATGGCGCGGCTCTTTGCGGCCAAAGTCGTGGTGCTCCATTCCTTCAATTTTGTCCAAGGCTACAATCTGGCGAGCCGTCTCGACCCTGCGTGTGAGTTGGCGCCTTTGCCGGTACCCTATGTGTCATCGGTAGCGAGACTCCGTGAGCAAGAGGCAGAACAATTGCATGCGTTTGCTCGCGAGGAATTTCCCGGCGAGCACTACCGCACCGTCATGTCCGACGGCGATCCCGCCGCCGTCATCGAGGCAGTGGCGCAACGCGACGGAGTAGACCTCATCATGATGCCGACGAGCGGGGCCGGCATATTCCGGCGCCTCCTGATGGGATCGGCGACGGCCAAGATTCTTCATGACGTGAGTTGCGCGGTATTTACGTCCGTCCACCAATCCGGGGCGGTGGCGCCGGCGCACATCGCTTTTCGCGTGATTGTTTGCGCGGTGGACCTGAATAAGGATACCGGGGCCATTTTGCGGGCCGCCGGTGAATTTGCACAGGCTTGCGGCGCAAGGTTTTCGACTCTCCACATGACCGGCGGGCGCCCTCAAGAATACGGCGAGAGCCGCGATCGCGCGGCGCTCGAGGCTCTCGCGCGCAAGAGCAGCGCTACCCGCGGCGCTGTGCGTTTTCTCGACGAAGACGTGGCGGAGGGAATTCGGCGCGCCGCCATCGAGGAATCCGCGGACCTGGTCATTGTAGGCCGTGGACATGAGCGAGGGACGATCTCGCGGCTGTGGTCGGATCTGTACCGCATCGTCCGTGAGTCGCCTTGTCCCGTTCTGAGCGTCTGATGCCTTCCACGCCGCCCGCGTGCGCCATATTGGCGCAGAGTAAGGAACACGGCTACCAATGCAGTCATTCTGTCCCTGGCGTCCGATGCGGTTATCCGGAGAGTCATCTGCCGGGCGCTGCACGAAGATCGCCCGGCTGAAATGGCGCCGGGAGAGTCACTTGGCATTCGGGACGGCGCCGGGCTCCGGCTGCAAGCGCGGTTTCGCGACGGAATCCAGGTGCTCCGCGAGGCCGGACCATTCAGTCTGAGCCGCGATGGCCACGAGTTCGTCACCTGCCTCCAGTTTCAGGTCCGGGTGCGGGAACAGCACCCGGTTGCCGCGGATCACCAGGATGAACTCCACCCCTTTTTCGGACGGAACCGCTTGGCCGATCCAGGCGCTTTTACGGCGCAATACGCCGATTCTGATTTGCTCGTGGTCGGGCAGCGTGACGGGCACGCCGGATGTCAACAGCGAAACCAATCCCAAGCCGCGGCCCTTGTCGCCAGTGGAGACACTGTGAGTTTTGAGCAGGTCCAGAGCGATGCGCAACTGTTCTACGTAATGCGAAGGCGAATAAGGGCGGCTGGCAACCTGGGCCTCGTAAAGGCTCTTATATTTCAGGGGCGAAGATAGCAGATTCTGGACCAGGGAACTAAGTACCACGGCCAGCGCGGCGGGCACCAGAAAGTGATAGCCGCCGGTCATCTCCGTAACCATCAGCAACGTCGCAATCGGCACGCGGGCGGCCCCGCCAAAGACCGCGGCCATGGCCACGACCACAAACGCCGCCGAGGGCTGGTGGAAGAGCTTTCCCAGGAATCCGCCCAGCATCGCCCCCGTGAAAAGACTCGGTGCAAAGACGCCACCGGATCCGCCGGAGCCGATGGTGAGTGCAAACGTGATCATTTTGCCGAAGCATAGGAACACGAGCAAAGCGCCCGCCATCCTGCCATCGATGGCGGCCTGAATCCATTCGTAGCCGCCTCCCAGTAACTGCGGGAGCAACAGAGCCGCGAAGCCTACGCCAAGTCCTCCAATCGCCGGCTTGAAGTGGGGAGGGCAGGGTAGAAGACGGAACAGGTCGCGCACCGTGTAGAACACCATTGGCAGAATGGTGGCCAGTAAGCCACTGGCGGCGCCGAGCACCACGTACCACGCGTAGTCGGAAACTCCTGGAGCCGCCAGTTTTGCGGGAAAAGCGAACAACGGCTTGAAGCCCACAAAAAGTCCATTGGCCGCGTAGGCTACGATGGAGCCCAGCAACGTGTAGACTAGGGCGTCGGCCTCGAACTCCATCTCACCGTACAGAACCTCGACGGCAAAAATCGCGGTTCCAAGCGGCGAACGGAAAATCGCCGACAAGCCAGCGGCCATGCCGACCAGCATCAGCAAGCGTGTTTCATATTCGTCGCGGTGCCGCGTACGGGCATACACCGAGCCGATTCCCGCGCTAATCAAAGCGGTCGGACCTTCCCGCCCCGCCGACCCCCCGGAACCGATGGTTATCGCGGAGGCGATCAGTTTCACAAAAGGCACGCGAGCTCGAATGACGCCTCTCAGGTTGTGAAAAGCGTTCACCACCGTGTCTGTCCCGTGCCCTTCCGCCTCGGGAGCCAGGCTATAGACGATAACGCCTGCCAGCAGGCCGCCGAGTGTGGTGATGGCCGGTATCAGCCACACGGCATGGCCTCCAATCACCGGCGCTCCCAAATCCTCGCCGGAGGTCAGCAAAGGGACAGGGGAATGCGCCATCCAACCGAAGAATACGGTTTGGCTGAGATTCAGCAACAATGCGAACAGCCGAGCGCTCAACGCGCCGACGACTCCCAGTAGGACCGTGTCAAGTAGAAGCTTATGCTGTTGTCTAAACACCGCAACAGACTCCCCTGTCTAGATCCATCCCGCTGATGATGGGTCACTTTTCGCCGCGGATTTTCGCGAAAACCGACGCAACAATTCACACCATCCGACCACCGCAGCGCCAGCACTTCGCCGCCGCGCGCCGAGCCCTACGCGGCTTCGGTGATTACATCATCCGTATGCTGCTTTTGCCGGCCGAGAAAGGGATACAGAAACCCGGCGTCGCCCACCGCCTGGCCCAGTTCGCGGTGCTCCAAAAAAACATGGACCGTCTCCCAAAGGGTGTGATAAAGAATCTCCATCAATTCCTGGTGGACGAACGGGTCGGGCGCTGGGGAATCCATGACACACGTTGCCGGCCGGCGCGAGAGGACCAGTCCTGGCGGCCCGCGACGACGTACTCAACAGACTCCTTCCCCTTTGACTCGAGCCTGCACTGCATACTATCTGCATAGAGCATTCCGCGGTTCTAAAGAGCTCAGGCTTCGCCCCGGCTCACAAGCTCCAGTATTTCGCGGATCACGTGATAAATCGAGGCCTGAACCTCTTGAATGCGCGGAATGTAGCTGGACCGAACCACCAATGCGAAATCGGCGAGCTCTCGCCGCCGGATCTCACCGCCGTCGTTGCCCAAGAGGGCAACCGTCAGCATGTGCCGTCTGCGCGCTTCCTCCAGCGCCAGTATCACGTTCCGCGACCCGCCGCTGGTGGAGATGGCGATGGCGGCGTCCGCCGATCGAGCCTGCGCGATCAATTGCCGGAGGAAGATCAGATCCGCGCCGACATCGTTTGCGATGGCACTGATATTGGCGGGCTCGAGCGAGAGTGACACCGCGGGAAGAGAGCGCCAGCCCGCTTGAGGAAACACGCAATCTATGGCCCAATCGTTGGCGTCGGTGGCCGATCCCCCGTTACCGAAGATGATTAATTTGCCACCGCGCCTGAGCCGGTCAGACATTGCCAGGGCGGCAGCGCTGATCTGTTCCGCATCTTCCCGAGCCACTTCCGCGCGAAGCGTGGCGTCCTCGGCAGCCTTAGCTAAAATGGAATCGGCGGCTGCGGTGATTACATTGTCCGTCTGCTGCTTTTGCTGGCCGAGAAAGGGATAAAGAAACCCGGCGTCGCCCACCGCCTGGCCCAGCTCGCGGTGCTCCAAAAAGACATGCACCGTCTCCCAAAGGGTGTGATAAAGAATCTCCATCAACTCCTGATGGACGAACGGGTCGGGCGTTGGGGAACACATGGCGTACGAGCCCCGTTGTCCCGGCATGGCGAACGTCATGGCGTGCCTTGCATCCGCCCACTCCAAGGCCGCCGATACCTCGGCGTCGCCTTCCGGTGGGCCAAATCCCATGACTATGTCGTCCGGAGAAATGATAGCTTCCAACCAGGGCCTAAACAGGATCGAGAGATCCTGAGCCGGCAGCGCGCGTTTGCCGACAATCACCGGATGCACGAACTCCACTGAGACGTGTTGAGCATCGGTGGCATATGGTCCGCGCCCGAAAGCCAGCAGGTGTCCGCCGCGCAGAAAACGATCCGCCATCTCGCGGCAGGCCAATGCCAAACGGCGAGCCTCGCGGACGAAAAACGCGTCGATCGTCTCATTTCTCGCCAGCAAGCGCTGCTCGACGTGAGCCGCCAATTCGCATCTCGTGGTCATCGGCTCCCACCAAAGAAATCGGAAACGAGTGCCGGAGTGGCAGCGTGAACTGGGTCTTGAAGCGGGCCCGAACCGAGTACCTCGCACACGCCGCGAACGGCATCGCATTCGGACGCGACAATGCCCAGTCTGCGATCCCGCGCCAGTTCCTTACGGGTTGTAGCAATGTTTCCGGCCCGGCTCAGGCCAAGGTGCTGAGGCTGGGCACCAACGCACTTTTTCGGAGTTCGAAGTTGTAATAGGCGGCGCATGATCCTTCCGATGAAACCATCAGCGATCCTACGGGATTTTCGGGCGTGCATTCCCGGCCAAACAGCTTGCAGTGTGCCGGCTTCAGGACTCCCTTCAGCACCTCGCCACACTGCGCAGATTTGGGGTCGGTGACGCGAATTCCAGGAATCTGGAATCGCTGCTCAGCGTCCCATTCCGCGAATGCCTCGTGAATCGACAGGGCCGACTGAGAGATAAAGCCCAGTCCCCGCCATTCGAAATACGGGCGTAACTTAAAAACGCTCGCCATGAGTCTAAGTGCGGCGCCATTGCCCTCCCACGAAACCACCCTCTTGTATTGGTTTTCCACCTTGGCTTCCCCTTTCTGGAGTTGGGTAAGAATCATGGCGATGGATTGCAGGAGGTCGAGCGGCTCGAAACCGGAGACGACGATGGGCTTACGTTCATTGCGCGCAATCCACTCGTAGGGCCGGCAGCCGATCACCGTGGAGACGTGTCCTGGACCTATGAAGCCGTCAATCCGCAGGTCGGGGGAATCCAGAATCGCGCGAATAGCCGGGATGATCGTGACGTGGTTGCAGAAGACTGAAAAATTGCGCAGGCCCTCCGCCTTGGCTCGCAGCAGCGTGAGCGCTGTAGAGGGAGCCGTGGTCTCAAAGCCGATTGCAAAGAACATTACATGCTTACCCGGGTTCGACTGGGCGAGCCTGATCGCATCGGAAGGCGAATAGACTACACGCACATCCATTCCTTCGGCCTTCCGATCGAGCGGGCTGCCATGCGTCCCGGGGACGCGCATCATGTCGCCAAAGGCCGCGAAGATGATGCCCGGCTGCGCTCCGATGGCCAAGCCATCGTCGATGCGTCCCATGGGGAGAACGCACACTGGACAGCCTGGTCCATGAATCAGTTCGACATTATCGGGGAGCAAGTCTTTCAAGCCGAAGCGGTAGATCGCGTGAGTATGCCCGCCGCAGACTTCCATCACCCGATACTGCCGCGAGCCGGCTAACCGGCGAATCTCGGCGGCGGCTTGGGCAATCAGTTGGGGATTCCGGAATTCGTCCAAGTATTTCATTTCATGAATCCGCTTCGGGTCCAAATTCGTCCCGGAGCAGCCCCATCGTTTCCAGTAACTTGTAACTTCGCTCGGCTTCCTCACGGTCGACACGGCTGAGCGCAAAACCAACGTGCACCAAGACGTAATCGCCGACTGACGCTTCGGGAACCAGATCGAGACAGGTCGCGCGGCATACACCGGCAAACTCCACCCGCCCGATTCGAATGCCGTTCTCCACTTCGCTGCTGATTATTTTTCCCGGAATTGCCAGGCACATGTTACTCGCCCCCCTGGTCGCCAGATCGTCCGGCACACTCGGATGTGCGCACCGTTTCCCGGGGCGCGTTCCACAGACTCAACTGTGCCAGGGCAGCACCCACAAGCCACGGGAGCGAAGCTTCCACATCGGGAGATAAAGACGTACCCCAGCCGGTGTTGCCGGGCTGCACGCCGATTACAACAATTTCCTGGGGTCTGGTCGATACCAAGGCCAAAGCCGAAACCAAATCGGAAATGCCTAACTGATGAACACTCCATCCGCCCGATGCTCCCAGCAGATCGCTGGCAGTGATCCGGATGTGAGTTCCGGGAGGTTCGCTCGTGTTCACCGCATCGAGGAACAGTACCCGCGATGCGTCCGACACATAAGGCAGCAATTCCAGGCCGAGCGTGCCGCCGTCGAGAATCGTCACCTCGGCGGGCGTTCTGGGGTCCTCCTGCAGCAGCCGGGCAGCATGCACGCCGAGACCATCATCGGATTGGATCGTATTACCAACCCCTACGACTACCGTGTCTGAAGAAAGCAAATCGCGCATCCTCTCAGGCTTCCGCGCGGGCGAGCATGCGTCCGCGGGCATCGACTACGTGAACCGCACAAGCCAGACACGGGTCGAACGAGTGAATCGTGCGCAAGAGTTCGAGCGGGCGCTCCGGATCAGCAATCGGCGTCTTGTGGAGCGCGGCTTCGTACGCTCCACGCAGGCCGTGAGCGTCTCGCGGACTGGCATTCCACGTGGACGGCACGACCGCCTGGTAGTTCTTGATCAACTGGTTCTCGATCTCCACCCAGTGCCCCAGGGACCCGCGCGGGGCTTCGAAGAAGCCGAATCCGCGGGCGGACTGGGGCCACGTGCTGGGATCCCACATCTGCCCGTTGTGATTGGTCAGCTTCCCGGTCGAAAGGTTGTTCCCGAGCTGCTGGATCCATCCTACGATGTGATTGGCCAGGAGCTGGGTTTCGAGCGCGCGGGCCGCGACGCGTCCGAGCGTCGAAAACAGAGCCGCTGGCGGAGCCTTGAGGGCCGCCAGCAGGGTGGAATCGACTAGCGACTTCACCTCCGGCTCACCGGAGGCGTAAGCCACCAGCAACCGGGCCAGTGGACCGACCTCCATAGCTTTGTCCTGATAGCGGGGCGCCTTCAGCCACGAATACTGCTGCTCAACCTCAAGGAACTCATACGGAGGCTTGGGGCCCGTGTATCGCGGTTTCGTTTCGCCTTCATACGGATGTTTCGCGGTCTGGTTTCCACTCGAGTATTCGTACCAGGAATGCGCCACATACTCGGTGATGTTTTCCGGGTCCACCGGATAGACCTTCGAAAGGTCGCGATTGAGAAGCATGCCTCGCGGCAGAAAGAAGCTCGGAGAATCTTTGTTAGTCGCCTGCGGATAGGCGCCATAACACATAAAATTCCCGAGTCCCTCGCCGCGATCGAACCAATCGCGATAGAAACCCGCGATCGCCAGCACGTCCGGAATATATACCTGAGTTACAAACGCGTGGGCAGACTTAGCTACCTCCAGTAAGAAATCGATGCGCTCCATGTTCACGGTAGCGCCCGGTTCATTCGGGTCGAGCGAGGTAGCCATGCCCCCTACCAGGAATGTCTGTAAATGCGGATTCTTGCCGCCGAGCACCGCATGAATCCGAATAAACTGCCTCTGGAACTGAAGCGCCTCCAGGTAGTGGGCGGTGGCCATGAGGTTGGCTTCGGGTGGGAGACGATAAGCGGGATGCCCCCAATAACCCGAGCCAAAGAGACTTAACTGCCGGCTCGCCACCAAGGCGCTGATGCGGTCCTGGATGCCTTTGAAGTACTTCGCGCTCGACAGGGGCCAGTCGGAGATGGATTGCGCTAACTGGGCGGTCTTAGCCGGGTCCGCCTTCAATGCCGAGACAATGTCCACCCAATCCAACGCATGCAGATGATAGAAGTGGATCACGTGGTCTTGAATGGTCTGGGTCGCCGCGATAATATTCCGAATCAGGAGGGCATTATCGGGGATTTCGATACGCAACGCGTCCTCCACCGAATTGACCGAGGCCAGCGCATGGACCATAGTGCAAACGCCGCAGATGCGTTGCGCCCAGATCCAGGCTTCCCGCGGATCCCGGCCCCGGAGAATCAATTCGATTCCCCGGAACATGGTTCCGGAGCTCCACGCATCCGAGATGAAACCGCCGTCCACCTGCGCCTCTATGCGAAGGTGACCCTCGATCCGAGTCACAGGGTCGACCACAATTCGCGCCATGCCTTCCTCCCTACGCTTCCCGGCTCACGCCGCATCTGCGCCAGCGTCAATGGCAGACACTGGCAGGATGACCCGTATCACACAAGCGGTGCTACGCCGCTGTGTCCTCACGTTCGGCATCCGCGCGATCCGGCGGTGCAGGCGGGCTCTTAATGATAAAGCTGTCGATCAACACCAGGATGCCGAAGGCAACGAATCCCCATGCCGCGTGGCTAAGGATACCGATACCCACGGAGATCGACATGAAAGCAACAACCCTCAACGCTCGAGTTCCGTTCATATGCACTCCCTTCTGTTCCCAATTTATCTTTACGTGGAGCCGGAATTGCAGCAATCACAGTGAACCTCCTGTATGGCAGGAGCTGCACGCTTGTTCCGCCCAGGCGTTACCGATGTCCACAGGATGAGCGAAAGCCAACCCTTTCGGGCCGGGAGCGAATTGCGCATTCGCAGCCTTGCCCTCTCGTACAATTGTGTGGCACGTGTCACAATCCGAGCGAATGACGGTTCCATCCACGCTCTTATGCTGGCCGTCATGGCAGCGGAAGCATCCCTGCGAGGAGAAGTGCGTGTCGTTGGTGAAATATGTGTCCCAGCGGACCTTCATCGCCGGGAAAAAATATTGGTCGTAGGTCTTCTGCAAGGAGACGACAGCGGACTCCACGGCCTGCCGCTTGTCGTTGTATACCTGAGGGTAGGTTTTCTGATAATAGCCGCGCAGGGCGGTTTCGATTCCATGCATGGCCTGCTCCCGGCTGGTGTAACTCGCGGTAAGCGCCGCTACGCCCTGCTGTTTGATATACGGAAGCGAGGGATCGATTACGCCGTCGGCTAGCGCCACGTCCAGGCTCCTGTCTGGCGATTGCAGAATGTGACTCGGGCGGTTGTGGCAGTCTACGCAATCCATGGTTCGCATCTCACCGGCCGGCGGCGCCGCGGATCTACTTGGCACTGAAGTATACACCTCCGCCTTCCCGGTCAGGGGATCCACCGCGCGCACCCATGGAATGTTCTGTCGATCGGCGTCCGTCGCGATATATTCAACCTTGCCCGCCACATGCCAGTGAATTCCCATGCGCGAAGCGTCCGCGGGCTGGCCGCCGCCGATGCGCACCAGCATGTCGATCTCCCAGCGCGTATTCTGCTCGTCGGACAAGAAGTAAGTACGGCGCACTTCCTTGCTGCCGGAGAATTTGGCCGGCCAATGGCACTTCTCGCAATTGACCCGTATGGGGCGTAACGCGGTCACCGGGACGGGAATCGGCCGCGGATAGTCATTCTGAATGGTCTCCACGAGTTCCACCATGCCGCGAGCCTTTGATTCGATATAACCCGTGGCGCCAGGCGCGACGTGACATTCGGCGCAGGCCACGTGTGCATGCGGCGATAGATGATAAGTGACATACTCGGGTGTCATGGAGTGACAAGTCGCGCCGCAGAAGGGCACGGCATCGGTGTACTGATACGCCCGGCCGCTCCCATAAATCGCCGGAATCGAGAGGATCGCGGCTCCGATGCCGACGGCCAGTAGAGCCTTTCTCTCCCTGGCGATGTTCAGGTCCCATTTGGGATAACGCGCGAACGCCAGCGGCTTCCGCATCCGCCACCGTATCCATTGCACGTACATGCCGAACAAAATGACCACGACTCCCGCAATCACAAATAAGGGCGGGACGAAGAAGATTACCAGGTCGCCGTACGGTTGCTCGAGTGCGCCGCCACCGACGGTGTGATAGGCCGTCAAAATGGCAAACACGAGTACGCCCACCGCCGCGATACCCGCTCCGGCATAGCTGATCCAGTTGCGAAAGAGCGCCACCGGGCCGGGACCGGCGCGTGGCCTGGGCGGCTTTCCCGCGCGCTCCTCGGCCGGCGTCCCCCGCGGCAGCAACTGGTAGCGCTTGGCGAACCGCCGGGCTTCCGGGATGGCTGCGATCTCATGCCGCAGTTCGCCGGCGGGGATAAATTTCCAGCCCGAGAAGATGCTGTCCAGCAGCCCATTCTCTTCCTTGATGGAAATGAGAACGGAAAGATAGACGTGAAAGATGATGAAGGCGAAAAACACGAACGTCAGAAAGTAGTGGATGAGACGAAGATACGCGGGCGCGATTAGTGGCGGTATCCAATTGATGTATTGGTTCACGACCGGGTTACCAAGAACCCGGCTAAATAGAAATAGACCGGTCAGGATCTCAACCAGGATCAGCAGGTAAATGAACACGTACGACAACGCCGCCAGCGGATTGTGACCCACCCGTGGACCGGGATCGAAGCGCATGAAAAGATAAAGCTCGAGCATCGATCCGATGCCCTTCCATTGCTCGCGGTGGATGGGAAAGTAAGCGGACCACTTCGCCCAGAAGTTACCTTTGAAGAACCAGTAAATCCGGAAGGCGAGGGCCCCGATCAGCACGAACCCCGAGACCACGTGAACGAAGCGCATGCGGGCCATCAGGAATGCGCCCTTGCCCGACGGAACCAAGAACGGGCGGTGCATGTACAGCCCAGTGAACGATAGCGACAGGATGGCGAAGAAGATCAGCCAGTGAGCGATGCGCACCGGCTTCTCCCAGACGTAGGTACGGACCAACTCCGTCTTCGGAAGCCGAGCCAGAGCCAATGTTGGCTTAGAGGTTCTAGGCACGATGCTGCCCTATGCGTTCATGGTTTTTCCGGCGGCCCTTCACGCTCTACTAGGCCGCCTCGCTGGGCAATCTCGGTCGGGCCGCCTCTCGGTTGCTCGCCTTTGGGGCGCATCTGTTCGCGCGCCACGCTGGCAATTCCATGCAAGCCCAGCGCCGCTGCCACGCCGCCCGTCAATATGAGGCCGAGTTTCCCGGCGTCCACGTCCACCCCGAATCCGGGCACCGCTGGCAGCCGCTTATAAAACGGCGACTTCGTATCCCAAAAGCGATGTGACGCGCAGGCGATACATCCATGGCCCGATTTCACCGGCCAACTGGTTCCATCGTTCCACCTGACGACCGGACAGTTATAAGTCGCTTCCGGCCCCTTGCATCCCATCTTATACAGACAGTAACCCTTGCGGTGTCCTTCGTCGCCCCACTCCTCTACAAAGCGTCCCGCATCGTAATGCGCGCGGCGTTCGCATTGGTCATGGATAATGTTGCCATAAGCAAACAATGGGCGGTTGAATTGATCGAGGGCCGGCATCTCATGGAACGTCAAATAATGGACCAGGACCGCCGCGGTATTGGCCGGATTATGCGGGCAGCCGCCCAGGTTAATCACCTTCAGTCCTGGGATGGCCTCTTGCAATCCGACAGCGCCAGTGGGATTCGGGTTTGACCGAACCAGTCCTCCGTCCCACGCACAAGCGCCTACCGCAATGTTGGCCGCCGAACTGGCACAGACATGCCCCGCAATTTCGAGGGCCGTCCGGCCGCCAATCGTGCAGTAGACTCCGCCGTCTGCCGTCGGGATGGCGCCTTCCACCACGGCGATATATTCGCCTTTGTGCTCCCGCACGACGCGCTCCAACGCATCTTCGGCCTGTTTGCCGGCGCCTGCCATGATCAGTTCGTGGTATTCCCAGGAGAGCAGATCCAGTACGAAATCCGCCACCGTTGGGTGACTTGTGCGGAGCATGGATTCCGAGTTGCCGGCGCAATCCTGAAACTCGAGCCAAACCAAAACCGGGCGCTTCGTCTGGCTGAGAGCTTTCTCGACGGCCCATAGATAGCGCGGCGGGAGGGCCAGTGTGGCGACCATCAACTCACAGAACTTCACGAATTCACGCCGCGACACGCCGCGAGACTTCAACGCTTGAGGCAGTGAGTTGCGTAGGGCTCCCATGTTTGCACCTTTTGTTGCGCACACCACGACCCTGCTCGCCTCGAGCAGTTACGTACCGCATCGTGGCAGCAAGCCGCGACCGTAGCACTGAGTCCTTGAATCATAACGAAACGCCATAAAGACGAAATAAAACTCGCATTATGGTTTTCTTTACGGGGATGTAATAGCATTGGTAAATCTCCGGACCGAACCGCAAGACGTAGCGCGCGGTCCGGGTCAATACTCGCGGTCAAAAGTGAAACAAACTTTGTCGAATCGCCGCTTCGTAATCCTTCTTCGCTTTCTTCGCCTTATTTCGAGCTTCATCCTCCTTGAAATGAGCATGTTCCCACTCGTCCACCTGCGCCACGGTGGGGTCGGTGGAGGCTAGTTCCTCTTCCTCTCTGATGGTTGAGCCAGGAATATGTGCTCCCGCGCTTTATCGGCGGCACTCTGCACTTACCCGCCGACGCAGTGAAAAAGCTATTCCGGCCGCCAGCAGGCTTTATTGTGTGCAGTGTCGAAATCACCACACTGCGCGGCGCGACGGTGTTCAGAAGTAAATTCAAGCAAGTCGAAGGAGAAAGCAATGCAAGTCTTTAGACCTGGCAAGTCAGTAGCTTTACCGTTCGGTCCGCATCCCAAAAGAGAAACCGAACCGTTAGCCGGCGGCGTTGTCCGCCTGGCTGCCGATCAGCTATGCGTCGTCGAGATCCTGTCGCCGGACACAAGCGGCCCTATCCAGTTCACCCCAAACCATCCGGAGCTGTGGGAGATCCCGACCGGCGCACGCATCACGGTGGCATGGTGCGGATTGAATGGGAACCTCTCTGTGACTGAGTCCGAACTGGAGCCCGTCGCTGAATGACCGGCCTGGTGTGCTGTTGCCTGTTCGTATTGGCTATCGAGATCGCCGCACGCGTCCTCAGCCGGCGCAAGCCGAAGCCGCGGACGGAATCGAAGCCCGGCGACTGGGTACGTGCTGACGGTCCCGAGTGGGTGGCGTGGCCGCCACGCGCCTCAACTCAGACCGACATCCAGCGCGCCCGCGACCGCGCGCCGTGGGTGTTGCGCAGCCGTGCGGGCCGTTGGCGCATTTGACCTGCCCGGCGCGGCAGACTGGCTGGCCTGGCTTAACGCGGCCCGCGCCGCAGGCGAACGGAGGACGAACAAAAGGTACTGGGTCCAAAATTTTTTTGGCCGGTACGCGGATTGTGAAATATCCGTAGAATCAGCATGTTAAACATAGTTTCCATACGTTTCGCTTGAGGTTTACATCACGATTCGGTTCTTAACGTATGTTATTGAACTATAAGGGCTTAGGATGGTTTCGGTTTGTTTCGTCAATGGAAACTTAATGGAAACAGAGAGCCGAAGATCAAGGAGCAACATATGCCAAGAGTCAGTGCCGCGGAATGGGCGAGATTGCGGAAGTTTTCGCCGCAGTACGCCCGCCGGCGGCTCAAAGAATTAGGCGCGACGCAGGGACGGGATCGCAAGTTCGATTTCGCAACCATCGAAGCGCTCCACGCCGGCGAGGCACTCCCGCCAGTCACCGAGGCGGCCACACCCCCGCCCGGTAATGCGCCAGGCGATGGGCGGGTAACGAAGAGCGAACTCGAACGCCGGCTGTTGGCCGCGAAAGCCGAGGCGATCGAGACCACAAATCGCCTCCGCAGTGGCGAGGTGGTGCTGTGTGCGGAGGTGACGCGAGCGTGCGGCGCGATGATCTCGGCGGTGCGCCAGCGGCTCTTGAGCATCGGCCACAAACTCGCGCCCGCTCTGGCCGTCGAGCCGGACGCGCTTACTTGTCAGGCACTGATCGACGACGAGATCCACGGGGCATTGCAGGAGCTAACCGAATGGCGCCCGCCACAGAAGTAGTGACTGCCGGTAAGTTCAGCGGCGCATCGTTCCGCGAACTTGGGGACGAAGATCTGCGCGAACTGCGGCGCTATGGTGTGCTGGATGACAGGCGTCACGCTGGCGATGAACTGCGCAGGCGCCGCATCCAAAATCAAAGAAAGAGTAGTTGCAAGTGACAGTAGTTTTGTAATTCAAGGAGAAAAAATGTTCGGGTCAACTATTTCGGAGATGGAAGCTGAGGTGTCGAAGCTGTTTACGAAGGAGAGCGACTTGGCCGCCAAGCGGCAAGCCGTCCTCGGTAGCCTCGACGCGATCCGCGCTGAAGCCGGCGAGGAGTATCTGAGCGATCCCACGACCGCCGTCACGCACCTGACCGATGCGGTAGCGCGAGCGCAGAGCGAAGCGACTTTGCTGGATGGCGCTATTTTGGCTGTCCGCAAAAAACGGCTCCCGGCACTCGCGAGGCTGACCGCGGGCCGCGTGTCCGAAGCGACCAGGGCGCGCGACGGAAAGGCAGAAGAGTTGCGAAAGGCCGAGGAAAGGCGCGCTGCGCTTCAGGCCGAATTGGAAGCCGCTACCAATCGGGCCGCGAATCTCACCGGCGAACTGGCGACCGCGGAACGTAACATCAAGATCGCGGAATTTGGCGGCGGTTCCGGATCTGGCACGCGGCTGGACTGGAAGCTCGGTTTGACGCCCGATAATAGTGTGATGTCGGGTGTTGTCGAGGCTGATTCGGCGGCGAGTTTGGTCGAGAAAATCGAGGCACTGGCGCCCCTGCGTGCCGTCCCTAGCGCGGCCGCGGTGCGCCAATGGGTGGCGACCGTTGAAGCGGTTGTGGAGCGCGAACGTCCGGGACTCCTGCGGCCGCGGTTCGAGCATGTTACGGAGCAGCATCGCAACGCTGACTATGCAAGCGATGCCGGCCGGCACGAAGTGACAGTAGTTGAAAGGCGCGTGTACCGCCTCGCGTACCACGATGGCCTGATCGACACCGAGGACAGCTCATTGAGGTTTCCGGCCGCGGCGGCGGGCAGCGGCAGATCTGGGCCGGAATACACCGTCGCGGGGCGCCGCCACGAAGAGGGCTTCGGTAAGTCTAGTCCGGCCGAGAGTGTCATCGGGCAACTCGCATGACGCTCCCTGAATTACTGGACCGCATGGTCGTTTGCGCATGCGGACCGCTCGCCCAGAGGCGGCGCATCTCACTCTGTGCGCCGGGTTGGCGCCCGTGCAACTGGGAAATAACCGCGTTTCACGAAGCCGGCCACTTGGCTTGTGACTTACTGGGCGGTGGCATGACGGTGACAAGCGCCACTATCGAGCCTGTCCAGGTCGCAACTGGCGAGTGGATATTGGGCGCCGTGAGCAACCGGACTGAAGATCCCGAAGCGTATCGCGCGCGGACGCACAGTACCGACGCGGAAAAATTGGTCGAGGCCGTGCGGCTGCTGACACGCGACCGAAAGCAGCGGGTCGAGTTAGTGCGCATGGTGCGGCAGTCTGGCGAAATGTTCCTCACGGAAAACTGGCCAACGGTCCACCGCCTCGCGCACGCTTTAATGCGCAGCCTGACGCTCAGCAGAGCGCAGATCGACGCGATACTGGCGGCATAACCAGATTCCGGGGAGCAACCCCGGCACGGGCGCCCGCCCTCGCCGCTACAGGCGGCCTCCTACAGGCGCCCGAAGTTCGAGCCGCCCGCGACGCCTCCGCAATCGCCCGCGCGGCTCCGCGGGCCAGTAGCTCGCCACTCGAACCTCCTTCCGGAGTGGCAGCAGCCTGGCCCGCGTCTTTTTAAGTTCCGCATATTCCAAAATGATGATCCTCTCTCACGAACAGCTAAGCCGCATCGACCGCTTGTTGACAGATCCCGAACCGCTCGAGCTCGAGCTACGGACTCTCGCTTCAGACTTCGTGTACTGGCACCTCTCGGAGCGCGAGAAGCTAACAAGAATAGCGCGCGCAGCGCTTACGGCCATGCGACTTATAGGCAGCAATTGGAAGTTAGAACTATGCGCCGGCCTCGCTCTATGCGCACTCGATAGTGCGGATGCGGACGCTCACTTAGAACGGGCGCTTCAGTTTGCTGAGACTGACGATGCGCGGGCAGACGCCAAAATAGAAATTAGCCGACAGCGCGCTCGTACCAGCATAATATCGGGAAGGTTTGCTGACGCGTACAGGTATCTTTCAGGGGCGCCGCGGGATAAGTTTGTAGATTGGAGCTACTCAACGCTGCTGTGTTATTTGGGATCGGCGGTGTTCGATCCGCTTAATGCAGCTACGGCCGTCAATTATGGCACTCCAGCGAGAATCCCGCCGAGTAAGTTGTGGAATGGCTCAGATATTTCCGGCAAAACTGTACTTATCGCGCATGGCGGAGGTTACGGCGATTATATCCAATTCATTCGGTATGCCCCAATAATGAAGGTGGCCCGCGGCGCCGCGAGAGTAATTGCAACGTGTCGCCCGCACTTAGTCGAACTTATAGCAACTGTGCGTGGGATCGACCAACTTGTGCGGGATGATTCCGGTAAACAGTCTGCCTATGGGCGATATGATCCAGCGGTGCTGAATAAGATCGAATACTACGATTGCGGCGTAGAATTATTCGGACTGCCGCGCGTGTTCCGCACTCGCGTGGATACCGTACCGGCAGACGTCCCGTACATTTTTCCCCCGCAGGAACGGATAGAGGCGGCGCGGCAACTTATCGGTTCGGAAGAGTCATTCAAGATTGGTGTTGCATGGCGCGCCAGTAGTTCGGAGCGCAGTTTCCCGCTTAAGCTTTACTGGGCGCTGGCGGCCATTCCGGGGGTACGTATCTTTGGCTTGCAGTGCGAACAAGATATATACCGGGATGGAGCGCCATCGCCGACGGTAGCAGAGGAGATCGCGGCGTGCGGATTTCCAATTACTAATCTAGAGGCGGGTGCGAGCGACGCCATGCGTACAGCCGCGAATATGTGCGCGCTAGACCTTATTGTTGCCCCTGATACATTCGCGGCCCACTTAGCCGGCGCGCTGGCGCGGCCCGTGCTGATGATTACTCCGCACGTTCACGATTTCCGGTGGTTGCAATTAGAGCGGACAGATTCCCCGTGGTACCCAACGATGCGGCTCTTTAGGCAACCGAGTCCCGGCGATTGGGCAGGCGCACTGAGTCAAGTTACAGGGGCAGTTCGCGAGATCGTAGGAGGCAGGATATGACAACTGAAACGGATTACTCGCAGCAGGCGGGCGACACACTTATCGAGGTTTCGACGGGAGGTGGTCACGTGGTTGTTCAGTTACTCCGGGAGTCAGGCACGGTCACCGTCCGGAAGACATCCGACGACCACAATTGTGTATTCGTTTTCATTCCGTCGTCCCCCGTCCCTGGGGTTACATACATCGAATTTTTAAGAGAACCGGGCCAATCACTCACCCTCGATGTCTCCGAGTAAGCTATGAGCGCAACCACATTCACCCAGACGTTGCAAGATCAGAACCGTGTAGCGAACACATCAGCGCGCTCGGCGATCTATCAATTACTCGGCGCCGCCCCGCCGTTCCCTTGCCGCGCGTTCATTTACGCCAAAGGCACCCCTGACGCGAACACGGTCACGATTCAGCCGGCGAACGGCGAGCCCATCAACGGCGCATCCTCGCTAACGCTTACTTCCATCGGCGCGGTCACTATCAAGCCTATCGCGGTAGCGTCCAGTCCCACGGGTTACGGTTGGCTTGTGATTGCGCAGACGGCTACAACGACCATAGGCGGGGGTGGTAGTAGCTCTGGCGGACCGCTGACGCTCGCGTTCAACGGCGCGCCGGGCATCTATGAGGCGGCGTACAACGGCTCGCTACAGGCCACGGGAGGCACGCAGCCGTACACGTATTCGCTGGCCACGGGCTCCAGCCTGCCGTCGTGGGCGTCGCTCAATTCATCCACTGGCGCGATCACAGGAACGCCATCGGCGGTGGGTACCTGGACGTTCACCGGAAAAGTCACGGACAGCACGTCCGGGACGCCGCAGACGGCGACGGTAGCCTGCTCGATAACGGTCACGGCCGCGGGGGCCACGGGACCGGTCAGTGAGGTAACGGGCTTCACGGCGCGCGCCGTGTTCGAGAATGCCGCGTCGGCTGGATCGGCGGGTTCCGCTAACACGGTTGATGAGTCCTGGCAGCTTGTCTGCTCGGCTACACCTCCAAGCGACCCGCGCTTCCAGTTCGGAAACGCGATCATGTGCCCGGTTGCGATGCTGGGTGCATCTACGACCGGCACGCCAACGTCGCTAACGGTGAGTCCGTGGTGGTACGCTCCCAACGGGTGCGCCTGCACTATCGCGGCCGATCAGAAGACCATCACAGGCATTGCGACCGCGGTTAATCCGGGTATCGCTCCGAATCCCACCAGCGCACAGGGCAACTGGTGCTATATCGTCGGTGTCGGGGTGTTCCAGATCGCGCAGTGGGTTAGTTCGAGTTCCGTGGTTCTGGCGACCGCTTGCGGCGTGACTGGCGCGCAGACATTCAAGGGCTGCGAGTTCCGTTTTGCAATGGCGGGCGACAATACCTCAGCGGCCGGCGTGGGTGACACCTGTACTTTCATCAACGGCGATCAGTTCCGCATCTCCGTGCTGTCGCAGTCGCTCAACAGTTCGGGCGTGGCCGCGTGGACCATCGTGCCGACCGGCTCATGGTCATCGAGCCACACGGCTGGTGAGTTGTTCTACTGCATATCAACCAACAACGGCAACGTGGACACTTATGGCGGTGCCTTACTTGCCGGCACCACGCAGTGCGTGAATCAAGGGCTGCCTGTTGGCCTGCCAGTAGCATACGAAATCTTCATGCCCGCCGTCAGCCTGACGGGGCAAGTGAACTCATGGCCAACAAGCACGACGCCGAAGTACGGGCCGATTGGGATTGAGTACCAGACCACCGGTAGCTTGCAGCTTACCCGTATCCCGCCGACCACGTTAGTATCTGCCATTCAAACGCAGATCAGTAACTCTCCGAGCCTCCTGCTTGATGCTGGCTTTGAATCGCAGGGGTTGGGTCAGTCTTCGGCATGGTACGGTGGCGATAGCAACAGCCATATTTCGAGCGCGCAAGCCCACAGCGGCACATATAGCTGGGAAATCAACAATTCGAGCTTTGTTTGGGATTGGGTATCGCAGAAAGTCAAGATCCCCGACGCAACACAACAATACCGGCTGTCAGCCTGGTTTTACGGCACCAGCGTGACCGCTGGCATCGGCATTGTGCAGATGTATTTCTACAACGGCGCGGGCGCGTATCTCGGGTCAGGTCCGAGCACGTCGCAATCCCTGGCTGCGGGCTGGCAGCAGTTAGCGGTCGGCTCTGGCGCCCTTCCGTCCGGGACCGTCTATATTAACGTGTTCGCCGGCCTGGACGGCACCGGTCAGCTATGGATAGATGACTTCTCGCTGACGCAGGTACCTGCCGTGTCATCCGTGTTTTCTGTTGGATCGGACGGCACTATCGGTATCAACGTCAACGGCACTACCCTACAGGTCGTTGGCGGCGTGCTTCAGATCCCGGCCAACAGCCTGGGTCCGACGTTGATGGTCACCCCAACGGGAGCAACGGGCGTTTCTGCTGCCTACTATACGTCGGCCAATCAGTACTCTCAGAGCGGCACCGTCACGGCGTCTTACACTCTCACGGTTGGCAGTAACACCCATATCGCCATCGGGCAGACCGTGAACGGCCCGGGGATCACGCCAGGCACTACGGTAAACAGCATATCCGGTACCGCCATCGGGCTATCCAAGGCGGCCACGGTCGGTTCGACCGGCACGTACTATTTCACGGCCCTGTCATCAACGACGGGATTCCCGACCGGCGCGCTGCTGTTCAACGTCTCCGGTTCGTTGGGTAATAGCCTGTGGAGCAACACGAACGGCGTGTGGACTCACACCCAAGACCCGGCGAGCCTGATTACGGGCACGCTGGCGGCCAACGTGGCAGTGGCCGGATCGGGCATATTTGGGACGCTGACGGCGGTAACGCTCGATGCCGTGACCATTAACGGGATGACGGCAACGATCTCGTCAACCTCTGGATCGACCATCAATATCGACTCGACCAACGGTATAAAGATAACTAACAGCCTTGGAAACGTTCTGTCGCTTACTAACGCTGGTGTGGCGATCCAGAATAGCTCGGGATCTGGATATGGATCCATCCTAAACAACGGTAGTCTAACAATATCACAGGGAACCGCAGTGATCGGTATCACCGCAGCCCCGATTGGCTCCGGGTATGGAGGTTACGTGAGCCTCCCGGAGACCCCTTTGGCATCCTTGGTTCCGGGAGGACCGACGCTGGCTGTTAGTGATGGAAGTGGCGGATATACAGCAGGTAGCCTGTATTTCTATAAGGCTGGCTGGAACAAGCTGTTCTGAAACGGTCAACGGAGAACTCAAAAATGAAACGTCTACTATTACTCGCCCTTGTTGTGTTTTTCGGATGCGCGCTCGATGCTACTGAGCCGCAAGACAATCGGCCGCTAAACTTCACCATGACCACGACGACCGATGATGCCGGAGTGACTATCAACCTTCTAACCGGTGACTCACATGTCGCAGCGTTCGGAATGTGGGTTACGTATTCTTTGAGCACCGATATTCCCGGAACTCCGTTACATCGCATCTCGGGATTCGTCATGGCGACGCGGGATCGGCTCGGCATCCACGGCAGTCTGACCATTCCGGTGGGTCCAGCCTTATCGGTTTTTGTCGATGCTTGGGAGGTCGAGAGCATCGGGAAAAGGATCACCTCGGACGATAACGCCAATCAGCCTTAGTCCGCGCGGGACCGAAAGATAAGGGGCGAAACAACAATGCGCAACGCGAAACAGGCGCAGCAGGAGCTACTCAAACTTGAGACAGCTACCCTGCCGCGCCTGGTGACCGATGAAGAGAACGCACGCACGGCGCTCCTGGCGGCTGATGAAGTTCTGGAAGGGATCGACGCCGCGCCCTACAACGGGTACGATGCGCGGCGCCGGCAGAGTGCGGAACTGGCAGTCGGTGAGGCGCGGGCATGGCACACCCGCGCCCGCCGAGCGCTTGAGAAGGCACAGCAACGGCGGGCGCGACTTTTGATGCTACTGGCGGCGGCGTAAGACACTTACGCCCGCGCCCGCGCGTGTCGGCGCACGGCGCGGTTTAGTTCGGCGGCTGCCGGACCAACGTAGTGCGGGCTGTTGTAGGCGCGCCTGCCGGTCAGGATGTCCTCGGTCGGGCAGAGCGTGAGTAGGCCATCTGAGTTCATTTCTACGGCGTATTCGCCGGCTTCCATGTCAGCGCCCTTGTCGAGGCGCTCACAGATGTCTGCGGCCAGGGTATTCACTACCTCTTGCGCATGGTAGTAGACGACCGCCTCGAACTGCGTGATGGTGCGCGGCTTAGCCAGAGCGTGGATCGCGCGGGACGTGTCGATATGAGCGTGGAGCAATTTCGCGATGACGGGCGACATTGCGTGTTCCTTGGTTGGTTGCATGAGGTAACGCTAGCACGTCTTACCGGGCGTGTCAAGAATTATTTTTGCATCCGGTTTCATGTCCATAACACTACCGAAAAATGCCTAATAACACTGTCCGATAATGGCTACAACTCAGTGGTAGCGTGGTAGCGCGAAAATCGCGCGGTAGCGTGGTAGCGTGCTTCTTTCGCGATATGTTATGTGACCATAAGTGCTGGTACAAATAGCTTAATAATATGTTCAGATTTATGTCTGTATCACGGTAGCGTGGTAGCGTCACTGAGTCACTTCAAATGGAGTTCGGATCGTGGAATCTCAAAGCGTCACAGCACCGATTGAGAGTAACTTGAGATTACTGTCGCCGGAGCGGGTATCTGCACTTACTGGCGTAGCTGTCGCAACCCTCGAAACGTGGCGTTCCAGGCGAACCGGGCCACGGTTTTCGAAGCTGGGCCGGAAGATCTGGTATAGAATGGCGGATCTGGAAGCGTGGATCGAAAGCAACATTAGGGAGACGCACGATGAGCCTACGGAACCGCGCCGGAAACTGGCATTACCGATTCTGGGCAGCCGGAAGAACTTGGACGGCAGACACCGGCTTGGCCGCCACCGAACGCAATCGGAGCGCGGCGCTCATGTCCGAGATGGAAGCCCGCAAGGCGATATGCCAAGGGCGAGCAGAGCAACTGAAGACTCAAGTCAAGCCCTTCAGTGATGCGGCCGACCAATTCATCGAGTGGGCCAAAGGCGAACACCGCGAGAAGCCGGCCACGTGGAAGCGCCTGCGCGTCTCCATGCGGAGCCTGAAGGAGTTTTTCAGGCATCGACCGCTCCACACGGTCACCGTGGGCCTGGTCCAGGATTACATGTCCTGGCGCCGTGTCTGTCCGGGCTGCAAGGGCGACGGCTGCGAGGCTTGCGATCAGACCGGGCAGGGCGTCAAGGAAATCACGGTGCGGCACGATCTGCACGCGCTGTCGCCACTATTCCAGTACGGCATGGAGCACAACTGGTGCGCGTCGAATCCGGTTGAGCGCGTGAAAGTTCCGAGTGACGCGGACGCGGTGCGGATTCATGTACTGTCGCCGGCAGAAGAGATGCTTTACTTTGGGACGTGCCGGAACCTGGCGGCGCGGCGGCGATCCGAAGCGGCGAGACTCACCGGGCGCCCGGCTTGCGCGAAAGAGCGCGCGGCGCAAGCGTTCGACTCTCTGCACGATTTGGGGCGCCTAATGGTACTCCAGGGGCCGCGGCCGTCCGAGGTGATGCAAGCACGCGCGGAACACGTGCGCGGGGCCGAGTGGCTGATACCGGGCGGTAAATCCAAGGCGGCGCGGCGGGTCCTCGATCTCACACCCGAATCTAAGGCCATCCTGGAGGCGCGTAGCGCGTCCGCTGGCGCGGATGGATGGATCTTCCGCGGCAGGGCGAACGGCGCGCACCTAAGCGACGCAGAGAACGCCCATAAGGCAGTATTGGAGGCTTCCGGGCTGCGCTTCGTGCTTTATGACATGCGACATACCTTTGCGACTCGGTTCGCGGAGGCGACGGCAGGCGACGTGGTAGCGCTGGCTTCCATCCTGGGACACGCGAATCTGCGGACAGTGATGCGTTATGTCCACATCTCGCGCGATCACCAGCGCGGCCAAATGCTGAAATTCATGGAAGCGCAGAACGAACTTCGGGCCAAATGCGGGCCAAATGCCAGCACTGAAATCCCACAAACGGACACCAACGAGCGCAAGCGAGCGCAAGCCGTAAAGCCTACGATCAATTAGGTTTATGTTGAAAAAATTGGAGGCGCGGGTCGGAATCGAACCGACGAATAAGGGTTTTGCAGACCCTGGCCTTACCACTTGGCTACCGCGCCGTTGGAGGGCCTATTACTGAAAAATACCGCGGCCGGGCATACCAAGTCAATGCGGCACTACCGGGAGGAGCAGGTAGGAAGGGCGCTCGGTGTCGTGGTAGATGGTCTGGGAGGCCTTGCGAAGTTCGATCGCGTCGGCCACGGGACCGCCGGTGTTGGGGTTGCGGTCGAAGCGCGGGAAATTGCTGCTGGAGACTTCGAGGCGGATCGCGTGGCCTTTCTGGAAAACGTTCGCAGTCACTCCGGC
>Ga0335069_10003200_pt1 | contig 24908 bp, 22 predicted proteins | sample Lox_Sample_11_FD_206714 | JGI IMG/M metagenome (GOLD analysis project Ga0335069, IMG submission 206714) | Soil microbial communities from Loxahatchee National Wildlife Refuge, Florida, United States - Lox_Sample_1.1 | ecosystem: Environmental > Terrestrial > Soil > Wetlands | place: USA... | reverse complement strand
CAGGCCGAACCACAGCGTCACCAGCGGGATGACGGCCACCAGGGGGGTGGCGTAGAGCGCGTTGACCAGCCAGTCGGTGGCCGCATCGACCATGCGGTAGCGGCCGATCAGCAGGCCCAGCACCACCCCGATGACCGAGGCGGTGACGAAACCCAGCAGCAGGGTGCGCAGGCTGCTCTGCAAGGCGGTGAACAGCTCGCCGCTGGTGATCAGCCCCACCGCCGCCTGGGCGATGGCGCTGGGGTAGGACATGAACAGCGGGTTGACGTGGCGGCCGAAGATCTCCCAGCCGCCGATCACCACCACGATCGAAACCAGGCGCACGATCCAGGCGATGTTGCGCGTGCGCGGCGGGCCGATCACCTCGACTTCGGTGGGTACGGCGGCGGCGGTTTCAGATTGAACGTCGGACATCGGGGGACCGGACCTTAAGCCGCGACGCTGGGTGGGGTGCGGATCAGCGACCAGATTTCGGCGCGGATCGCCTGGAAGGTCGGGTCGCCGCGCAGTTCAGGCAGCTCGGGCCGCGGGTGGGCGAAGGGGATGTCGATGATCTTCTTGACCCGGCCCGGCTTGGCCGCCAGCACCACCACCCGGTCGGACAGATAGATGCATTCGTCCAGGTCGTGGGTGACGAACAAGGTGGTCTTGCCCGTCTCGCCGTGGATGCGCAGCAGCTCGGCCTGCAGCACCTCGCGCGTCTGGGCGTCCAGGGCGCTGAACGGCTCGTCCATCAGCAGGATCGCCGGATCGATCGCCAGGGCGCGGGCCAGGCCGATGCGCTGCTGCATGCCGCCCGACAGCTGGTGAGGATACTGGTCGCCCGCGTGGCCCAGGCCGACCAGCTCCAGCAGCTCGGTGGCGCGCGCCGAACGCTCGGCCTTGGGCAGACCCTGCAGCTCGAGCCCGAACTCGACATTGGCCCGCGCCGAACGCCACGGCAGCAGGCTGGAGGACTGGAACACGAAGCCCCGGTCGCGGCCCGGCTTGGCCACCTGAACGCCGTCGACCAGGATCTGGCCCGAATCCATGCGGATCAGCCCCTGGATGATGCGCAGCAGGGTGGTCTTGCCGCAGCCGCTCTCGCCGATCAGCGAGACGATCTCGCCCTGGCGCACATCGAAGCTGACGCCGCCCAGGACATTGAGGAATCGCTCGGCCACGCCGCGGCCGCCGCGAATGCGGAAGGTCTTGGCGATGTCGCGCACGACCAGTTTCGCGGGCTTGTCCGTCATGACCATCCGTCGCCAGGCCTCAGAATTCCATCCGTCTTGCGTCGGTCACGCCGCGATCGGCGCTCAGGCCGCCGCGGCGTAGGCGGCCTCGGGCACCTTGGGGGCCCATTTGCGCCGCAGCAGGACCAGGGCCGTAACGCCGCCGATCACCAGGAAGAAGAAGATCGCCAGCATCGGCGCCTGATAGCTGCCGGTGGTCTGCTTCAGCCACCCCGACAGGATGGGGGTGACGATCCCGGCCAGGCTGGTGGAGACGTTCTGCACGCCGGTGACGCGCCCGACCGCAGGCTTGGGGATCAAGGTCAGGCGGCACAGCGCCAGGTGATTGGCCGTGCACAGGCCCAGGCCCGACAGCGACACCACGGTCCAGAACAGGGCCATGTTGAGCGAGGGCGCCATCACGCCGAGGATTTCGGTGGTGGCGATGGCGAAGCCGGCGATGACGAAGGCCTTGCGGATCACGACCGGGTCCCCGCCGCGCTTGATCATCCGGTCAGCGATCCAGCCGGACACCAGGGCCACGATGCCGATGCCAAGGAAGCTGAAGCCGGTGTAGACGCCCGACTTGGTCAGGGACAGATGCCGTTGCTCGACCAGATAGGACGGCATCCAGGTCATGCAGTAGAACACGAAGTAGTTGTAGCAGAAGTTGATCACGATCGTGCCCCACACCAGGGGGCTGGCCATGATGTTGCGCATCGGCACGTCGGACTTCTTGCGCTGAACGGCGGTCAGAACCACCGGCTTGTCGTTCTTGACCAGCGCCATCCACGGGACAAGCCACAGCAGGCCGCCGACGCCGATCATCACGAACATCAGTTGCCAGTTGTAGGCGGTGATCAGCATGGCCGCGATCGGCGCGCCGATAGCCGGGCCGATCTTGGTGCCCAGCATGTAGATGCCAACCGCCGAGCCGGCTTGGTCTTCCTTGAAGTTGTCGCGAATCCAGCGGTAGCTGGCGGGCACCACGATCGCCTCGCCGGCGCCGGTGATCACCCGCATGGTGGCCAGGCCCGCGACCGAGTGGGTCAAGCCGGTCGCCGCCGAGGCCAGGCACCACAGCAGGAAATTGATGGCGTAGGGAATCTTGACGCCATAACGGTCGACGATCCAGCCCATCGGAATCTGCAGCACCGCGTAGGACCAGAAGAACGCGGAATTCAGCAGTCCGCGATCGACGTCGGACAGATGGAATTCCTTGATGAACGGCTTGTCCGCCAAGGCGGCCGCGATGTTCTGGCGTGACATGAAGGCGATCGTCGCGCCCACGGCCAAAAGGATGAGGATGGTCCAGCGCCGGGCATGATCGACGCTTTTCGCCTCTTCCGCCGCGATGGGACTGTCCAGAGCGGGTGTATCGGTCGCGGCCATCAGGTTCCTCCGTTGGCGCAAAGTATTATGCCAATGCGCGCGGCGCGCCATTCCATTCGCCAACCCCGTCAGGCGGCCGCCGCGCCATCGACGTCAGTCGGCCAGCTTGGGATATAGGGACTGGGCGGTCTTGGCGAAAATCCACGCGCGGTCGGCTTCGGACACGCTGGCCAGGCGATCCTTGGCCGTGGCGAGGATTTCGCTGAGCGTGCCCGGCGAGGTGGGGAAATTGGAGCCCCAGGCCAGGCGCTTGGCGCCGAAGGTCTCGACCACCTTGGGGAAGAAGGTTTCCGGCGTCGCGGCGCCCTTCTTGGAGTCGCCCATGATGCGCGGGGTCAGCTTGAGGTAGATGTTCTCGATCGGCGCCAGGTCCCACAGGCTCTGCGCGTTGGCGTAGGGCGGGCCGTCCGTCGGGTCCGGCCGGGCCAGGTGGTCCAGGATGATGTTGACGTTGCTGAAGCGCTTGGCCAGGGCGGTCACCTGCGGCAGCCCGATCGGGCCGGTCTGGATGCACATGGGCAGGCCGAGCTCGCCGCACAGCTCCCACGCCGGATAGGCCTTGGGATCTTCAAGCTCGGCCGGATCGAAGTCCTTGGTGCTGCCGCCGGTGAACAGGCGCAGGCCGCCCAGGCCCTTGTCGACCCATTGGCGGATGGTCTGCACCGCGTCAGGCTGCAGCACGTCGACCGAGCCCACGGCCAGCAAGCGGCCCGGATAGCGGTTGCAGCTGTCGACCACATAGCTGTTGTCGAAACCGTAGGTGGTGGAGGAGTGCACCACGGCCGCCTTGTCGACGCCCGCCTCGTCCATCGCCGCGACCAGGGTCTCGACCGTGCAGGGGCGCTCCTGCGACCAGTCCGAGCGCTTGCCGAATAGCGGCGCGGGCGGATATTTCGACTCATCGTCGGAAATGACGTGGGGGTGGATGTCGACAAACGCTGACGGCATTTTTCCTCAGACCTTGTTCTTAGCGCCGGCCGCCGAGCGGACGAGCGCAAGTTTGGGCGCTCATATCGCCTCGGGCCGGCCGGCCCGAGCAAATTGAAAGTTCGTTGGCGCCAATAACTTTGCGCCATTCGTCGTGTATCGCGACGCCTGCTGAAGACAGCGCGTGGGCGGCCGAGCGAACCCGGCCGCGCCCAAGCCTGTTACTTCCCCCGCGCCTTGAGCTGCGCGTCGAGCCGCGGATAAACGCGGCGCGCGTTGCCCTCGAAGATCTTGTAGCGATCCTCGTCGGTCAGGCCCGGTACATTGTCGACGTAGCGCTTTGTGTCGTCGAAATACTCGCCCGTGTTGGGATCGCGGCCGCGCACCGCGCCGATCATTTCCGAGCCGAAGAGCACATTGCTGCTGGGGATGACCTTGGTCAGCAGTTCCACGCCGGGCAGGTGATAGACGCAGGTGTCGAAGAAGATGTTGTTCAGCAGGCCCTCGAGCGGACGGTCCATCATTTCGAGCGACATGCCGCGATAACGGCCCCAGTGGTAGGGCACCGCCCCGCCGCCGTGCGGGATGACCAGGCGCAAGGTCGGGAAGTCCTTGAACAGGTCCGACTGCAGAATCTGCATGAACACCGAGGTGTCGGCGTTGAGGTAGTGGGCGCCGGTGCCATGGAAGTTGGGGTTGCACGAGGCGGCCACGTGAACCATGCCCGGCACGTCCAGGTCGCACATCGCCTCGAACAGCGGATACCACTCGCGGTCGGTGAAGGGCTTGCCGGTCCAGTAGCCGCCGGTCGGATCGGGGTTCACGTTGCAGCCGACGAAGCCCAGCTCCTCGACGCAGCGTCGCAGCTCCGGCACCGAGTTGGCCGGCGGCGCGCCGGGCGACTGGGGCAGCTGGCACACCGGCGCGAAGTTGTCCGGATAAAGCTCGGTCACGCGCTTGACGTTGTCGTTCGAGACTTCGGCCCATTCCAGGCTGGTGCGCTCGTTGCCCAGGTGGTGCGACATCAGGCCGGCGATGGGCGAGAACAGGGTCAGGTCGCTGCCGCGCTCCTGCTGCAGCTTCAGCTGTCCGCCGCCCACGCCCTCGCGGATCTGGTCGTCGGTCAGGCGCGCGCCGTCAATGCTCGGCGCATTCAGGGGATCATCGGCGAAAGCCACCTGCTTGGCGCGCCAGTCTCGGAACGATTTGGGCACCGTGGTGAAGTGGCCGTGGCAATCGATGATCATGTGTTTCTCCATGGTCTTGGCCGGCGATCGGGCCAGCAATTTGGGCCGGGCCTTGCGCAGGGCGCGGACGGCGAACAACGGCCTTTCGGTGAGGACCGATCCTCGTCATCTCGCGCCGGCGCGCGCACGAAGCGTCAGCCTCATCCGACTATCAGGCCGCGGTTATGGCGGGGAGCCTCGAAAAGGAGACATTGATTTTGCTATGGCGCACATAAAACTTCGAAGATGGCGCTGGGCTTCCCACGCCACGGCTTTACCAAGAGGCGCAACCAGCCAGACGCGACCTAAAACCGTCGCGCGCGATCCGGGCGTACCGCCCCCTCGATCAAGGAGCGTTCCATGACTGACATTCCTCGCCTCAACGGCGTCATCCGCGCCTGGGAACAGGGCAAGCCGGCCTTCGCCTCGTTCGCCCACCCCGAGCGGCAGGTCGCCATCGAGTTCTCCACCTCGCCCTACGACGCGATCGTGTTCGAGGGCGAGCACAATCCTTGGGACGCCAACGCCCTGACCGACGCCTTCCAGTACCTGCTGAACCGCAAGCAGATCCTGGCCCAGGGCACGCCGGCGCCGCCGGTGACCCCGATCGTGCGCATTCCGCCGAACGGCAAGGAGATGAACCAGAGCTTCGCCAAGCAGGCGCTGGACCGCGGCGCCTACGGCGTGGTGTGGCCGCACATCACCACCGCCGAAGAAGCCTACAACGCCGTGGCCGCGTGCCGCTATCCGCGCCCCAAGGACGCCCCCAACTTCGAGCCCGAGGGCATTCGCGGCGACGGGCCGCACGGCGCCGTGCGCTTCTGGGGTCTGACGCAGCAGGAATACTACAAGCGCGCCGACGTGTGGCCGCTGGCCCCCGAGGGCGAAATCCTGGTCATGCTGATGATCGAGGACCTGCAGGCGATCGAGAACCTCGACGAAATCCTCAAGGTGCCGGGCATCGGCTGCTGCATTATCGGCGAGGGCGACCTGAGCCAGGAGTTGGGTTTCCCGCGGCAGTACGAACATCCGGTCGTGCTGGAGGCGATGGCCCAGATCGTGGCGGCCTGCAAGAAGCACAACATCCCGGTGGGCCAGCCGCACGTGACCACCAAGAACCTGCAGCGCGTGCTCGACGAGGGCTACCGCTTCCTGATGTCGGCCCCGGTGAAGTCCTATCCCGTGGTCGAAAAGGGCCGCGAACTGTCCGGGCGCTGATCGCCCGCCGCCTCTCGCCATCACGATCATATAGAGAAAGCACAAGACCATGGCCTTCCCCTCCTCCGGACCGGTCAAGCTGAAGACCAACCTGGCCGACAATCCCTCGACCAAGGCCCTGACCAGCGGCCAGATCGCCAGCCCGCTCGTGGAGTTCGACTTCTGCGGGCCGGAAACGGCGCACAACGGCTTCAAGGACATGCTTCGCCGCAACATGTACGACGCGGGCGAACTGGCCATCGTCACCTACCTGCAGGCCAAGTCGTACAACAAGCCGTTCGCCCTGCTGCCCTTCCCGGTCAACGGCCGCATGCAGCACCACTGCGCCGGCTACAACATCGAGTTCGGCGAACTGAAGCCCAAGGACATCGAGGGCAAGAAGGTGGGCGTGCGCACCTACGCCCAGACCACCGGCCTGTGGATCCGCGGCGTGCTGCAGCACGAGTACGGCGTGGACCTGGACAAGGTCACCTTCATGACGGTCGGCGAGGGCCACCTGGAGGAATATGTTGATCCGCCCAACTGCGTGCGTCTGCCCAAGGGCTCTGACATCGGCCAGATGATGCTGAACGGCGAATTGGCCGCCACCCTGCAGGGCAACGACCTGCCCAAGGATCCGCGCGTGCGCACCCTGGTGCCGGACGCGGTCCAGGCGGGCCTGGACTACTACAATCGCGAGCACGTGGTTCCGATCAACCATATGTTCGTGGTGCACCAGGATCTGGTCAAAGAGCGGCCGGACGTGGTCAAGGAAATCTACCGCGTGCTCAAGGAGAGCCGGGCGCAGATGGCCCCCGACAAGCTGAAGATCTTCCCGCCGGTGGGCTTCGACGCCAACCGCAAGGGCATCGAACTGGCGATAGAGTACGCCGTCGAGCAGAAGATCATTCCGCGCAAACTCAGCTACGACGAACTGTTCGACGAGACCACGGCGGCGCTCAACTAGCGCCCGCACCGACCCGGCCGGCGCGGCGGACATGGTCCCCGCGCCGCGCCTGGGCCCTGGCGCCCCGGCCCTCGGCCGCCGCTTTTTTCTAATTCCCGCTTGATGTTCAGGCCCTACGCCCCGCGCGCAACGGGGCGCGCGAAACTGCGCGCCATAGTGTGCGCAAGCCGCCGACGGCGGAGGCCTTCGCAAGTGCGAGATAGCCTCCAAGGATATCGCCAACGGCGATCTGGCCGGAGGCACAAACCCCCTGACATTTCAATGTCGCGCTCTATAATTTTCTGCTAAAGAGCCCGATAAGATTCTGCTGATAGCAGAGGTCGGGAGGAACAGATGACCGATTTGAGCCCCCACGCGCGAGCGGTCTCGCTCAGCCTTAGACACTTGAAATTGTTCGAGAGCGTGGCCCGGCTGAGCAGCGTGCGGCGCGCCTCCGAAGAATGCCATCTGTCGCAACCAGCGGTGACCCAGGCCATCGCCAAGCTCGAGGAGCAGATCGGCCTCACCTTGCTGGAGCGGCGCGCCAGCGGCAGCTACCTCAACGATTGCGGCAAGATTTTCCAACGGCGCATCCAGCGCCTGTTCGCCCAGATCGAGGAGGCCCTGGAGGAACTGGGCGCCCCGATCGGCCCGACCCCGATCCCGATCATCGCCAGCCGCATCACCCGCTCGCAGATCCGCAGCCTGATCGCCATCGTCGAGAACGGGTCGTTCGGCCAGGCGGCCCGAGCGCTGCAGGTGTCGCAGGCCTCGCTTCACCGGGCCGCGCGGGATCTGGAGCAGAACCTGCGCAAGACCCTCTATCACCGCACCGCGTTCGGCATCATGGCCACGCCGCCCGCCGCCGAATTCGCGCGCAAGCTCAAGCTGGCCGCGCGCGAGATCGAATCCGGCATCGAGGAACTGGAAGCAGCCACGGGCAACTTCGGCAGCCAGATGGTGATCGGCGCCATGCCCTTGGCCGGCAGCGTCATGCTGGCCTCGGTCCTGAACGAGTTCATCACCTCCAGCCCCAGCGCCAACGTCCGCATCGCCAGCAGCAACGCGGACGAGATTTTGCGTAACCTGCGCGCGGGCGACGTGGACTTCGTGATCGGCCTGGTCGGCGATCCGCCCGCCCCCGACCTGGTCAGCGAGGCGGTGGTGGAAACGCCCTATGTGGTGGTCGCGCGCCAGGGCCACCCGCTGCTGCAGAAGAGCGCGGCCACATTGGAAGACCTGGCGGCCTACGACTGGGTGATCGGCACGCCGGGCTCCAACCGGCGCCAGCGGTTCGACAAGCTGTTCGCGGATCGGGCGCGGCCCATGGCGCGGGTGGAGACCTCGTCGATGGCGACCATCCGCCTGCTGCTGAGCAACAGCGACCGGCTGACCCTGCTGACATCCTACGAACTGAAATACGCCGCCGACATGCTCAAGCCGGTGCCGTTCGGCGCCCTGCACCCGGCGCCCTCGGTGGGCCTGATCATGCGCGAGAACTGGCTGCCCACGCCGTTGCAGGCCAAGTTTCTGGAGCTGTTCCGCCAGCGCGTCCACGGCGCCCTGGAGCCCGCGCCAACGCTCAAGCGCGTGGGCTAAAGTCGGCTCAGGCCCGCGGCGAGCGATCCGGCGCCCAAAAGGGCGGCGTGGGTGTTGGCGATGACCTTGGTCGGGATGGCCGCCACATAGGCGCGGAAGCGCCCCTTGTCCTCGAAGCTTTGGCGAAAGCCTCCGGCCTGCAGGCGCCCCGCTATGGCCGGCGCGATGCCGCCCCCCAGATAGACCCCGCCACGCGCGCCATAGGCCAAGGCCAGATCGCCGGCCACCGCGCCATAGATCGCGCAAAACCGGTCGAGGGTCCGGCGGGCCAGGCCATCGGCGGACGCCGCCTCGGCCACGATCGCCTCGGCGCCCATAGCCGGCGCGGGAGCCCCCTCGATCTGCGCCAGGGCCGTGTGGATATTGACCAGTCCTGGCCCTGACAGGAGCCGCTCGACCGACACGCGGCCGAACATGCGGCGCAGGATTTTGAGAATCTCGATCTCGACATCATCGGTCGGCGCGAACGCGATATGGCCGCCCTCGGTGGCGATCACCGCCGTCCCGCCCACGCCGCGCGCCAGCGCCCCGGCGCCGAACCCGGTGCCCGCGCCCATCACGGCCACGGTGTCGCTCGGCTCGCCGGCCACATCCGGCCCGAGCGCGATCAGGTCGCGCGGGGCGAACTGATCGACCGCCAGGGCCAGGGCGGTGTAGTCGTTGATCAGGCGGGCGTTCGGCAATCCGCGCCGCTGAAGGTCCGCCTCGGACAGGCGCCAGGGCATATTCGTCGACTGTACGGCCCCGTCCCTGACCGGACCGGCGATGGCCAGCACGCCGCCGCTGAGCGCGCCGGTCCAGTCCACCGCATGGAGGTAGCGGTCGATCGCGTCGTAGGCCTCGGGGAAATCCGCGCACTTGTAGTCGGTGGGGCTGGCCACCCGAACCTGGCCATCGACCGCCTGGACCAGGGCCAGGCGGCAGTTGGTGCCGCCGATATCGCCCACGAGGTAGGTGTTCAGGCGAGCGTCCAGGGGGGCGTCGAAAGCGGCGGCGGGAGTGGACATGGATTTCGCGAGGGTCCGGCAAAGATGGAGGGTCGGCATCGTGGATCGATGCTTGAGAACGACTGGAAAATCGGTTCACTTCCGACGGAGTATAGCGGTGTCGGGCGCGGCGTGCTCCCGCGCATGATCCTTGTGTTATCACTGGAACGTAGGGACAATAAGACAACGCTGTCAATGCTTTGCACGATGATCTAGGGTGCATGTCACTAGAAGCGGACATCGGCGAACCGAGCCAGCGGTCCGCGAGAAAGCGGCCCTTTCAGTGGAGGAACACATCATGCGCCGCACATCCTCCGCCATGGCCTTGGCGCTGGCGATCGCAGGACTCACGGGGCCAGGCGCTAAGGCGCAGACGCCGACCGCCATTGGTCACGCCGACGAACTGGCGATCAAGCATATTCCGGCCAAGGCCACGCTCACAGTATCCAGCCCCGCTTTCAAGGACGGCGGCGACATCCCCTATGAAAACACCCAGTATCGCGGCAACCGCTTTCCCGGCCTTCAGTGGAGCCAGGGCCCCCGGGGCACGCAGTCCTATGTGGTGATCATGCAAGGCGCCCTGGGCGGCGGCGACGACATGAGCCACGGAACAAGCATCCACTTCATCCTGATCAACGTGCCGGCGCGAACCACGCGACTGGACGCCGGCCTGACCACGCCGCCGGCGGGCGCGATGTACGGCCTGAACGTCCACGGCCCGAACCAGCCCTACGCGGGGCCGCACACCCACAACTTCGTCGAGCACAATTATCACCTGCAGGTGTTCGCCCTCGACACGGTGCTGCCGGGCGATCCCATGATGAGTTTCCCGGCGCTGGAGGGGTTCATGGCTGGCCATGTGCTCGCCAGCGGCCAGACCGCGGGCCAGGCGGCGATGGACCCGGACTCGCCGGAGGCCAAACAGATCGGCAAGGGCCGTCCCGCGCAGGACTGACGCCCGAAAAGTAAGCACGGCGGCGTCGCGCAATCGGCTTGCGTGGGATAATCGGATCGACATCGAGGGACATCGCGTGACGGGCTCGGACATCCACCTGCTGATCCTGACGGTCGTGGCCATCGCCGCCGTCGTCGCCGGCATCGCCGCCCTTAAGCTGCATCCCTTCCTGACGCTGCTGATCGTCGCGCTGGGATTCGGCGTCGCGGCGGGCCTGGGCCCGAACGGCGCGCTCGACGCGATCCGGATCGGCCTGGGCGATGTGCTGTCCAGCAGCGGCTTGGTCATCGCCCTGGGCGCCATTCTCGGGCGCACCTTCGCCGCGTCCGGCGCCGCGGACGCCCTGGCCGGCGCCATAGCGCGGTTCAAGAGCCCCCTCGCCGCCCCGTTCCTGATCGCCGCCCTGGCTTTGCTGCTGGGCCTGCCGCTGTTCTTCGAGAGCGGAGTGGTGGTGATGATGCCGGCGATCTTCGCCCTGGCCTACAAGCTGGGGCAGGCGCAAGGACGCCCCGCGCCCTATCTGCAGATCGCCTTGCCGGCGCTGGCGGCGCTGTCGGTGGCGCACGGGTTCCTGCCGCCCCACCCCGGCCCGCTGGCCGCCATCGACGCCCTGCACGCCGACACCGGGCGCACCCTATTGATCGGCCTGGTCATGGCCTTGCCCATCGCCGTGCTGGCCGGGCCGGTGTTCACCCTGGCCTGTCTGCGCCGCACGCCGAGCGCGCCGTCCGAAGCCCTGATCGCCGAATTCGTGCAACCGCAGGGCCCGGCAGCGCCAGGCGGCGCCGGCCTCGCCGCCACGGCGATCCTGCTGCTGCCCGTGGTGCTGATGCTGGGCAAGGCCGCGGTCGACCTGGCCCTGCCCAGCGCGCCCGCCGCCCGGCGCTGGGTCGATTTCGTCGGCGCGGCCCCCAGCGCCATGCTGATCGGGGTCTTGGTCGGGCTGGCCTGGGTGCGCGCCAGGCAGGGCGCCGACGCGGGCCTGTCGCGCCTGGTGAGCGAAAGCCTGTCCGCAGTCGCGCCGATCATCCTGATCGTCGGCGCGGGCGGAGCGTTCAAGCAGAGCCTGATCCAGTCGGGGGTCGGCAAAGCCATGGCGCACGCGGCGATGAACGCCCACGTCTCGCCGCTGCTGCTGGGCTGGACCGCCGCGGCCATGATCCGCCTGGCCACAGGCTCGGCCACCGTGGCGACCATCACCGCCGCCGCGCTGATGGCGGGCGTCGGCCCTTCGGCCGGGTCGCCGGCCACGCTGCTGGTGCTGGCGGTCGGCGCGGGCTCGGTGTTCTTCTCCCACGTCAACGACGCGGGCTTCTGGATGGTGAAGGAGTATCTGGGCCTGTCGCTGAAGGACACGCTCAAGTCCTGGTCGGCGGCCGAGACCATCATCTCGGTGCTGGGCTTGGCGGCCTGCCTGCTCGCGGGCGCCCTGGGGATCGGTTAGATCCCGCGCCGTCCGAGCTCGGCGCAGACCAGTTCGACCTGGCGCGCCGGTCCCAGCGCGGCCGGCGCCTCGATCGCCGCCTCGTCGGGAGCCGGCGGCTCAAGGGCGGCGAACTGGCTGTCCAGCAGCGAGGCGGGCATGAAATGGTCGCGCCGCCCCTGCATCCGGCGGCCGATCAGGGTCGCGTCGCCCACGATATGAACCAGGATCAGGTCCGGGCGCCAGGCCCGCAGCCGGTCGCGGTACGCGCGCTTCAAGGCCGAGCACGCCACCACCGCCCCGCGCGGCTCCGTCGCCGCAGCCTGGCCCAACCGGTCCAGCCACGGCCAGCGGTCCTCATCGGTCAGCGGGACGCCAGCGGCCATCTTGGCCACGTTGGCCGGGGGGTGGAAGTCGTCGCCGTCGAGGAACGGCAGGTCCAGGCGCGCGGCGATGGCCCGGCCCAGGCTGGTCTTGCCCGAGCCCGAGACGCCCATCACCGCGATCACCGGCCCTGAAGCGCTCACCAGGCGTCCTGCGCCGCGAAGAAGCGCTTCCAGAACGCCAGGCGCGGCGCGGTCGCCACGGGGATCGGCGCGAAGTGGTCGCCCAGTTCCATCACGCTCTTGGCCTTGGCGTCGAACTTGGGCCAGACGGGCAGGCCCGGCCCGTTGGGGTCGCCGGTGGCGATGTAGTTGGCCCAGTAGGACGACATCATGTCGGCCACCTTATGGTCCTCGTCCGTCCAGGCGGCCTTGTTCGGATCGAGGTTATCGAAGGCGAAGATGATCTCCGAGCCGTGGTGTGCGCCGCCGGGATCGCCGGTGGGCCGATGCGTCCAGAAGTAGGTGTAAACCGGCTTGTCCACGTTCTTTTGCCAGTCGGCGGCCCACAGATAGGTCGAGACGCGCGAGTTGTCCTGCACCGAGGCGTTGTTGGACAAGGCCGCCTGGTCGTCCGTGGCGGCGGGATAGAGCTTGAGGAACCGGTCCGCGAAGGCGCCGAACTTGGTCTTGGCGTAACTGACGAAGGCGGCGACAGTGACATTGCTGGGCGGCGCGCCGCCGCGAAGATTGGCCGCCTGGGCGCGCAGCCGAGCGAAGGCGAACTCGGGCACGGCGCCGCTTTCGTCGCGGTTGTTGCCAGCCAGGAATTCCACGTCGTTCTGCAGGCCCCGGCTGTAGGTCTCGCTGTAGGTGTGCGGCAGGACCCAGCCGTCGATCACCGGGCGGAACAGCGGCGGCTTGGAGGGCGTGCCGGTGTAGACGTCGGCGTCGGTGACGTCGCTGCCCTTGATCACCGCCTGCCACGGCAGGGCGCGCAACTCGGCCAGGGAGTGAGCGCCGTGCGCCTCGGCGTATTTGGCGCCCGCCGCCTCGGCCTTGGCCTTAGTGGTGTAAGACACCGACAGGTAGCGCAACTCCAGGTCGCGCGGGTAGCGCGCGTGGCTCTGGGCGATCACCCGCTGGAACAGGCCCTTGGCCAGGGGCGAAATGGCCAGGAAGCCGCACGATCCGGCGCCGGCCGACTGACCGCCGATGGTCACCCGGTTGGGATCGCCGCCGAAGGCCGCGATGTTCCTGCGCACCCACTTGAGCACGGCGATGTCGTCCATCAGGCCGTAGTCGCCCGAGGCGTCGTGGCCGGACTCGCGGCTGAGCTCGGGCGTGGCCAGGAAGCCCAGGGCCCCAAGCCGGTAGTTGAACGTGACCACGATCACGCCCTTCTTGGCCAGGGCCTCGCCGTCGAACTGCGGGTTGGAGCCCGCGCCGCCAATGAAGCCGCCGCCGTAAATCCACACATAGACCGGCCGTCGCTCGGACGGCGAGGCCGCGCCGGTCCACACGTTCAGGGTCAGGCAGTCCTCGCTCATGCGCGCCGCCGCCTGCGGGCCGCCCTCGGGACTGGGGCAATCGGCGCCGTACTGGCCCGCCTGACGCACGCCCTGCCAGGGCGCGGCCGGCTGGGGCGGCTTCCAGCGCAGATCGCCCACCGGCGGGGCGGCGTAGGGAATGCCCTTGAACACGGTGATCGACGGATCGGCGCCGGGAACGCCCGCCACCAGGCCCGCGTCGAGCGCCACGGGCGCCGAGATGGCCGCCTGACTTTGGCCGGTGGCCGCGAGGGCTCCGATCAGTCCCAGGAGTGCTGCGGTGGTCTTCATGGATGCCTCGTCCGCTTGTGGATCGTCGGCGTCCTTCCTCTCGAAGGAATTGCCGCCGCCGGCGCGTGGCGACATTGGGCGCGGCCGCGACGCCGGCGGCAATTCAAACCACGGACAGGTCTATTCAATCCGCGAATGGCGAGGGTTTTCAGCCCTTGAGCGCGCCGTCGAGGAAGGGAACCAGGGTGCGCCAGTGATGCTCCGCCTCGACCGGATCGTGCACCGGCATGTCGCGGGGCACCCAGCCATGCTTGGCCGGATAGGTCTCGACCGTATGCTCAACGCCCGCCTCGGTCAGCGCCGTTTCGAGCATCTGCTTCTGCTCGTCGGTGAAGTTGGCGTCCTGGATCGCGCCGGCGACATAGACCTTGGCCTTGATCTTGGGCGCCAGCCTGTGCGGGCTGTCCGGCTTGTCGTTGGCCAAGCCGCCGCCGTGATACGAGGCCATGGCGCCGACCCGTTCGGGGTAATGGCCTGCCACGAACAGCGCCAGACGCCCGCCCATGCAGTAGCCGGTCACGCCGACCGGGCCGGGCTTGACATCGGGCCGAGCGGCCAGGGCGTCCAGGAACGCGGCGGTGTCCGACACCACATTGGCCGGGGTGGCCAGGCTCATGAATTTCTCGCGGTGCGCCTCGCGCAGCGTGGCGTCGGTGAACACCACCTTCGGATCGATCGGCGCGTAGGGACCGGAGCGATAGAACAGGTCCGGCAGCAGCACGACAAAGCCGTAGCTGGCCAGGCGTTCGGCCATCTCCTGCACGGCGGGGCGCATGCCGGGCCCGTCCATGTACAGGATCACGCCCGGCCACGGCCCCTCGCCTTCGGGGCGGTAGACATAGCTGGGGCACACGCCGTCGCGGGTTTGGATGTCAATCTTCTGCATGGCGATGGCTTAACACGGAAGGCGCCGGGCAGGTCAATGGGCCCGGCGCGTTGAGGGCCCCCGTCAAGAAAGCTTCGCGTTGACAGCGCTATCACAGCCGCCGCAAATGGCGCGCAGCTGACGTCCGTCCGCGCCGCGCCGACAGGTCCGGTATGCAAGGGCGACGCTATGCAGTAGCAGAGACGCAGCGCGCCGCAGACAGGCGCGAACACGGGAGGTCCATTTGACCACGGAATCCTTGGCCGGCGCGCCGCCCGCCATCAAAACCTCGCCGCGCCTGCTGGGCCTGGTGATGTCGCTGTTCTTCGCGTTCGGCTTCTGCACCGTGCTGGTCGACAGCCTGATCCCCAAGCTCAAGGCGACCTTCGCGCTGAATTACGCCGAGGTGATGCTGACCCAGTTCTGCTTCTTCGGCGCCTATTTCATCGTGTCCCTGCCCGCCTCGCGGCTGCTGATCCGGGTGGGTTATCTGCAAGGGGTGGTGATCGGCCTGGGCCTGATGGCGCTGGGCTGCCTGCTGTTCACGCCCGCCGCGAACGCTGGCGTGTACGAAGGCTTCCTGGCGGCCCTGTTCATCCTGGCCTCGGGCGTGACCATCCTTCAGGTGGCCGCCAACCCGCTGGCCGCGACCGCCGGCGATCCGACCAAGGCCTCCAGCCGCCTGACCCTGGCCCAGGCGTTCAATTCGCTGGCCACGACCGTCGGCCCCCTGTTCGGCGCGGCCTTCATCCTGTCCAAGGGCCTGGCGACGCCTGACGCGGCCACCCTCAGCCCCGCCGCCCTCGCCGCCGCGCGCGGGGTCGCCGCCCACACGGTGCAACTGCCTTTCATGATCATCGCCGCCGTGCTGGTGGTGATCGCCGCCCTGTGCTGGTTCTTCCGCGATTGGGCCGAGCGGCCGCACGCCGAGGCGGCCAACAAGGAAGGCTTCCTCAAGCTGATGCGCCATCCGCGCCTGGCCCTCGGCACCGTTTCGATCTTCGTCTACGTCGGCGCCGAGGTGTCGATCGGCAGCGGCATGTCGAACTATCTGATGAGCGCCCACACCCTGGCGGCGCCCGCGGCCATCGCCGGCGGCATGGTCAGCTTCTACTGGGGCGGCGCCATGATCGGCCGCTTCATCGGGTCGGCGGTCTTGCGCGCGCTTAAGCCCGGCTTCGTGCTCACCGGCTGCGCCCTGGGCGCGATCGTCCTGGCCCTGACCTCGTCGGTGACGACCGGTTGGACCGCCGCGGCCACGATCCTGGCCGTGGGGCTGTGCAACTCGATCATGTTCCCGACCATCTTCACCCTGGCCATCGAGGGCCTGGGCGAGCGGGCGGCGCGCGCGTCGGGACTGCTGTCGATGGCGATCGTGGGCGGGGCCGTGGTGCCCTTGATCTACGGCGTGGTGGCCGACAAGGCCGGGCTTAACGTGGCCCTGCTGGTGCCCGCCGCGTGCTACGCCTGGATCGCGGTCTACGGCCTGCTGACGGGCACCGGCGCGGTGGACCGGGCCGACCACGTGACGGTTTAGGACCGGCTCAGACCTCGACCACCGTGTTGATCAGCTTGCCGATGCGGCTGATCTCGCAGGTCATCACGTCGCCGTCCTTGAGCAGGCCCGGCGGGTCCATGGCGAAGCCCACGCCCGAAGGCGTGCCCGAGGCGATGATGTCGCCCGCTTCCAGCGTCATTCCGCCTGACAGCGAGGCGATGATGGCCGGAATGTCGAAGATCATCAGGTCGGTGGTGGCGCGCTGGCGCTCCTGACCGTTGAGGTGGAAGGTCAGCTCGAGGGTGGTCGGGTCGCCGATCTCCGCCTTGTCGACGATCCACGGGCCCATCGGGCAGCTGGTGTCCAGGCTCTTGCCCTTGAACCACTGCAGATGGAGCTTTTGCAGGTCGCGCGCGGTCACGTCGTTGAGCACGCTGTAGCCGAACACGTGCTCGTAAGCGCGCTCGGGCGGGATGTCGCGCCCGTCCTTGCCGATGATCACCGCCAACTCGACCTCGTAGTCGAACGCCTTGGTCAGCTTGGCCGGGTAGCGCACCTGGGCTCCAGGACCCACCACCGTGGTCGGGGCCTTAGTGAAGAAGTTGGGCGCGGTGGGAACATCGCTGGGGGCGATGCCGCGCATGGCGTTGCCCTCCTTGACGTGCTCCAGGTAGTTGCGGCCCACGCAGAACACGTTCTTGGCCGGGCGCGGGATCGGCGCCAGCAAGTGCACCGATCCAGCCGGCAGAACCGCCGCGCCGAGCGCGCCGGCCTTGTCATGCAGGGCGCGCGCCGCGGCCAGGGCGGCCTCCCCGCCCCGGATCAGCGCCAGCATGCTGGAGGCGTCCAGCGCCACGCCGTCCAGCGCCGCGGCGGCGGCCAGGTCGAGCACGCGCTCGCCCTCCAGCCACAGACCCGCGCGCTCGTCCTGTCCCTGACGGAAGGTGACGAACTTCATGATCGCTTCTCCTGGCCGACGGGGCGGCGATGCCTAAAGCTTGGCGGTCAATTGCGGCACGATCTCGAACAGGTCGCCGACCAGGCCGAAATCGGCCACACCGAAGATCGGCGCCTCGGGATCGCTGTTGATGGCCACGATGGTCTGGGCGTCCTTCATCCCGGCCAGGTGCTGGATGGCGCCCGAGATGCCGATGGCGATGTAGAGCTCAGGCGCCACGATCTTGCCGGTCTGGCCGACCTGATAGTCGTTGGGCACATAGCCGGCGTCGACCGCCGCGCGGCTGGCGCCCACCGCGGCCCCGAGCTTGTCGGCCAGGGGATCGATCACGCTGTGGAAGGCCTCGGCCGAACCCAGGGCGCGCCCCCCGGAAACCACCACCTTGGCCGAGGCCAACTCGGGCCGGTCGGAGCGGGCGATGTCGGCGCCGACGAACCGCGACAGGCCCTGATCGCCGGGTCCCGACACGGTCTTGACCTCGGCCGCGCCGCCCGAGGCGGGCGCCTTGGCGAAGGCGGAGGCGCGCACGGTGATCACGCGCTTGGCGTCGGACGACCGGACGGTGGCGACCGCCGCGCCGGCGTAGATCGAGCGGGTAAAGGTGTCGGGGCCCTCGACCGACAGAATGTCGGACACCTGCATCACGTCGAGCAGGGCCGCCACGCGCGGGGCGATGTTCTTGCCGTTGGCGGTGGCCGGCGCCAGGAAGGCGTCGTAGTCGGCCATCAGCGCCACCGCCAGGCCCGCCACGTTCTCCGGCAGGGCGTGGGCGTAGGCCGCGTCGTCGGCCGCCAGCACGGCGCTGACCCCGCCGATCGCAGCGGCGGCGGCGGCGACATCGGCGACGCCCGAACCGGCGACCAGCAGATCGACCTGGCCCAGCTTAGCCGCGGCGGTGACGGCGCTCAGGGTCGCGTCCTTGATCGCGCCGGCGTCGTGTTCGACCCACACCAGAGCCTTCATGCCACAATCCCCAGTTCCTTAAGCTTGGCCGCCAGGGCGTCGACGCTGTCCAGCACCACGCCGGGCGGGCGCGGCGGCGGTTCGGCCACATTAAGCACGGCCAGGCGCGGGGCGATGTCGACCCCGTAGTCGGCGGGCGTCTTCTGCGCCAGCGGCTTGGAGCGGGCCTTCATGATGTTGGGCAAGGAGGCGTAGCGCGGCTCGTTCAGGCGCAGGTCGGCGGTGATCACCGCCGGCAGAGCCAGGCTGACCGTCTCGAGCCCGCCATCGACCTCACGCGTCACCTCGACCCGGTCGCCGACCACCGCGACGGCGCTGGCGAAGGTCCCCTGCGGGCGCCCGAGCAGAGCCGCCAGCATCTGGCCGGTCTGGTTGCTGTCGTCGTCGATCGCCTGCTTGCCCAGGATATAGAGGTCGGGCTGTTCCTCGTCGGCCACGGCCTTGAGCAGCTTGGCCACCGCCAGGGGCTCGACCTCGGCGTCGGTCACGATCAGGATCGCGCGGTCCGCGCCCATGGCCAAGGCGGTGCGCAGGGTGTCCTGGGCCTTGGCCGGGCCGATCGACACGGCGATGACTTCCTTCACCGCGCCCTTCTCGCGCAGCCGCACCGCCTCTTCGACCGCGATCTCGTCGAAAGGGTTCATCGACATCTTGACGTTCTGCAGGTCCACGCCGGACCCATCGGCCTTCACGCGCGGCCGGATATTGTAGTCGATCACACGCTTGACCGGGACCAACACCTTCATGGACTAAGCTCTCCAGGCGCCGCGATGCGGCGGTCTTCGCTTTGGGGCCTGTCCTGTCGGGCCGGCGCGGCCGTGTCAATGCCGGAAGGCCTCGGTAGTGTCTCAGTCTGAAATCGTCCGGCGGCTCAAGGGCGGGAACTCGCGTAGCACGTGCTCCGAGATATCGACGTACAGCTCGCCCGCAGGGCTTCTGTGGACGGCCCCAATATTTCGATCGTAATTGATGAATCCCACGGCGTTCGGGTAGATAGTCGAGAGATATGGCTGGTGCCTGAAGACGACGCGGGCCACGCGTTTAACGAAGCTCCCATAGAAAATGAGGATGGTCTCAGCATCGTCCGCGACCTGTCCCATCAAGCGCCCCACTTCTTGTACGGCTCCCGCTTAGCAAGTTTAGCCGTCCGCCCCTAAAGCCTCGAGCAGCATGGTCACGGTGTTGATCGATTTATCTTAAACCCGGCTGACCGAACGCATCGACGAATCCTCACCGAGCATCGAGAGTACTTGGACACGCTTGGTGAGGGGCAGCTTATTAATGCCTCTTTGCATGACCTTTTTGCCTGAGCGACAATCATTGAGGCCACTCCTAGTGATCATCCGGGCAATGAGGCTAAACTGCCGTCGTCACCCGGGCGCTTCTATCAATTTAGGCCTTTAAGAATCTTTTGGCCTTCCCTTCTCGACTTGGCGATAGACGGGAATGCGAGAGCTATTCCAGCGGTCGAGCACTTGGCCGCATTCACATTCAAAGGTGTCACGATCCCGAAAGGTCAACTTGTCTTCGCGGACTAGTTCATAGATCGCGCCGCAGCCGGAGCATGTAATCTTTTCGCCCATGACACCATGATAGGAGTTCGCCGGGCTTTTCGCCAAGCTTTGCCAACGGCGTTGAGATTTCAAACTGAGACACTAGCCAGGCCGCACGCCGCGTTTCAGGGCGCGATCTCGAATATCGCCGAGGCCCAGCCGACCAGGCGGATACGGGGGCCCGGGCCTGGCGCGGTATCGGGCGCAATGGCTTCGCTGGACAGGACCAGGTCCTCGATCGCGATCCCGGCCGGGAGCTCATAGTCAAGCTCAGCGCGGCAGAAATTGCTGAGGATCAGGAAGCTTTTGCCCTCAAGCGTTCGTGTGAAGGCGTAGGCGGCGGGATGCTCGGGATCGAGGTCGCGGTAGGCGCCGAACACCAGCGCCGGCTCGGCCTTGCGCAGGGCGATCAGGCGGCGGTAGTGGGCCAGGACCGAGTTCGGATCGCCGGCCTGGGCCTGGACGTTTACCCAGGCGGCGTCGGGATTGAGCTTCAGCCACGGCGCGCCGGTGGTGAAGCCCGCGCCCGGCCCCGCGTCCCACTGCATGGGCGTGCGGGCGTTGTCGCGGCCGGTCAGCCGCAGCCGCCGCAAGACCGCTTCGGCGCTCTGGCGCCCGCTCAGCACCTTTTCGCGCCACAGGGTCTTGGCCCACACGTCCTGGAAGTCGTCGATGCCGGCAAAGGGCGCGTTGGCCATGGCGATCTCCTCGCCCTGATAGATGAACGGCGTGCCGCGCAGGGTCAGGAGCACCGTGGCCAGGGTCTTGGCGGAGGCCATGCGCCAGGCGGGATCGTCGTCGCCGAAGTGCGAGACCGCGCGCGGCTGGTCGTGGTTGCCGAGGAAGGCGGCGTTCCATCCGTGATCGCCCGCCAGCCGGTCCTGCCGCGCGAGGACGGCCTTGAACTGAGGCAGGGCGAAGCCGCCGGGGGGCAGGTCGACCAGGGCGAAGTCGAACGCCATGTTCAGCGCGCCGTGGCGCTCGTCCACCAGGGTCTGCAGTTGCTGGGTCGAGACGCCGAACGCCTCGCCGACGGTCATCGAGTCACGGCCGGCCAGGGCCTCGCATTGCATCTCGCGCAGATAATCCTGCAGGCGCGGCCCGCAGGCATAGGCGCGCTCGGGGCGCTCCAGCTGCTCGGGCGTCAGATCAGGCAGGCCGGGCGTCTTGGAAATGAAGGCGATCACGTCCATGCGGAAGCCGGCCACGCCCTTGTCGAGCCAGAAGCGCATCAGGTCGTAGATTTCGGCGCGAACCCGGGGATTGTCCCAGTTCAGATCGGGCTGCTGGGGCGTGAACAGGTGCAGGTAATACTGGCCGCGGCCCGCGTCCCAGGTCCAGGCCGAGCCGCCGAAGATCGCGGGGTAGTTGTTGGGCGGGCCGCCATCCTTGCCGTCGGCCCAGATGTAGAAGTCGCCGTAGGGGCCGGTAGGATCCCGGCGGCTTTCCACGAACCAGCAATGTTCGTCGCTGGTGTGGTTGGCCACCAGGTCGATGATCAAGCGCAGGCCGCGCGCCGTCATCTCAGCCAGCATGGCGTCGAAGTCGGCCATGGAGCCGAAGGCCGCCAGCACCTTGCGGTAGTCGCGGATGTCGTAGCCGTTGTCGGCGCCGGGGCTGTCGAAGTGCGGGCTGAGCCACACCACGTCCACGCCCAGCGCCTGGACATGGTCCAGGCGCGCGATGACGCCCTTCAGGTCGCCCACACCGTCGCCGTCGCTGTCCATGAACGAGCGCGGGTAGATCTGATAGACCACGGCGGACTTCCACCAGGGCTGCGCCGCGGATCGCGCGTCAGCCATGGCGCTGGGTCCTTAGAACCTGGAAAAGACCTGTCATCTCCTGGGCATAGCGCTTGCGAGCGCCATAGTCGCGCCCACATTTACAGGGATGCTGGCAGGCAATGATTTATCGCTTCGGCGCCCTGCCAGGACCACCGAAGCGCGTATGTCGGAGATCGGCCCATGAAAAGGCTTTTGGCAGCGGCGGCGTGCGCGGCCCTGGTCGCGGCTCCCCTGGCCATGACGCCCGCCCACAGCGCGGCGGCGCCGCGCGTCGGCTTCCACGGCGGGTTCGGCTGGGGCGGCTATGGCGGTTGGCGCGCCGGATATGGCTGGGGCTGGGGTTTCCCCGCAGGCGTGGCCCTGGGCGCCGCCCTGTGGAACCCCTGGTACTACGACTATTATCCGCCCTACTCCTACGGCTACAGCTACTATCCGGCGCCCTATTACTATGGCGGCTACGGCTACGCCCCGCCGCCCGCCTCGTCGGACGCGCCGTCGGCTCAGGCGCCCGCGACCTCGGCCCAGCCGCCAGCCGGCGCGGCCTGCGGCAACTGGAATTGGAACACCGCCCAGTCCAAGTACGACTGGATCCCGTGCCCGCCCGCCGCGGCGCACTGACGATCCGGTCCGAACACGACGGCGACGGCCCGGGCTCACGCCCGGGCCGTTTTCGCTTACGGCGTCAGCGGGGCGGCGTCTCGGCGCCCTGGCCCGGCGCGGTTTCGGCATCGAAGGTGCGTTGCTGCAGCGGCGTCAGGCTAGCGTAGAACGCGCGAATAGCCTCGCTCTGACGGCGGAAATCGGCCAGATCCTGGCTCATCGCGGCGTCGAGCAAGGCCAGGCGGCGGGGCGTCTGCAACTGTGGCAGCAAGCGTTCGGTCGATTGGCGGCGCGCCATGGCCTGGGCGCTGGCGCCCATGGCCGCCTGATATTGGCGCCACCCCTCTTCCTGAGCGGGCGCCAGCCTCAGATCGTCGTGCAAGCGGCCGAGCAAGTCCGAGGACTGCTGCGCCAGAGCTGACGAACCGAACAGCAGCGCCAGGCACAAACCGATGCAACCGCAACGCATGAGGACCTCCCGACTGGTCGATCCGCATTCTAGAGCCAAATGGGCCGCCAATATGTTCGCCGGACGCCGCTGAAGCCCCCAAAAGCAAAGGGCCGCGCCTTTCGGCGCGGCCCTCCAACCCAGGTCTTATGAAGACCTTAGAAGGGGTAGTAACGGAAGCTGGTGAACAGCATGTTTTCCGTCGCCTTCGGGCCAAGGCCGTTGGCGTCGGCGAAAGCCGCACGCTGGGTGTAGGAGTACTGCAGGCCGAACTGCAGGCGGCCGTAGGGGCCTTGATAGAAGCGATCCCAGAAGCCGGCGGTGATCTGGTTGACCGACTTGGTGTAGGGCGAGCAGGACCCGCCTTCGGTCAAGCAGCCCGCGAGGTTGGCCACAGCGCTGGCGCCGGTGCCGTAGACGGTGGTGCCGACGGTGAAGGTCTTGTTGGTCTCGGCTTCCTGGCCGCCGAACAGATAGACGTCCAGTTGCTTGATCGGGTGAAGCGTGGCGCCGGCCAGGAACATGGTTTCCGGGATCGCCGCCAGGGTGCCGTCGGGCCGGGTGGTCGCGTCGGGCAACTGCGAGGAGCCGTAGCGGCCGATGCCGTTGCCGGCCATGGCCGAGGCCTGCACGTCGAGCAGGTTGGGCACCAAGTTGAACACGGCGCTGCCGCCGTAGCCGGCGGTCCACACCGACGGGCTGGAGCTGCCCGGGATCAGGCCCAGGGAGTTCGTGCCGATGGTGACGCGATCATACAGGTTGCGGCCGATGACGAACGCTTCCAGGTGCAGGGTGTGGTCCTTGATCTTCGGTTCGAAGGCCACCTTGCCGACGACGTCGGGGAACTGGTTCAGCGAGTAGTTCGTGCCGCTATAGTAGCCCGAGCCCGGCGCCTGGTTCAGGGTGGCGGTCACGCCCGTGCCGACCTTGGTGTTGCCCAGGGTGGTCTGGGGGTTTTCCAGCGAGGCGGCGACCCACAGTTGCTTGTCCATGAAGTCGTGGGCGATGCGCACCTGGGGCTGACGCGCCCAGGCGAAGCCCGGCACGTACTGGGCGTCGATCTGCGGCGGGGTCAGTTCGTTGCGCGGGGTGATGCCCTTGGTGTTCAGGGTCACAAGCGACCAGTTCTGACCGACCAGCAGGTGCCAGCCGTCGTCGGTGTTCAGTTCGCCATACATCACGCGGATACGCGGGTTGTAGGAGTTGGACTCGTTGGAGTTCGCGGTTTGCGCGGCGCCCAGGAAGTCCAGCTCGCCGTAGAAGGCGGCGTGGGTGGCGGCGGTCGGGTCGCCCTGGACCAGGGCGGTGACGCGGCTTTGACGGGCGGTCAGGTGGGTTTCGCCGTTGCGGCCCGCCGGATCGTTCGGGAAGGGGACCTTCTGGAAGGCCGAGGCGATGTCGGCGGTTTCGTCACGCGTGCGGTAAACCGATTCCGCCGCCAGGAAGCCGCCGAGCGTGACGGTCACGCCCTTGTAGTAGATCTTGTCGGTCTTGGGCGCGGCCTTGGCGACGGCGGTTTGCACCTGCGTCGGAATGGTCAGGATCTTGGCGGCGTCGGCGCTGGCCGTGGCGGCGGCCGTCGAGGCCGTGGCGTTGGCTTGCGCGGCCGAGGCCTGAGCCGCAGCCAGCTTGGCTTGAGCGTCGCGCGAAACGGCGGCCTGCTCGTCCAGGCGGTCGGTCAGGAACTGGACCTTGGCTTCGAGGTCTTCGATTTCCTTTTGGGTTTCCGACTGCGCGGCGGGCTTGGCGTGGTGCTTCTTGGTGGCGGCGTCAGCCGACGCGCCCCAGGACAGCGTCATCAGCATGCCGAAGGCGGCGCTGCCGAGCAGAATGGAACGAGTCCGCATGTAGTTAATCCCCCTTGGGGCCTGGCCAATTTCGGGCAGGCTAGACGGGGCAGGCCTTAATCGGCGGCCATGACAGAGCCGACACGATTAGATGACGGTTATATGACATGGGCGCGGCTGTCGCCGATGGCGCCAAAATTACAACACACACTCGCTAAGGGCTGGATGCGCTTTGGAAAACCACCGCATGCGGAAGTTGGTAGGCCCGGAGGGTCTTCGGATGATGAGCGAAACAGGCGCTTGGTTCCCAACCCGGCCTGGATCGCTGGACCGGCGTGTCGTGTATCGTCATCAGCGCAGGGCAGTGCAACTGAACAGCCCTACGACTTCATCCTGAAGCGCGTCATCGACTACATCTCCAAG
>Ga0335069_10003199_pt1 | contig 24908 bp, 28 predicted proteins | sample Lox_Sample_11_FD_206714 | JGI IMG/M metagenome (GOLD analysis project Ga0335069, IMG submission 206714) | Soil microbial communities from Loxahatchee National Wildlife Refuge, Florida, United States - Lox_Sample_1.1 | ecosystem: Environmental > Terrestrial > Soil > Wetlands | place: USA... | reverse complement strand
GCGTCAGTCGGGCTGCGGCTGAACCTGTATGGGCATCCGCCGGAGTTGGAGGATGCGGTTTCGGAAGCGGCGCCGCAGACCGAGCTTCGTTATGGCGACCGGATTCGGCTGACGGCGAAGCTGCGGGTGCCCAAGAACTTCCGCAATCCGGGGGCGTGGGACTACGAAGGTTACCTGCACGGGCTGGGGATTGTGGCGTTGGGATCGGCAAAAGTGTCGACGGTCGAGGTGCTCGGGCATGATGCGGGAGACCGCTTCGGCCGATGGCAGAACCACGCGCGGGAAGCGGTGATCCGGCGGATTCACGAGATCTGGCCGGCGCGCCAAGCGGGGCTGATGGACGCGATGCTGATCGGCGAGCGGGCGTTCATCGATCGCCCAACCAGCACCGAGTTCCAGAAGTCCGGCACGTTTCATGTCCTGGTGGTTTCAGGGATGAACGTCAGCATCCTGGCGCTGGTGATCTTCTGGGTGGCGCGGCGGTTGCGCGTGGGTGAAGTAGCTGCGTCGGCGATCACCGTGGCGCTGTCGTTCGGGTACGCATGGTTGTGCGACGGCGGTGCTCCGATTCTGCGCGCGGCATTCATGCTGTCGGTGTACTTGACCGCCCGGCTGCTGTATCGCGGGCGTTCGCCGCTGAATGCTCTCGGGGTCGCAGCGGCGGGCGTACTCATTCTCGATCCAGCGGGATTGCTGGACGCAAGCTTCGTGATGACCTTCGTGTGCGTGCTGATCATTGCCGGTATCGGCGTACCGCTGTTGGAGCGGACAAGCGATCCGTGGCGGCGCGGCATGCGGAACTTCACGCTCGTGCCGTATGACATTGACTTGCCGCCGCGCATTGCGCAGTTCCGGGTAGAGCTGCGGATGATCATTGCCCGGCTGGCGCGGTTTGGTCCGGAGCCCATGTGGCGCTGGCTGGTACTTAAGGTAGTGGGAGTGGCGATTGCGCTGTGGGAGGCGCTATCGATTTCGGCGCTCATGCAGGTGGGCCTGGTGCTGCCAATGGCGGCCTACTTCCATCGCATTACGGTGACGGCCCTGCCGGCCAATATGCTCGTTGTTCCGCTAACGGAAGTGTTAATGCCTACGTCGGTGGCGGCAGTGGGCATCTCGTATGTGTCGCGAACGCTGGCGGCGATCCCCGCGGTGGTGGCGGGATGGTCGGTGGATGCGATCACCGGAACCGTCCACATGGCGGGATCGTTACGCGTGTCGGATCTGCGGATCGTGACGCCGGGAATGCTGGCCTCGGCAGTTGCCATCGTCGGACTTGCGATCGCGCTGCTGCTGGCACGAAGATCACGCGTGCTTGCGTTTACGTCATTGGGACTTCTGGTGGTTTCCGGTTTGTATCTGGCGGCGAGGCCCTCGCACGCAGTTACGTTTCCAGGCAAGCTCGAGATGACCGGCATCGACGTCGGTCAGGCTGATTCGACATTGCTCGTCTCTCCCACCGGGAAGACGCTGCTGATCGACGCCGCCGGTCCACTGGGCTTCAGTCACTCGGAGTTCGATTTCGGCGAGAACGTCGTATCACCATATCTCTGGACGCGCGGCATCTCGCGGCTCGACGTGGTGGTGATCACGCACGGCCACTCGGATCACATCGGCGGCATGACATCGGTGATGACAAACTTCCGTCCGCGAGAGCTATGGATCGGTCCGCTGCCGGCTCTCGAATCCATCAACGCGGTGCTGGCGAATGCACGGCAACTCGGCGTGAAGATTGTCGAGCTGCGTGCCGGGGATGAGTTCGACTGGGCAGGGACGCACGTGCGCGTGCTCTCACCACCGCGCGACTGGCAGCCGGCAGAGAAGGTTCGCAACAACGATTCGCTAGTCTTGAACTTCCGCTACGGTGAGACGGCGGCGATGACCGAAGGCGACGCCGAAAAGCAGATGGAAGCGATCGTCGCAACCGAGCATCCGATCTGCTCCGTGCTAAAGCTCGCTCATAACGGCAGCCTTACCTCGACCACGCCGGAGTTACTCGATGCCGCGCGGCCGAGTTACGCGTTGATTTCGGTGGGAACGGGAAACACGTTTCATCATCCCCGGCCAGAGGTGTTAGAAAGACTGGCGGAGCGGCACATTGCGACGTACCGCACCGACACCATGGGAGCGCTGACGTTCCTGCTGGATGGAAAGCGGGTCGAGGCGTTTACGTTTCGTCCGGACCGCCAATTTCCGGAGCCTCGGAATTGAGCTCGCCTTCCTCGGCGGCTCCCTGGGTGCGGTATTCCTCGATGATCTGGCGCGCCTCTTCGGCGTCAGTTGGGTTCACGCGCACCACGACGCCGCCGACACCGGGAAGCACGTCCTGCGGCGCATCGTAACCGGTGATGATGGCTTCCATGCCTGCGGACTCAAGCAGTCCGCGAACGACCATCGCCTCCGATTCCTGGTCGGTGTCAAATACGGCAACAAGTTCCTCGTGCATAGAGGGCTGAGTGGCCATTGTTCCTCCCATACCTTTGATGCGCTCTGGCTCGGAACCGGCGAAATGTAACCAGCACATTATCGCCGCGGTGACCTTAGGCTCAACCGCCGCGCAATTCCGCTTGCGGGGAGACCATTCCGGTGTATTCTACGCCCACCTTGGACTCCGGATGTGGGCAAAAGCAGGCAGGCATGGCGCATTCTGCGCAACGCCCTGCCGGGGACGTTCATCGAAAGATGGGGCGAACGGCGGTTCGCGATTGGGCAGCAGGCCGGTCCTGCTGCTTTCGTGTCTCATCGCCGTTTGCGAGCACTGGGAGTTAACCAGCCGCGATGCGGCACTATTTGAGGGCCACAGATGGAGAGCGGAGAACTTCGCAAGGCGGCAACACACAATCCGGAGATCGATGACGAGAACAGACGCCTGCGGCGCCTGCAGATCATGATGAGCATGGTGATGCAGGTGATCAGCGAACAGTCGGACCTGTCGCTGGAAGAAGCCTCGGAACTGGTGGCGAGCACGCGCAAGGCGGCGCTCAACCTGTTTCCCGGGAAAGAACTGGCCTACGACCTGATCTACAAGCCGCGGCTGCAGCGGCTGATGAGAGAGAGATTTCACCTGCAGTAAAAGTGCAAAGTGTAAAGGGTGAAGGGTAAGGTGTGCGGCCCGCACGAGGTGTTCACTTCCTATTTCCGGCTGCTCACTTCTTGTTCGCCTCGATGCGCGTCAGCTTGAAGTCGATGGGTCCCCAGAACATCTTGCCGCGCATCTGGACGGGAATGCGGCGGGCATCGTCGGTGTACCAGATCCAGATTTCAGATTTAAGGTTATTCGCGGGTGGCAGGGGTCCTAAAGCGGGATCCTAGTGCGGCCCTGCTAAGTTCAAGTCACGGGTGGTCATGCCCTTTAGCAATATGGTTGGCAATCGGTTTTCGAATAGCATGGCGTTGATGAAACCGCTGGTGATTCTCTTTTCTGGATTCCTGTTTTTCTCACTCACCTCGGAGAACGCTCGTTCCCAGGCTCATCCGGATGCTTCGCTGCTGGTTGGGTCGGTGCTGTCTCCGCGTGATGCCGATCCTATCGACCTACACAATGGTATGTACTCGAGAGAGAACACAGACCTTCAGGTTAATGACACAATACCGATCACCCTCACCCGTGTTTACCTCACCGGAGACTCGCTCTCTCGGGCGTTCGGCATTGGCGCCACGCTTTCCTATGACATGTTCATCGTCGGCGATTCCAAGACTTTCAGTTATGCAGAGTTGATCATGGCTGATGGCGCGCGAATACATTACGATCGGATTTCGCCCGGCAAAGACTTCGCTTCAGCAATTTTTGAACACACCACTACTCCGTCTGTGTTTTATCGATCGCGACTCACCTGGAACGGAAATGGCTGGACCGTTGCCCTTCGGAACGGATCCACGTACAAGGTCCGTGCCTGTAATGCTAGTAGCACTCCTGGACAGTGCGGGGTCATCGAGTTTCGCAATAACCAAGACGAAGTTGTACGCATCGACCGTGATGCCAACGGGAACGCCAAGCGCATCATCTCCCCTAATGGAAAGTGGGTCGCGCTTACCTACGATTCTCACAACCGAGTAATCCAAGCAGACGACAGTCTTCATCAATCCGTGCACTACCGCTACGATCCTGCGGGCAGACTGGTCGAAGTTTCAAGGGCCGGCAAGAAATTTCGCTACCAATACGATTCTCAGAACCGCATGATCGGGGCTGAGGAAGACAACGAAAGAATCTCAAACGTGTACGTCGGCGACCTCTGCACCAAACAGACTTGGTGGCACGATGGCGTTCCACACGTTTTCAGATTCCGATTCAATATTGACCCAAACGGCAAGAATCGCGAAACCGATGTCACCGAACCGGATGGCAGCATCAGGCGGGTTAAATTCAACCAGAACGGATACACCACAACCGATATTTACAGGTCCGGAAGACCAGATCAAATCACAGTGACCTTCAATCGCGATCTCCAAACCAATAACCTGAAAGATGTCTCTGTTAGCTGCAAACAACAGGACAAAACAGTGCGTCTGACCACCCCGATTGGGCCGGCTCGTTCGGGAGAACTGGAAGCAGATTACCTGATTTCGGCTTGCGAAACGCCGAAGCGGTCCGCGAATTGAGATCGAGATCCTTCGTCGTCCCTTCAACTGCGCTCAGGGCCTCCTCAGGATGACCTAGTCATTTCTTGTTGCTTTCGATTCGCGTCAGCTTGAAGTCGATGGGTCCCCAGAACATCTTGCCGCGCATCTGCACAGGAATTCGGCGCGCGTCGTCGGTGTACCAGATCCAGATTTTGCCTTTAACTTTGAAGTTATCGCCGCTCTCGGGCGAGACGCGGATGGTCTTGAACGTTCCGGCGGGAACGGTGATGGTTTCGCGTCCTTCGACTTTGGCGGTGACGTTGACGGTCTTGCCTCCGTCGTTCACTGGGAAGGTGTAACTGCCGCCCGGAACCAGCGGCAGGCTGCCGAGATAGATGATGCCGGAGATAACGTCGGTGACGCATCCGGGGATATCGTTCTCGACGTGCTTGGTTTCGTTGCTCTTGAGGTTGGTTTCGTCGAGCACCGACTTGCCGCGCGGATACATGTAGCTGATGAGCGTGTCGCGCTTGTGGAGGCCTTCTTCGCTGTGCTTGTGCAGGCTGATGGAGCAGAAGGTCTTCGGGTCAAAGACAGATTGGAAGCGGTCGTGGACCGGGTACAACGTTGAGATCACGCCGGAAGATTCGGCCGATCCGCTGACGCGCTGTTGCGTGCCTTCGCGTGACATGCCGAGGGTGACCGTTCCGGCATTCACGATGCGCCAGGTGGCAGCGTAGACCCAGGTCTCATCCGGGAAAGCGTAGTTGGCGGGAGGAGGAACGATGTGCGAGACGGGCCCGATGCTGGTTGCTTGTGGAGTTTCCGCGCGCGAAGAGTCGAGGGGCAGCGCGAGCAGAGCCGCGGCGAGTGAAAAGATCAGGATGAATCGAGCGAACAGCGGCCGCAAATAGACTCCTGCGATCAGTGTCGGAACCACACCAGCTTGGCTACCAGCGCCGCCAACATCGCCGCGGTGCCCAAGGCAGCATTGTACTCGCGATGCTTGCGATACAACGCGGGCGAGAAACTTCCGTAACCTTCATAGGCACGAGTAACACGTGGCAAGAGGCGCGGTACGCGGCGGCAATAGTCGTCGAACTGATCGGGAAACGCGGAGCGAAGGAAGGCTTCTTCGCCGCGAATGACCGGAATGTAGATCGCCCCGAACATGACTACCAGGATGGCAACGATCCACCAGCTGCGGGCCGCGATGGCGAAGCCGGCGGCGATGACGATAGACCCGAGATAGAGAGGATTGCGGGTGTAGGCGTAGGGTCCGGTGGTGGTGAGTTCTTCGTTCTTCTTCACGTGGCCCGAGGCAGTGGCACGAATGGTGACACCGAGGGCCGCGACGATAGCGCCGATGGCGATGGAGAGCCACGAAGGCCGCGCAAGATAGAAGTAGGCGATGGCCAGCAGGAATCCTAACGGCACGCGGATGCGTCGAGCAATCTTTCCCCAGCTCATGCGCGCTCTCCTTTGTGAAGGAGTTGGCGCGCGGCGGCGATCACCTGATCGGAGGTGATATTCATCAATCCGGCTTCGGTGTCGCGGTTACGCTTGTGCGAGGTGATGCTGCTGGGATCGCGAAGGACGACGCTACGAGTGCCGTAGGGGCCCGTGCGCGCGGGATCGGTGGGTCCGAAGAGCGCGACCACCGGGACTTTCAGCGCGGCGGCGAGATGGAGTGGGCCAGTGTCGCCACCAATGAAGAGACGGGCGCGACGGGTGACGGCGATCAACTCGGAGATGGAGAACTGCGCGGCGATGGCGTAACCGTCGGCTTTGTCTTCTACTTGCTTGGCGAGTTCCTCTTCGGCGGGACCGAAGTTGACGAGCGAGCGAATGCCGTCTTCGCCGAGTGCGCGAGCGACTTCCGCGTAGCGATTGGCGGGCCACTGCTTGGCTCCCCAGCCGGCGCCGGGATTAAGGATGGCGAAGGCAACTGACTGGCCCAGATCACTAAGTTTCTCTTCCAAACAGGGTTCGTTGATCGCAGGCAGCAACAGCGTAAACAGTTCCTTGTCCCCTTCAGGACTCGCTAACACCCCTCTTGCCAATTCGAGGTTTCTTTCCACAACATGCGATTCGTCGGCGTGAATCTTCTTGGTGTAGAGAAGAGATGCCCCTTTCTCCCACGGCTCAGCGAAGCCGTAGCGTTCGGGCGCACCGGAAAGCTTAGCCACCGCTGCGGACTTAATGGCGCCCTGGAAATCGATGGCGGTGTCGTACTTCATTTCGCGAACCTCGCGGAGAGCGGCGGTCATGGCTTTTCGATTTTCGCGGGCAAGCAAGTTCTTGCGCCACTTTCGCGTGTCGACCAGATGGACGGAATCGACGAGCGGCTGATCTCCAGTAAGTGGCTTCGCATCGGGCCGCGAGCGGAGGAGTTCGCTCCAGCGGGATTCGACCACCCACCCGAACTCTGCTCTGGGGAGCAACTGGCGCAACCAGAAAACTGCCGGCATGGCATGAATGATGTCGCCCATCGCGCCGAGGCGGACGATCAGGATGCGTTCGGGCGGGCTCACTTCTTGGCGGCCGTCCCGCTGATTTGTTGAATGATGCCGGTGGCCGAATGATCTTTGGGATCGCCGACGATGGCGACGCGTCCGCCGTAAGAGGTGACCAGATCGCGCTCGGGAACGCTGTCGGCGGTGTAGTCGGTGCCCTTGGCCTGGATGTCGGGGCGAATTTCGTTGAGCAACGAACGGGGATCGCGCTCCGGGAAGATCACGACGGCGTCGACCGGTTCGAGAGCGGCAAGGATTTCGGCACGCTCGTGATCGGGCATGATCGGACGACCTTCGCCTTTCAGTCCGCGGACGCTATCGTCGGCGTTAACGGCAACGATAAGACGGCCGCCGAGCGCTTTTGCCGCCTGAAGATAACGGATGTGCCCGACGTGCAGGACGTCGAAGCATCCGTTGGCCATGACGATCTGTTCGCCGGCGCTTCGCCATTCCGCGACACGGCGCTTCAGTTCTTCGCGACTGAGAACTTTACTCATCATTCGTGCGCGGCGTGATGCTTTCTCGCGTGGTCTTTCTCGATGGCGTCGAACAATTCCTGGCGGCTGACGGTCGCGGTGCCACGTTTCATGACTACGATTCCGCCGGCGTAATTCGCAAGACGGGCGGCTTCTTCGGCGCTCGCACCAGCCGCAGTGGCAGCGGTGAAGGTGGCGATGACGGTGTCGCCGGCGCCGGTGACGTCGGTGACCTGGTCGCTGCCGAAGATGGGAATCTCAACCGGATTGTGCTTGCGTTCGGAGACGAGCATGCCGTCGCGTCCGCGGGTGATGACGAGCGACTGCAGTTTCATGCGGCGCATCAGTTCGCTGGCGGCCCAGAGCAGCTTGTCGCGATCGTGGCCGATTTTCACGCCGAGCGCTTCTTCGACTTCCGGCTCGTTGGGTGTGGCGCCGGTGATGCCGACATAGTCGAGCATACGGTAGCGGGAATCGACGATGGTCGGGAGCGAATCACAGCCGATGGCCTTGCAGATCGCGGGAGTCGCGGAACCGTAGCCGTAATCGGAGATGAGCACCGCATCGGAGGCTTTGATGAACTCGCGGGCGTTGGCGACGAGATGGCGAAGTTCGCGATCGCTCGGCGGATGCTCAGGTTCTCGGTCATAGCGTACGACCTGCTGACGCGTGGTGTGGGTCATTCCGGCGAGCACGCGAGTCTTAGTGACGGTCGAGTAATCGCGCGATTTCTCAATACCACTGAGCGGGATGTGCTTCTTGCGGAATTTCTGGAGCAGCAGTCGTCCGGGCTCGTCGTTGCCGACGACGCCGACGGGGAGAACGTTCACGCCCAGATCGGCGAGGTTGTAGATGGCGTTGGCGCCGCCTCCGGGGACAACGTCGCGCTCGCGGTGCTTGAGGATCAGAACCGGCGCTTCACGGGATACGCGCGAGATTTCGCCGAAGATGAATTCGTCGGCGACCAGGTCACCTACTACCGTGATCGTTATCTCGGAAAATGCGGAGACGAGATGGCGCAGGCGGTCGGCTTGGTGAGCGGTCTTCAATGGAGTCGAGTGTTCGGGGAGATTATTTCACGAGGCGGGCTTTCCGCGCGCCTTTAACGTTTCGAGCAAGAAGTCGAGGCAGCGGTCGGCGTTGTCGAGAGTCATTTCGACCTTGGCGATAGCAAGCGGCTGAAGTTGGTTTGCGAGCGACCCGAGGTTGATGGCGTCTTTCTCGGTGGTGATGAAGCCGCCACCTTCCCGCCGATCACGCAACCGTAAGAGCCAGCGCACGTCGGCGTCGGTGTAGGCGTGGTGGTCGTGAAAATTCCAGGTTGCCACAGGATGGATACCGTCATTGCGCAATTGCTCAAGAAAGCGCTGGGGCCGGGCGATTCCGCAGAAGGCGATCGGCTTGGGCGGAGCTTCTTTAACCGCTAACCCGCGACGGATCTGCCAAGGGTTCTTGATAGTGGCGGACAGGGCGTCGGCATTTGTGTCCATCAGGACAACGGCGTCAGCCCGCCCGAGCGCCGAAAGCGGTTCGCGCAGCCTTCCTGCGGGCAGCAGGCAGTCGCTGAGATCTTGCCGGGTGACAAGCGCGATGTCGAACTGGCGCTTGAGTCGCCGATGCTGGAATCCGTCGTCGAGCAGGTGCAGGCGAACACCGTGCGTATTCTCTGCCAGTATGCCTGCTTCATAGCGATCTTCTCCGACGATGACCGGAACCCCGAGTTTCCGCGCCATCATCAGCGGTTCATCGCCGAAGTCGCGCGGCGATCCGGCAGGGTCGACAATGGCCGATCCCTTCGTCGTTCGCCGATATCCGCGTGAAAGGATGTCGAACGCAATCCCGCGCTGCTTTAACAACTGGCCAAGAAGGATGGTGAACGGAGTCTTCCCTGCGCCGCCCACGCTGATGCTGCCGATGCTTACGACAGGCCCGGCAAGTTCACGTGACTTGAGCGCGCCCGAGTCGTACCAGCGGTTGCGCAGGTGCACGCCCGCACCGAACAGAAACGTTAGTGGCCGAGCTAGGTTCATGGCACTTGCCTGGCTTTCGTATGCGCGGCACGCGGCCCATGATGCAGGAATCCGGCGATGACTTCGGCAGTGCGCGCCGTTGCGCCAGAATTAGCACGCACCACTTCGATCGCATGACGTCCCAACGATACTCGCTTCTGTTCGGTGTCCAGCAGGTGCAGCAGCTCGTCGGCGAACTTTTCGCGTGGAATGACATCGACGGCTCCGGCACGGGTGAAAAGATCGACAATGTCGCGGAAATTTTCCGTGTGCGGGCCGACGATGATCGGGATGCCGTAATGTGCGGGCTCAAGAATGTTGTGTCCGCCCCGCGGAACCAGGCTTCCGCCGACAAAAGCGACGGTCGCGAGGTGATAGAGCGCGGCAAGTTCACCGATGCTGTCGAGAAGAAAGATTCCGCCGGCAATGGGAGTGTCGGTGGTCCATTCGGTTCGCCGCCACCAGGGTAAGCCGCTGGCACGAAGCAAGTCTAAAACCGCCGGCCAGCGTTCCGGATGGCGCGGCGCAAGAATCAGCGCCGCATTGGGATACCACTTCAGCGTGCGGCGAAACGCGTCGATGATGATTGGCTCCTCGCCCTCGACCGTGCTGCCGGCGACGATGACCGGGTTCGCGGACGAAATTTTGATTGCCACCTGTAGCTGGCCGATGAGCGCAGAAGTTTTTGGCGCTTTGATATCGAACTTCAAATTGCCGCTGATTGAGACTCGATCTTCGGGAGCGCCAATCGCGACGAGGCGTCCGCGGTCGATGTCGCTCTGGGCGAGGAAGCAATCCACATATCGCAACACCGGGCGAAAGATGGCACGAAGCCGGCGGTAGCGGGGGAACGACCGGTCGGAGATGCGTGCGTTCACGACCACGATGCGCGCGCCGGATTTCTTCGTCAGGCGCAGGAAGTTGGGCCAGAACTCGGTTTCGGCGATGACCACGATTTCAGGCTGCAGTAGCCGGAGATAAGGGCGAATGGCGAATCCGAAATCAAGCGGGAAATAGAAGACGTTTTCGGCGCCGAAGCGGGTGCGCGCAAGTTGCTGGCCGGTGGCGGTTGTCGTCGTGACGAGGATCCGATAGTTGGGGTTCTGCTCGCGGATGAGCTGAATCAATCCGGCAAGGGCGAGCACTTCCCCGACAGAGACGGCATGGACCCAGATGGTCGGCTGGGTGTTGCTACGCTTCAGGCGGCCGGGAACAAAGCCGAGCCGCTCGCCAATGCCGGCCCGATACTTGCCGCTGCGGAGCATCTGCACCACCCACCAGGGGGTAAGGAGCAGCAGCCCGAGCGCAAGCAGCGCACTGTAGAGAAAGTGCATGAAACCAGCATTGTAAGGGCTTGCGGGTCAGATCGGGATGAGAGATCGGCCGCAGCCAGTCACTCGCGGGAGTCTGGTCCTGGCAGGTGGCAGCTCTTGCGGTGTTCTTCTTCGCGGTCCACCAGGGTGTCGGTTACGCTGTCGACGATTTCGTGGCCGCAAACTTCGCAGGTGGAGCAGACGAGCACACGGCGGTCGCGCTCGCAGATAGAGCGGCGATATCCGGGCGTGAGGGAGTTGGGGAAAATCTGGGTCATTAACTTCGGTGTCTAGTCGAGGGGAGAGCATACGTGTGAAAAACGGGGTTGGCAAGAGCCGGAATGGTAAAGATTTGTAGCTGGACAGAGCCCCGTGGCAGCGTTCCCCTTGGCTGCTCGCCGGAACGTGGGCATGGAGGAAATGTCCGGTTTCTGATAAAACAACTGTTTACTGCTCGCCATGCCAATTGCCGACAAAGTAGCCAGCGCCCGCCAGATCGAGTCATTGCTCAAGACCTTCATCCAGAATGGCGGATTCCGCCTGCGGTACCGGATCACCATCGATCCGCCCGTACCCGACGACCGCGACTGGGAGCGGCCGGAGATCTTCGTGGAGTTGTCCGGGCCCGACAGCGACCTGGTGCTGGCGCGCAATGCCGAATTGCTGCGTTCGTTCGAGCTGCTCACCCTGGAATCGCTGAACCTGCGGCACGAAGAGCACGATAAGGTGATCTTCGACTGCATGAATCACCGGTCGAGCCGGATCGAGGAACTGCGACTGGCGGCGAAGGTGGCGGCCGATCGCGTGCGGGAGACGGGGCGTCCGTACCAGTTTGGCGCCATGAGCTCGCGCGAGCGGCGCATCGTGCACCTCGCGCTACGCAGTTTCGAGGACCTCAAAACCGAAAGCGAAGGCATGGGCATGGACCGGCGCGTGGTGGTGTTTCCCAAGGACTACAAACCCAGCAGCAGGCCGGCACCCAACTTCCGGCGCAGACGATAGGCAACCTCGAACGGTCTGCGTTGGCCGATGAATCTCGACGACACCATTGTTGCGATTTCGACTCCGCCGGGACGCGGCGGCATTGGAGTGGTGCGCCTGTCGGGAAGCGAGGCGAGGAAGATCGCCGAGCCGATGTTGAAGCTACCGCGCGCAATGGAAGCAGCGCGTGCGATCTTTGGCGAACTGGTGGAGCCTGCGACCGGCGAGCGCATCGATGAAGTTGTGGTTACCTTCTTTCAGAAGCCGCATTCGTACACCACAGACGATGTCATCGAGATTTCGGCGCACGGGTCGCCGGTGGTCTTGCGGCACATTGTTGAGCTGGCGATCGAGCGCGGGGCGCGGCTGGCCGAGCCGGGCGAGTTCACCATGCGGGCATTTCTGAACGGGCGTATCGATCTGACCCAGGCCGAGGCCGTCCGCGACCTGATCGAGTCGCAAACGCTGTTCCAGGCACGGGTGGCGGCACAGCAACTGGAAGGCGCATTGTCGAAGCGTATTCAGCCGATCAAGCAAAAGCTGGTGGAACTAATCGCGCTGATGGAAGCGGGCGTTGACTTCGCGGAAGATGACGTGCCGGTACTAGCGGCGAACATCATTCTGACCAAGATCGCCGAAGTTCGTGGCGCGTTGGCCGAGCTGCAACGTTCCTTCGCCTACGGAAAGCTGGTTCATGAAGGGCTGACGCTTGCGATCGTGGGCCGCCCCAATGTCGGGAAGTCGAGTTTGTTCAACCGGCTGGTCGAACGTGAGCGGGCCATCGTGACGTCGACGCCGGGCACAACGCGTGACTTGGTAAGCGAAACCGTCGCCATCGGCGGAATTCCGGTGAAGCTGGTAGATACGGCGGGCATTCGCAAAGCGCTGGACGAGGCCGAGTCGATCGGGATTCGCAAGTCGATGGAGGCGATCGCCGACGCCGATATGCTGCTGGTGGTGCTGGACGCGTCGGAGCCGCCGCATCCGGAAGACGAGGAACTGCTACGGCAGGTCGGGGGGAGGACGTCGCTGGTGGTGGCTAATAAATCCGACTTGCTTCCGGCGCAGCCGAGGGCGGCTGCACCCACACAGCCGATCCTGACTTCCGCCTCAACCGGCGCCGGAATCGAGGAGCTGCGCGCGGATATTCTCAAGCGCATCGGCGGAGAACAAGGCCCGCAATCCGAACCAGGTTTCCTGACCAACATGCGGCAAGCATCTTTGGTGACCGAGTCCATACGAGCGCTTGATGCTGCGGAAGCTTCGGCGCGCGCGCAGGTTCCGCACGAGATGATCCTGCTTGATCTTTACGGCTCGTTGCGGCAACTCGACGAGATCACGGGCGCGACCACGGCCGATGACATCCTGAACCTGATCTTTGGGAGCTTCTGCATAGGGAAGTGAATATCCCATTAGGCATTACTGCTCGGTTATCGTGATACAGCGAATATGTTAGGCAATGTCGTTCGGTCTTGCCGAACCGGGTCCGTTTCTTTGCCCTGCTGGCAGATCATTTAGAATTGCTACTTGCATTCCATCGCTAAATTCTTCCTGAAGTACTCGGCCTGGCTGAAAAAGGTTCTGCTTCCTCTCGGCCCGTGGGGCGTCCTGATCATTGCGGTGCTCGATTCGGTGGGCGTCGGCATTCCAATTGATCCGGTAGTGGCAACGTTCGTCTTTCTCAAGCCACACTTGTTCTGGCTGTACACATTGATTGCCTCTGCCGGCTCGGCGCTGGGATGCATGGTTCTCTACGGCATTGGCTACAAGGGCGGAGAAGCGCTGCTCGAAAAGCGAATGCCCAAGGCGCGCTTTGAGAAGATCAAGAAGTCGTTCGAGAATCATGAGTTTCTGGCGTTGATGTTCCCGGCGATGCTGCCTCCGCCCACGCCTTACAAGCTGATCGTGCTCTCGGCCGCCGCCTTCGAGATGGACTGGCACAAGTTTCTGCTGGCGATTTTCCTCGGTCGCGTGGCGCGCTTCACGATCCTCTCCGTGCTGGTGATGACGTTCGGTCCGGAGGTGGTGAGCTTCGTCACGACATTGTTCACGCATCACTTGCGGGCCACCTTGCTGGGAGTCGGAGTGCTGGCCCTGATCGTGATCGCCTTGTGGCTCCGCTCGCGTCGCGAAGCCGGGACCGCCGTAATGGCCTAGCACACATCATTTACACTGACGGCAATGTCCCTCGGCGAACAAATGGGGCTGCTGTTCCAGACCACACGGCGCATCTTCTCGGTGCGTGACCTGGTGTCGGCGGTGCGCACGCAACTGGAGCGCGAGTACACCGACATCTGGGTGGAAGGCGAAATCTCGAATTACCGTCCGGCCGAATCGGGACACCTCTACTTCACGCTCAAAGACGACAACGCGCAGCTTCGCGTGGTGATCTGGCGAACGCAGGCACGGCTACTGCGCTTCAAGCCCGAAAACGGATTGCAGGTGATCGCCCGCGGACGCGTCACCGTTTATGACCAGCGTGGCGAGTTGCAGCTTTCAGCGGAGTATCTCGAGCCCAAGGGCACGGGTGCGTTGCAGATTGCGTTCGAGCAGCTTAAGGCAAAGCTGGCGGCAGAGGGCCTATTTGACCGTGAGCGCAAAAAGCCGATTTCGCGGTTGCCGCAGCGCATCGGCATCGTTACTTCGCCGCGGGGCGCAGCGTTGCACGACATGCTCAACATTCTGCGGCGGCGGCATGAGAGCGTAGGCGTACTCATCTACCCTGCGCAAGTGCAGGGAGACGCGGCGGCAGCAGAGGTCGCGAGCGGAGTCCGGTACTTCAATCGCGCGAAGAACGTGGACGTGATCGTGGTGGCCCGTGGCGGCGGGTCGCTGGAAGACCTGGCCGCGTTCAACGATGAAGCGCTGGCGCGAGTGATTGCAGGATCGGAAATCCCGGTGATTTCGGCTGTCGGGCACGAGACGGATTTCACCATTGCCGACTTCGTTGCTGACCTGCGTGCGCCGACGCCATCTGCGGCTGCTGAGTTGGTGATCGAATCGAAGCGGCAACTGGAAGAGGGAGTTGAGACCTTGCGGCGGCGGTTGGGGCGCGCGGCACGCTACCAGTTGCAGCAGATCAAGCTGCGGCTCACCGAACTGGCTCAGCATGGAGCGTTTGCCCGCATGCGCGAGGCGATTCGCCGGCGAGAGCAACGGGTCGACGAACTTGTCTACCGGATGGCGCAGGCGGAGCGGAAGACGATCCAGGGCCAGATGCGCCGTTTGGATGTAGCCGCCACACGATTGCGGCATCTCGATCTGCGGTTGCGGCTGACCTACTTTCACAAGCAGCTTGATACGCAGACTTCGGCGATCCAGACCGCGATGCGAACAGTCGTGACGCAGCGCCGCGGGCGTCTTGAGCACCTAACCGCACAGTTACAGGCGCTCTCGCCGACGAACATCCTGGAGCGCGGTTACGCACTGGTGTTCGACTCGGAGGGACGCCTGGTGAAAGATGCCGCGCAGGTGAAAGCGGGAGACGAGATCACGGCGCAGGTAGCCACAGGAAAGATTGGTGCGGTGGTGAAGTAATCACCGCATATCATCACGTTGATTATCGAGCTCCAGCCGCCGACTTCCCTAAGATGGCCTCCATCTGCCGCAGATGGTTCAGGTCGTGCCCGGCGTTCAGGAACACCACATCGCGCACCGACTCGCGCCCGCGCTCTGCGTGGAAACCGAATTTGTCCCAGGCAGCCTCGTTCAGCGACCGATACAGGCGCAGATTGTTCTCGCGCGCGGCGGTAAACGCATCAAGCGTGGGGCCGAGTTCGCGATCGTTGTAGCGCATGGCCTGCTGCCAACGATCCTGGTCGAAGGCGGCTATCGGCACACCGTCGGGGCTTCCGAGGATGGTACGCACGCGAAAGCCAACGGCTATCTCTACGTCCGAAAGATGCGTAATCTGCTCCAGCAACGACCAACGCTCGGGGGCAGGGCGGGTGCGGAGTTGCGCGTCGGACAGCCTTTTTGTGAGCGAACGAAGAAGGTTCGGTGTTTTCGCCAGCACGCTTAGCGGATCCTGGTCTCCGACATAGGAGCGAACTCGAGTGACGTACTGCTGAGCGGCCTCGGACATGGAAACCTCTTCTCGCGTACAGATTGGGTCGACCACAGGGAGGATGCAAAACCTTTGTTGCTGGCTCCCACTGCGCGAGCTGAGGCACGTTACGTTTCCCATTTACAATCAGTGCAGACATTCTCATGGCGAAGTGCACCAGCTGTGGCCGCGATTTGGGCGCGTTTGCGTTCGGCAAGAAACTTTGCCGGTGGTGTGTCGAGTACGAACGGAGCAAGCGCGGCGAGGGAGACAGCGAAGAGTATCAGCGCGTAATGCCCACGCCGTGGAGCCGATCCGAGGCGCTGGGCGGCGTCACGTTCAACCAATTGTTCATCGGCATCAACCTGCTGGTGTTTCTCGCGATGGTGGGCAGTGGGATCTCGCTGATGGACGGGCCCAATCCGGCGCAAATGATCCATTGGGGAGCCAATTTCGCGCCGCTCACATTGCTCGGCCAGTCGTGGCGCCTGGTCACCTACATGTTCCTGCACTACGGGTTGATCCACATCGGGTTCAACATGTGGTGCCTGTGGGACCTGGGCATGCTCGCGGAATCGATGTACGGCGACTGGACGTTCGCGATCGTCTACCTGCTTTGCGGAATCGGCGGCGGAGTGGCCAGTTTGTGGTGGCATCCGGGGGCGGTCAGTGCCGGCGCCTCGGGCGCGATTTTTGGGCTCGCCGGAGCGCTACTGGCGTCGTTCAAACTAGGCGAGTTTTCGTTGCCACAGAACTTGATCGCCGGCGTGAAGCGCAGCATGGTGGCGTTCATCGGCTATAACATCGTGCTTGGCGCGTTGTGGGGAGGCACCGACAACGCCTGTCACGTCGGTGGACTCATCACTGGCTTGATGCTCGGCGCGCTGATCGCCGTGATGGCTCCGGATCGCGACAGTCTGGGCAAGAGAATCGTTTCCTTGGCGCTGGTGCTATTTGTGATCGCAGGCGCCTGGATGTGGATTCGCCATTCCTTCGGCCTTCCGCTCCTGGGCTAATGGCGCTCGCCGTCTTGAGGGTCGTCTACTGTTTTCCTACTATTTGACGCCGGCTGCCGAATTCCTATAATCGCGGAACTCCGATGTGGGACCGGTGCCAATGTCACAAGCCAATACTGCCGTCGTAAAGCAGAAGGTCGATCGCAAAATTGGCCTTGTTGAAGACGCTGAGGCTACCGGCGAGGTGGCGAAGGTCTACGACGAGTGGCGGGCGAAGTCCGGCCGCCAGCAGATGCCCGGCATTTTGAAGTGCTTCAGCCATCGTCCCGATTTTCTACGGCAGGTGATGGCCTTCAGCGACACGGTACATTTCTCCGAAGGCCACCTCAACCGCAAGACGAAAGAGGCCATCGCCAGCTATGTTTCGTATCTGAACCGGTGTCCGTATTGACTGGACTCGCATGCTTACTTCCTGCGGGTTCAGGGAGCTGAAGACAAAATGGTAGCGGCGATTGCCGAGGGCGATCTCGACAATGCTGGATTGACCGGCGGAGAGCGTGTGCTGCTCGACTACGTGAAGAAAGTAACGGAAGCGGCGTATCGCACCACGCCGGAAGACGTGGAGAAGTTGCGTGACGCGGGATGGACGGAGCCGCAGATCGCGGAAGCCGTGTACATAACGGCGATGTTTGCGTTCTTCAACCGCGTGGCGGACGCGTTCGGAATCTCGCCGCAAGGATATTTGGAGATGAATGGGCTCACCAAGTAACGGCATCTGGTGATCTGGCGCAGAGGTGGCAAATGGTGAAGATCTCAGCAGAACTAAGGAACAGACTGATTGCGGGAGCGGTTGTGCTCGCCATCCTGTGGGTGGCCGGCTGCGTTGTCATTTACCGCCAGATGCGCAAGCCGCCGGAGCAGTTCGGTCACTTCATGACCAAGATTCCCGCGCCGGTCGCGTTCATGGTGTTTCCATTCGAAACCATGTGGACCAAGGCCCGCGCCGGAGAATTGAACGTTGGCGATCGGGCTCCTGACTTCTCGCTGCAGAAGCTGCATGAACAGGATCACGTTCAGCTTTCGGAACTGAACCGCGAGAAACCCGTTGTCCTCATCTTCGGCAGCTACACTTGACCGCCATTCCGGGAGGAGGTTCCTGCCCTAAACAAGCTCTACGATCAGTACAAGGATCGCGTTAACTTCCTCGTGGTGTACATCACCGAGGCACATCCCAGCGATGTCTGGCAGATGAAGAGCAACATCAAGGACAAAGTGGTCTTTGCCAGTCCGAAGAATGAAGACGAGCGCCAGAATGTGGCCGGCATGTGCGTGCGCAAGTTGGGCATCAAGATTCCTGCAGTTCTTGACGAATTCGGCAATTCGACGGAAGCCAATTACACCGCCTGGCCAGACAGGCTGTACCTGATCGGCCGCGACGGCAAAGTGATTTACAAGAGCAGGCCGGGGCCATTTGGTTTCGAGGCCGACGAACTGGGGAAAGCGCTGAAGAAGCTCGGGTAACGTGACGAGCGCCGCCGTTCACAGTCCTTGACCCAAACTGCAGAGTGATTAGAATGGCCTCCGCTTGGAGACCCCGGTGAAATCATTCCTGCTTGCCGTCCTGCTCTTCTCCTTCAGTTTTGCTTACGCTCAATCTTCCACACCGCAACCCCCACCGATTCTGCTCGGCACGGCCTGGTATCCGGAGCAGTGGCCGGAATCACGCTGGGACGCCGATCTCGAACTCATGCAGAAGGCCGGCATCCACATGGTGCGGGTCGGCGAATTCGCATGGGCGCGCATGGAGCCCGCCGAGGGTCAGTACGACTTCGAGTGGCTCGATCATGCAATCGCCGCGGCTGCCAAGCACGGCATCTACACCGTGCTGGGAACGCCAAGCGCAGCGCCGCCCGCGTGGCTGACGCAAAAATATCCCGAGACGTTACGAACGAAAGAAGATGGCCAGAAGGACCAGCACGGGAACCGGCAGCAGTTCGATTTCGCGAATGCGAAGTACCGCGAACTTGCTCGCAACATCGCCGAGCAAATGGCGAAACGCTATGGCCATAACCCTTACGTTATCGGCTGGCAGATCGATAACGAATACGCCAACCAATCGTACGGTGACGATGACAAGAAGCAGTTCCAGGAGTGGCTGCGCGCGCGTTACGGCACGCTCGACAACCTCAACACGCGCTGGACAACCCAGTACTGGAGCGAGTACTACACCGACTGGTCGCAGATTCCGATCCAGATCGGGTATGGCAATCCCGGCCTACTGCTGAGCTGGATGCGTTTTGTCAGCGACACCTGGCGCAGTTACCAGAAGAACCAGATCGAGGTGATTCGCGCCAACCGCGATCCGCGGCAGTTCATCACCACGAACCTGATGGGCTGGTTCGACGGCTTCGATCACTATACCGTTACACAGGACCTCGACCTCGCCGCCTGGGATGACTACATCGGCCAGGGGCATCTCGACCCGATTCGCAACGGCGCCACGCACGACCTCACGCGCGGATTCAAGCGCAAGAACTTCTGGGTAATGGAAACCCAGCCGGGAGCGGTGAACTGGGCGCACATCAATAACGCGCTCGATAAAGGCGAAGTGCGGGCCATGGCGTGGCACGACATCGGACACGGCGCCGACACGGTCAGCTACTGGCAGTGGCGCAGCGCCCTGAACGGGCAGGAGCAGTATCACGGAACGTTGGTGGGCGCCGATGGCACGCCGGTACCGCTCTACGACGAGGTCGCGCAGGTCGGACGCGAGTTCGCGAAAGCCGCACCAGCACTGGCGGGAACTTCGCCGAAATCCGAAGTGGCGGTGCTGCACTCGTACGATTCGCGCTGGGCCATCAACTGGCAGAAGTTCAATGGCGATTACGATCCTGTCAAAGAATTGCTCAGCTACTACGGTCCATTGCGGCAGATGGCGCAGTCGATCGACATCGTTTCGCCCACAGCTCCGCTTGACGGCTACCAGCTGGTAGTCGCCCCCGGGTTAAATGTCGCGTCGCAGGAAATTGCGCAGCACCTGATCGAGTACGTGCAACACGGAGGTCACCTGGTACTCGGTCAGCGCTCGCTGATGAAAGACGACGACAACTCGCTGTGGCCCGAGCGTCAGCCCGGACCGCTGGTCGATCTGCTCGGAGGGCGCGTCGACCAGTATTACGCTCTGGAGAGTCCAGTGCCGATCTCCGGCAATTGGGGCGAAGGAACTTCTCAGCTATGGGCGGAGCTGCTGAGCGCGAAATCGCCAGAGACGCAGGTGCTGATGAAGTACGGCAAGAGCAATGGCTGGCTCGATGGGCGGCCGGCAGCAATCACGAGAAAAGTTGGAAAGGGACGCATCACGTATATCGGCGCATGGGCCAATCCTGAGGTCATGCATCAGGCGGCGCAATGGATGCTTCAGGACAGCGGTGTAACGTCGGCGTTCGGGCCGGAACTGCCGGAAGGAGTCGAAGTCTCTGTCCGCTACGGCAAGGACCACAAGACCGTCATTTTGGTGAACTGCAGCAAGACGGCACAGCAGATCAGGCTGCCTCGCGCCATGACCGATGTGCTCAATGGAGGGCAGAAGTCGCAGGTGTCGCTCGATCGGTATGGAGTGGCGGTGCTCTCGGAAACATCGCGTTAGAGGCTGGAGCGTCGATGTGTTAAGCTGCCTCCCTTATGCGCCAGTTTAGCCTCTTGTGTCTGATTGCTTTTGCGTCCATCTGCTTCGCCGCCGGCAACGAGAAGAGTGCGTACTTTACCACCAGCGATAACGTTCGCCTGCACTACATCGACGTGGGTCAGGGACGCGCCATCGTGTTCGAGCCTGGATGGACGATGGCGGCCGACATCTTCCAGCCGCAGATTGATGCCCTGAGCGCCAAGTATCGAGTGATTGCCGTCGATCCGCGCTCGCAGGGCGATTCCGACAAGCCAGCAGAGGGCAACTATCCGGGGCGCCGCGCGCGCGATCTCAAAGAGTTGATCGATTCCCTGAAGCTCGAGAAACCAGTGCTGGTGGGATGGTCCATGGGCGTTTCCGAAGTGCTCTCGTACGTCGACCAGTTCGGAACCGGCAATCTCGGCGGAGTCGTGCTGGTCGACGGATTCATCAAGGTCGACCCGCAGAGGATGGCTTCTTTTCCACAGTACGCGTTGCAGTATCAGGTGGACCGACAGAAGACGACGGCGGCGTTCGTGAAGTCGATGTACGCGAAACCGCAAAGCGATGCTTATCTCGCAAAAGTTACAGAGGAATCGCTAAAGACGCCGACGAACTCCGCCATGGCGTTGATGCTGGCTTCCTTGGCCCGGCTCGACTGGACCGATGTTTTACCTAAGCTGGCGAACATACCGGTGCGCTATGAATGTGAAACGTACCTGCAATCCCAAGTTGATGTAGTGAAAGCGAACCTGCCTTCAGCAAACATCGATGTCTACCAGGCAGGACACGCGCTGTTCGTGGATGAGGCCGACAAGTTCAACCAGATGTTGGAAGAGATAATGGCCGAGAGCGCGAAACGCTGAGGGCTCCGTCGCCTATTCTTTGCTGTAACGATTCCGTTGCTTGTCGGCATGCCGCTCCAGGCCTAGCCGAATCAACCGGTCGATCAGCTCGGGATATGGGACGCCTGACGCTGCCCACATCTTCGGATACATGCTGATCGACGTGAATCCCGGCATGGTGTTGATCTCGTTCAGATAGATCTTCTCGGTCTTAGGATCGAGCAGGAAATCGATGCGGCCGAGGCCTGAGCAATCGACGGCTTTGAAGGCGGCAATTGCCATCTGCTGCACTTCTTTCTGTTTCTTCTTGCTGATTTTCGCGGGAATGATCAGCTGCGATCCTTCGTCGATGTACTTGGCGTTGTAATCGTAAAACTCCGCCGACGGTACGATTTCGCCCGGCACCGATGCAATCGGCTCGTCATTCCCGAGAACCGCACACTCGATCTCCCGCGCCTTGTTCTTCTTTCCGCCCACGCCCTCTTCGATCACGATCTTGCGGTCGTATTTCGCCGCTTCGTACATGGCGCCGTCGAGTTCGCTGCGATCGTGCACCTTCGAAATTCCCACGGAGCTGCCGAGGTTCGCCGGTTTTACGAACACCGGATACTTCAGCTGCTTTTCTACTTCCTTGCGAACCGCGACCGGATCCTTTTCCCACTGGCTGCGCAGCACGGTCACGTGTTTCACGAGAGGCAGTCCGGCGGCCTTGAACAGGCCTTTCATCACGTCTTTGTCCATGCCGGCGGCGGAGCCGAGCACGCCTGCGCCGACATACGCGATGTCAGCCAATTCGAGCAGGCCCTGGATCGTGCCGTCTTCCCCGAAGGTTCCGTGCAGCACGGGGAAGATCACGTCCACGGCAATGCTCTGCGCGCGTGTGTGCTGGGGAGCATCGGTCTGGAACGGGATCAACGAACTCGACTCACCGGGCGTCGGCTGGGGCGGAACCAACACGCCTTCGCCTTTGGCGAGCACGGCTGCCGGAGCGGTGGCCTGCGGATCGCCCGCGCGAAGATGGCTGTGGTTCTTGTATTCGCCGCGAAGCAGGCTTTCGGCATGCGCGGCCGTCAACCAACGGCCGTCTTTGGTGATCCCGATCGGCACCACTTCATATCTCTTCGGATCGATATACTTCAGGACTGAAGCAGCCGAGAGCAGCGACACTTCGTGTTCGCCGCTGCGCCCGCCGAAAAGCACTCCCACGCGGATCTTGTTGGCCATCGTTCAGATCTTACACGCGAGCGCTGCGAGAGGCATTACCCGGAAGGTTACGCCTGTTCGTACATCACAGCCGTTTCCCTGAATATGGTCTAATGTGTTCATAGGAACTCGCGATGATGAATCGTTTCGCCGCCATTTTGGCACTGATGCTGATCGTCTGCGCCGTTCAACCGGCGTGCTCTGCTGAGAAGAAACTCGACGGCTTCGCCAAGTGCCTCACCGAGAAGAAAGCCACGATGTACGGCGTTGCGTGGTGCTCGCACTGCGCCGACCAGAAAGAACTGTTCGGGCCTTCGTTCCAGTACGTAACCTATGTGGACTGTGGCGTTCCCGGCGCGCGCAAGGAAACCGACCAGTGCAAGGCACTTAACATCCAGCACACGCCCACGTGGATCTTCTCCGACGGCTCGCGCCTTGAGGGCACGATTCCGCTCGACAAACTAAGCCAACAGACAGGATGCAAGCTACCGTGAGCGATCGTCTCGGCTGGGTCATCACAGTTGTTGCCCTGATCGGCATCGTGCTGTCGGCCGTCTCCGTCTACAACCACTACAAGAAGACCGCGACTGAGTACTGCGACTTCGGCGAGACCTTCAACTGTGACGCCGTCAACAAGAGCGCCTATTCGCACATCGGACCGGTGCCGGTGGCGGCGATCGGCATTGCGGGGTACATTTTCCTGCTCGCGCTCTCTCGCATTTGCCGAGAAAACAAACTTATCTCCGGACTGCTGATCTTTTCATCTTTGTGTGCGACGGCTTTTTCGGTCTGGCTCACCTACCTCGAAGCCCGCGTGCTGCTGCAGTACTGCATCATTTGTTTGGGATCGCTCGCCTGCATTTCGCTGATTACGGTGCTGGCGATTGTGCGACACGTGAAGACGCGGGAGCTGGTGTTCTAGAGATCGCTACTTCGCCGTTGCTGCTTTCGCGGCGCGTTCTTCCGGCAGCGGCCACACTTTCGACAGGCACCAGCTGACCACCAGGCCAATCAGGCAGCCGAAGAGAACCTCCGACACACGACCCAGACCTGCCTGAAGTCCGCTCATTCGGGCGTGATGTTGCAGGCCGGCGGCGATGACGAATGCTGCCGTGATGGGACCCTGCCGCCACATCGTAGGGATGCGCACCACGTAGGAAGATAACAGCACCGTTACGGCCATTGCGGTGGGCAACGCGATCAGGTGTGAGCCACCGATCGCGATGAACGATAAGCCTACGGCGCAGCCAACGAGGGTGTTGATCAGCCGCGCCCGAAAGAACATCAGCGCCTGCTTCATCGCCGGATCGCTGGTGGCCACCATCGAGCTGATCGCCCAGACGGGATTGGTCTTCGCCAGTTCGTGCACGGTGATCCACAAAACCGCGGTCGCGATGAAAATGCTCACCGCATAGTGAATGCCGTGCGTATCGCCTTGAACGAATCGATCAACCGACTTCTTGATCTCGACCATGATTGGCCAGCTACCACGTTGTGAATGGCTTCGCGACCAGGTTGGCGTTGAAGTAGCGCGGATCGTCAGTCACTTCCTTCCCGAGCCACAAAGGAAGCGCGACCGGCTGCTTTTCGTCTTTCAGTTCAACTTCGGCAACGATCAGCCCACGATTTTCGCCCTCGAACTCGTCGACCTCCCAGGCCACGTCGCCTCGCTGTATGCGATAGCGAGTCTTCTCGATCAGCGGCCGCTCGCACAGCTTGTCGAGCATTTCGTTGGCATCCGCCACCGGAATTTCGTACTCATATTCGGCACGGCTCGCGCCGGTGCTGATGCCTTTGACGGTGATGTAGCCGTGCTCGCCGACGGTTCGCACCCGCACTGTGCGTTCCTTCACGGTGCTGAGATAACCCTGGCGATATTTCTTTCCGGGAGCCAGTCCCCGCCAGGCGTCGCCCTTCACCAGAAACTTGCGCTCAATCTCTTTTCCCATCGTTCGTAATCCCCCCGTCAGACGCGAGTCGGTTCTGCGACCGATTCCAGCACCCGCTTGATCTCTCGTATGTAACTCGTGTTGGCATCGTTGATGCCAAGATCGTGAACCAGTTGCAAGACCGCATCGGCGTTCACCGATTCGACGGCGGCGGTGTCTCGTGGCCGCCCGTTGATGGTGACCTGCGCATACTCCGCCGCACACTCGCCGATCTTGAACTGGTACCTCGTCTTGCGCACTTCCGCGATCCTCAGCTTCGGATTCGGACGGATCACCCGGTCGAGGAATTCCTTCAGCTCGTACGCGGATTTCGACAGCGCAGGAGCCCTCACTTCAAGGCTCGGAAACACCTGGTCGGCGATGACTGTGCTGTTCAATGGAAACTCACCTTTCA
>Ga0335069_10003198_pt1 | contig 24909 bp, 14 predicted proteins | sample Lox_Sample_11_FD_206714 | JGI IMG/M metagenome (GOLD analysis project Ga0335069, IMG submission 206714) | Soil microbial communities from Loxahatchee National Wildlife Refuge, Florida, United States - Lox_Sample_1.1 | ecosystem: Environmental > Terrestrial > Soil > Wetlands | place: USA... | reverse complement strand
CACACCGAGTGCTGCAGGACCACGTGCGAGATTTCGTGGGCCATAACACCCGCCAGTTGCGCTTCGGTGTCGGCTGCCTGAATCGTCCCCAGGTTGACAAAGATGGATCCGCCCGGAAGCGCGAAGGCGTTGATATCGGCCACGTCGACCACATGAAAGTTATAGGACCAGCGGTACCCTGGCGCCTGCTCTGCCAGCTTTTGTCCCAGGGTCTGGATGTATTGCGTTACCGGGCTGGAATCCGGCAGAATCGGCATCTCCGCGTAGACCTGCTGCACTGCCTTCTGACCCAGTTGGATTTGCTTTTCCGGTGGAACGCTATTCTTGCAGGGCTGCAACTCAACCCGTGCGCGTGCCGGCTGCGTCCCCAACACGCACAGGAAAACAAGAGCTGAGAAGACCGGAAAGCTGAACAGGTGCGGCAAACTGGCGTCTTTCATCGCACTACTATGGTGGCAGAATCGCGTCGCGGCTTGAAGTGATCGAGGCCACGCCCGTTTCAAGACGGAGACTTACTCGTACGTGGCTGCGCGCACGCGAGCGATGGCGTCCATCTCCTCGCGCTTGGCCCGGCAGTGTTCCGCCAGCCGCCTGTTGATCTGACGCGGATGGGCGTGGGTCTTTTCGGGGGGCGCGTCGCGGCGCATGTGGCTGTCCACCCAGCCGCGCAGGCAGGCGGTTTTGGGCGCGGGACCGTAGTTGGAGATGCGGGGCGCCTTTTTGGGTTCAAGCCAGAGCAGTTGCTGCCACTCGCTGGTGCGGTGGTTGACCCAGGAGACGTATCCGCCGGGCAGAACCTGGCGCGGGTGCTCGACCGCCCCGGTAAAGCTGTAGCGCGTGCCGGGCGTGCGGATGGAATCGTAATAGTGGGGCGTAATGAAGTCGCACACCGCGATTCCGTGAATGGGATACGCATAGGCGTCGCCCTGGCACGGATCGCAGGCTTCCACCAGGTATGCGTACTGGCCGTGGCCTTCGACGATCTTTCCCTTGACGATCTTGAGCGACGGACCGGTCTGCAGCCGGTTGCCATACGGGTCGATGAGCATCTCAACTATCTCGTGGCTGGCATCGATGGTCCACTCGTGCGTGGCGGGGTCGGCGATCACCTTGGCGTAGGGCTGATTGTGGCGGTCGAGATGCGAGCCGCCCTGGCCGCTGGGGAGCTTGTCCACGAGGAACACAGGCCAGATGCCGGCGGGGATGTGGGCGGGATCGGGCAGCCACGATACGGCTGCGTGAATAGGCCAGAATTTTGGAAGATCGCGTGTTACCTGGGTGTGCATGGCCCGGGCAGCGGCATGCATCAGGGTAGTGGGAATCCTGCCTGTTTTGTCGACAAGGCCGATCTCGATCATGGACATCGGATGATCCTCCGAGTGAGTGTAGCAGCGTGGTGCATTGGTTCGCCCTGGCCTTTTGCGGCAAGGGCGCTCGCGTTGCTGTGATAGCGCAAAGCGTCCGTCACCCGGCACAGGGCATCCAAACCCTCAAGAGAATGGGCCGACAAGGGTGATCGTCAGCAAACCGCAACACGTGGGAAGGCCGAAGTCGTGGAGCTTCGCTACAATCTGAATCATGGGCGGGCTCGAAACACAATATGCCGGCCAGGTAGATTGCGACCATTGAAGCCTCGAACCATTGCAGAGCACGGCAGGAACGCGCTATTGTGCTCTCAAGAGAATCCATTGCATGCGGCCCTCTAATTCCCCGGAGCAGGACGCAGCGGGCTTGGCACGGCAGAATCGCGCCGAGTTCGCTCAGATTCTGATCGAGAATCACTTTGCTATCAGCCCCGACGCGATCTTTGTCACGGACAGCAGGGGCGTGATTCGCGAAGCGAACCCGCGCGCATTGGAGATGTTCGGCTATGAGCGCGCGGAGATGCTCGGCATGCCGATTGAGAAGCTTGTGCCCGAGCGCTTCAGGGAACGGCATCCCACGCATCGCGAAAACTTCAATGCCCATCCCCGCACGCGGCAGATGGGCGCCGGACTGAACCTGTTTGCCCTGCGCAAGGACGGGACCGAATTTCCCGTCGACATCATGCTGCGGCCCATTGGCACCGCTACGGGCCCGGTGGTGCTGAGTTTTCTGCGCGACGTGACCGAGCAGCGCGCCGCACAGGACGCCCTCCGCCGACAGGATCAGCAGTTGCGCTCGATTATCGAGAGCGTGCGCGACTACGCCATCTACATGCTGGATGCAGAAGGCTACGTGGTGACGTGGAATGCGGGTGGCGAACGCATTCACGGCTATTCGGCAGACGAGATACTGGGCAAGCATTTCTCGCGTTTCTTCATTCAGAGCGACCTGGAGCGCGACCATCCCGCCACGATGCTGGCACATGCAGCCCAGCGCGGCCAGTTTGAAGAAGAGGGCTGGCGTGTTCGCCGCGACGGCACGCGATTCTGGGCGCACAGCGTGCTTACGGCGATTCGCAACAGCGCCGGCGAAGTGACCGGCTTCGCCAAGGTCACCGGAGATCGCACGGACCGCAAGCGCGCCGAAGAAGCGGTTATGCTGCAGTTGAGCAACGCGCTGCTGGCCAACATGGACGTGCGCAAGCTGCTCGAGGCGTTCTCCGCCAGCATTCGCGAGGTGGTTCCGCACGATGCGGCCACGCTGGGGATGTACGACGCAAAGACGAGAACTCTTCTGGTGCAGTTCCTGGGACCGGACGAGAGCGCGGTGCGCGCGGGCGACATCCGGGTTTCGGTCGATGACTCGCCGTCAGGCAAGGCCTTCCGCACGCGTGAGCCGGTTGTTCTGGAAAGCTTGAAGGAGTCCATCTTCGGCACGGAGGGGATGCGGCATCTCTCCGGACTCGGAATGCAATCGGGTTGCTGGGTGCCCCTGATCCATCGTGGCGAGGCGATCGGCGCGCTTGCGGTTGCGAGCCGGCTGGAGAACGCGTTCAGCATCAAGGACGCGGAGATGCTTGCAGAATTCGCCGACCAGGTGGCGATGGCGGTAAACACCGCGGTCGCATTCCGGCAGATTGCGGAGATGCGCGACCGGCTGAATCAGGAGAAGCAGTATCTCGAGGAAGAGATCAATCTCGAGAGCCGGTTTGAAGACATTGTGGGCGAGAGCACGGGGCTGAAGCAGGTGCTGCGGCAGATTGAGACGGTGGCGCCCACCGATGCGACGGTATTGATCCAGGGTGAAACGGGCACAGGGAAGGAACTGCTGGCGCGCGCCATCCACCGGCTGAGCCCGAGAGCCGGCCGCACCTTCATCAAGTTGAACTGCGCGGCCATTCCGGCCGGTCTGCTGGAAAGCGAGCTGTTCGGCCACGAGAGAGGCGCGTTCACCGGTGCCATTGCGCGCAAGATGGGCCGCCTAGAACTGGCGCACGAAGGGACGCTGTTCCTCGATGAAGTGGGCGAGATGCCGCTCGATCTGCAGCCCAAGCTGCTGCGCGCGCTTCAAGAGCGCGAGATCGAGCGCATCGGCGGCACACGGCCGATTGCGGTGAATGTGCGGCTGATCGCGGCCACCAATCGCGACCTGACAACGATGGTGCAGGAGAAAACGTTTCGAGCGGACCTGTATTACAGGCTGAAGGTCTTTCCCATCTCCGCACCGCCGCTGCGCGAGCGCACCACCGACATTCCCATGCTGGTACGGCATTTTGTGGCGACGCACAGCCGCCGCATGGGCAAGGTCATCGAGACCATTCCCGACGCCACCATGGATGCGCTGGTGAAATGGAAGTGGCCGGGAAACATCCGCGAGCTTGAGAACATGCTGGAGCGCGCCGTGATCCTGACACGAGGGGCCGTGCTCTATGTTCCGCTGGCAGAGTTGGAGACGCCGCTGGACGAAGACGACGCCGATGAAGAAAGCGGTGAGCCGGCGACGCTGCATGTCGCCGAGCGGGAGCATATTCTTCGCGTGCTGCGCGAGTGCAAGGGGCTGATCGGCGGGGTCGACGGCGCAGCGGCGCGTCTGGGCCTCAAGAGGACCACCCTTAATTCCAAGTTGAAGAAGCTGGGCATCGAGCGCCGCGAATACATGTAGAGCAAAGATACCCGCGCCCCGGCCCCACATTTCTCCGGGAGCCCCCGCGAATTGCAACGCTTCTCCTTATATATGGTTAGTGGTGCGACGAGCCGCGGTGATGAAGCGGCGAGTGACGAAATCCGGTCAGTGGCGATATATCGTCACCGTCACTTATCGTCACCCGCGGCGCCCCTCTTCGTCACTTTGAATAAGTCCTTTCCTTTCAGTGTGACTGCTGCAAATGCTGCGTTGCCGCACTTTGGCACGCCATCTGCATATACATAGGGCGATGGCGAAGGATGGGCCAGCCGGTGTTACGCATATTGATTCAGGAAGACGACAACGCGATTGGGTTCACACTGGTGGGCCGTCTTGCAGGACCCTGGGTGGCTGAACTCGATCGGGCGTGGACGGAAGTCGCTGAGCGTCTCGATGGAAGGAAGCTGTCGCTGGACCTGCGCGATCTGACGTACTCCGACTCTGGCGGCAAGCGCGTGTTGCGCGACATCTTCTCCCACACACGCGCCGAGCTCATCACGAGTTCAGACTGGTCGAATCATCTTGCGGAAGAGATCAGAGACTTTAACGGTATCTACGCAAATGGGAGGGTCTAAGGTGGAAAACACACAGAACACAGTTGGCACTTGCAGGAACTATAAACTCCAGCGCGGCGGTGAGTTTTTCCGGAACTGGTCCAATGCCGCACTGGAAGACTGGAACACTTTGGAGCACGCACACTCCTACGGCCCTAACATCGTTTTGTTCGCCGAAAGGGAAGAAGCCCGCGGTCTGTTCGTGGTGCTCGAAGGCGAAGTGCGCCTCTCCATCAACTCGAGCGAGGGTAAGCGGCTGAGCCTGCGCATCGCTCGGAAGGGCGATGTGCTGGGATTGTCTTCAGCCTTGTCAGGCAGCGCCTACGAAATGACAGCAGAAACGCTGTATCCCGCCAAGGTGGCTGTGATCGGACGGCGCGAGTTCCACGGCTTCATGGCGCGTCATCCTGAACTCTACCTGAACATCACGGAAGAACTGAGCCGCCATGTTGCCATGGCTTGCCACCAGCTTCGCACCGTGGGGCTTTCGGCCTCGGCCCCCGAGAAATTGGCCCGCCTGCTCCTGGAGTGGAGCGAGAACGAGATGTCGAACGGCTGTTGCGGCCGCGTACGCTTCTCGCTTACCCATGAAGAGATTGGCGAGTTCATCGGCGCCTCGCGTGAAACGGTGACCCGTACCCTGAGTAACTTCAAGCATCGCCGCCTGGTTTCGTTCCGCGGATCGATGTTAGAGATACCTAACCGCACGGCTCTGGCAAGCTATGCGGGTGCCTAGTTGTCCAACGCCTATCATCCGTAAGCGATTGTGGAGAGTGTAATCATTGACCTGAAGCCGCCAACCAGCGGCAGTCAACCCGCACTCTTCACGATCGGAACCAGTCTTCACGTCAGTCAGTCCGGCAGGCTGACGAGTCAGGAACAAGGGATTGAAGGCCCGGTTCACTTTGAATCGCATCCTCGGCATTCACGGCGCAAGCCCGGAACGCCGCACAGCACCGAAGATATCCAGGGTCATATTTCAAGAATTCCTAATTTCTGCCTCGAAGTTATTGTTCTTCTCCTCCATCTTTCCCTGCCTCGCGTCTCTCATCTGTTCGTGTCTTGCATTTCTTTGCTGTGCCTTGTTCTCATCGTTGTGCCCTGGTTCTTTCTGTTGCACGTTTCTGTAGCATGCGTTGCGAACGGTACAATGGGGACCATCCTTCAACAGGAGGCTCCATGCGCAAACTTTTGTTCGCCTTTCCCATGTTGTTTTGTGCCCTGCTGATGCCCGCGGCGCTCACTGCACAGGGCGCGCCGCCGCAAGGTGCGGCCGATCAGCCCTACACCGTCGAGTACTACTACAAGGTGCAATGGGGCCATCAGCAGGAGTTCCTCGCTCTTTTCCTCAAGAATCATTACCCTTTGCTCAGGAAGATCGTCTCCACGGGCCGCATGCTTTCGGTAAAGATCGAACAGCCCGCGTACCACACCACTGAGGATGGGCGCTGGGACTATCGCGTGACCATTCGTTTCAGGAATTCAACCGTGGCGACAACGGTGAACCCGGACGAAGAGAAGTTCATCCGGGAACTGTGGCCGGACCAGGCGACATACAAGCGCGAGGAGCAGCGGCGCTTCGAGATTCTGCTGGCGCACTGGGACCTGCCCGTGACCGACATTACGCCGAAGGAACAGTGAACAGTATTCAGCCATCAACTATCAGCTAACGGCTGGGAGGTAAGGGCTGATAGCTGATGGCAGTCGGCTGACGGCTCAACGCAAAAGGCTCAGGTCAGGCATCGTTAAGGCCGCCGTCGCCATTGCTGGACCAGGTCTTCGGCGGCATCCGGCCACGTGGGGAACTCGAAGTCGAATCCGGCCTGCAGCAAGCGGGCGGGGACAACGCGGCGGCTTTTGAGCACGAGTTCGGATTCGGTGCACAGGACGAGAGCGGCTAGTTCAAGCAGCGGCGCAGGCGCGGGGATGCCGTTGGGCATGCCCCAGGCTTCGCGCAGTGCGGTCATGAATTCGCGATTGGGCAGGGGATTGGGTGCGGCGATGTTGACCGGGCCGTCGATGTCCGCGCGGTCAATGAGGAATTCAACCGCCCGTGCGAAGTCGAGGCCATGGATCCACGAGACAAACTGGCGGCCGTTGCCCTGAGTGCCGCCGAGGCTAAGTTGCACCAGCCTGAGAAGCAGAGCGAATGGGCCGCCCGGCGTGGGGCTCATTATCACCGCGCTGCGCAGCGCCACCTTGCGCGTTTGCGGAGTGAATGCGGAGAAGAAGGCAGCTTCCCAGTCCATGGCGACGCGGATAGAGAAGTTCCAGGTGTCGGGCGCACGGCGGTGTGCCGAGATGGCCTCATGGCCGCCGAACTCTCCCGTAAACTCGTCCATGGCGCGATCCTGGGGGCGATCGAGCGCGTGGCGATAGATGGTGGCGGTGGATGCGTTGAGCCATACCGCGGGAGGATCGGCGAGAGCAGCGATCACGCGGCCCAGCAACTGCGTGGTGGCGATGCGCGAGTGATAGATGGCCTCGCGATTGGCCTGGTTATAGCGGCAGTTGACGCTGCGTCCGGCGAGATTGATGCAAACGTCGGCGTGCTCCAGATGTTCGGTCCACTGGCCTTCGTGCTCGCCATCCCAGTGCACCGTCTGCCAGGGCGCGGAGTAGGGGCCGCGCGTGAGTACAGTCACATGATGGCCGCGCTCCTGGAAATGCGCCGCCAGCAGCCTGCCCACCTGGCCACTGCCGCCGGGAATCACGATGCGAAGCCTACCCGTTTGGAGCATGTGGGAGAAGTGTAACGGAATTCAGCTTCGGGATTTGGGATGACTGTGCAGTCAAGGCCGTGGCGGCGCCGGCGGGAACGGATAGCCGGCCATATAAAGCCGGCGGCGGCGATGGGCGCGGATTTCGTGCACCACGACGACCACGATGAGGAAGAAGACCAGCATCGGTGTCCAGAAGATCCAGGCGGGCTGAACCACGCGATTGCCGCCGTTGGTTACGTTCTCCCCGGCGCGGAAGTCGCCGAACATGCAGACGATATCCTTGCCGACCGTGACGTTGTCGCCGAGGCGAACCGAGCCGAAGAATTTCACCAGATCGTTGCCGATGCTGGAGCCCTCGGCCGCGGTGACATTGCCGAAGAAGTTCACCACGTCGTGGTTGGCCTTGCCGTCGATTCGGACATTGCCGAAGAACACCACGATGTCGCCTTCAACGGTGCCCCGGTCCTCGACGCTGCAGAAGAAGCAGATCGCGTCGTGGATGGTCTCATCGGGCCCCACACGGATCGTGTTGCCGAATTGGACGTTGTCCTTGTCGGCGAACGCCGGGGTGGCGACCGTTCCGAGTGCGGCGGCAAGCAAGGAAAGGGCAAGCAGGCGAGGGAGCATGGGGCCTCCTTCCTCTTGATACGCGGCGACAGGAGACTTGGTTCCGCGGGCGTCAGGAGTTGGCGGATTCAGTGTAGCGGAAGACGGGGAACGAGGGAACAAGGGCAGCAAAGTGCCCCAAAATGACGGTCTCTGAGTCCCTGTGAGCACTCGCTGGTTCCTGAATTTCGACTTACCGACTACGCCCGCACGGGCAGGACACCCGGCAACTCGCGGACTCGGATGACGAAGACGGTTATCGGTCGATTTTCAGGCCCTTGATATCCTTCAGCGCAGACACGTCGCTCACATTCGTGCGGCTAAGGTTGAGGCGGGACAGGCTCATGAGATTCTTCAGCGCGGAAACGTCGCTCACCTTGCTGTTGGCGAGATTGAGGTCGGACAAGCTCTTGAGATCCTTCAGCGCGGAAACGTCGCTCACCTCGGTGCTATACAGGTTGAGCTGGGACAGATTCTTCAGATCCTTGAGCGCGGAGATGTCGCTCACCTGAGTCTCGCCGAGGTCGAGTGTTGACAGGTTGTTCAGATCCCTCAGCACGGAGATGTCGCTTACCCTGGTTCCGTGAAGGTGGAGGCCGGTCAAGTTCCTGAGACCCGTCAGTGCGGATAGGTCACTCACGTTCGTGTAGTTAAGGTCGAGGCTGGACAGGCTTTTCAGATCTTTCAGAGCGGACAGGTCGTCCACCCTGGTTCCGTGAAGATCGAGGCTGGTCAGGCCCTTCAGATCCTTCAGCACTGAGATATCGCTCACCCTGGTGCCGCCGAGGTAGAGGATCGACAAATTATTGAGATCCTTGAGCGCGGAGATATCGCTCACCTGAGTGTCTCTAAGGCCGAGGCTGGACATGCTCCTGTGATCCTTGAGCACGGAGATGTCGCTCACCTGGGTGTCGCCAAGGAAGAGAGCCGACAAATTCTTGATATCGCGCAGCGCGGAGATGTCACTAACCCGGGTTGCGTGAAGGTCGAGTGCGGACAGGCTCTGGAGATCCTTCAGCGCGGAGATGTCGCTCACCTGAGTGGCGCTGAGATTGAGAATGGAGAGGCTCTTCAGATCCTTGAGCGCGGACACGTCCCTCACTCTGGCGTTGGTAAGGTCGAGGGTTGTCACGGTCTTCAGAGATGTCCAGGGGATATTGTTGATGGAATCCAGTTCCCTTAATTTGATTTCCAAAGGCATGTCGAGACGTTGCAGTATCGCGAAACTCTTCTGTGGCGGGGAACCAACGAACTCCAGACTCAGATGCTTGTCTTTCCGTTGAACGGCCCATCCCAAACGAGCCAGTTCAGTGATCGGATTCGTTTTCCAGTTGGTTGCGACCAACACCGTCGCGGCCATCAGAGCCGCCGCGATCCACGGCAACCACGTTCGGAAGCTGCGCCACAGAGACACTTTCCACCTGGCGAGAATCGAATCGAGCAGCGGGACCAGGAAGTCGTGCGAAATCTCCCACGTCTGCTGATCGGCGTCAAGAGGACGCACGACCGCGCGGTCGAACCGGCCGAGGGTGCGCATACATCCACGCACGAGTGCCGGATCCGTGGACGTCTTCTTTGCCAGATCCGAAATACTCCGCGGCTGCTTGGTGACACGTCCGGTGATCATGTGGGGCAGGAGGATCGGAGCCAGGTCGCGGATCTCGGGAAGTGTTATCGACTCGCGCAGAAATCCGCGGATCAATCCGCCGGGTCTGAATCCCCGTGGCAACCCTGTTGCGAAACGGCTGAGGACGAGTCCGCAGAGGTTAATCGTGACGGGGCGAATCAGGCCCCTGGTCTGCTCGATCTCTCCCGCTTCGCGTAATACGGATCGTAAGATTTCAGGGTCCATATGCAACCCGGAGCCCTCGAAGAATTCGCGGGCGGCGCGCTCCGTGAAGGGTGGGATTTCCTGCCAGTTGGTGTACTGGTTCAGAGGGGGCAGGGCAAGCTTTTCGATCAGGCCGACATAGTCGCTTCGAAAGACCAGCAGCCAGGTGATTTCTGCCGTCGGCGCGCTTCGGAAGTTCGCCATCAAGTCCTCGAAGCGCTTCTGCTTCTCAGGATCCTGCAGAATCACGAACTCCTCGAACTGATCGAGGACAATCATCAGCCGCCGGGGACGAATGTACCGGCATGTACGGTCCAGAAGGGGGAGCACTCCTTCGGTTTCCGGCGGCTTTTGCCAGATCGCGCCCGGCTTCGCCAGGTACTCCTGGAGTGCGGCGACGGGATCCTGATACCCGCGCAACCGGATCACCAAGTGATCTTTATCCAGCCTGGGAAGAGCATACGCGGCAAGAAGCGAGCTCTTTCCGGTCCCGGATAATCCGGTCAAATAGAGGATGGAACTGGTGCGCTGCTCGATCCAGTGCAGGACGCGCTCGTGGGCGCCGTCGGCGCGGGTGTACGACTCTTCGTCCTCTCTCGGCGCCAATTGGAAATAGCCGGGCGCCACATGTCCGTCGATCTTCTTCAGGCTTTCCCGGTGCTTTCTTTCAATCATCTCCGGGAGGGCATGAAAGACCAGGGCACATGCGGGCAGCGCAAAAACGATGGAGGCGCGCAGCCAGAGCGGGTAGGTGTTCAATGGATCGGGCAGCTTTTGAAACGCATAAATGGCAGCAACGAACGCGGCCAGGTATGCGGTACACAAGCCCACCCACGACTTAGCCAATCCGAAGGTTTGTTCGAAAATGCCCGTCAGCCCTCTATCCGACGAGGGGGCTTCAGGAGGCGACGCGGGGAAGGGGGCCGAATTCGAAGACATCGAGCCAACCTCTTCAAATCGGGGAAGCCTGCGATCAGGCGCGGCCCGGATGATACCAATTTACCGCGATTGGGGCGGTAAACGTCCAATGAATTCATACCCACACGCTGTTGCAGGATCCTAAATGCGCTCGGTCTGGGCCAGCGCGGTGGGCCAGTCCGAGGCGGAGTCCACAACCACATCCGGCGGGACTTCCATCAAGTTCTGCGGGCCGAAGCCGAACTGGCAGCCGAGGCTCCAGGTGCCGGCATTGCGTGCAGTGAGCACGTCAACTTTACTGTCGCCGATCATCAGGGTCTCGTCAGGTGCGGCCCCGGCCTCTTCCATCAGTGCGCGCAGGCCCATGGGATCGGGCTTCTTCAACGGAAAGCTGTCGCCACCGTAGACGCGGAAGAAGCAGTCGCCCATGTTCAGTCCGTCGCAGATGGCGCGCGCCGGCCGCACCGGTTTGTTGGTCAGAACGGCGAGCTTGCGTGCGAGGCCGTTGGAAGCGCAGCGCAGCGCCGCGAGCGACTCGAGGACGCCGTCATAGGCGTAGGTGAAATCGAGCTTGTGCTCGCGGTAGTGGGCGAGGAAGAAATTGTAGGCGGTTGCCAGCTCCTCGTCGTGGACTTCGTCGGGAGAGACGCCGTTTTCGACCGCCAGCGAGCGGCGTACCAGCATGGGCGCGCCGTTGCCCACAAAGCTGGCAATGATCCGATCGTCCAGAAGCGGCCGGCCCATGTGCTCGAGTGCTGCGTTGACCGAGTTGCAGAGATCGCGGGCGGAGTCGATGAGCGTGCCATCCATGTCGAAAACAATGAGCCTGATCTGTCTGCCGGGAATGGGACGGAGGACCTGCACCATGTTGCAAGTGTAACGGAGGCGGGAATCGGCAGCAGGCAGCAGGAAGCGGCTGTCAGCCATGCACATGCTGGCAAGCTCACTCCGCGCGGGCGACGCCGGATGCGGCTGATCCGAAGCGCTGTCCGTGGCGTTCGCGGCCCAGCCATGCCATGAACGATGCCAGCACGAAGACAACGATCGCTGTCAGTGCGAGCGCCGTGGAGTAGCTCGTGCGCTGCGCATACATCGCTTCAATGTAGACAGAAGAACTGGCGATGACGCCTGCGCTTTGGTAGGCGAAGCCGGGCAGGAGAGCGCGCACCGAGTCCGGCGACAACTCAGACAGGTGGGCAGGGATCACTCCCCACGCGCCCTGCACCATGAACTGCATGAGGAATGCGCCCACGATGAGCAGTGTCTGGTTGGGCGCGTAGGCCCAGAGGGGGATGATGGCGGCGCCCAGGACGAATGCGGTGATGATGGCGCGGCGGCGGCCGGAGCGGTCAGAGAACCAGCCAAAGACAAGACCGCCGAGGATGGCGCCGACGGCGGAGATGGCCGTAATGACCGCGCGGCGTTCGGGCGTGAAATGCCACTGCCGCTGCAGGAAGGTGGGATACATGTCCTGCGTGCCATGCGAGGCGAAGAGCATGGTCGTCATGAACAGCAGCAAATAGAGGAAGAGCTTCCAGTGGCGGAGAACTTCGCGGTGCTGTTCCGACCAGGTGAGGCGCGCGTTGGCGGAGTGTTGCCAGACAGCCGACTCCTTCACGAAAAAGAGAATGTAGAGAACGAGCGGTACGGCAGGCAGGCTGCTGAGGATGAAGAGCATGCGCCAGCCCAGCCGGTTGAAGCAAAAGAAGTAGAAGGCCGCCGCCAGGACGTTGCCGGCGGCGTAGCCCTCCTGCAGCAGACCGGACAGGAGACCCCGGCGATGTGCCGGAGCGGCTTCCATGGCCAGCGAGGCGCCCACGCCCCACGTGCCGCCCATGACGATTCCGAACAGTCCGCGAACCACCAGCAGCGTGGTGTAGTTGGGAACCAGGCCGGTGAGGACGCCGGCGACGGCGAAGAAACTCATGTTGATCATCAACGGAATGCGGCGGCCGTAAAGGTCGGCCAGCAAACCGAAGAGGAAGCCTCCGACCGGCCGAAGGGCCATGGTCATGGTGATGATCAGCGCCATCTGCGCGTCGGTCTTGTGAAACTCGCGCGCCATCGCGGTCAGGCAGAAGGTCACCAGGAAGAAGTCGAAGGCATCGAGCAGCCACCCGGAAAAGCCGGCGATCACGGCGGGGGGGTGACTGCGCGTTAGTTGATCCGGCGCGAGACCCGATGCTGCAGTCTGCTGAGTCGACGGGGCCTGGGAATCGGGCATTCTCTTTCCTTCGATCGGGACACGAACTCCCAACACGCTATCAGAGCCTGCGAGCGGAGGGAAACCCGAGATGGGTTTTCAGCGCAATTGAAATAACTGGAGTCATCTGGCTCCATAAGAGGCCACCAGGGTCATTCCGCCGACATCTAATATTTGCGGTTCACGAACCTCGCCTGCGCGGCCAGACCGGCAGAGTCTGGTTGGTAAGGCATAGTTTTGGTTTGCTTTGCAGCTGGAAGCATTTATCTCTCTGCGATTTCTTTCTTTGGAGAACACTCCGTGCTTTAAGAACCGCGCCCCTCGGAAAGGGAAGTGTCGAGTGCGGGCGCCCCAGCAAGAAGGAGAAGAACGATGCAGTTTGCTCAGCTTTTGGCCAGGATTTTTCAAGGAAAAGCCAGAATATCCATCCGAATATCGGCGTTTCTTGCCTTCGCGTGCGTAGTGTTGCTCTTGTCGAAGCCCGCGCACGCGCAGTATCGCGCCTCCATTTCGGGGGTGGTCATCGATGCGCAGGGAGCGGTGATTCCCAACGCCACGCTTACGCTTACCAATATTGAGACCAGCGAGACACAGACCAGGACCAGCAATGGCGAAGGCATCTACAGTTTCAACGGGCTTCCTCCCAATCGTTTCCGGATCCAGGTGGAGGCGCCCGGCTTTCAAACCAAGATTCTCGACAATGTGCAGATCATTCCGGAGCAGCCGAATTCAATCAACATCCCGCTGGTAATTGCGTCGGCGACGGAGACGGTTACAGTTGATGCCTCAAGTACGCCGCTTCTGGACACGGAGACGGCCACCGTCGCCGGCACGATCAGCTCTAATCAAATCCAGCACATGCCGTCGTTTGGCGGCGATGTCTTCCAGTTGGCGAATCTCGCGCCGGGCACCACGGGCGACCAGTCCCAGTCGGCAAGCGGTGGAACGTTCAGCCTTCCCGGAACGCAGGGCCCCGGCGGTTCGGGAGCGACTTCCGGGATCTTCGCCACGGAGAATGGCCCGCAGTCGATCGGCGCAGGCCAGCAGTACGAAAGCAATGGCATTTCCATCGATGGCATCAGCACGGTAAGTGCGGTGTGGGGCGGCACGTCGGTGATTACGCCGACCGAGGAATCCGTCGACAGCATGAAAGTGGTGTCGATGGCATACGACGCCGAGTTCGGGCGGTTCAGCGGCGAGCAGATCCAGGTGACCTCGAAGAGCGGCACCAATACGCTCCACGGCAGCGCCTTCATCCGGGCGTGGCGGCCGGGCATGAACGCCTATCAGCGCTACAACGGCCCGGCGTTCTACGACTACGTTTGCGACAATGCGGACGGCACGACTCGGCCCTGTACTCCGCAAGAGCGCGGCCTGAACAAAGACACCGGTAGGTTTAATCAGATTGGTGGAAGTATCGGCGCGCCGATCTGGAAGAATCGCGTGTTTGCCTTTCTCGCTTACGAGACGGAGCGCAATGACTCGCCGGGTGTGACACAAGGATGGTATGAGACTCCGACGTTTCGCGGCCTGGCGCCGGGCGGCAGCATCTCGGCAAAGTATCTGGGTTACTCCGGTGCAGCTCCGGCATCCATTGGACAGGTCCAGGTGACCTGCCAGCTTGCCGGGTTGGTCGAGGGCAAGACCTGCGTTACGGTTCCAGGTCAGGGGCTGAACATCGGGTCGCCCCTCTCCGGTGCTCTGGGCACGCAGGACCTGACGTGGGGTGGTCCGTCGAATCCCGGCGTAGGCGGAGGATTGAATTCCAGTGTTGCCGACATCGCGGAATACACAACCGCCAATCCGACCAGCATCGTGGATCAGCAGTATAACGGCCGCATGGATGCGGATGCGACCAAGCGGGACCACCTCACGTTTGCCATCTACTGGGTGCCGGTGGAACAGACGTACTACAACGGACCTATTCGCGCTTACGATTTGTGGCACCACTCGGCGACCAATGACGCGTTTTCCGTGATCTGGAACCACACCTTTTCACCGAACCTTCTGAATGAGGCCCGCGCCAATGCCGCCGGGTGGCGTTATAACGAGATCGCATCGAACCCGCAGGCGCCATTCGGTCTTCCGCAGGACTCGGTCGGCAATCTCGGCAGCATCTCGCTGCAGACCTTCGGACCTCCAGGGCCGAGCTATCTGAACCAGTGGACCTACAACTACAAGGACATTGCCACCTGGGTGACGCACGCCCACACGATCAAGTTTGGCGGCGAAGTCACGCGGCTGTATTACCTCAACGCAGCTCCCTACGCAGCGAGACCGAATTTCGGGTTCTTTAACATCTGGGATTTCCTGAACGACGCTCCGGAGTCGGAGTCGGGCAACTTCGATCCGAACACGGGTATTCCCACCCTCGCCCGCCAGGACAACCGCGAGGATCTCTGGGGTTTCTTCGTTCAGGATAGTTGGAAGGTGTCACCCGCTCTGACCGTGAACCTTGGCCTCCGCTACACCTACTTCGGTGCACTCTCTTCGAAACAGGGCAACATGTACTCCGTGCGGTTCGGCACCGGCGACGCCTGGCTTACTGGCATGACCATTCGCAAAGGCGGCAACTTGTGGGAACCGCAGAAATTCAACTTCGGTCCGCAGGCCGGATTCGCGTACACACCTCCTTTCTACAAGCAGCGTGTGGTGATCCGCGGCGGGTTCGGGCTGAACTACAACCAGGAAGAGATCGCCATCTCGGCAAACGAGTTCGGCAATCCCGGGTCAATTATTCAGCCCAATTACACTTCGAGCTCGCCTGCCTCGGTGAATCCGGGAATCGTGTACGAGGTTGCGAGCGATGTTCATTCTCTGTTCGGATACCCGCCAAATCCCAACGTGATCACGACCTTCGGAACGAACGGCCTGCCGACGAGCGGGCAGGTGGGCGTGACGGCGTTCCGCAACCACATGCCGAGTATGTATACGGAGCACTATTCCCTAGAAACGCAGACGGATCTGGGGAAACAGTTCATCTTCAGCCTCGGCTACCTGGGGAGCGTTTCGCAGCACATCTATTTTCACTACGACGCAAATGCCTGGGCTTCGGTCCATGACATACCGCTGAATCCTCAGGTGAACAGCGTCAACTACTTTGACAACATCGGACACGGCATGTACAACGCCATGTTGGCGGGGTTGCAGCACCAGATGTCGCACTCGTTCATGCTCGACACCCAGTTCACGTGGTCCCGCAGCATGGATTCGAGCTCGGCGCCGTACTCCGAACAGGACTATCCCTACGAACCGAGCTTGAACTGGGGACGTTCGGACTACGACCTCAACAAGCAGTTCAAGATCTACGGGCTGTGGCAGCCTAACTTCTTCCACAATAGTCACAACTGGGCCGAGAAGCTCGCCGACGGCTGGTCGCTGAGCGGAATCTTCAACTGGCATTCCGGGTTTGGGTGGACTCCGGTGTACTACACCACGGAAAGCCTGTACTGCGCCTCGTGCGGCTATTACCAGTTGCTGCCGGCAAAGTATCTCGGCGGTGCGGGGGACGACACCGGCAACGATGCATTCAAGTCTGGACCTGGGGTCGGAAACGGCGTAAACAAGAACTTCCCCAAGGGGGGACTGGCATACTTTGTCCCGCCGGCCTGGACGCCCGGCCCGGCCGTTCCCACCACGGGAGGCGCCGCACCGGAGTCGCCGGGCATCCGCAGGAACTCGTTGCTTGGCCCAACCTATCGCGATGTGGATGCGACGCTGACCAAGAACTTCTCCATCCCCGGCGTGAGCCGGGAAGGTGCGGGAATCGAGTTTCGCGTCGACGCCTTCAACCTGTTCAATAATCTCAATTTCAACCCAACCAGCATTTCGAACAACATTGAGTCGTCCAACTTCGGACAGGCGCAGTCGGCACTGGGGGCGCGCACGCTTACCATGCAGGCACGCTTCCAGTTCTAACCTGGACGCTGCGGTTGTCGAGCAACCCGCCGGATCCAATGAACCGTCGCGAGCAGCCTGGATCCTGAGCCAGGCTGCCTGCGACGCCCCTGCTTTCCGTGCGGTGCGGAGGCTCACTCATTTCTACTCACATTGGCAAGGAGAATCTCATGGGGCGCTGGAGATTCCAGCCCGCAGTCGCGGCTATGGTCGCAGTTCTGACTCTCGGTGGCGTCATTGCGGCGGCGCAGGAGACAATCACCATTGATGCGCAGGCGGCGACGACACCGTTTCCGCACTTCTGGGAGCAGATGTTCGGCTCCGGCCGCGCCATTCTGAGTCTCCGCGAGAGCTATCGCGAAGACCTGCGCGCGGTCAAGAAGATCACCGATTTTCGCTACGTCCGCTTCCACGCCATCCTCCACGACGAGGTGGGTGTCTACAACGAGGATGAGCACGGGAACCCCGTGTATAACTTCGCCTACGTCGACCAGATCTACGACGGCTTGCTCAAAAACGGGGTGAGGCCGTTTGTCGAGATCAGCTTCATGCCGAAGAAGCTGGCTTTCAATCCCGATGCGCTGCATCCGTTCTGGTACAAGCAGAACGTATCGCCGCCGAAGAGCATGGAGCGGTGGGACGACTTGATGAAGCACTTCGCCGAGCACCTTGTGGAGAGATACGGCATTGACGAGGTGTCGCAGTGGTATTTCGAAGTGTGGAACGAGCCGAATATTGACTTCTGGAACGGGATTCCGCGGCAGCGTTCGTACTTTGACCTATATGCGCACACGGCGCGCGACCTGAAGGCGGTGAGTCCCCGGCTGCGGGTGGGAGGGCCGGCAACCGCGGCGGCCGCGTGGGTTAGCGACTTTCTCAGGTACACGGCGGAGAATCATGTTCCGGTGGATTTCGTCTCCACGCACGGATATGCCGACGACACGGCCCTGGATCTGTTCGGCAAAGACGATGACATCCCGATGGATGAGCGCGTATGCCTTGCCGTTGCCAAAGTGCACAACGAGATCAGGCATTCGAGCACGCCGGAACTGCCGCTGTTCTGGACAGAATGGAACGTGCAGGGGATGAAGGAATCGCGAGACACCATCTTCGTCGGCCCAGGATTGGCGAATACCGTGCGCCAGTGCGATGGCATGGTGGACATGATGTCGTACTGGACGTTCTCCGATGTGTTTGAGGAGGGCGGGCCGCTGCCCAAACCGTTCGTGGGCATGTTCGGGCTGCGTGCGAAGGGAGGCATCAACAAACCGAGCTACTATGCGTATGCGCTGCTGCATGAGCTCGGCGATCAACGGATCGCAAATGACGCGCAGGACGTGATTGCCACGAAGGCGCCGGATGGAGATCTTGCGGTGGCGCTTTGGAAGATCGCCGATCCGGATGCACGCGGCGAAACGCACAACGTTACCATCACCTTCGCGCACGTTCGGCCCGATGCGCGGGTTAGCATCGAGCGCGTGGATCAGGATCACGGCAGCGTTCTGAATCATTATGCGGCGATGGGAAGTCCTCTTGATCCGACGCCTGGGCAGGTTGAGCAATTGAACAGGGAATCGGCGCTCCCCGCTCCAACGCAGAGCATCCTGCATGACGGCAAGCTGAACTTGGAACTGACGCCGAACACGCTGGTTCTGATCAAGGTGCATCGGTAAAGCACAAGCACGGCGCCGGCAGTTATGCGGCGTCGGCGAGTTTCTGCTGTACGAAGGCAAAGTCTTTCATCATGGCTCTGAGTGCCGCTTTGCTGCGCGGGACCTCGTGCAGGAGTAGTTCCGCCGACTGCACCAGTGCGTTGGAATGGAACCAGTGCTGCACGACGTCGTCGCACAGGCAATTGAGAATGGCCAGGAGCGACATGCCCTGATGGTGCGCCATCCATTCGCGGACGACATCGCCATTGTGCGCGCCGGAGGAGTAGTCCACCGATTCATAGAGTCCAAACGCGCCCACCCAGCCTGACAAGGCCATTCTGCGCAGATTGCGAATGGATTCCGGAGTATCGACCCCCAGGGCAAGGAACGTGGAGTAAGGCGAGATCACCGGGCCCGCGGTTGCTTCGGCGGACTGGGCGAGATGCGGAACTCCGAAGGCAAAGTAGCCGTAGTGGCCCGCGTCGTCCTGGCGCGCGGAACCCGATTCCGAGATGCCCCAGGGAATGCCCAGGGAGCGCGCAAATGCCTGTTGGACGCGCACAGAACCGATCAGCGTGTCAGAAAGCAGGGTGTTGGGATAACTGCGCATCCAAAGTGCGGGCATGAGGTACTCAAACATGGTGCCGGTCCATGACGTGAGAACATGCGATCCGTACGCGAAGGTGAAGTGGCGCCCCAGGAGGAACCAGCTCTGCTGGCCCATATCGCCACGAGCGATGGCGAGAAAGCTGGCGATGCGAGCCTCCGAAGCAAGTATGTCGTAGCAGGACTCGTGAATGCGCTGCCGGCGAACGTCATAGCCGATGGAGAGAATACGCCGCGCGGGGCTGACCAGGAAGCGGAAATCCGTTTCATCGGCGAATCGTTCGGCCTGCAGTGCGATGCCGCGCAGACGATGCGAGAGATCGTGAAGGTTGCGGGACGCCGCGGGCATTAGTTCTGCGAGTTGCGCTGCCACGGAAAGGCGGCCATTGCCCGTCGAACTCGCATGGGCGAGTTTCTTTTCCAGGCGTGCGGCAAAGTCGGCAGCCTGATCGACCGTGAACATCTCGACGTTGGCGTTGATTCCAAAATCCGCAACCTCGCGCAGGGATGCGAACCTCGGCTCAAGGAACGGCACATAGCTGCGGACGAGATTGAGGATGGCACGGATGCGGTTCTTCGTCTCCGCGTGCCACCAGGGATCACTGACGGCGGGTGCCCGGGAAGTGGCGAACGCATCCTCTGCGCCAATCGCCCAGGTGAGCCACTCCGACAGGCTGCTGTGTTTTGAGGGCATCCCGAGTTCGGCGAGCGGAGCGGAGAGCTTGCCGCCGTTCTGCATCAACTCCCAATGCGGGCGCAGCCCCTCGAATAGTGCCCGCGACACCAGGGGTTTGCGCAGCAGCCATCGCGCGCCGCTGTGCAGTGTGTAGAGTGAAGCAACAAAGTTACCGCTGTCGACCGAAGACACAAATGGGTCTGCCTCCAGCGGCGCACAGGACTTTGTGTCGTACCAGTTGTAAAGGTGCCCGCGAAATTTTTCGAGCCGGCCGATCGTCGCAAGGCTTTTCCCGGTCAGCTCTGCGAACTCAGGCAGGGTGAGAAAACCGAGTTCGACCGCTGCCTGCCGGGCATTCAGCAGCAGGCCGATGTTGGTGGGCGAGACGCGCGCTGCTTCATAAAGCCCCTGCTCTTCCACATTATCGGGAATGAGGTAGTTGTGGCGCTGCTCGCTGAACTGGTGAAAGTATCGCCAGATGCGCAGCGCGTGGCAGAGCAGCAGTCTGCGATCCGCCGGGTTGAGTTGCTTGACTTCGCGGAGCGGCCGGTCTAGCCACGCGGTGAGAACGGCGGACATGCACCACAGCAGAAGCATGGGCGCGGCAACCAGGAAGGTCCAGCGTTGGTGCGAGAAGATGTAAACGATCACTGCCAGGCCGCCGGCGACGAAGGGCATGAGCATGAGGTAGCGATCGACCGGGGTCACCTTGCGGGTCTGCGATTCGGACTCGGCTGCGGTCTCCCACTCCAGCAACCGCTCGCCCGTGATGAAGCGGCGAATGAGCGCACGGACTACCGCGTCCAGCACAAGCATGGCCTGGTGCGGCAGGAAGGAAAGATTCAAGAGTGTGAGCAGCGCCGCTTGACCTGATCCCTCAAGCGCCTCCGCGACGGCGCCTTCGCGTCGGCTGAGGAGCGCTCGGCCGGCGCTGAATGCGAACTGCACGATGGTGGGGAACATGAACAGGAGAAAAAGGAGAATTGTCCAGTAGACGGGGCCTCCTGGCAGCCATAGCCAACCTGCAACGAAGAGAATGAACGTAAACGGCTCGACGAGCGAGCGCCGCAGGTTATCGAAGATCTTCCAGCGCGAGACCGTCGAAATCGGGCTGGGCGCCAGCCTGTTCGACTCGTCGGGAACACGAGAGAACATCCATTGTGCAATCTGCCAGTCACCACGCACCCAGCGGTGCTTGCGGCGCGTATAGGCGCTGTAGTGCGAAGGATAATCGTCGATGACTTCGATATCGGTGGCCAGGCCCGCGCGCGCATAGGCGCCTTCGATCAGGTCATGGCTCAGCAGGGAATTGCGCGGGAAGCGGCGATTGAGCACCGCGTGCAGCGCCGCCACTTCATAGATGCCCTTGCCGGTAAAGATGCCCTCGCCGTACAGATCCTGGTATGCATCGGAGACGGCGCGTGCATAGATGTCGAAGCCGGCCTGTCCGGAGTAGAGCGATGCCAGGCGGGAGCGGGATGCGGAACTGACGCTGACTCCCACGCGAGGCTGCAGAATGCCATAGCCCTCTACTACGATGCGCAACCTGGGATCGATGATTGCCTTGTTGAGCGGATGCGAGATGGCGCCTACCATGCGTGCCGCGGTGCCGCGCGGAAGCTGGGTATCGGAATCGAGCGTAAGGATGTAGCGGATGGTGCGCAGTGCGTCGAGGCGGCCGGCCTTGATGGGGAAAGCGTCGTGTTCACCGACGAGAAGCGTGTTCAGGTCGAGCAGCTTCCCGCGTTTACGCTCCCATCCCATCCATACACCCTGGCGCACATTGAAGATGCGGTGGCGGTGGAGGAAGAGGAATCCCCCGGCGTCATGTGAGGCGTACCGGGCATTCAGTCCTTCGATCAGACGGATCGCAAGGTCGACGAGCGGATTGGAGTCCTTGTCGTGCGGCTTGTTCACCGAGTCCGGAAGATCGGTGAGAAGCGCAAAGTGTAAATTGCGGTCGCGATTGGCAAGGAAGCGCACCTCGAGCTCGTCCACCAATTCGCGTACCTGCCCTTCATTGAGCAACAGCGTGGGCACGGCAACCAGAGTGGCGCAATCATCGGGGATGCCGTTGGTGAAGTCGAGCTTGGGCAATGGTTCGGGATCGAAGATGGAGGTGATGGTGTTGTTCATCAACTCCACTGCGCATTGCATTACCGGCATGATCATCAGCAGGAATGTGACGGCCAGCTTGGGGAATACCGGGTAACCTGGCAGCAGCGGGAACAGCGCCACGGTGATAAAGAAGATAGTGAGGAGTTCGATGCCCGTGATATAGGAGTCATCGGCGTTGCGCCGGATAAAGGCGCGAATCCGGCAGGACAGGGGCGCGTGGAAGTTTACGCTTTCCGCCAGTCGCGATGCGCCCCGGCTGACCAGGTAGTAGCCGATGTGGCTGCAGCGCTGCTGAGTGCGAGAGTCCTTGTACTGCTGCCGCGAGGCTTCGCGCGCCAGTGCAAGTGCGTGTTCCGCCACCTCGGTTTCGGTGCAATCGGAGTGGCGCGCCAGAAGGGCAACCCGGTTCCGGTAGATTTCGCGGCTCTCAAACTCCATGCTGGCGTAAGTGCCGGTGGGATCCTGCCGCAGAGTTGCATCGAAGACGATCAGCGGTTCGAGGACGCTCAACCAGTCGATGTTGTCGACCTCGCGCAGGTTGGCGAACAGTCGCTGCACCGCGCAGTCTGCCTCGGCATCTCCCTCATGAAGCGCCTTCTCCGCATCTCTCAGAATCATCTCGAGGAGACGGAACCGGAGATACGATGGGATTCTCCATACCTCATCCAGTGTAAGAGGGTCGTGAGTCTGCAACGCGCGGAGGTATGCAGTGAAGCTCACAGCTTCGGCATGGCCATGCACCGCTCGCAGATAGGATGCGACGAGGGTTGCGACGCGCGGTTCATCCTCCCGGCCGCTGAGGACAACGCGCGGCAGAAAATCGCGGTCCCGAGGTTTTGGATCGACTCCGACGACGGCGGAACGCAGGACGCGCGGGTTGGCGCGAAGATCGAGGAGGCCGATGATGCGGCGATCGCTTTCCGCCGGGGAGTTGGGAAGCTCGGCCAACTGCTTCTCCATGCGTTGGATCGACGCGCGCGCTGCGGCGACCCGCTTCTGAAATGTGCTGGGCTTTGTGGGATGCACCGCGACATCCCAGGATGCCGCGGCGGCCACGGCCTTGAGGACTCCCTCGCGCGCTTCCTGCGAGAGAGAGTGCTGCGGGTCGAGAATGGTCACATTGTCGGTCATGAGGCCTCAACGGTAACTGGCTGCCTGCATTTCAAACATGGCCGCATAGCGGCCGCCAAGCGCCATCAACTGGGAATGGTTGCCTTCCTCGACGAGTCGTCCTCCTTCAAGAACCACGATTCGGTCGGCCATGCGCACCGTGGAGAAGCGGTGCGAGATGAGCAGGGCCATCTTGCCTTCAGTGAGTTCAGCGAAACGCTCGAACACCTCCATCTCGCTGCGCGCGTCGAGCGCGGCGGTGGGTTCATCCAGAATCAGTAACTGTGCGTCGCGCAGGTACGCGCGCGCCAGGGCGAGCTTCTGCCATTCACCGCCAGAGAGATCCACTCCGCCCTCGAAGCGGCGCCCGAGCATCTGGTCGTATCCGTGCTCCAACCCTGCGATGACTCCTGCAGCAAGGCTCTTCTGCGCAGCGGATTCGATCTCTTCCGAAGTGTGCGGAACCTCGATGTGGCCCACGCCGATGTTTTCGCTCGCCGTCATCTCGTAGCGCATGAAGTCCTGGAAGATGACGCCCATCTCGGCATGCAGGTCGTCCAGGTCGTACTCGCGCAGGTCCACGCCGTCGAGAAGGATCTGGCCCTCCGTCGGGTCGTAGAGGCGCGTGATCAGTTTGACGACGGTGGTTTTTCCCTGGCCATTTTCACCGATCAGCGCGATGCGCTCGCCAGGTTCCAGTGTGAAATTGAAGTTGCTGAGTACGCGCCGCGAGGTGCCCGGATAGGTGAACGAAACATTGCGGAATTCGAATCCGCGCGTGATGGGACGCGGCGCCGGCAATCCGTTCACCCTGGATTCCACGCGTGGCTTCATTTCGAAGAACGCCAGCAGATCGGTGAGGAACAGAGCCTGGTCGGCAACGCCGGAAGCGGTGGAGAACGCCTGCTGAATGTTGCCCATGGCCTGCATAATGGCCATCGTGATGAGCGTAAGGTCGCCGACGGTGTACTGTCCCTGGACGGTGCGCCACACGCTGTAGGCATAGGCCGCGTAGTAGCCGAGCTGTCCGATAATTGCCAGCACGCCGCCCCAGAAGAGGCGTCGCCGGTTCAGCGCTACGTTCTGCTCGTAGATCGTCTGCGAGAGCGCCGAGAACCGCTGCGTCAGATAGTCGCTCAGGTTGAAGAGCTTGAGTTCCTTGGCGGCGTCCTTGCTGCCGCCCACCTGGCGGAGATAGTCCATCTGCCTGCGCAGCGGTGTCTGGCGGAAGTTCTTCGCGTAGGTCAGAAAGGCAAAGTGGCTTTCGCCAAGGAACGCAGGAAGTATTCCGGCGACGAGAAGAAGCAACAGGAACGGTGAGTACTTGATGAGCACCGCGGAGAACGCGATCGCCGTGACGGACTGCTGAATCAGCCGTCCCATCTGCTGGATCATCGCCAGGCGATCGGTGGCCTGCACGCGCGCGCGTTCCAGACGATCGTAGAAGACAGGATCCTCGTAAACCGTCACGTCAAGCGCCGCCGCCTTTCGCATGACCTCTACGCTGACGTGATGTGTGTAGCGATCGGCGAGCAGGTTATCGAAGTAGTCTACGGATCGAGAAAGGATGCCGGTGATAACTGCCAGCGCCGTCTCGCCGCCAACCAGCCACCAGAAATGGAGCGGTAGCGGCTGGTGCATGCGGAGGCGGTTCACGCCGTCGATGATGAAGCGCCCGATGATGCCGATGCCGACTGGAAGGAAGGCCACGACGATGCGGATGGCGATGTTCCAGAAGACAACCTGGGGGCCGGACTCCCACACGAAATGCAGGACAGGAGGCACATTCCTGAGGGCGCGGAGCCGGTCGGCCCACGCGCTGCCCCCACGAGGCTGCGCATCTTCCGTGGCCGGTGCGCCAGTCTTACGTTCGTCGAGCTTTGAATCCATGGACTCTCTATGATTCCTGCGGGATTGAGGATTCGACGTATGGGGGCGTCTGCAGTGCGGGCAGGACTCGATTTCCCG
>Ga0335069_10003197_pt1 | contig 24917 bp, 33 predicted proteins | sample Lox_Sample_11_FD_206714 | JGI IMG/M metagenome (GOLD analysis project Ga0335069, IMG submission 206714) | Soil microbial communities from Loxahatchee National Wildlife Refuge, Florida, United States - Lox_Sample_1.1 | ecosystem: Environmental > Terrestrial > Soil > Wetlands | place: USA... | reverse complement strand
GCTGGAATTGTTCAACGCCGCGCTGGCCGAGGCCGAGGGCGGTCCCACCACGGAGGCCGCGAAACCGAAGAAGAAGTCCCCGACCAAGAAAACCGCGAAGCCCGCAGAAGCCGACGCCGCGGTCGAACCGGAGGCCGCTGACGCGGTTGCTCCCGAGACCACCGCCGAGGACGAGCCGGCCGAGACCGCCGCCGAGGCCAAGCCGGCCGCGGGTGGCGAGCAGGCCGAGCCGAGCAACGAAAGCTGAGTCGGATGAGTACGGTCGTCGTAGACGCTGTTGAGCATCTGGTTCGCGGGATTGTCGACAACCCCGACGATGTCCGGGTCGACATGGTGACGAGCCGTCGCGGCCGCACGGTCGAGGTCCACGTCCATCCCGATGACCTGGGTAAGGTGATCGGTCGCGGCGGACGCACCGCGACCGCCTTGCGCACACTGGTCGCCGGGATCGGCGGCCGGGGAATCCGCGTCGACGTGGTGGACACCGACCAGTAGCGGAGCGCTGCGCATGGAGCTCCCTTGGAGTTGACAGTCGGGCGCGTAGCCAAAGCGCACGGGATCGGCGGCGAGGTCGTTGTGGAGATCCGCACCGACGATCCCGCTGCCCGGTTCGCCCCAGGAAGTTCCTTGCGCGCCAAGCCATCTCGCGGCGGCGCCGAACGCAGCTATGTCATTGAAAGTGTGCGCGAACACGGTGGGCGGCTGCTGGTGCGATTGGCCGGGGTAACCGACCGGGACACCGCTGACGCGCTGCGCGGCACCTTCTTCGTCGTCGATTCCGAAGACTTGCCGCCGATCGACGAGCCGGACACCTACTACGACCACCAGCTCGAAGGCCTGCACGTTCGCACCACGACGGGCCGGGATGTGGGGGTGGTCGCCGAGGTGTTGCACACCGCCGCCGGCGAGTTGCTGGCGGTGCGGACAGGCGACGGCGGGGAGGTGTTGGTGCCGTTCGTCGGCGCCATCGTCACATCGGTGTCGCTGCAGGACGGTGTCGTGAACATCGATCCGCCCGAGGGCCTGCTGGATCTGGTATGAGGATTGACGTCGTCACCATCTTCCCGGCCTACCTGGACCCGCTACGGCAATCGTTGCCGGGCAAGGCAATCCAGTCAGGCCTGGTCGAGCTGCAGGTGCATGACTTGCGCCGGTGGACCCATGATGTGCATCGCTCGGTGGACGACGCGCCTTACGGCGGTGGTCCGGGCATGGTGATGAAAGCGCCGGTCTGGGGGGAAGCGCTGGATGACGTCTGTTCGGCTGAAACGCTGTTGATTGTTCCCACCCCCGCCGGTGCACAGTTCACGCAGTCAACCGCCCAGCGCTGGAGCACCGAGACGCACCTGGTGTTCGCGTGCGGACGCTACGAGGGCATCGACCAGCGGGTCATCGACGACGCCACGCGACGGATGCGAGTGGAGGAAGTCTCGATCGGCGACTACGTGTTACCGGGCGGGGAGTCGGCGGCCGTGGTGATGATCGAAGCCGTGCTGCGCCTGCGCGACGGAGTCCTCGGCAATCCCGCGTCGCACCGCGATGATTCGCACTCGCCGGCGCTGGAGAGGCTGCTGGAGGGGCCCAGCTATACCCGGCCGCCCAGCTGGCGCGGCCTGGACGTGCCCGAGGTGTTGCTATCGGGCGATCATGCGCGTATCGCCGCATGGCGCCGGGACGTGTCGCTGCAGCGCACCCGCGAACGCCGCCCGGAACTTCTGGACGCCCCAGCGGGCTTGCCGCCGCGCGACGACGGCTAGAGGCCGCGCCGCGGCGGGTCGATCCGCCCGTCGGGAAATATCGTCTTGACCGCCCGGGTGATGGTGTCTCGGGCGGTGGCGTCGTCGGATGGCTGCAGCGACTGGACCACCATGATGTGGCGACGGTCCGCGCCGATGACCCCGGTCGACAGATGCATCCAGTCGCTGCCGATGCAGCACATCCAGCCCTGCTTGACCGCCACCGGTTCGGCGTAGAGCCCGTCCGGGATCCCGAACCGCTGCGGGTAGCCGTCGAGTCCGTTCGGGGTGGACTGAGCCAGGTCGCTGACGATGATCTTGGCCTGCTCGGCAGGCAGCCCACCCGATCCGTCGAGCAGCATCTCGTAGTAGCGGATCAGGTCGGTCACCGAGCTCGTGGTGTTCCACCAGCGCCCGTCGCTGGGCGGGGTGGTCGAGGTGAGTCCGTATCGGGTGGCGACCTCGGTGATGATGGCCGCTCCGCCGCCCTGCCCCCAGAATTTCTCGGCCGCGCCATCGTCGGACGATTCCAACATGAAGTCCAGCGCCTGGCGATCCTCGGGGCTCAGCGCGGTCTTCGCCTCCGATTCGTGCAGCAACAGGTCGTCGGCGATGAAGAGCTTCGCCACCGATGCGGTCCCGATGATCTGGCCGTTGCCGTTGGCGACCAGCTGATGGGTGCCCCGATCGAGAATGGCTACCGAGAGGGCGGCTCCGCCGGCGGCAGCCTCGTCGGTGGCCTGCTGCACACGCGCCTGCAAGCTGCCCAGCCCGGCGTTCGGCAGGGCTGCCGGAGGCTGCGTCGGCGCCAGCGCCTCCGCCATCAAGTCAGCCGACGGCTGTGGCGGCGGCGACGAGAGCCGATTGGGTACCACGTAGACCGGCAGGCTGTAGACCCTGGCCTGTACCGTCACCTCGCACCCGACGGCGACCACCAACGCCACCGCCGCCGTGGCGGTGAACAGCGTCAGCGGCCGTACACGCATTCCTCTCCTCCGACCTGGCAGCACACATACAAGGGCGGGTCGCACCACGCCGCCTCCCCCGGGCGTCACGCCGAGGTCGGGAAAAGCGCGTTCTGACCCCAGTCATATGTACCATTCACCAGCGTGTTCGGCGCGCTGCGAACCGCGCTCACATCCTGTGATTTTCGCGGCATGCCGACTGTCTGGCACAATTGGTCAGTTGTCTCCAGCGGTTGCAGGCCGGCCGGGCCGCTTCTCGCCTGCTGCGAGATACGCCAGCAAGCCAAAAACCATCGGCTTGGCGACCGTCTCACACGTGTGTGTGGCAGCTGCCGCAAGCCGCGACCTCAAGGAAGTGTCAACTCAGATGAACCGGCTGGACTTCGTCGACCAACCGTCGCTGCGCGACGACATCCCGGTTTTCGGCCCGGGTGACACCATCAATGTGCACGTCAAGGTCATCGAGGGCGCCAAGGAGCGTATCCAGGTGTTCAAGGGCGTGGTGATCCGTCGTCAGGGCGGCGGCATCCGCGAGACGTTCACCGTCCGCAAGGAGAGCTACGGCGTCGGCGTCGAGCGGACCTTTCCGGTGCATTCGCCGAACATCGACCATATCGAGGTGGTGACCCGTGGCGATGTACGCCGCGCCAAGCTGTACTACCTGCGTGAACTCCGCGGCAAGAAGGCCAAGATCAAGGAAAAGCGCTGAGCTGGCAGCCCTGGCCGGCGATTCCGGATCGCCCTGTCGGTTCCGGGGCGCTTTGTCGGCGCCGCTCGTTGTCCTGGCTACGCTGATCTCGTGACCGACACCACGGACTCATCTGAGCCCCAGTCCGGCGCTGGCCACTCAGAGCCGAAGGTCTCGACCCGCAACCCAGATACGCCCCCCGGCGCGACCCCGACGGCGGCTCAACCGGTCCCCGAAGCGGCGGATGCGCCCGAGTCGGACCAGCCGCCGCACAAGAAGCGGTCCGCGCTGCGCGAATTCGCCATCCTGGCGGTGATCGCGGTGGTGCTCTACTACGTCATGTTGACGTTCGTGGCGCGGCCGTATCTGATCCCTTCGGAATCGATGGAGCCGACGCTGCACGGATGCACCGGCTGCGTCGGCGACCGCATCATGGTCGACAAGCTCACCTACCGCTTCGGCTCACCGCATCCCGGTGATGTCATCGTCTTCAAGGGACCACCGTCGTGGAACCTCGGGTACAAGTCGATCCGCTCCAACAACACCGCGCTGCGCTGGGTGCAGGACGCGCTGTCGTTCGTCGGTTTCGTCCCTCCCGACGAGAACGACCTGGTCAAGCGCGTCATCGCGGTGGGTGGGCAGACGGTGCAGTGCCGGGCCGATACCGGGGTGACGGTCAACGGCAAGCCGCTCAAGGAGCCTTACCTGGATCCGGCCACCATGATGGCCGACCCGTCGGTGTACCCCTGCCTCGGCAGTGAGTTCGGTCCGGTTACCGTCCCGCAGGGCCGGCTGTGGGTGATGGGTGACAATCGGACGCACTCGGCAGACTCGCGTGCGCACTGCACCAGCGTCCCGGCCGAGGCGATCAAGGGCATCGTGTGCACCGGCGACCCGATGTCGGGGGCCGTGCCGGTGTCCAATGTCATCGGTAAGGCCCGGTTCATCGTGTGGCCGCCGTCGCGATGGGGCGGTGTCGATTCGGTGAACCCTCAGCAGAATCCGTAGCCATGGCCACGACCTGGCCGCCGCGTACCGTGATCCGCAAGTCTGGGGGTCTGCGCACCCTGGAGTCGGCCCTGTACCGCAGCGGTCTGGGCCCGGTGGCCGGGGTGGACGAAGTCGGCCGCGGTGCCTGCGCCGGTCCGCTGGTGCTGGCGGCCTGTGTGCTCGGCCCGGGGCGGCTGGAAAGCCTTGCAGAGCTTGATGATTCGAAAAAACTTACCGAGAACATGCGGGAGAAGCTGTTCCCGCTGATCCGTCGTTACGCGCTTGCCTGCCACGTGGTGTTCATACCGGCAGCCGAGGTGGACCGGCGTGGGGTGCACTTCGCCAACATCGAAGGCATGCGCCGTGCCGTGGCCGGTTTGTCGGTCCGGCCGGGTTATGTGCTCAGCGACGGCTTCCGGGTACCCGGGCTGCCGATACCATCGCTGCCGGTCATCGACGGCGACGCGGTGGCGGCCTGTATCGCAGCGGCCAGTGTGCTGGCCAAGGTCAGCCGGGACCGGTTGATGGTCGCCATGGACGCCGACCACCCCGGTTACGGCTTTGCCGAGCACAAGGGCTACAGCACCCCTGATCACAGCGCGGCGCTGCTGCGGCTGGGCCCGTGCGCCCAGCATCGCTATTCGTTCATCAACGTGCGGCGGGTGGCCATAGGGTCAGACGGGTCGGATGCCCGGGTGGTCGCGACGGCGGACTGCGACCCTCCGCCCGAGCGTGACGGATATCGGTGAGGAAAGATGTGACCAGGACTCCCACCCGGCGACGACGCAGGCTGCCAGCGGCACGTACAGCGGGCCGCAACAGGGCCTCCCAGCGGCCTCGCCGGGACGCCGGGGTAGTTGTCAGGAGAAGGACGTCTGAGCAGATGAGTGGCAGATGAGTGCAGAAGATCTCGAAAAGTATGAAACCGAGATGGAGCTCTCGCTGTACCGCGAATACAAGGACATCGTCGGTCAGTTCAGCTATGTCGTGGAAACCGAGCGGCGCTTCTATCTGGCGAACAGCGTGGAGATGATGCCGCGCAACGCCGACGGCGAGGTGTACTTCGAGCTGCGCCTGTCCGACGCCTGGGTCTGGGACATGTACCGGCCGGCGCGGTTCGTCAAGCAGGTACGGGTGGTCACCTTCAAGGACGTCAACATCGAAGAAGTCGAGAAGCCCGAGTTGCGGCTGCCCGAATAGCCGGAGCTAGCTGTTCGACGGCGGCTGCTTCTCGTCGGCGGAAAGCAGCTGGCCCCGCCTGTCGATGACCTCGCGCGCCACATCGGCGAGCTTGATGTTCAGTGCCTGGGAGTGGCCGCGCAGCAGGTCGAAGGCCTGGTCTTCGGTCATTCCGTGCAGCAGCATCAACATGCCGACCGCCTTGCCGATCTCGCGGTTGCTGAGTAGTCCTCGCCGAAGGCTTGCGGCGTCTTCCCCCTTGGCGACCGCATTGATGGCCACGCTGGCGAATGCGGCCAGCACCGCCGCCCCTCCGGCGGACTCGGCGTTGAACGTGTTGGCCGTCTCGCTGAACAGGTTGAGTGCGGCTCCTTTGCGTTTGTCGATGAGAAGCCGAAAACCCATGGCGCCGCGCACCGGTGTCTCCGCAACGAGGATCTTCGCCAGCTTGGGCCACAGCGACGGCGTCGTCAGGTCAGCGTCGATCTGTGGGGTTTCCTCTTCGATCGCATCAATGCAGGGGCCGTCACCGGCACGTCGTTCGATATCGTCGATGTTCTGGGCCAGTCGGTCGCTGGCGCCGACGGTGACGTACCGGCCGTTGTCACGCACCAACAGGCTGGCGTGGTCACAGCCCGGGACGATCAGGGTGGCGGCGACGCAGATAGCCGCATACATCTGGTTGGCGTCCGAGCCTTGGTAGATGATCTCGGCCAAAGCCGCGAAAACCGTCGCTGGGTCGGCTTTTTCCCCGCCCGGCGTCGATCCGTGCGCGCCGGCCGTCGACTCGTCCGCCATGTTGCACCTCGTTCCTGCGGTGTTGGCAGTGTCCCCACGTCAGATCGCCTGCCAGTCCCCGGCGAGCGAATGACACCCGCTGACAATACGGGTACCCCACATTCGACGTTGACGAATTGCGGCAGCTCGAATAATGGCTTTCATCGCGCGGTGGCGTTTTCCAAACCCGGGGTTTCGACGCCGCTCGGACGGGAAAGGACCATGCAGTGGGAGTCACCGTTGCGGTAACCGGGCCAACCCGGGAGATCGGTATCTCCGCGGTGACGGCGCTGGAGCGCGAACCCGCGGTTGAGCACATCATCGGGATAGCGCGCCGACCGTTTGACCCGTCGTCGCGCGGCTGGCTGAAAACCACCTACCACCAGGCCGACATCCTCGACCGCGAGGCCGTCGACGCCTTGGTGGAACAGGCGGACGTGGTGATCCACCTGGCGTTCATCATCATGGGCTCCCGTGAAGAGAGCGAGCGCATCAACCTGCAGGGCGCCCGAAACGTGTTCGAGGCGACGGTCGCCGCGCAGCGGCCGGTCTACACCTCGTCGGTGGCGGCCTACGGCTGCCACTCCGACAACCCCTTCCGCTGACCGAGGACGTGCCGACACGGGGTTCCCCGAGCATTACTACTCCGCGCAGAAGGCCGCGTGCGAGGCGCTGCTGGCCGAGGCCACCAAGGACTCGTCGCTCGAGGTGTTCATCCTGCGGCCCCGTATCGTCGCGGGGCCGCGGGCGACCGCTTTGGCCGACGAGATGCCGTGGAATCAGCTGCCGGCACCGGTGCGCGCCATCTCCAAGGTGGCGCCGATGTTGAAGCCGGTGGCGCCGGATCCGGGGATCCCGTTGCAGCTTGTCCACCATGACGACGTCGCCGAAGCGATCGCGCTGGCGGCGACGGCTCCGGCACCGCCCGGGGCGTACAACATCGCCGGTGACGGGGTGGTGACGGTGTCCGAGGTGGCCAAGGCGCTCGGGGGCCGGCCGGTGCGGGTTCCCGCCGTCGCGGCATCGGCGGCGTCGGCAGCGCTGTCGCGGTGCCGTTCGTCCCGTCCATGCTGGAATGGCTGCACGTGGCGCGGACGTCCGTGGTGATGGACACCAGCAAGGTGAAGACCCAACTGGGCTGGCACCCAGTGCATTGGGCGGCGGAGACGCTGGCAGCGCTGGCCGCGGCGGTGTGACGGGCGAAAACCAAGGTAGTTTGGCTGCGTGGGTCATGTCACGGCGCGTCGGCGCGCGCAGCATCTCAGCGCGGACCGGGCCGTCACGCGACCGGAAACCCTGGCCGTCGAGGAGCCGCTGGAGATCCGCGTCAACGGTGCGCCGGTCACGGTGACCATGCGCACGCCCGGCGCGGATATCGAACTGGCGCAAGGGTTTTTGCTCACCGAGGGAGTAATCGGGCGCCCTGACGACGTGCTGGCGATCCGCTACTGCGACGGGCGTGGTGCCGATGGGGCCAACACCTAGAACATCCTGGACGTGACCCTGGCGCCCGGCGTCGAAGCGCCGGATCTCGATGTGACGCGCAACTTCTACACCACCTCGTCGTGCGGGATATGCGGCAAGGCATCGCTGGAAGCGGTGCGGCTGATCGGCAGGTTCTCGCCGGGCGCCGATCCCGCCACCGTCACCGCGGCCACGCTCAAGACTTTGCCGGACCAATTACGCTCCGCGCAAAGGGTTTTCGACAGCACCGTGGGCTGCACGCCGCGGCGTTGTTCACGGTGGATGGCTCGGCGCTGGTGGTGCGGGAGGATATCGGCCGGCACAACGCGGTCGACAAGGTCATCGGCTGGGCGCTGGAACATCGGCGGGTACCGCTGGCGGCCTCGGTGCTGCTGGTCAGCAGCCGGGGCATCGAGTTGACGCAAAAGGCCGTGCTGGCCGGGGTCCCGGTGCTGGCCGCCGTGTCGGCGCCGTCATCACTGGCGGTCTCGTTGGCCGAGGACGCCGGCGTCACACTGGTGGCGTTCCTGCGGCAGGACTCGATGAACATCTACACCAGAGCGGACCGGATCACCTAGTCGCTTTCGGCCGGGCCCGCCCCGGCTGTGGATGGGCAGCCGACTGGGGATAATCGGTCGCTGGGCCGGGCGCCGGTGTCGACGCCGGCCCGGCTTGTCGGGGGCATCGTGCACCGTCGCCGCCATGACGAGCCAAACGACTATGACTCGGATCCAGCTGGGAGCGATGGGTGAAGCGCTCGCCGTGGACCACCTGACCAGGATCGGGTTGCGGATCTTGCACCGCAACTGGCGTTGCCGCTACGGCGAACTCGACGTCATCGCCTGTGACGAGGTCACCCGCACGGTGGTGTTTGTCGAGGTGAAGACGCGTACCGGCGAGGGCTATGGCGGGCTGGCGTACGCGGTCACCGCACGCAAAGTTCGACGGCTGCGCCGGCTGGCCGGGCTGTGGCTGTCAGGCCAGGGCGAAGGCTGGGCAGCAATCCGCATCGATGTGATCGGGGTGCGGATCGGGCGCCGCCGTACCCCGGAGATCACCCATGTGCAAGCGATCGGCTGATGGCGCTCGGTCGCGCGTTCTCCGTCGCGGTGCGCGGAGTGGACGGAGAAATCGTGGAAATCGAAGCCGACATCACCTCCGGGCTGCCCGGCGTGCATTTGGTGGGCCTGCCGGACGCCGCCCTGCAGGAGTCTCGTGACCGGGTCCGGGCGGCGGTGGCCAACTGCGGCAACACCTGGCCGATGGCGCGCTTGACGCTCGCGTTGTCGCCGGCGACGCTGCCAAAGATGGGGTCGGTCTACGACATCGCCCTGGCGGCGGCCGTGCTTTCGGCGCAGCGAAAAAATCCGTGGGATCGCCTGGAGAAAACGGTGCTCCTCGGCGAGCTATCGCTGGACGGACGGGTCCGTCCGGTGCGCGGCGTGTTGCCCGCCGTGTTGGCCGCCAAACGCGACGGCTGGCCGGCCGTCGTCGTCCCGGTAGACAACCTGGCCGAGGCCGGCCTGGTCGACGGCATCGATGTATGGGGCGTGCGCACCCTGGGCCAGTTGCAGAAGTGGCTCAGCGGATCCGCCGCGTTGGACAACCGGATCACCGCCAAACCCACCGCGCCCGAGCCCGCAGCTGATTTGGCCGATGTGGTCGGGCAGACGCAAGCGCGGTTCGCGGTGGAGGTGGCTGCCGCCGGTGCGCATCACCTCATGATGACTGGCCCACCGGGGGTCGGCAAAACGATGCTGGCCCAACGGCTTCCGGGGCTTTTGCCGCCGCTCTCAGAGAGCGAGTCACTGGAGGTCACCGCGATTCACTCGGTCGCCGGACTGTTGTCCGGCGACACGCCACTGATCACCCGGCCGCCGTTCGTGGCGCCACATCACAGCTCCAGCGTGGCAGCGCTGGTCGGCGGAGGTTCGGGAATGGCACGCCCGGGGGCGGTCAGCCGGGCCCACCGCGGAGTGCTCTTCCTCGACGAATGCGCCGAGATCAGCGTCAGCGCGTTGGAAGCACTACGGACACCGTTGGAGGACGGGGAGATTCGCCTTGCCCGCCGCGACGGCGTCGCCTGTTACCCGGCTCGGTTCCAGTTGGTGCTGGCCGCCAACTTATGCCCGTGTGCGCCTGCCGATCCGCAGGACTGCATCTGTGCGGCGGCGGCCAAGCGCCGCTACCTGGGCAAGCTGTCCGGGCCGTTGCTGGACCGGGTGGACCTGCGGGTGCAGATGCATCCGGTGCGCGCGGGCGCTTTCACCGGCACCGACGGCGAATCGACGGCGCAGGTCCGACAGCGGGTGGCGGCGGCCCGGGAGGCCGCGGCCCAGCGCTGGCTGCCGCATGGATTTCGCGCCAATGCCGAAGTCAGCGGCGCGCTGTTGCGCCGGAAGTTCCGTCCCGCCAACACCGCGATGGAGCCGCTGCAACGAGCGCTGGACCGCGGGCTGCTCAGTATCCGCGGCCTGGATCGCACGTTGCGGGTCGCGTGGAGCCTGGCTGACTTGGCGGGTCGGCTGTCGCCCGGACCCGACGAAGTTGCCACCGCCCTCAGTTTCCGGCAAGCGGGTGCGCAGCGATGAACGCCGGGCCGACCAGGTCACCAGCGGGCGGCCGTCAGCCAGTCGGTGTGCCCGCCGCGGGCCACTATCGCGACGGTCACCAGGATGGCGAACGCCCGGGCGAATTGCGCCATGGCACGGCCGCTTTCGCCGCGCTCTTGCATGTCGCGCAGCGCGATGGACGCGAGAATGCCGCTCAGGATGGGGATGGGCATGCCGCACCAACTGATCAGGCTCAAAAGGAAAGCCGAAATGGCCCAGGGGTTTATCGGACCTGTGGACACGGCGAGCTCGCTCGGGTGGCAGGTCGTCATGGTTCGCTCCGTTCGTTACCGGCTGGTGCGCGACGGCGACTAGGGGTTGACGACACCACGCTGCGACACGGGGCCAAATGGATCCTTGGCGAATTCTTGGCGGGCGAATTGGAGCCGGGAGCACGGCGATGACGGCGGCGGTTGACGATCCCGTGCTTCGGGCGTGGGCCTACCTGTCCCGGGTGGCCGAACCGCCTTGCGCGGAACTGGCCGCCCTGGTGCGGCGTGTCGGGCCGGCGGAGGCGGCCGACCGGGTCCGGCGCGGTCTGGTCGACGACGGCCTGGCGCGGCACACCGCAGCGAGGCGCGATTTAGATTGTGCGGCAGCAGATCTAGAGTTCCTCGCTGGTCGTGGCGGACGATTGATCACTCCCGACGACGACGAGTGGCCGCTCCTGGCGTTCGCCGCGTTCGATAGTGCCGCAGCAAGACCTCGCGGCGGCGCCCCGATGGTGTTGTGGGCGCAGGGGCCCGCCCGGCTCGATGAGGTCACGCAACGTGCGGCCGCGGTGGTCGGAACGCGCGCCGCGACCGCATATGGCGAGCAGGTGGCCGCCGATTTGGTGGCCGGATTGGTTGATCGTGCGGTCGCGGTGGTCTCGGGTGGCGCCTACGGTATCGACGGTGCGGCTCACCGCGCTGCGCTGGACTGCGAGGGAATCACCGTGGCCGTGCTCGCCGGTGGGCTCGACATCCCCTATCCCAGCGGGCATACCGCGCTGCTCCACCGCATTGGCCAGCACGGCCTGCTGTTCACGGAGTATCCGCCTGGCGTCCGCCCGGCCCGTCACCGGTTCCTGACCCGCAATCGCCTGGTCGCCGCCGTCGCCGGGGCCGCGGTGGTGGTGGAAGCCGGTTTGCGCAGCGGCGCGGCGAACACCGCCGCCTGGGCGCGGGTGCTGGGACGGGTGGTGGCCGCGGTGCCCGGACCCGTGACGTCGTCGGCGTCGGCGGGATGCCATGCGCTGCTGCGCAACGGCGCCGAACTGGTCACCCGGGCCGACCACATCGTTGAGCTGATGGGTCGCATCGGTGAGCTGGCCCCCGACGACCCGCGCCCGACGACGGTGTTCGACGGGCTGAGCGACGCCGAAAACCGGGTATACGAGGCGTTGCCGGGCCGCGGCGGCGCCACGGTCGACGAGATCGCGGTCGCCTCCGGGATGGTGGCCGAGCAGGTGCTGGGTCCGCTGGCGATTCTCGAGCTCGCCGGCTTGGTGGAGCGCCGCGAGGGGCGGTGGCGAATCGTGCGGGCCGCCGCCGCGCACGCTGCGTCGACGACGCGGCTCGTATAGTCGACGAGGGTCGGGTCTGGACAGGAGGATAAGTGGCAGGTCGGCCTCTGCAACGCTTTGAAGTCGTCGCTACCCAACAACTCGGACCGCACATGGTTCGGGTGGTGCTCGCCGGCAAGGACTTCGACGCATTCATGCCCAGCAAATTCACCGATTCCTACGTCAAGTTGGTGTTCGTCGCAGACAACGTCGACCTCGCCGGCCTGCCGCAGCCGTTGATCCTGGACAGCTTCGCGGCCTTGCCCCCGGAGAAAAGGCCTTCGGTACGGACCATGACGGTGCGCCGCGTCGACGTTGCGGCCCGCGAGATCACGCTGGACATCGTGGTACACGGCGAGCATGGGATCGCCGGCCAATGGGCGGCCGCGGCCCAGCCAGGCCAGCCGATCTACCTGATGGGCCCCGGCGGCGCGTACACCCCCGACCCGGCCGCCGACTGGCATCTGTTGGCCGGCGACGAATCCGCGCTTCCGGCCATCGCGACCGCCTTGGAAGCGTTGCCCGCCAACGCCGTCGGCAAGGCATTCATCGAGGTCGCAGGCCAAGAGGACGAAATCCCGCTGTCCGCGCCGGAAGGCGTCGAGGTGCACTGGGTGTATCGGGGTGGCCGCGCCGATCTGGTTCCCGAGGACCGGGCCGGCGATCACGCGCCGCTGATCGAGGCGGTCACCACCACCCCCTGGCTGCCGGGGCGGGTGCACGTCTTCATCCATGGCGAGGCGCAAGCCGTCATGCACAACCTGCGGCCCTACATCCGCAAGGGACGCGGGGTGGACGCGAAGTGGGCGTCGTCGATCTCGGGCTATTGGCGGCGCGGGCGCACCGAGGAAACCTTTCGGCAGTGGAAGAAAGAGCTGGCCGAGGCGGAGTCAGGGGCTTAGCCGCGGGCTTCGCGCCGGCTGGCATCCTCTATCGCATGGCGCACTTCGGGGACTACCAGAACGAGATCTACCTGCAGGGCCTGGCCGGTGTGGTGCCGTCGTACCCGATGGCGTTCGCCGACCTCGAGGCCAAGGCCGCCACGGCGCTGCCCCCCTCGGTGTGGTCGTACGTGGCCGGCGGCGCCGGCGACGAGCGCACCCAGCGGGCCAACTGCACGGCATTCGAACGGTGGGGCCTGTACCCACGCATGTTCGTTGGCGCGGCCCAGCGGGACCTGTCCGTCGAGATGTTCGGCATGACGCTGCCGTCGCCGGTCTTCATGGCCCCGATCGGTGTGATCGGGATCTGCGCCCAAGACGGCCACGGCGACCTGGCCACCGCCCGCGCGGCCGCCCGCACCAGGGTCCCGATGGTGGCCTCCACGCTGTCGGTCGACCCGATGGAAGAGGTCGCCGCCGCCCTCGGCGACACATCCGGCTTCTTCCAGCTGTACACACCGAACGACCGCGAACTGGCCGCCAGCCTCGTGCATCGCGCCGAGGCGGCCGGCTTCAAGGGCATCGTCGTCACCCTCGACACCTGGGTGACGGGCTGGCGCCCGCGCGACTTGAGCACCTCCAACTTTCCCCAGCTGCGCGGGCACTGCCTGGCCAACTACACCAGCGACCCGGTCTTCCGTGCCGGCCTGCAACGCTCGCCGGAAGAGGACCCGCAAGGCGCGGTGCTGCGCTGGGTGCAGGTCTTCGGAAGCGCCCTGACGTGGGACGATCTCACCTGGCTGCGGTCGCTGACCGACCTGCCGCTGTTAGTGAAAGGCATCTGCCACCCCGATGACGCCCGACGCGCCAAGGACGGCGGCGTGGACGGCATCTACTGCTCGAACCACGGCGGCCGGCAGGCCAACGGTGGCCTGCCGGCGCTCGACTGCCTGCCCGCGGTCGTCGAGGCGGCCGACGGGTTGCCGGTCTTGTTCGACTCGGGTGTCCGCAGCGGCGCCGACGTCATCAAGGCGCTTGCGCTGGGCGCGACCGCCGTGGGTATCGGACGCCCATACGCCTACGGCTTGGCGCTGGGCGGTATCGACGGGGTCGTGCACGTGCTGCGCGCGATCCTTGCCGAAGCGGACCTCATCATGGCCGTCGACGGATATCCCGCGCTCAAGGATCTCACCCCGGACACACTTCGGCGCGTCGACTGAGGTTCGCCGCGCTCGGTCTGCGAGCGTGGGGGAGTGCTGGCCGGCGAACCGATCCTCGAGGAATTCGACGAGTACCTGGCGTTGCAATGCGGTCGGTCAGCGCACACCCGCCGCGCCTACCTCGGTGACCTGCGTTCGCTGTTGGCTTTCCTGGACGAACGCGGAGTCGCGCTCGACGGGTTGAGCCTGCCAGTCCTGCGGTCGTGGCTGGCGGCGGCGGCCGGCGCCGGAGCGGCCCGCACGACGCTGGCCCGTCGCACCTCGGCGGTCAAGGCATTCACCGCGTGGGCCGCGCGACGCGGCCTGCTGAGCGGCGATCCGGCCGCCCGGCTGCAGGTACCCAAGGCGCACCGCACGCTGCCGGCGGTGCTGCGCCAGGATCAGGCCTTGGATGCTATGGCCGCAGCGAAATCCGGTGCCGCGCAAGGTGATCCGATGGCGTTGCGGGACCGGCTGATTGTCGAGACGTTGTATGCCACCGGCATCCGGGTGAGCGAGTTGTGCGGCCTGGACATCGACGACGTGGACACCCGCTATCGGCTGGTGCGGGTGCTGGGCAAGGGCAACAAGCAGCGCACCGTGCCGTTCGGGCTGCCGGCCGCCGACGCGCTCGGTGCGTGGCTGACCGACGGGCGTCCCGCTTTGGTGACCGCCGAGTCGGGCCCCGCGCTGCTGCTGGGGGCGCGGGGCCGGCGGCTCGACGTGCGTCAGGCACGCACTGTCGTGCACCAGACCGTCGCCGCGGTCAACGGCGCCCCCGACATGGGGCCGCACGGGCTGCGGCACAGCGCGGCCACCCATTTGCTCGAAGGCGGGGCCGATCTGCGGGTCGTGCAGGAGTTGCTCGGTCATTCGAGTCTGGCGACCACCCAGCTCTACACCCATGTCGCGGTGTCCCGGCTGCGCGCGGTGCACGACCAGGCCCATCCGCGGGCCTAGCCGCGTTCTCGGTGTGAGCAGAGGGCGGCGACACGCCGTGCCGGACCGCCGAGGACTCACGCGCGACGCCGTGGACGCACACTCGACTAGCGGTGCAGCGGTTTGAGCCGAATCGGAGTCGACTTCACCAGGCCCAGCGGATCGACGTAGTGGGCGCCCGACGCCGGGCCCCACATCGCGCCCCAGTGCAAACACGCCGTGGCCGGGCAGCCGGTATGGCCGGCCAGCAACTCACCGATCACGGTCGTGGCGGTCACCGGCTGGCCGGCCCGCACGGCCGCCCGCACCGGCTCGTAACTGGTGTGCAACCCACCGGGATGGGCCAGCGACACCACCGGCCGTCCGGCCAGTAGCCCGGCGAACACCACGGTGGCATCGCCGGCGGCGTACACCGGCTGGCCAGGGCGACCGGGCAGGTCCACACCGCGATGCCCGGGATGCCAGTCCGGCGACGGCGCGTCGAACCCGCGCGCGACGGCGGGCCGTGGCCGCAACGGCCAATCCAGTCGAACGTCGTCGGCGACCGCGGGTGCGGCACCGAGCAGGCCCACGCTCATCATCAGCGCTATCCACCGCATCCCTGCAGTCCAGCGCGGCGACGGCGGGCAGGCCAGCCGTGTACAGCGGTTCTGTGCAACGGCACCCCACTGTGGAAAAAGCACCAGCGCAGTCGGTGTAAGCTGCTGGTCGCAGCTCGTTCGTGGGCTGACTTCGCGCGCCTGCACCGCGGCTTCCGAGTTCGTTGGGAGCCAGCACCGCATGCCGGGCGGTCCCGTAATGGGTCCGGCATCGCAGCAGACGCCAGGGCCCGGCCTCACCCGATGCCGGGCGACAACCGACAACAAAGGAATGGCGGCAATGGCTGTCGTAACCATGAAGCAGCTGCTCGACAGCGGCACCCACTTCGGGCATCAGACCCGTCGCTGGAATCCCAAGATGAAGCGGTTCATTTTCACCGACCGCAACGGCATCTACATCATCGATTTGCAGCAGACGCTGACGTTCATCGACAAGGCTTACGAGTTCGTCAAGGAAACCGTTGCCCACGGCGGCACGGTGCTGTTCGTCGGCACCAAGAAGCAGGCGCAGGAATCGGTCGCGGCCGAAGCGACCCGCGTCGGCATGCCGTATGTGAACCAGCGCTGGCTGGGCGGCATGCTGACCAACTTCTCCACCGTGCACAAGCGGCTGCAGCGCCTCAAGGAACTCGAGGCGATGGAGCAGACCGGCGGCTTCGAAGGTCGCACTAAGAAGGAAATCCTGGGCCTGACCCGCGAGAAGAACAAGCTGGAGCGCAGCCTCGGCGGTATCCGCGACATGAACAAGGTGCCCTCGGCGATCTGGGTCGTCGACACCAACAAGGAGCACATCGCCGTTGGCGAGGCCCGCAAACTCGGCATCCCGGTCATCGCGATCCTGGACACCAACTGCGATCCCGACGAGGTGGATTACCCGATCCCGGGCAACGACGACGCGATCCGCTCGGCGGCGCTGCTGACCAAGGTGATCGCCTCCGCCGTCGCCGAGGGCCTGCAGGCCCGCGCCGGGCTGGGCCGAGGTGACGGCAAGCCCGAGGCGGAATCCGCCGAGCCGCTCGCGGAATGGGAGCAGGAGCTGCTGGCTTCCGCCACCGCCACCACTTCTGCCGCCAACGATGCCGACTCAGACGTAATCGAATCGACCATTGACCCCTCATAAGGAAGGCTGACCATTGGCGAATTTCACCGCTGCCGACGTCAAGCGGCTTCGGGAGCTCACGGGTGCCGGCATGCTCGACTGCAAGAACGCGCTTGCCGAAACCGACGGCGACTTCGACAAGGCCGTCGAGGCGCTCCGGATCAAAGGCGCCAAAGACGTCGGCAAGCGCGCCGAGCGGGCCACGGCCGAAGGTCTGGTCGCCGCCAAGAACGGCGCCCTCATCGAGCTGAACTCCGAGACCGACTTCGTGGCCAAGAACGCCGAGTTCCAGGCTCTCGCGGAGCAGATCGTCGACGCCGCGCTGCAGGCCAAGGCCACCGACGTCGACACGCTCAAAGCCGCCAAGGTTGGTGACAAGACCGTCGAGCAGGCCATCGCCGAGCTGTCGGCCAAAATCGGCGAGAAGCTCGAACTGCGCCGCGTGCAGTACTTCGGCGGCAACGTCGAGACCTACCTGCACAAGCGTGCCGCCGACTTGCCGCCCGCCGTCGGCGTGCTGGTCGAGTTCACCGGTGACGACAAAGATGCGGCTCACGCCGTCGCGCTGCAGATCGCCGCGCTCAAGGCGCGCTACCTTTCCCGCGACGAGGTTCCCGAAGATGTCGTGGCCAGCGAGCGCCGCATCGCCGAGGAGACCGCCAAGGCGGAAGGCAAGCCGGAGCAGGCGCTGCCCAAGATCGTCGACGGCCGGCTGAACGGCTTCTTCAAAGACACGGTGCTGCTGGAGCAGGCGTCGGTGTCCGACAGCAAGAAGACGGTCAAGAACCTGCTCGACGACGCCGGGGTGACGGTGACGCGGTTTGTTCGCTTCGAGGTGGGCCAGGCTTAACCACCGCGCTGCGGCGGGCTAGCGTCTGATGGCATGCGACACGTTCATGCTTTCGGCGACGATGCCCTGGGTGATCTGGACGCCGTCGGCCTCGCCGAGGCCATACGAGCCGGCCGGGTCGCCCGGGCGGAGGTAATCGAAGCCGCCATCGCCCGGACCGAGGCCGTCGACCCGGCGCTCAACGGATTGGCGTATGCGGCGTTTCGGCAAGCGCGAGCCACCGCCTCGGCCCCGGCGAACGGTTTTTTCCAGGGCGTCCCGACGTTCGTCAAAGACAACGTCGACGTGGCGGGCCAGCCGAGCATGCACGGCGCCGATGCGTGGACACCTTTTGACGCCGTCGCCGACAGCGTCGTCGCCGACCTGTATCTGGGCACCGGGCTGACCTCGCTCGGCAAGACGCAGCTATCGGAGTTCGGGTTCAGCGCATCTGCCGAACATCCTCGCCTCGGGCCGGTCCGCAATCCCTGGAACACCGACTACACGGCGGGCGCCTCATCGTCGGGGTCCGGCGCGTTCGTCGCCGCCGGCGTGGTGCCCATCGCGCACGCCAACGACGGCGGCGGCTCGATCCGTATCCCGGCCGCCTGCAATGGGCTGGTCGGGCTCAAGCCGTCTCGCGGGCGGTTGCCGCTGGACCCGACGCATCGCCGCATGCCGGTGGGCATCGTCGCCAACGGCGTGCTCACCCGCTCCGTGCGAGACACCGCGGCGTTCTACCGCGAGGCCGAGCGGACGTGGCGTAACCGCAAGCTGGCACCGGTCGGGGACGTCACCGGCCCCGGGAAGCAGCGGCTGCGAATCGCCGTCGTCACCCGCTCGGTGCAGCGGGAGTGCAGTCCCCAAATCCGCGAGCTGACTTTGAAGTCGGCCGGGCTGCTCGAAGAACTCGGCCACCGCGTCGAGCACCTCGACGTGCCCCCGGTGCCGGCCAGTTTCCCCGACGACTTCGTGCTCTACTGGGGTTTCCTGGCATTAGCACAGGTGCGCGGCGGACGGCGCATGTTCGGCAAGACGTTCGACCGCACCCGGTTGGACGGCTTGACGCTCGGCCTGGACCGACACACCAGCCGCAACATCCATCGGCTGCCGGCCGCGATCGTGCGGCTGAAACGGATTCGGCGGCGCACCGTGGAGTTGTTCCGCACGTACGACGCGGTGCTCACGCCGACGCTCGCCGACCAGACACCCCGCATCGGGCATCTGGCTCCCACCGACTACCAGCAGGTCATGGACCGGCTGATCGACTGGGTCGCGTTCACCCCGCTGCACAATGTCACCGGGGAGCCGGCGATCTCGCTGCCGTTGGCGCAATCCGCCGACGGGATGCCCGTGGGCATGATGCTCTCGGCCGACCTCGGCCAGGAAGCCCTGCTGCTGGAACTGGCCTACGAGCTCGAAGAGGCCCGGCCATGGGCGCGGATCCACTCCGTCGAGTCAGTCTGAACCCAGGCTGTCCAGCATGCGCTTGAACTCGCGCTGCTGCGCGGGGGTCAGCTTGCCCAGGATGCCGGCGTCGGCCGTGCGCACGGCGGCTTCGGCGCGCTTGAGCAACGCACGGCCCGAGGCGGTCAGGTTGGCCGGTAGGGCGCGCCCGCTGGACACCGATTCCGGCCGGGCCACTGCCCCAATGTCTTCCAGCTTGCGTAGCACGGTGTTCATCGCCTGCGGGGTGACGTTGGTGTGACGGGACAATTCGGCGCTGGACCTTCCCGGAGACATCGAAAGAATGCGCAAGCAAACGAATTCCGGAAGGGTCAGCCCGAGCGGGCTCAACACGGCGCTCACTTCCGGGCGTAGCACGGCTGCCACCCGGTAGAGCAGGAAGCCAAGCGGAGCGTCATCGGCGGCAACCATGTCAGCGATATTGACATATTCCGCCGGGTCGATGCACACATTGGTCGATGGCCGCAAAGCCGGCCAACCTCGCTACCGAGGTGCCACCCGGCCGTGATTGCCGCGCAGCCCAAGGGGTAACCGGGCAGCGGGAGAAAGTTATTTCACCGCATTGGCGCACGAGGAGGATTCATGCCGAAGACGACGAAAGGCGGCAAGCCGAAAAAGGACGAATTGCCCAGCACTTTGCAGCGTTCCAGCGCCAAAGCGCAACGGACGTTCGCGAAAACCCATGACGCGGCCGCTGCCGGCCAAGATCAGGACCCGGTTCATGCCGCCGGTGCAGCTTGACCATGATCTGGCCCGCGCCGAGGACGACCAATACGTCGACCGCAAGTATCGCGAGGTCGAAGATGCCATCCAGCAGGGTACGGACGCGCTCGCGCGCAAGCGCGCATTGCCGCTCTTCGCTTGACTTGGGCCCGATAAAGCTTGCAGCACAACGGGAATCGGGGTCCGGTGTGTTAGCGTGTGGCCGTCGTTGGTGTCGATTTCCAGAACGACGTCAGCGTCGATGAGGCAAGGATCTATTCGGGCTGCGGCGGCGTCGGCGCCATATAGCCCACGCCCCTGACGGTGCCGACCATTGACTGATGGTCAGATCCGAGTTTGGCGCGCAGTCGCCGGACGTGAACGTCGACCATGCGGACCCGACCGTTGCAGTCGTAGCCCCACACCTCGTGCATCAGCCGAGTACGTGTGAACGCCCGACCGGCATGCTGCACAAGGAAATCCAACAACTTAAACTCGTTCAGCGTCAGGCCCAGTTCTTCACCCGCCACCGATGCGGTGAAACTGGTCGGGTGCAGTAACAGGTCACCGAACTTCAATGTGCCGTTGATAGCGCCGCGCCGGCGCGTGATCGCCCCAGCCGTTCCTGCAGTTCGTCCGAAACGGTGCCGGGCAGCACCACATCGTCGAATTGTCCGTCGGCGCCGGCCGTCGCGGCCGGTGCGACGACGGCCACCACCGCGACCGCGGGTGACTCAGTTGTCAGCTGATGGCCGATTTTTTGAGCAGCCTCGGGGTCCGTGCGCGCATCGACGATGGCGACGTCGGCGCTTCCGTGCCGCCCATCAACGCGACCCGCCAACCGCGCGGCGGATCGTGCGCGTAAACGACTTCAGCTGCGGCAGAACGCATTCGAAATCGTCCGCATCGGTGAGCAATAGCACGTCCAACGACATCTCCCAACCTTGGTGTGGTGGGCCCCCGGCCCGTAGGCACCTCGCGGGGGAGATGTCGGCCAGCGCAGCGCTGATTACCCGCTCACGGCGAGATTAAGCAACCTTCGTCCTGCCCCGGGAAAATCGATGGGTCCGGTCCGTTTGCAACGGACCGGACCCATCCTCGTGGCAAGCTACTGGTTGGACTTCTGGCGCTCCTCAGCGGCCTCAGCGCCGCCGCGGGCCGCTTCGGCTTCGGCTTCCTTACGCGCTGCGTCGCGCTGTGCTTCCGCCTTGTCCTGCTGGGCCTGGCCCTCGCGAGTGAGGTCGTCGTGACCAGTCACTGCGCCAACAGCTTCTTTGGCCTTGCCTTTGACGTCCTCGACGACGCCCTTAACGGCTTCGGCAGGTCCCGAGTTGTTGTCCGCCATGGATCAGTTCCTCCTCGTTGGCATGTTTTGAGCGATCCGCGCTCACTGCCGATCGCCTTGAGCGATCGGCCCGGTCATACGGCGGGGGCGCGGTCCTTATTCTCAAGACCCGTCGTTTCCCGCCGCGTTGGTGCGGATTCCCCAGGGCGCGCGTCGCTCAAACATCTGATACCCCAAGGGTGCGTGACGCGAGCAACGGTATGGGGCCTTACCTGGGCCGATAGCCGGCAAGGGTGGTCCAGGTCGCCGACTGCGCGCATAATGCACCCCGCCGACGTCGCGTTGTGCTGCGATGAGGCAGGATGTGAAATGCCGTTCCGGTGAGGTCGCCCGGGATGGCACTCTCATGCGAGGAGTCTGATGACGGAGTCCAGCGAGTCCCGAGTCGCCGGCTCGGCGGCTCGGGAGCCGACGAACACCAGCCACGGCGGCCCGGCACCTGCACCGGAGAACGGACTAGCTTCCGGCCAGCAGCCGAGTCGGGCCAAGTATTCACGGGTGTTGCTCAAGCTTGGTGGTGAAATGTTCGGCGGCGGCCAAGTCGGTTTGGACCCTGATGTGGTGGCACGGGTGGCCCGGCAGATCGCCGAGGTGGTCCGCGGTGGTGTCCAAGTGGCCGTCGTCATCGGTGGTGGCAACTTCTTCCGTGGCGCGCAGCTGCAGCAGCGCGGTATGGAGCGCACCCGTTCGGACTACATGGGCATGCTCGGTACGGTCATGAACAGCCTCGCCCTGCAGGACTTCCTGGAGAAGGAAGGCATCGTCACCCGCGTCCAGACCGCAATCACCATGGGCCAGGTCGCCGAGCCCTACATTCCGTTGCGCGCCGTGCGCCACCTGGAGAAGGGGCGGGTGGTGATCTTCGGGGCCGGCATGGGGTTGCCGTACTTCTCCACCGACACCACGGCGGCGCAGCGGGCGCTGGAGATCGGCGCCGACGTGGTCTTGATGGCCAAGGCGGTCGATGGGGTGTTCTCCGAGGATCCGAGGCTGAATCCGCAAGCGGAGCTGATCACCGCGATCAGCCATCGCGAGGTCATTGACCGCGGGCTACGTGTGGCCGATGCCACCGCGTTCAGCCTGTGCATGGACAATGGCATGCCAATCCTGGTGTTCAACCTGCTGACCAATGGCAATATCGCCCGTGCGGTTGCTGGTGAGAAGATCGGGACGCTGGTCACCACCTGAGGGGAAGACGCAGATGATTGACGAGGCTCTCTTCGACGCGGAAGAGAAAATGGAAAAGGCCGTAGCGGTCGCCCGGGACGACTTGTCAACCATTCGGACCGGGCGCGCCAACCCGGGCATGTTCTCCCGGATCGTGATCGACTATTACGGCACCACTACCCCGATCACGCAGTTGGCCAGCATCAACGTCCCCGAGGCGCGGCTGGTGGTCATCAAGCCCTATGAAGCCGGTCAGCTGGGTGCGATCGAGACGGCGATCCGCAATTCCGACCTGGGGGTCAATCCCACCAACGACGGCACCCTGATCCGGGTGGCAGTACCGCAACTCACCGAAGAGCGTCGACGCGAGCTGGTCAAACAGGCCAAAGGCAAGGGGGAGGATGCCAAGGTCTCGGTGCGCAATATCCGCCGCAAGGCGATGGAAGAGCTGCACCGAATCCGCAAGGACGGCGAAGCCGGCGAGGATGAGGTCGGGCGTGCGGAAAAGGATCTGGACAAGACGACCCATCAGTACATCACCCAGATCGAAGAGTTGGTCAAGCACAAAGAAGGGGAGCTGCTGGAGGTCTAGCAGGCCGCTCAGCAGCTAAGACCAGTTAAGTCAGTGGCAACCACCGGCGAAGATATCCCGCCCGACGAGCCGGCGCGTGGGACCAAGAAGACCATGCAGCCGGCGAAGAAGACGTCCCGGGCCGGACGCGATCTGCCCGCCGCCATTTTGGTTGGCGCCAGCATCGGCGGCGTTCTCATCGCCACGCTGGTGTTCGCTCCGCGCTACTGGGTGGTCCTGGTCGCCCTGGCCATTTTGGTCGCGACCCACGAGGTGGTCCGGCGGCTGCGCGCAGCCGGATACGTCATACCCGTCATTCCACTGCTGGTCGGTGGCCAGGCCATGGTTTGGCTGACCTGGCCCTTCCATGTCGCCGGCGCGCTGGCGGGCTACGGCGCCACCGCAGTGGTCTGCATGTTCTGGCGGTTGTTCATGCAGGACAACAGCAAACGGCCGGAGCCGTTCGCCGGTTCGCCGTCGGCCAATTACCTGCGGGATACCTCGGCGACGGTGTTCCTGGCCACCTGGGTTCCCCTGTTTGCTTCCTTCGCCGCGTTGCTGATCTACCCGAAAGACGGCCCGGGTCGGGTGTTTTGCCTGATGGTCACGGTCGTCGCCTCCGACGTCGGTGGTTACGCGGTGGGGGTGCTGTTCGGCAAGCATCCGATGGTTCCCGCGATCAGCCCGAAGAAGTCCTGGGAGGGGTTCGCTGGTTCGCTGATCTTCGGCATCACGGCGGCGATCCTGACGGCGACCTTCCTGGCCCACAAGGCGCTGTGGGTGGGCGCATTGCTCGGTGTCGTGCTGGTGCTCACCTGCACGCTGGGTGACCTGGTGGAGTCCCAGGTCAAGCGGGACCTGGGCATCAAGGACATGGGACGCCTGCTGCCGGGTCACGGCGGGCTGATGGACCGGCTCGACGGGGTGCTTCCGTCGGCGGTCGCGGCGTGGATCGTTCTCACCCTCGTCTCCTGAAGCAGGAGATACTGGACATGTCATGGCCCAACAACTGGTTTTCGCCGAACCCCGCCCGAGCAGGCCGCCGCGGCATCTGGCCGACCTCGACGCGGAAGGCCGCGCGTCGGCGGTCGCCGAGCTGGACCTGCCGGCGTTTCGGGCCAAGCAACTTGCCCACCAGTACTACGGCCGGCTGATCGCCGATCCGCGGCAGATGACCGACCTGCCGGCGGCGGTGCGCGACCGGATCGCCGAGGCGATGTTCCCGACGCTGCTCACCGCGGTTTCGGAGGTCACCTGCGATGCCGGTGAGACGCGAAAGACGTTGTGGCGGGCCGCCGATGGCGCGACGTTCGAGTCGGTGCTGATGCGCTACCCGGAGCGCAACACGGTGTGCATCTCGTCGCAGGCCGGGTGCGGTATGGCGTGTCCGTTCTGCGCGACCGGTCAGGGTGGATTGACTCGTAACCTGTCCACCGCGGAGATCCTGGAACAGGTTCGTTGCGGCGCCGTCGCGCTGCGCGACGAGTTCGGCCCGGTCAGTCAGCGGTTGTCCAACGTGGTGTTCATGGGCATGGGGGAGCCCCTGGCCAACTATGGCAGGGTGCTGGCCGCGGTGCGCCGCATCACCGAGCCGCCGCCGCACGGGTTCGGCATTTCGGCCCGCTCGGTGACGGTGTCGACGGTTGGCCTGGTTCCGGGGATCCGCAAACTTACCGACGAACGGATCGGGGTGACCCTGGCGCTATCGCTGCATGCGCCGGACGACGAACTGCGCGACACGCTGGTCCCGGTCAACAAACGGTGGAAGGTCGCGGAAGCCTTGGACGCCGCACGCTATTACGCCGATGTGACCGGTCGTCGGGTATCGGTCGAGTACGCATTGATCCGCGACGTCAATGATCAACCTTGGCGGGCCGATCTGCTGGGGCAGCGGTTGCATCGATTGCTCGGGCCGTTGGTTCACGTCAACCTGATCCCACTGAACCCCACCCCGGGCAGCGATTGGGATGCCAGCCCCAAGGCGGTGGAGCGGGAGTTCGTCAGGCGGGTCCGGGCGAAGGGGGTCGCGTGCACGGTCCGAGACACCCGCGGCCGCGAGATCAGCGCCGCCTGCGGACAGCTGGCCGCCGCAGGCGGGTAGCTGGAGCGCAGGCGAATCGACCGGGGCCTGCGGACAGCTGGCCGCCGCAGGCGGGTAGCTG
>Ga0335069_10003196_pt1 | contig 24920 bp, 17 predicted proteins | sample Lox_Sample_11_FD_206714 | JGI IMG/M metagenome (GOLD analysis project Ga0335069, IMG submission 206714) | Soil microbial communities from Loxahatchee National Wildlife Refuge, Florida, United States - Lox_Sample_1.1 | ecosystem: Environmental > Terrestrial > Soil > Wetlands | place: USA... | reverse complement strand
ACCACGGCATCGAGTTCGGGGCAACTGACTTCGTAATCGTCGCGCAGGGATTCGTGGCTGGCGTACATGAGCTGGCCGACGGTCGGCCAGTTGCTGGCGCGAACGCCTTCGGCCGCATGCACGGTGCGCTCGATCTCGCCGATGACGTGCCGCGCCCGCTGGTAAATCACCTTGTCCATCTTGCCGCTCGCCGCTTCCAACTGGTCGGCGGTGGCATCGCGCAATGACGGCACGCTCAGGAGCTTCGCGGCGGCTTCGCATTGTTTGCGGCGGGTGGGATATTCGCTGCCGGTCAGCTCGTGCTTGACGTTGGTGTTGATGATGAGCACGGCCACGGCCGGATCGGTCATGGGCACCAAGTCGGTTTTCCGCGAGCGGCAATCGAGGAGCAGCACGCGGTTTTCCTGGCCCAGAACGGAGATGAATTGGTCCATGATCCCGCACGGCATGCCGGCAAATTCGTGCTCGGCCTTCTGGCACAACAGCGCCTTTTCCACCGGGTCGAGTGTCTTGCCGGTGATAATTTCGAGCAGAGTGGCGGTGGCCACTTCAAGCGCGGCACTGCTGGACAAACCGCCGCCCAGCGGCACCGTCGAGGCAACGTGCGCGTCAAACCCGCCGGGGTTCAATCCGCGGGCCAGGAAGCCGGCGATGACACCGATAGGATAATTGGCCCACTCGCCTTTCGGCAGCGGTTTGAGCGGCTTGGACAAATCAACCACAACCGGTTGCTCGTTGACGGTCGAGCTGAGCCGGACTTGTTTGGCGCCATCGGCCGCGCGGTCCGCGGCGATGACGGTGTAGCGCTCGATGGCCATCGGGAAGACGAAGCCGTCGTTGTAGTCGGTGTGTTCGCCGATGAGGTTGACGCGGCCGGGTGCGGCGGCAATCCAGGTTGGCGGACGTCCGTAAATCTTGTTGAATTGTTGGGTGGCCTGGCTGGCGAGTTCTTTCAGCGTCATAATCGTTAATACGAATCTGCGTTCAATGCGGTACCAATCTCCCCTCACCCGCCCTTCGGGCACCCTCTCCCCGCCCAGCGGGGCGAGGGGTGTTCGTCGCAAATCAAATGCATTTTGATATGAACCGTTGCCGGGCAGTATAGCACGAAAAGGACTTTCAGGAAAACAACAAAAGCCGCAGGTACTTTGGTGTTTTGGTGCAGCGTTGAGCCTCCGGCTCAACTGTCGAGCCAGAGGCTCGACCCGACAACAGCTGAATCAACTGGCCGGAGGCGTCTTCTTTCCCCGCACGGCGCCGAGCAGCATGGCAACACCGAAGACGAGCAGCACCAGCCCCCACCAGAGGTTGATGTTGATGTTGAGCGAGCGCGCGTCGGCACCGGTCGCCGCGCCGGTGATCATCAGCAAAGCGCCGATGAGCGTGAACATGAGGCCGATTGGCCAGCGGATGTCGAGTCCCATAAAATTTATGTTTTAAGAGTGATGATTGATGATTTCGGATTTACCAGAAAATGAAATTTAAAATGACGCAGGCGATGAGCAGGACCACACCAACGACGGCCGGCCGCTGCCAGACCGGTTGATTTTCATCCTTGATCTTTGGCGTCAGCGAATAGACCAGGCCTTTCAATTGCTCGTCCGATTTCGTCCTCTGGGTTACCAGCGAGATGGCGAGCGTCAGAGTGAAGCAAGCGATGAAAGCGAAGCTGGCAAGCCAGAAGTTCTGTGCCATTTCGCTTGGGAACTCGCGGACCACGTGAGCATAACCGCCTTTGAGTCCAGGGGCGTTGCCTTCGGCTATGGTCAACGCATGAAAGACGGCTGAGCCGGCGATACCGCCAAACAAGCCGTAAAACGCGCCGGTGGCGGTAGTTCGTTTCCAGAACATGCCCAGCAGGAAAGTGGCGAACAATGGCGCGTTCACGAAGCCGAACACGAGCTGGATGATGTCCATGGCGTTGTTGTATTGCTTCGCGAAGTAGGCGCAGGCGATACTCAAGAGGATGCCGACCACGGTGATGAATTTGCCCATCCAGAGAAAATGGATATCCGCTGGCTCCTTTGGCGTCAAAACGACTTCCTCTCCCTTGCCTCCCCGGTAATCGAGGGTGCATGCTCGGGGCGTATCTACAAACTGTCGTCGGCCAGCTTGGTAGAGATTATAAGTCCAGACGGTGTTGAAGGCGGTCACGTTGCCGGCCATGCCGGACATGAACGACGCCAATAGGGCGGTCAGCGCCAAACCCAACAACCCGGGAGGACAATAGCGCTTGACCAGAGAGAAAATAACTCCGTCGTAGTCATTTGCCATAACTGCATCACGCAAGCGCTCGCTCAGGCTGCTGGAAACCTCCTGGTACTTCCGGTCGGCCATATCCAGGGTGTTTTGGGCCTGTGCCACCGTATTTTCAGCGTTGGCGATGTCGCCGGCAGACGCCATCCCTCCACGTTTCAACTGCTTCAAGGTGGCCCGGTCCGTCTGGATCGCCTTTTGCGCATCCTGTTTGGAACTGATTACCGCCGGCAGCGCGGCAACCAGGTCCGATTGGATCAGGGCTTGAATTTTGTCTTTATTCATCTTCATCCCAATCGCGTCGCTGATCCCGTTGTAGGTGACGCTGAACTCCTGGGATGGAGCATTTGCCAGGACTTCCACTGCGGCGGCAAAACGACCCGAATCAATCGGCGGCGGCGGCAGACGATAATTTTTTCCGGGTGTCACGGCCAAAGCAATGGCGATCATGCCAGGAACAATAACCAAGGCGGGGAAAAGCATCTTGGGCACGGCGGCCACGAGCGGCGTATTGCGGGCAGCGGTCATGTTCTTCGCCGCCATGGCGCGCTGGACGACCAGGAAATTCGTACACCAGTAGCCGAAGCTCAAGACGAAGCCTAGCCCGAAGACCATGGCGATCCAATCCACACCCATCGGATTGCATTCCGGTCCACCCAGCAAAGGTCTCCAAGCGCCCGTCCAGGCGTTGGCCTGATATATTTCCCCGACGGGTTTCAATTGCAGGGCAGCCGGATTCGCGGCAACCGTCTGCAAGGATTGATTCATCGCGTGCCAGCCGCCCACATCTTTCAGACCCAGGTAAACCACCGGGGCGAAGCCGAGCACAATCATGAAGAATTGCAGCACCTCGGTATAAATTGCTGAAGTCAATCCGCCCTTCAAAACATATACCAGCACGACGCCCGAGCAGATCAGCAAGGCAAAATTATAGTCCCAACCCAGCAACTGGTTTAACAGCTTGGCGAGGGCATTCATCGATATCCCTGAGGCAAACACGGTCATTACGGCAAAAGCGATGGCGTTGAGCGCCATCACCCGTCCATCGAACCGCATTTGCAGGTATTCCGGCACGGACCGCGCCTTGGACCCGTAGTAAAACGGCATCATGAACACCGCGAGAAAGATCATCGCGGGAATGGCACCCACCCAGTAGAAATGGCTGGTGGCGATGCCGTATTTGGCGCCGCTGGCCGCCATGCCCACCAGTTCGAGCGCGCCGAGATTGGCCGAGATGAAGGCCAGGCCCGTCACCCAGGTGGGAATCGAGCGCCCGGAGATGAGGAAATCCGAGGAACTCTTCATGTAGCGGGCGAGCGCCCAGCCGATCCCCAGGACGAAGGCGACGTAAGCCAGCAGGATGGTGTAATCAACCCAAGCGAGATGAATTGGTTGCATAAGGATTGGCGCAGGATTTAGCGACTCAGACCGCGGTTGTCAACGGAATTGCTTTTCGCCTTGTCCTGGTTTATCCTGTCCGGAAATTATACTTATGCCGAACAAAATTGAAGAAAAGACCAGGGAACTTTGCGAGACCATCATCGAACAGCCGGAGATGATTTCCATTCGCAAGCGGATTGACACTTTCATGGCCGACGCGAAGGCCCGCGGCCAGTACGAAACCGTGATGAGCAAGGGCCAGGCCCTGCAGGAAAAGCAGGCGCAGTCGCAGCCGCTCGAGGGAGCGGAGATCGCCGATTTCGAAAAGCACCGCGACGCCCTGCTCAAGAATTCCGTCGCGCGCGGCTTTCTGGACGCGCAGGAGGAACTGCACGAACTCCAGCATTCCATCCAGCGGCATATCAGCAAGACGCTCGAGCTGGGCCGGCTGCCCACTCCGGACGATCTGGACGGCGGCTCGTGCGGCCACGGTTGCGGCTGCCACCATCATTGACCTCGGCACGATTCGGATTTACGCCGCCGGCCAACCCCCGTTGCCGGCGGCTGGTTTTTTTGAGGCGCGCAGGAATTTGACACCCAGTCGCTTGGCGCACTTTTTTCAAAAATCTCCTTGAAAAAATGCACGCTCGATTTATAATGAAACCGGTCCATGCCACGAAAACAAAAGCGCGTGCTGCTGGCATTGGGGTGGTATGATTACCGCCTGCATCAAGGCATTGAGAAATACGCCCAGGAGCACGGCTGGCATTTGTATGCCGACCTGGCAAGGGAAAAGGTAATCCCCTGGGGCTGGGAAGGCGACGGGGTTCTGGCGTGGCTGGGAGCGGGTGATGACCTGGCGGAGTTCGTTCTCTCCACGCGGAGACCCACGGTGGACTTCAGTCTCCGCCGGCCGCAGTTGAAATTCGCCCGCGTCCTGGAGGACCACGCCCACGCCGCCCAGTTGGTGGCCGACCATTTTCTTTCCCGCGGCTTCAGCAATTTCTTGTTTTACAGCGACGCCGACAACTGGTCGTACGAGGAACGCGGCGAAGGGTTTGTGAAAGCGTTGAAAGCGGCCGGCCGGGACTGCGCCTGGCTGCGCTGGCACCGCTCGCCGGATTTTGCCACCGGCCGCGAGGAATGGCGGCGCAAGCGCAAGTGGCTGCTTTCGGAAATGAAGCGCGCTCCCCGGCCGCTGGCCGTGTTTGCCGCCAACGATCAGCAGGCCGTGGATGTCCTGGAATCCTGTGAAAATCTGGGGCTGACCATCCCCGAGCAGGTGGCAATCGTCGGCGCCGAGGATTATCTGCTCGCGCCGGACGCGATGCACATTCCCATTTCGAGTGTGGACACCAATCTGGAAACGATGGGTTACCGCGGTGCCGAATTGCTCGACCAGTTGATGAGCGGCAAGCCGCCGCCGCCGGCGCCCATCCGCGTCCCCGCCCGGGGCGTGGTGGCGCGCCGGAGCAGCGACATTCTGGCCATCAAACACAAGGGGGTGGCGCGAAGCCTGCGCTTCATCTGGGAACACAGCCACGAGCCCATCTGCGTCAAGGACCTGGTGGCCGTGGCCGCCATGTCCCGGCGCGGGATGCACAAGGCGTTTCTCGAACACATCGGCCGCACGCCCGGCCAGGAATTGCAGCGGGTCCGCATCGAGCGCGCCAAAAAATTCCTGGCCGAATCAGGCAACAAGATCGAGACGCTGGCCAAAATGTGCGGCTACCAGAGCATCAACAGCTTCTGCATCGCCTTCAAACGCACCACCGGCATGTCCGCCAAGCGCTACCGGGAAAGCATCCGGCGCTGAGGCCGGCGGCAAATCCACTTTCCGCCCGGACCCGTCCTTGAAATAATCCCGTTCGTGGCCGGAACCTCTCAGCCCCGCGACGCCCAACGCTTCGAAGCGGCCCTGCGCCGCTTTGACGAGGAAAACGCGCGCGACCCGAACACCGAGGACGAGGCGGGCGCGGCGCATCCCCGCGAATGGCTGTACGCGCATCGGCTCACCCGCTGGGTGCTGCGCCTTTGCCCGGACGCCTCCGAAGCATTGCGCCTGGCCGCGCGCTGCCAGCATCTCTGCCGGTGGGAGATTCCGCGCCAATCCTACCCCATGACCCGCGCCGGTTACTTGCAATGGCGCGCCGCGCTCAAGGAATTCCACGCCCAAAAAGCCGGCGCCATTTTGCGCGAAGCCGGGTATCCGGAGGAGATGGTCCGCCAGGTACAGGAGCTGAACCTGAAGAAAAATTTTCCGGCCCAGCCCGAAGCCCGCGTGCTGGAGGATGCGTTGTGTCTGGTGTTTCTGGAATTCCAGTTCGCCGGTCTCGCCGCCAAAAGCGACGATGAAAAAATGGTCAACGCGCTTCGCAAATCCTGGGGCAAAATGACTGACGCCGCCCGCGCGGAGGCGTTGAAATTGAATTATGGCGGGCGCGAAAAAACGTTGCTGAACCGCGCGCTTAGCGCGTAGCCGGCTTCCACTCCAGATCCACAATCACCGGCGCCCAGGAAATGTGCTGGACGACACGCTGCCACGAGGCCATCGAATCCGGCGGCCGCACCGCCGTGCAATCCCGCACCTGAATGTCCACGAGTCCCGGCCGGGCGCGCAACGCTTCCAGCAGCGGCGCAAACGTCCGGTAATAGTCGAATTGGGACAGCACCAGCCGGGCGGGACGCAGCCGCACGAAACTGTCCAGGGCGGTCGCCGGCGCCCCTACACCATGGACGAAATACCAGTCCGTGTGGATGGCATTTTGAACTCCCATTTCGCAAGTGCCGTATAAAAACGGCGAAGATATGATCACCGGAGCCGGCGACATCGTAAACGGTTCGAGTTCGCGGCGCAGGATGGCTTGCGTGCTGGCATAGCTGTTCTTCCCGGCGCAGGCCGCGCCCCAGGTGGTCAGGCCCATCGCCCGGATGGCAACGAGCCCCACGCAGCCCCACAGCGCCCGGCGCAGCCAGATGCGAGCGCCGGGCAGCAGTTGCTCCCCCAGCGCCAGCAAACCGGCGGCGAGCAGCACCTGGGCGAAAAGGACGTAAAAAATATAATTCGGCGCCAGCAGCGTCAGGTTGATGCCGAGCAGCACCCAGCCCATGACAAAAATTCCCACCCACAAATCGAACCACACGCCGTTGTTGCGCGACAGTTGGCGCCGACGCACGACCATGAGCGGCGCCAGCGCGGCGGCCAGCAAAAAGACCGGCACGGTCCGGATGAGTTTGAACAGGTCAACCCCTCGCGGCAGGCGAAATCCGCCCATCAGAGGTTGTTGCCGGCCGTTCTCCAAAAATCCCTGCCACCATACCGGCTCCACGCGGGCAATGGCCGCCGTGATGACCGCAAACAGCACGGCCCCCACGACAAAGGGCAGAAAGAACAGCAGGCTTCGCCGGCCCCGATACCACGCGACGGCACACGTAATGAAGCCGACCCCAAAATAGAAGGCTCCGACAATTACCGACGTGTACAAGGTCAGCAGCAACGCCAACGCCGCGCCGGCCGCCAGCCACCATCGGCCGGCGGCTCGCGACAACTGCGCCGCCACCAGCCACAGCGAAGCCAGCCCGAAACTGTGGGCCAGGTCCTCCGGCCGGTCATTGAAAGTAATGCCCAATAGCAACAGCAGCGGCAGCGCCAGCCCGGCCGCGTCCGGAAAAAACTTCTTCCCGATGATGACCGTCAGGACGGCAGCGGCGATAAACAGGACCAGGTGCAGCGCCATCGCGGACAGGGCGGTGGTGCCGAAGACCGGCATCCAGAGCAGCAACGCGACTTGATACAGCGGCGGATAGGCGGAAAAGACCTGACTGCCGGAAATTGGAAAGGCCAACGCCAGGCAGGGATTGAAATAATGGCCGTGCCGAAGCCAGTTTACCATCGCGCCGTCAAAATAGTACGCGTCATTCGCCGGAACCGGCTGGGCCGTAAACACCAGCAGCGCGATCCGCCAGAGCACCACCAGGCCGAGCACGCCGAACGGATTGCGCAGCGTGAATTTCACCCGCCGAGTCTAGTTGAAGTCTTGCCAGCGGCCAAGCTATTCCGTCAGCATACCCGCGGCATGGCCGAACAAAGAAATGTCCCGCTCGTCGTTGACCTCGACGGCACGCTCATCCGCACCGACCTGATGTGGGAATCGCTCGCGCGCCTCCTGCGGCGCAACCCCTTTGCCATTTTTCAAATCCTGTTCTGGTGGTCCCGCGGCCGCGCCTGGCTGAAGCAGACGCTGGCCGCGCGGGTTCAAATCAATCCCGCCGACCTGCCCTGGAACGAACAATTTCTCGCCTGGCTGCGCGAACAAAAGCGGGCCGGAGGCAAAATCATCCTGGCCACGGCCTCCGACTTGAAAATGGCGCGACCGGTCGCCGAACACGCCGGGGTTTTCGATGACGTGCTTGCCAGCGACGGCAAAACAAATCTGCGCGGCCAAAACAAGCTGCGCGCGATCATTGCCCGATTCGGCGAACGGGCATTTGATTACGCGGGGAATTCGATGGCCGATTTGCCGGTGTGGCGCGGGGCGCGCCAGGCCATCGTCGTCAATGCCAGCCGCCGCGTGCAACGCGCCGCGGCGAACTGCGCCGCCGTGGGCCCGGTTTTCGCTGAAGGCTATTCCGGACTGGCGACGGCCAAACGTGTCTGCCTCGAACTGTTTTGGACCAGCGGCTATCTGGTTGCACTGATCGGCGGATTATTGTGGGCGTGCGCCTTCCCGAATATCAGCTTTGCCGGCGGTGCCTGGGTGGCGCCGGCGGTGCTCATGGCGGCCGCCAGCGGCAAACGCGGCAGCGATGCGTTCCGCGTCGGGTATGTGGCCGGCTTGGCATTTTTCCTGACTTCACTGGGCTGGCTCCTGCTGATTCCTGTGACCGGGTATCCGATTCTCGGCTGGGCGGCGCTGGCGGCTTATCTCGCCCTGTTCCCGGCGCTCTGGGTCTGGCTCGTCGCGGCGAGCTGGACGAGAATGGCGGAGCGCGGCCCGTGGACGGGACGCACCCTGTGGTCCCTCGGCGGCGCGGCCACCTGGGTGGCGCTGGAAATGGTCCAGGCCCGGCTGTGGAGCGGGTTTCCGTGGGACCCCCTCGGCGCTTCGCAGTATCAGTTGATTCCGTTGATTCAAATCGCGTCGGTGACCGGCGTTTACGGCGTCTCGTTCCTGGTCGTGTGGCTCTCGCTGGCGCTGTACTCCGCGTGGCGCATGATTTTCCGGCAGCCGGGCTCGCGGTTCGCCTGGCAGGCGGAAACGTTTTTGCCATTGGCCGTGGTGGCGGTGGTGTATGCGGTTGGTTTCGCCCGATTGAACGGGCAACCTGAGGGAACCGCCACGCTGCGCATCACCCTCGTCCAACCCAGCATTCCCCAGTCGCTGATCTGGGACCCGGCCGCCGGCTCGAACCGATTCCGGCAGCTGCTGGAGCTTTCCGAAAATGCGCTGACGAACCGGACGGACCTGCTCATCTGGCCGGAATCGGCCGTGCCGGAATTCGATCTGGCCAGTTACGCGGCCATCACGAACCTGACCGGCACCCGCCGGGTCTGGCTGATTTTCAACGCCGACGATGCCGCGCCGCGGGCTGATGCCAAAAGCCGGAATGACCTGGATTACTTCAATGCCGCGTTTCTCTTCGGTCCGGACGGACGGTTCCGCAACGTCTATCACAAACAAAATCTGGTCATCTTCGGCGAATACATCCCCCTGGTGCGGTGGCTGCCGTTCGTCAAATGGTTCACGCCCATCACCGGCGGCTTTGCGGCGGGGACCAACGCGGTGCCGTTTGAACTCGAAATGGAGCGCGGGTCTCCAGACCGCCCGGAAGCAACTGAAACGGCCCGACCCGCCGAGCCAATGTCCGGCGCTCCAAGCCGCGCGGTCACCTCCACCCTCATTTGTTTCGAGGATGTGTTTCCGCACCTGGCGCGCGCGTATGTGCGGGATGACACGGATTTCCTGGTGAACCTGACCAGCGACGCCTGGTTTGGCGAAGGCGCGGCGCAATGGCAGCAGGCCGTCACCGCGGTTTTCCGGGCCGTGGAAAATGGCGTGCCCCTGGTGCGCTGCTGCAACAACGGTCTGACGTGCTGGGCGGATGCCACCGGTCGATTGCGCCAGATTTTCAAGGACGCGGCCGGGACAATTTATGGCCCGGGCGCCATGACGATTGATGTCCCGGTGGGCGTAAAACGCCATCCGACCTTTTACAACCGGCATGGTGACTGGTTCGGGTGGAGTTGTGTGGCTTGGGCGGCCGGCCTTGCGGTTTACAGCCTTGTCCTCGGCCGGAAACGTTCGCCGCAGTAACCATCCAGGTGTTCGGCTCCGACCAGGTCGGCGGTAAAAAATCGGTCTGGACAAGCCCGCCCGATTGCAACAAGGTCAATTTGATGGAACCGGACCGATGGCATTCCTGGCAGTCAACCGGCTTTGACGTCCGTTGGGTCGGGCGTCCCTCTCTTCCCGGAGCCGGACCATGAACGGGAAGTTGCTGCTGCTCGCCGGCCTTGGCCTGGGAACAAGTCTCATCATCACCTATTCATCGTTGGCGGGTTGGGAAAAAACATGGCGTTTATGGAATGTCCAACCCATGTATCCTTGCTTCGCCGACGCGCGTGTCATCACCCGTTCGGCGGAAACCAAAGCCCTGGGAATTGAGCCGCTCGGACGGGAACTGAATTACCCGCGCATCTGGGAAATGCTCTCCCTGGCTGGCGTCAATCAAAGCCACACCGTCGGTTTTGGAATTACGCTGGCCACGCTGCTCGCCATCGGCCTGGTTCTCGTCACGCCGGCCACCCTGGACAAAACCACCGCTGCCGTTCTGCTGGGTTCCGCGTTTTCGCCGGCCGTCATGCTGGGAGTGGAACGGGGAAACATCGATCTGCTGATGTTCTTCCTGCTGGCGGCGGCGGTTTTCTGCATGAAAAAAACCGGCGCCGGACCGCGGGTTCTGGCCGTTGGGCTGGTTCTATTCGCGTTTGTTCTAAAATTGTTCCCCTGGTTCGGAATGGGTCTGGTCTTGAATCAAAAGAAGGCATTTGCCATCAAGGCCGGGCTGGTCGCATTGGTCTTCGCCCTGGTTTATGCCGCGGCCACCTATGCCGACCTGGTGGTGATTCGCCACGTGACTCCCCAGAACCCGTTCCACGCTTATGGCATCGATACCTTGTGGATGAAGGCGGACAACAGCACTTACGAGGGCATCATTGTCGCGGAGCTGTCTTACACAGCCGTCGTTGCTTGTCTCATGCTGGCGCTGTTTGGTATCTGCAGCCGGAAGTTCTGGCATACGGATGCCACCGATAATGATCCCCGGACGTTGGATGCCTTTCGCGTGGGCGCCGGTGTTTTTATCGGTACCTTTTTGCTGGGGAACAACGGCGATTACCGTCTGGTGTTCCTGTTGTTCGTCATTCCGCAATTGATTTTCTGGTCCAGACGGAGTGCCGCGCCGGTTTCCCGCGTCGCCCGCGGGCTGGTGCCGATCATCCTGTTGTCGCTATGGTCCATGCTGCTGGAGCGGCCCGCCGCCGCCCACCTGGGCTTTGCCGCCCCGCTGGCGCACGATGCTTCGAATTGGCTGATTTTCGCGGGATTGCTGTTTCTGTTTGTTTGCTCCGTGCCAACCTGGATCAAAGAGGCCGCCTCGAATCTCGATGCGCTTCTGAGACGCTCGGCGGTTCCGAATGAGGAAAAAAAGAAAGGCCGGACAACAGGTCCGGCCTTGCACACTCTTGAGAACTAAAATCTATATCGGCAACAACGGTAGTATCATACCTCAATCCCTGTCCCCGGCGAGTCACCAGAACTGGTTACAAGGCCAGAAACGCATAAGTTACTCAATTCCAATATCTTAGTTCATTTGAGCAGCGCTTCGGCGTGTTTCCTGGCGGCGTCACCCTGCCCGCCCAGCATCCTGGTCAGTTCGGCAACCCGCTCTATTTTATCCAGCAATTCGATCTCCGAAACGGTCCGGCCATTCTTTACCTGTTTGGTCACCACGTAATGCGCATCAGCCGGGGCGGCCACCTGAGGCAGATGCGTGATGCACAGGACCTGGCGACGGGCGGCAATTTGTTTCATCTTTTCTCCGACGGCGTTGGCCGTCTCGCCGCCCACATTGGCATCCACCTCGTCGAAAATCAGCACCAGGATTTCGTCCTCCGCCGCCAGCACGGTCTTGAGCGCCAACATCACCCGCGCCATCTCGCCCGAGGACGCAATGGCCCGCAACGGCCGCGCCGGCTCGCCCGGGTTCGGCGCGAATTGAAATTCAATTTCGTCTAAGCCGGTGCTGGTAGGCACGGCGCGCTGCGCCGTCCGGTCATCGCAGCGCGATGACCCTGCCTCTGCAATGGCCACATCAAACTTGCTCTGCTGAAAGCCGAGATCGGCGAGTTGCCGGCCCACGGCCTTGGCCAGATGCGGAATTACTTTCCTGCGCTTGGCGGACAACGATTGGCCGGCCTTTGAAATGTCCGCATCCAGTTTGCGCAATTCGTCGTTCAATCGCGCCAGCTCGGCATCGCGGCCTTCCAGCGACTGCAATTTCTTCCGCGCGTCCTCGCCGAACGCGATGACCTCGGCCAGCGTCGCGCCGTATTTGCGCTTGAGCGAGTGGATGAGGTTCAGCCGGTCTTCCAACTCAGCCAGGCGCGCCGGGTCCACGTCCACCTTGTCAACGTACCGGGAAAGTTCGGACTGCAACTCGCGCAATGTGCCGACGGCTTGCGCGTGCAGCTCGACCAGATTGGCTGCGCCGGCATCGACGCGCTGGAGCTCCTGTAACGTCCGGCCGATCACCCCCGCCTGGGTGAGCAGCGAATTCTCGTTCTCGGCCAATAAATCCAGCGCGGCCTGGCTCAATTGCAGCAGCTTTGCCGCGTTGCTGGCACGACTGTGGGCTTTTTCAACTTGCGCCTCCTCGTCCGGCTGCAATCGCGCGTCGCCGATTTCCCGGACCTGGAACCGCAGCAGGTCAAGTTGTTGCGCGTAGGTTTTTTCATCCACCACGAGGGCGGATTTTTCGGCTTCGATTGCCGCCCGCCGGCGGACCCGTTCGCCGAAGGCTTCGCGCTCCTTTTCCAGATTGCCGAACGCATCCAGGATGGCGAGTTGTTTGGCCGGGTTCAGCAACGACTGGTGATCGTGCGGCCCGTGAATGTCCACCAGCCATTCGCCGATGGCGCCGAGCGTGGCCAGCGTCGTGGGCGAACCGTTGACGAACTGGCGGTTGGTGCCGTTGGCCGTGAAGGTGCGTTTGAGAACCAACTGGCCGTCCGCGCAAGGTTCCAAGCCGTTCTCTTCCAAGAAGTACTGTAGCGTCGAGCCTGCGGCCCGACTCGTTTCGGCCGCAGGCCGAACGCTACATCGAAGCGCTTTTACATCAAAAACCGCTTCGACCGAACAGCTTTCCTCGCCGGCACGGATGAGGGTGCGGTCGGCGCGTTCGCCGAGGACGAGGTTGAGGGCACCGATGATGATGGATTTGCCGGCGCCGGTTTCGCCGGTGATGACATTGCAGCCGGGCTGGAGCTCGAGCGTGAGGTCGGTCACCAGCGCGAGGTTCTTGATGCGCAGCGTTGTCAACATGGCCAAAACTTGAACCACAGATAAGCACAGATGGGCACGGATGCAAAAAGGAAATTAGCAGGAGCAGCCCCGCAAAAGGAAAATGGCGTGAACCGGGCTGAAGGACGCAAGGGGAATGCTTTCTGAACCGGCGGCAGGATGCCGCCGTCACCTGCACGCAGGATGCGTGCGCTACGCAGCGCGGCCAACCTGGCTGCGAGTTGCCGCGGCTTCCAGCCGCGACCTTGGCGTAAACCCGCCCGCCTCGTCACCACGGCTTGGCCTTTTCCGTGCTGAGCGGCCAGTGATCCGTGCGGAACGGCACCGCCGGCAGGCCGGCGCCGTTGTACAACGTCGCCACCGGATTGGCCTGCCAGGCATAACGCACGGCTTCCGGCTCTTTCACTTCGGGAGAAGAAACCACCACGGTGTCGCCGACGATCTTGGTATCGGCCCAATGCCATTGGCGGTCCTTGCCGGCGATGGAAAATTCCTTCAACTCGCCGCCCTTGACCACCAGTCCGCCATCGGTGTGCGCAAAGTGAACTTTCATGGCGTTACCATCGCGCTCGGCCTTGGTGAACGTCGGCCCGGTATACGGAACTTTCTCGCCAAACTCATTGGCCAGCGCGACCAGCGCTAGCCGCTCGCCGACCGGTTGTTTGTCTTTCGGATGGATGTCATCGGCGTCGCCGGTGTCCACGGTGACGGCTAGGCCGGAGTGTTTGACCGTTTGCGCCGTCAACGCCTGCGCCTCGCGCAGTTCGGCCCAAGCGTCGTCGCCGGGATGGTCGCGGCGGTGCATGAACGCAGGCAGGCTGACGATGTAAAACGGAAAATCGCCCTGGCCAAACGCCTGGCGCCAGTCGCCAATCATCAGCGGCAGCAGGGTGCGGTATTGAAATGCCCGCGTGAAATTGGCCTCGCCCTGGTACCAGATGGCGCCGCGGATCGCGAGCGGCGCGACCGGTTGAATCATTCCCTCGAACAGCACCGCGGGCATCGTCGGATAATTCTCCCACATCAACGGCAGCGGGTGCGGTGGGCGGGCGTCCACGCTCAACCTGCCCTTCCATTCGCCCGCGAGCGGGATCGCGGTTTTATCGCCGAGCACCAGGCGCAGGTCGTCGGGTTTGGTCCGGAACCCGCCGTCAGGTTTCAACTTGAAAACGCGGATGGCCACCAGGTTGGTCCCGGGCTTGAGAACGCCGTCGCCGATCTGGTAGACGCGCGGATTTTCCACCCACGAACTGGCCCCGACCCAACGGCCGTTGATGAAAACGGTATCCATTTTCTCTATCACGCCGAGAAAGATGGTCGCTTTGCCCGCCGGCAGCGGGTCCGGCAGCACGATTTCCCTCCGGAACCAGCAAACGCTTGGCGCGTCAGGCACACCCAATTCCTGGAAACCGCCGGGAATTTGCACGGACTTCCAGCTCGAATCATCCAGGTCGGTTGCCTGCCACTTGTTGTTGCCGACGTCATACTCGTCGAGCCAGTGCATGAGAAAGCTGCCGTACTCCGGCCCGCCCTTGGCGTGCAGCCGCACGATCTCGTCCAAGGGTTGATCGAAATCCTGGAGCCGGCGGAGCGTCGCAGGATTCATCCAGCTTTCGGCCGGCGTGCCGCCCAGGCAATCCTGAATTAGACCGATGGGCACATGCAGTTCGTCCTGGAGTTTGCGACCGAAATAGTAGGCAACGGCGGAAAAGCCGCCGTTTTCGCCGGCGGTTTGGGGCGAGCAAATTTTCCAGGACCCCTGCGGAACTGTCGCGGGAGCGTAAGCCACATGCGTTTGCACCCGGAACAGCCGGATTTCCGGATGATTGGCGGACTTGATTTCCTCCACGCCATTCCGGGCGCGGCTCAGGCCTAGTTCCATGTTGGATTGCCCGCCGCAGAGCCAGACGTCACCCACCAGGACTTCGTGGAATTCGTTGGTCTCGGTCGCGCTCCAAATTTTCAATGTGTACGGGCCGCCGGGTGCCGGCGGTTCAAATTTGGTCTGCCAGCGGCCGTCCTGCCCGACGGTGGTGCTGGCTGAATGGCCGGCGATGGCGACGGTGATTTTTTCGCCGGGCTTCGACCAGCCCCAGATGACATTGGGTTTGCCGCGTTGGAGGACCATGTTATCGCCGAACATGGGGCTGACGAAGGGCAAGGCTGTTTCCGCCGCCAGCGCGCAGAAGGCGGCGAGTATGAAAAATAGACCGCAGAGAAATTTGGATCGCATGGGTTCATCGGTAAATTTTTGGCGGGGATTTGGCAATACTTTTTCCCTGCAGAATGCTCCGGCACAATCGGGCGCGGGTTAGACACAAGTCAGTTGCGGTTCAAATTTTAAACAGTCGCGGAGCGACCTGTGACGGTAGCCGTGGCTGTTCAAGCCACGGAGAACGGCGTGAAACGGTCTCCGTCGCGGAGCGACGGGTGAAACATATTCGGGATCATTTCAACCGTCGCTGCGTGACGCTGGGGAACGCGGGATGGTTGTTCCGTGGGATAAATCCTCACGGCTACCATGAACTCTCGCTCCGCGAGAGGCGGTTCAAAGATTGAAATGCGCCGGCGGCTTGGACCCCGAACGAATGGCTTGACCGGCTACCGTGAGAAATCCAGTTTAAGTGCGTGAAAAGAGTGCGGGCCTGTTTAGCCATTATTTCCTGTAGATCCCGTTTTTCCCAAAAAGGTCACCATCGGATGAACTTATAACAAGCATGATCAATCTCCGAAAATGGCTAATCGCATTATTCTCGTTGGCGGTTTTGGCTGTTTGCGCCTTTGTTCTAATCGCTTGGTTTACCTCAGCAGAAGCACGACAAGAGTGGAACGCACGAGAGTCTGTGCTCCGCCCTTTGCTTCAGGCTCACGCGACACGCGAGCAGGTTGTTCAGACACTTAAACTGGACTTTGAGGAATATTCTGTTGGCAGCACCAATCGCTGGGTTTTGGAACAGCGGGTTTCCATCCCCAAAGTGCGTCAGGCTGCTGAGCATTATCCTGTGCTTTTGTTCCATACGACCGCAAACACAATGACTTGGTTGTTCTTTGACTCTGAAGGCAGGCTTCAGGATTACTATCTATGCGCTCAGTAGTTGAATCGCCGAATAATGTTGAAATAGCCCGGTGCTGGCGCTCCATTGTTTGATTATCTCTAATCGCATCATTTCCCTTCGTCGGGCAGGGTCGATCTGCTATTTTCACAGGCACGTTGTATGGCGTTTGAATTCATTTTTCTGGGCAGCGGCACGTCGCAGGGCGTGCCGCTCATCGCCAAGGAATATCCGCCGGAGTTCCTGGCCAATTCCAAAAACCATCGCACCCGCCCGTCCATCTATATCGCCACGGACAAAATCAAGCTGGTCGTGGACACCACGCCGGAATTCCGCATCCAGTGCCTGCGCGAAAACATCCGGTGGCTCGACGCCGTCGTCTTCACCCATTCGCACGCCGACCACATTATGGGGCTGGACGATTGCCGGCGGTTTTGCGACGTGCGGGACGGTCCGCTGCCGATTTATGCCAACGCGGAGACGATGGCAGCGTTGCGTCGGATTTTTCTTTATGCGTTCGATGGCCGCCCGATTCCCAAGGGCTATTTCCGCCCGGAGCCGCACATGATAGACGGGCCGTTCACGCTAGGCGACCTGGACATCGTGCCGCTGGCCCTGCCCCACGGCGCGACTATGACCAACGGTTATCTGTTCAGCCAGAACGGCCGAAAGCGTCTCGCCTACCTGAGCGATTGCAGGGAAATCCCCGCCGACGCGCTGGAAAAGGTTAGAGGCGTGGAAGTGGCCGTGCTGGATGCGCTCCGGTACAAGCCGCACCCGACGCACATGTGCCTGGATGAGGCGCTGACCGCCGCGCGACGCATTGGCGCCGGCCGGACCTATTTGACCCACCTCACCCACGATTACGACCACGACCGGGCACAGGCGGAACTGCCGGAAGGTGTCGCGCTCGGCTACGATGGTCTCAAGGTGACATGCGAATCCTAGATAAATTTGCAACGTTTCCGCCTCCCGGCGGTCAAATGAGCGTCGCATGAGATACACCGGGATTTATTTGTGGTTCTGGCTGCTGGCGCTTGCGCCGCTGCCGGCTCACGCCGGCGGCGAGGAGGTGGTGGTCATTTACAACTCGCGCCTGACCGGATCGAAGCTCGTCGCGGAACATTATGCCCAGATGCGCCATGTGCCGCAGGCGCAAATCTACGGGTTTGACCTCCCCCTGACCGAGGAGATGACCCGGAACGAATTTCGCGACCAACTGCAATTTCCCCTGGCGGGCCGGCTGGTGGTGGACAATTTCTGGCGGTTCGGTTCCGTGACCAACGCCGCGACCAACTGCCAGCCGCGGCGCGTCAATCAGATCGTCGTGGAATCCAAAATCCGCTACGCCGTCCTCTGCTGGGGGGTCCCGCTGAAAATCATCTCCGAGGCGAACTGGCGCGACCCGGGCCGGGAAAATCTCCGGCCGGAACTGCAGCGCAACGAGGCCGCGGTGGATTCCGAGCTGGCTTGGCTGCCGCTGCTGAAAATGGACATCCCGATTTCCGGCCCGCTGCCCAACTGGGTTTACGGGGCCACCAACACGACCGCGCTCCACCCCACCAACGGGATCCTGCTTGTCGCCCGTCTCGACGGACCCAGCGTGGAGGTGGCGAACGGGCTGGTGGACAAGGCGCTGGCCGCCGAACGCGATGGTCTGTGGGGCCGGGCTTATTTTGACGCGCGCGGGCTCGCCAGCACGGACACCAATTACTTTTTGGGCGACGAATGGATCCTCGGCGCGGGTGAAATCTGCCGCGAACTCGGTTTTGAAACGGTCGTGGACAAAAACCCGGGCACCTTTCCCGCCGACTTCCCGATGAGCCAGATCGCGATTTACTGCGGCTGGTACATGGAAAATGCCGATGGCCCGTTCGCGCAGCCGCGGGTGGAGTTCATGCCGGGTGCGTTCGCTTACCACTTGCATTCATTCAGCGCCAACACGCTGCGCAGCACCAATCAGTACTGGTGCGGCCCGCTGCTTGCCAAGGGCGCCGCCTGCACTCTGGGCTGCGTGTATGAGCCGTATCTGACCGGCACGCCAAACGTGACGGTTCTTTTGGCCCGCTGGCTCGCCGGGAAATTCACCCTGGGGGAAGCTGCCTGGGCCGCCCAGCCGTATTTGTCCTGGCAGACCACCGTGGTCGGCGACCCGCTTTACCAACCCTTCCGGATGTCGGGCCAGCCACTGCACGAAGCCCTGGCCCGCCGCCATAGTCCGCTCATCGAATGGTCCTATTTGCGGCTGATGAACCTGGGTCACGTCCACAACCTGACGGTGACCCAACTCGCCGACTTTCTTGAGAACCTGGACGAAACCACCAACAGCGCCATCCTCACGGAAAAGCTGGCCGACTTTTACGAAACGTTGGGTAAACCGTCCTCGGCCATCGACACCTACCAGCGCGCCCTAAACCGCCAGCCGTCGCCGCAACAGCGCATCCGGCTGCGGCTCACCCTCGCCGACAAACTGGTGGCGCAGCAGCGCGAGGCTGAGGCCGTTGACAACTACCGGCGCCTGCTCCAGGAGGCACCCGATTATCCCGGCAAACCCACCATCGAAGCCAAACTGGGCGCGCTGGAACAAAAACTGGCCAATACCAACAACGCGGCCAAAGCTGAGCCGCCAAACAAGTAATCCGGGGCGGTACGTTCTGGCAGGGACGCCGCGCTGCGGCGTCCGGAGAGCGCAGCGCGCTGTCCCTGCCGTTTTTGAAAATGTACCACTTCCCAGTCGACCGACCGTGGCCGCCTCGCCTTTCCCGGCTGAGATGAAGGCCGGCTTGCTTTTTTCAACCGGGAGTCCAAACCTGTGGCCATGGCGACGTTTTACGACACCCACGCGCACCTGGATTATCCGGATTACCGGGACGATTTGCCGGAAGTGATCGAACGCGCCCGGGCGGCCGGCATCACCAAGGTCATTTCCATCGGCACCGACCTCGACAGCAGCCGGCGGGCGATCCGACTGGCAGAGCGGTTCCCGGGCGTATTCGCCGTGATAGGCTGGCATCCATCCGAGGCCCCGCAGGCCCCGGCCGACATCCGTCCGGCCCTCCGCGAACTGGTGAAACATCCCAAGGTGGTGGCCATCGGCGAGACCGGCCTGGATTATCATCATCTGCCGGGCGCCAAGACAGGCGACCCCGAAGCTGACGCCCGCTACAAGCAGAAGCAGGCGGAACTCTTCCGGCAGCAACTCGAAGTGGCCATCGAGGCCGGCCTGAATTGCGTGATTCACCAGCGCGATGCCTTTGACGACACGCTGGCGCAGCTGAAACCGTACGCCGGCAAAGTTCGCGGCGTGTTCCATTGCTTCGGTGAAAACGCCGACCGGATGCGGCGCGTCATGGAAATCGGTTCGCTGGTCAGCTTCACCGGCATCGCCACGTTCAAGAACGGGCAGAACGTCCGGGACACCCTCGCCGCCACCCCATTTGACCGGTTCATGCTGGAAACCGACTGTCCGTACCTGGCGCCGGTGCCGTATCGCGGCCGGCGCTGCGAACCGGCGTACGTGAAGGAGATCTCCGAGGTGGCTGCGCAGACCCGGGGTTGCCCGCTCGAGGAATTGAGCGCGGCCACCTGCCGGACGGCAGAGGAGTTTTTTCCGAAGCTGAAATAATCGCGCGTCCAGCCTGGCAATGGACACGCTGCCCCGTTTCGAGTCATCCAAACGGCGGCCGGTGGCATCGAATTTGCGTATGGCGGGGATAAAAACCGGCATTCAGGCGTTACTAAGGAAAACATGAAAATCACGAACATTCTCATGCCGTTGGCGCTGGCAACCGCAACCATCCTGCTGACCTCCTGCTCCACGCCATCGCGGGCATTTCACAACGCCGACAGCACGGCCCTGGTGATTCAATCCTTTGAAAACCAAACCGCCCGGATGCTTCAGCCCACGGCTTCGGCCAAAAAGAGCAACGACGAGGTCATGGCGGATGCGTCGGCATTGTCCCAACACCAGACAGCCGTGGTGATTCTGGAAGGCTACACGGACGAGGAAATCGGCGACCAATTTCGCGACCGCGGGACGGTCTGGGTGGTCGGCCTGCGGCGTTTGGGCTATGAGCACATCATTTTCCTCAAGGGCCTGGACGTCCCCACCCCGGAAGGCTTGATCACCATCGTCCGATACGATTGAACCGGACCGCATCGCTGTCGTCTAAATCCATTAAGGGGACCATTATGACATCTCGAAACTTGGCGGAAGAACAATTGCAATTGCGGGTCCATGGCGAGGCTTCGCTGCCCACCTTGATTTATTTGCCCGGATTGCACGGCGACTGGACGCTCATCGGCGGCTTTCGCGCGGCCGTGGCCGGCCGGGCGCGCTTTGTCGAATTCACCTACCCGCGCACGGTCACGTGGTCGCTGGATGACTACGCAGCCGCCATCGAAGAAGCGCTGGCCCAGCACGGCATCACCGATGGCTGGCTGCTCGGGGAATCGTACGGATCTCAGGTTTTGTGGGCCCTGCTCGGCCGCGGAAAATTCCAGGCCCAGGGCGCGATTCTGGCCGGCGGCTTTGTGAGACATCCGCTGCGCTGGGCCGTGCGGCTGGCGGAAAAACTGACCGGCCGGATTTCGGACGCGTCGGTCGTCCGGCTCATTTTCGCCTATGCCAAAATCGCCCGGTTCCGGTATCGCCGCTCCCCGGAAACGCTGGCCAGTCTCGATGAATTCATCGCCCGCCGGACGAAGCCCGACCGGCTGGCGGCGCAGCACCGGTTGCGCCTGATCGCAGAAAACGATCCGCGGCCCATCGCCCGGCAGACACAACTGCCGGTATTCGGGTTGACCGGGATTTCCGACCCGATTGTCCCCTGGCCGTGGGTGCGGCGCTGGCTCCGGAAAAATTGCCGGCCGCTGCGCGATTATCGAATCATCTGGAGCGCCGACCACAATGTCCTGAGCACCGCGCCGCAGCAGGCCGTGGGTCAGGTTCTGGAGTGGATGACGCTCGTCGGCCAGGAAGCCGGCGCGCGCAACCGGATGGCCGGACGCGAAGCCCGGCGCCAGCCGGCTGGGCCGATCATGGATTGCTTAGTCGGAAAAACAGGTTACCCGTCGGCGGCGTTACGGTGATGCTGTTGGTGCCGCCGGCCGTCGTGATCGTGTAACCGCTGGTCGTCCAGCCTGCCGGATTCCCCGCGTTCCCGTTTTGCTGCAACGTGTAACTCCCCGTGGCCGGCCACGACACCACCACGCTGTTAGGATTGACAAACCGGATGCTCAGGTTCGGCAGCCCGGGCGTCTGCACCACCGAGATCAAAGCCCAGAAACCGCCCGTGAGCGAGTATGGTCCGCCGGTCATCGGCCCGCCGGCGTCATGCTGGCCGATCGTGCCGCTGACGGAATAAACGCCGCCGGTGCTGGTGCCGCCACCCCCGGCGACCTTGTACCAGTCAATGGAATAGCTTTGCGCTTGCGCGCCAAGGCAGAAGGCAGAAGTTAGAAGGCAGAAGAGAATTCGCTTCGTTTTCATAAGGCACCTCAGTTTCGTTCTATTTGGGATTTTACCATGTGTTCGAGTTTTTCCAATCGTTTTCCCAAAGCAGCGTTCTGTTGCTTCAGGTCTTGTATCTCGGCGTCTTTTTTATCGAGTTTTTGATTCAACCCTTGAATCGCCGCCAGCGCCACGCCATCAGCGTCCACGGTGGCGATGTGCTTGTCGTCTTCGCCTACGCCAAACGCGGTGTAGAAATCCTGGGCCATCGGGCCGACGTGCCGCACGCCGGGTTCAGTCCTGTAACTCCACGTCGTCAAAGGCAAGGACGCCACTTGCGCCAGCATCGCCTGTGAATTGACCGGCGCAAAGTGGTCCTTGGTGTTGCGATCGCTCAGGCTTGACCAGGAACCGCTGCCCCCGGGAAGTTGCGCCCCGAAGTTGTTGGCAGAACTGCTGTAGAATACAAAACCGCCGCTGGCCCGGGCGACGAATTGATTGTTGGCGCCGCTGCTGGTGGTGGCTGTGCCATCGCCCCAGACGAAGGCGCCGCTGTTGCCGGCCTGGGCGCTTTGGCCGGCGGCAAAACTGCCCGCTCCGGTGGCTGAATTTCCCACGCCGCCGGGGACCGTTGCCCCTGTGCCGCTGGCGGCGTTGAAAAAGCCGCCGCTGGTGGTCGCGTAGGCCCCGGCGGCATTGTTATCGTTCCCACCGCCCACGGTCGAGTAAGTGCCGGTCGCAGAATTCAGATACCCGCCGCCCACCGTGGCGTAGCCCAGGCTACCGCCGGCTGTGTTATGATAGCCGCCGGCCACCGTGGCATAAACGTTGGTGGCCGAATTGATCATCCCGCCACCAATCGTGGAGGCAACGCCGCTGGCGAGATTGTTGGAGCCGCCGGCCACCACCGAAAAATCGGCGCCAGCGTTGTTCTGGTAGCCGCCGCCGACCACCGGGGAATTCCCGCTGCCGTTTTGCGGCACGCCGGCGGTGTTTTGATAACCGCCGCCGATCGTCGCGTAACCGCCGGCGGCATAATTGGCCGCGCCGCCGCCGACGGTCGCGGAGGTTCCGTACGCCGTATTGCCGACATCGTAAAGGTAACTGTTGCTGACCCAGATGCCGCCGCCGGCCACGACGGCGCCCAGTCCGTTGGCGGTGTTTTTGGCGCCGCCGCCCACCGCGGATTTCCAGTTGGCGGAGTTGTTGTTGCCGCCGCAGATGGTCGCGTAATCGGCGAAAACGTTATTGGCCACCCCGCCACCGATAAATCCATAAGTACCATGGTTGGCATTTTGAAAGCCGCCGCCGATGGTCGCGAATTGGATGGCGATGTAAGGCGGGTTGGTCTGAATGAGGTTGCCATAGCCGCCGCCGATGGTCGCAAACGAGGAATTTGAGGAAATTACGTTGCCATAACCGCCGGCGATGACCGCATAGACCGGATAGGTGGTGGAACCGGTGATCTGGTTGTATTCGCCGCCCCCAATCACGGAATGGTGCGCCGAACCCTGAATCAAGTTCTGGTGGCCGCCGCCGATGACGGAGTACCCGCCGCCATTGGTTTGAATCACATTGGCCCAGCCGCCGCCGATGAACCCGTTGTAATCGCCGATGACCTGCTGGCTGCCGCCGCCGATGGCGGACCACGGCCCATTGAGCAGGATCGTGTTATGATCACCGCCGGCGATGGTGGACTCCTGGTTGCCGATGTAGTTGTGATTGCCGGCGCCGATAAACGCGTCGGAGCCGTAGAAGTCGATGAAATTGGCCGTTCCGCCGCCCACCGTCGCCGCTTCACCATTGTTGGTGTTGAGATAGCCGCCCCCAATGACCGCGCCGTCGCCGCTGCCGGCGCCGGGAATGAGGTTGTTGTCGCCCGCGCCGATGAACCCCGCAAAACCATTGTTGATGTTCTGATAGCCGCCGGCGACCACCGCGGCATATCCGTTCGCGACGTTGCCGAAACCACCGCCCACGGTTCCAAAGTCCATCGTCACGCTGTTGGACCAGGCGCCGCCGGAATAATTCGTCGCTCCGCCGCCGGCAATCGTGGCCCCGATAATTCCGGTGGCGACAAAATTATATTGCGCACCGCCGATCAGGTTGGGCGCGCCGTTGGTGTTCGGTTGAATGCGGAAGTTCGCCAGATAATTTGCATTGGCAGCCTGAAGCGCATACGGCGCCGGCGTCAATTGCTGCCGGGGTGCGAGGATGGTAAAACCGCCCGTTCCGTTGGTTCGCACCGCAATCTCCAGCCAGTTGCTCGTACCGGTGAAAACTCCCGGCCCGAAGTCCACCATCGTCGTAAACAATCCGTTGCTCACCGTCGTAGCGCTGTTCGTCACCGGCCCGGCCAACGAACTGCCGCCGCTATTGACGCTGAACAGCGTGAACGTCAGGTCATAACTGCCGCTGGCGGGGCTACTGCCGTTGTTCAACCGCCCCTGGTAAGTGAACGCCGTGCCCTGCGCAAAGGCCGGCAGAAGCCCCAAACACCAAACCCCACACACCAGAGAACCACCAAACTTCAAACTCCAATGCTGTGCGGTGGGAGTGCGGGCTGCCATGCCCGGGGTCTGGTGTTCCGGGTCTGGAATTTCTCTGGACGTTGGCAGTTGGCGGTTGGAATTTTGTCCTGTGGTATTCACTTTTTGTCTCCTTTCAGTTTGATTTTTGGGCGAGCAGCATCTTTTCCAAGGCTTCGAGACGCTTCTCCAGCGATCCGTTTTGCTCTCTCAACTCCGCCATCTCCGTTTCCTTCTGTCCCAGATTCACTTCGAGTTCCCGGATTCTGGCTTCTGCCTTCTGACTTCCGACTTCAACCTTCTCATTGAGTCCCTGGATGGCCGCCAGCGCCACGCCATCAGCGTCCACGGTGGCGATGTGCTTGTCATCCGGACCGACATTAAAAGCGGCGTAAAAGTCCTGCGCCATCGGGCCGATGTGTTCGCTCGCCGTGTCTTCCTTGTAATTCCATCGGCTCACTGGCAGGGCAGTCACTTTTTTCAGGATGGAGCGGGCGTCCACGGGCTTGAAATTCTCCTTGGCATTGCGATCCGAACCATTGGCCCAGGTTGTCCCGTTGCAGGTAGCACTGCCGACCTGCAGCAATGTGGACGGACTGGTCGTGCCGATGCCAACCCGGCCCGAACTGTTCCAGACCAGCGCGATTTGCTGGCCATACTGGGCCGTGCC